>Ga0068860_100008556_pt1 | contig 10197 bp, 7 predicted proteins | sample KBSSwiS32_FD_66597 | JGI IMG/M metagenome (GOLD analysis project Ga0068860, IMG submission 66597) | Switchgrass rhizosphere microbial communities from Kellogg Biological Station, Michigan, USA - KBS Switchgrass S3-2 | ecosystem: Host-associated > Plants > Roots > Rhizosphere > Soil ...
CCTCGCCAGCCGCTTTGGCCGCCGGCGCGTCTTCATGCTTGCGATTGCCGGCTTCACCATGTCCTCGGCCCTGTGCGGTGCCGCACAGACACTCGAGCAGCTGGTGATGTTCCGCGCCATGCAGGGCGCCTTCGGTGCCGGCCTGGTGCCCCTCTCGCAGGCGCTTCTGCTCGATACCTATCCGGTCGAGATGCACCCCTGGGCGATGTCGGTTTGGGGCGCCGTGGTGATGGTAGGACCCATCATGGGGCCGACGCTCGGCGGCTGGCTGTCGGACGAATTTTCCTGGCGCTGGTGCTTCTACATCAATGTGCCGGTGGGCATTATCACCTTCATTGGCATCGCAAGCCTCGTGCACGATCACGGTACACAACGCCGGCGACCGTTCGATCTTACCGGCTTTGCCCTGCTCGGACTCTCGCTGGCTGCGCTGCAGCTCATGCTCGACAGAGGCGAGCATCTCGACTGGTTCGCGTCGCCCGAGATCATTGGCGAGGCGGTGGTTGCCTGCCTGTGTCTCGTGATGTTCGTGCTCCATATGGCGACATCCGAGCAGCCGTTTCTCGAACCGGGACTTTTCGAGGATCGCAACCTCGTCCTCGGCCTGCTGTTCGCAGGGCTGTCCGGGACGATCCTGATCGCGACCGCGGCACTCATGCCGACCTTCCTGCAGAACCTGCGTGGCATACCATCGACCACGGTCGGGCTGATCATGGCGCCGCGTGGTCTTGGCATGCTGGTGTCGATGATCCTGCTGATGCGCATCGTTACCCGCGTCGAGCCGCGCAATCTCGTGGCGCTTGGCCTGATCGTGAGCGCCTGGTCGTTGTGGCAGATGACGGATTTCGGCCTCGACGTCGGCATCGGAGCGGTGATCTGGACCGGCGCGCTGCAGGGCTTCGGCCTCGGCTTCATGTTCGCGCCATTGAGCACCATCACGTTCGCCACCCTCCCGCCGCAATACCGCACGGAAGCTGCGGCTCTGAACGCCTTGATGCGCAGCCTCGGCGGCAGCGCCGGCATCGCAGCCTTGGTCGCGATGCTGTCGCAAGGCACCCAGACGCATCGCGCCGAAATTGCGCAATCGGTCTCGACCCTCAATCCCCTATGGCGCGAGGCACTGCCCGGGGTGATGGAGGCACCGCGGCTCGATCTTGCGATGTGGGATGGCGAGTTGACGCGGCAGGCGGCAATGATCGCCTATGTCGACGATTTTCGCATGCTCATGTACGCAGCCCTGTTGTCGATGCCGCTTCTGCTGCTGATTCGCAAACGGCCGCGCATCGCCTGAGCAAATACGTGGATCATGGTGCGTGAAAACGATGCCGCGCCGGCAATCATCCTGGTGCGGCCCCAGCTCGGCGAGAACATCGGCATGGCCGCGCGGGCCATGCTGAATTGCGGTCTCACAGATCTTCGCCTTGTAGCGCCGCGTGACACCTGGCCGAATCCGGCGGCGGTGCGAGCTGCAGCCGGCGCCGATCAGGTTCTCGATGCGGCCCGCCTGACCGACGACACCGCCGGTGCAATCGCCGATCTCGATTTCGTGCTGGCGACCACGGCGAGGCCGCGTGATCTGGCGATGCGTGTGCTCAATCCGCGCACTGCGCTTCGCGAGCTGGTGACTGCCGCTGCTGGCGGCCGTCGTGTCGGTGTCATGTTCGGACCAGAGCGGACTGGTCTCACCAACGACGATCTGGTGCTGGCCAACGCGATCGTCTCGGTGCCGCTCAATCCCGGTTTCGCCTCGCTCAATATCGCCCAGGCTGTTCTGATCATTGCCTACGAATGGTCGATGCATCGCAGCGACATGGCCGACGATGTCATGAACATGCCCGATACCCGTGCCGCGACCGGCGAGGAGCTGGTCGGCCTTTTCGGACAGCTCGAGACAGCCTTGGATGAGGCCGATTTCTGGCGGGTGCCGGAAAAGAAGCCGGGTATGGTGCGCAATATCCGCGCGATGCTGCAGCGCGCCCAGCTCACCGAGCAGGAGGTCCGGACACTGCGCGGCATCGTCAAGAGTCTGGCGGAGCATCGCATTTCGCGGCGCCGGCGACCCAAGAAGGAGTAGGGCAGGTGGCAGTCAACGCAAGGATCGTCTGGGTCGATGGAGCGCAGTTCAGCGCCGAGTCCGGGAGCGGGCATATCGTCGCCATGGACGGAGCGCCGGAAAGCGGCGGGCGGAATCTCGCAACACGGCCAATGGAGATGATGCTGATCGGCATGGGCGGCTGCACTGCTATCGATGTGATCGATATGCTGCGCAAGCAGCGGCAGGACGTGACTGACTTTCGGATCGAATTGTCCGCCGAGCGGGCAACGGATCATCCCAAGGTGTTCACCGAGGTCAAGGTGACCTATCGCGTGCGCGGCCGACGTCTCAACCGAAGCCTCATCGAACGAGCTGTCTCGTTGTCGGAAAGCAAGTACTGTTCGGCCACGGCCATGATCGCGAAAAGCGCCAGGATCTCGAGTGAGGTGATGCTGGAGGACGAGCCGACGTGACGCGTAGCGCGGCGTTCGCAAGAAATACGGCTCAGGACAGCAGGGATGACATTTTGCCTCACCTCCTCCAGCTTTCTTGACCACTGTTCCGTGCCCACGCAAAGTGCCCGCAACGAAAGAAATGTCGCCTGGAAATGACCGGCAGCGTGGGAGGACCGCGGTTCGTCGTCGCCGACGATCATCCAATGGTTTGCGATGCATTGGCCACTGCATTGCGCCAACGCTTTGCTGCGGCCGAAATTGCGATCGTCGCGTCGGCAGATGGTGTGACCTCGGTTCTGGAAAGCGACTCTGAGATCGACGCTCTTCTGGTTGACCTCGACATGCCGGGTATGAATGGCCTTACTGGCCTCGCAACCTGGCGTTCTGTCTATCCAGCGGTGCCGATCATTGTCGTATCTGCCACGCGGGATCCCGCGATCATGCGGCGCACGATCGAACTCGGGGCAGCAGCCTACTTGCCGAAATCGTCGTCTCTCGAAGAAATCGCCAGGGTCGTCGCGGCTGTCATGGAAGGGCAGGTGTTCGCGGCGCCCGAGCTGGTGTCCGGCTGGCATGCCAACGGCGACATCACCGATCGGGTCTCGCAGCTGACACCGCAGCAATGCCGCGTGCTTGCTCTGATGGTACAGGGCGAACCCAACAAGATCATTGCTTTCAGGCTCGGAGTCGGTGAGCCGACTGTCAAAGCGCACGTGACGACAATCCTGCGCAAGCTTGGCGTGCGCTCACGCACGCAGGCGGTTATTGTCGCCCGGGACCTCTCGTTTGCCGCTGACGAGGTTCGTGGTCTCAAGCCCTGACGGCAATTGCCGGCTGCAGGCGCCCTCGCAACAGTGAACGCAATGCCGCGGGCTTCACCGGCTTGTGCAGGAGATCGATGCCAAGCTCGCGCGTTCTGCGCCGTAGCTCGGGGCTTCGATCGGCCGTGATCAGGGCGGCGGCGACGTCATTGCCCCACAGGGCGCGCAAGGTCCGGATAGCTTCCAACCCGTCGGGGCCGTGGTCGAGATGGAAGTCGGCGAGGATGAGATCGGGTCGCTCCCCGACACGTTCGACCTGTGCGCGGGCCTCGGCGAGATCGTGCGCCGTGCAGACACGGCACCCCCAACCGCCGATCAGGCTTGCCATGGCGTCGCGCACCTGCGGCTCGTTGTCGATGCAGAGCACGAGCGACGAGAGATTGTCCCGCTCGGCATGCGCGATCGGTGTCGGCACCGTTGTCATCTGGGTAGGGCTGGCCGCCACGGGAACAGTGACGGCGAACACCGATCCCCGACCCGGAACCGAGCGAAGGCCGATTGGCAGGCCAAGCATGCGCGCCATCCGGTCGACGATCGCCAGGCCGAGACCGAGACCGCGATCTGTTGCGCGACCGGCCGCGGCCGGGTGCAAGCGGACGAATTCCTGGAAGACGAGGGCGTGCTGGTCTTCGCTGATGCCCGGGCCATTGTCCCAGACCTCGATGCGCAGGCTCGCGCCACTATGGCGACAACCGATCAGGACACGCGGCACCCTGCCGTCTGCGCCGCTGTAACGCAGTGCATTGGAGACGAGATTCTGCAGGATTCGGCGCAATAGTGCCGGATCGGTATTGATCGCCGCCGCGCACGACACGAGACGCAGGTCAGCGCCACGCTGTTGTGCTACCGGCGTGAAGGCCGTGACCAGAGAATCGAGCATCGGCATCAGCGCGAAGTCGCGCGGCTCCGGCTTCAGCACGCCACTGTCGAGCTTGGAAATATCGAGCAATGCATCGAGCAAAGCCTCGACGGCACCCAGGCCCTGGCCAATCTTGCCGACGAGATCATTGCCGGGCTGACGATCGGCCAGCGCGGCGACGAAAAGTTGAGCCGCGTGCAAAGGCTGCAGCAAGTCGTGACTGGCTGCGGCAATGAAACGCGTCTTGCCGAGATTGGCCGTGATCGCCGCCTCGCGACTGCGTTCGAGCTCGGCCACGACGCGCGTCAGCTCGGCCGTACGCTCGGTGACGCGCCGCTCGAGGGACTCGTTCGCTTGCCTTAGTTGCACCTCTGCGCGTCGGGCGGCCGAGATGTCCTGGTACAGCAGGAAGAATCCAACGACCTGACCGGCCTCGTCGACGTGTGGAAGATAAGTACCTGCCGCCAGCTCGATGTTGGCATCGTTGGTCGGGAACTCGATCTCGAACTGCTGTGGCTCGCCGGCGAGCACGCCGTCGATGAAACCTTTCAACCGCTGGTAACGGGGCAGGCCGATGACCTCCGGCACGCTGCGACCGATCGGTGGCGCCTCGAGCCGGAAGGCCGCCTGGTAGGGCCGGTTGGTGAAGCGGTATCGCTCTTCCCGGTCGATGTAGGCGATCAGGACGGGCACGTTGTCGGTGTAGACACGAATGCGCCGCTCACTGTCACGGAGCGCCTCGGCGGTGCGTACGCGCGATGTGACATCGATGCAGGTTGCGACAAATCCGCCCTCCGGCAGGGGATCGAGACGCAGCTCGACGACGTTGCCGTCGGCATCGCGGATCTCGTGCACACGCGGTGCCTCCGGCCGCCGCAATAGCTCGGCCAGGCGGGGATTCCCGCGCAGTGATTCAGGTCTCAGGCCGACCGCGAGAAGCGCCGGCGTGATCGACAGCAGGCTTGCGAAGCGATCGTTCCAGATCTCGAGGCTGCCGAGTCGGTCAAAAGCCGCGAATCCCAGCCCGACGTGATCGAGGCTATTGCGCAGAATTCCGTAGTTGTGGCGGATCGCCTCCGAAGCCTCGTCGAGAAGTGCGCGCGCGGCCAGTGGCGAGATTCGACGCGGTTCGACTGCGGCGACGATCAGCCGCGCCGAAGCTGCGCCGACAATGCCGGACAGCAGCCGCTCGGTGACCGCTACGGCCGACGACATCGAGAGATCCTGTCCGGCGAACGCACGTTCCGCCCGGTCAGACCCGACGAATTGTGCCAGCAGGCGGCGCAGCTCGCCGATTCGCGCCGCAGTCGCTGGCGGCTGTGGCAACGGCGTTGCCGCTCCTTCGACGCCTGATACGAACGCGTCTGCCTGCCAGCGGTCCTGCTCGTCGTGACGGGCGAGCAGCGACACGCCGACGGTCAAGATCAGGTTCACGGCAATGCTGGCAAGAAAGCCCTGGCTTACCGCGTCGACGGTGGCCAACGGTCCCGAGAACACGTCGGCGAGCGGTGCCGTGACGACGCCGTCCCATGCCTGCGCCAGGCTGGGAAGCAGCAGACTCCAGAACCAGACAATGAAGCCACCGGTGAGGCCGGCAACGACACCATGCCGATGGGCGCGGCGCCAGTAGAGGCCGAGCAGCAGACCTGGGCCCAGGTTTGCGACCGCACAGAACGATACGAGCCCGATCGAGACCAGCGGCAGAGAGCCGGAGACGATCCGGTGATAGGCATAGGCGGCAAGCAGGATGACGATCACCGACAGACGGCGGACATTGATCAGCAGCCCGCTGAGCTGCGCGCCGGAGCCGGCATGCCGGTGCAGCAGATAGGGCATCACCAGCTCGTTGCCGATCATGCTGGAGAGCGCCATGCAAGCGACGATCACCATCGAGGTAGCGGCAGACAGGCCGCCGATGAAGACCAGGATCGACAGCCATTGATGGCCGTTGGCGACCGGCAGGATGAGAACGAAAAGGTCTGGATTCTGACCGGGTGCCATCAGCAACCCTGCGGCGGCAATCGGGATCACGAACAGATTGATGAGAACCAGATAGAGCGGAAACAGCCAGCGGGCGACGCGAAGGCTGCTGGGATGATCGTGCTCGACGACGGCGACGTGGAATTGCCTCGGCAGGCAGAGAAATGCCAGTGCGGCAAGGGCGGTGGTCGCGAGCCAGGCCGGTGTCGGTCCGGTTCCGGCGAGTGCGTTGGCGACACGAGGGTGATCGATCACCTGGGCGAAGAGAGAGGCCGGCCCATCGAACAGACCCCAGACGACGATCGTGCCGACTGCCAGGAATGCACCGAGCTTGACCACGGACTCGAAGGCTATGGCCAGCATCACGCCGCGATGCTGCTCGTTGACTTGCGCATTGCGCACGCCGAACAGGATCGTGAATACGGCCATCATCGCGGTGACAATAAGGGCGGTGTTCTCGGCGATCCGGTCTTCCGAGCCGGGCATCATGGTCACGGGACCACTGATGGCGCGAAACGTTGCCGATACGGCTTGAAGCTGCAGCGCGATGTAGGGGATCACACCGACGCAGGCGACGAGAGTCGCCGTCACCGCGACCGCACGACTCTTGCCATAGCGCGCAGCAAGAAAGTCGGCGATCGAGGTGACGTTGTTGCGTTTGGCAAGCCGGACGATCTGGCGCATCAGGCGATGGCCGAGCACCATGACCAGAATTGGCCCGGCGTAGATCAGGATGAAATCCGGTCCGACGGTCGCGGCGCGACCGACCGATCCGTAGAACGTCCAGGACGTGCAGTAGATCGCGAGCGAGAGACCGTAGACGATTGGACCGAGCGTGCCCTTGGACCAGCGCGGCGCCGAGCGATCACCTATCCAGGCGACCGCGAAGAGCAGGCCGAGATAGCCGATCGACAGGACAAGAATGGTGATTTCGCTCGACATCTGGCCCGCCCCAAGTGGCGGCGCACTAAAGCCTGCGGCCGCCCAGTTAGGCAAATGGCGCGGCTAAGCAGGGTGTCGTCGTCCACCTCAGGGCAGCAAGTATTTGTAACCATTAACGATTATGGCGCCGATCGGATGGAGGATTTCGTTTGACAGCGGCCGGCTGGGGGCTATTTTCCCGCCTCCTCCGGAGAACGTGGATAGCGGCCTCGTTGTCGCCGTCCCGCCCCGACCCAGTCGGACCAAGGCCTATCCGGACAACATGAAGGAAGATAACCATGGCGAAGCGTGAAAACGCCAAACACAAGATTGACCGCCGTCTGGGCGTGAACCTCTGGGGTCGTCCCAAGAGCCCGGTCAACAAGCGCGAATACGGACCCGGCCAGCATGGCCAGAAACGCGGCAAGGCCACCGACTATCGTACGCAGTTGATGGCGAAGCAGCGTATCAAGGGCTACTACGCCAATGTCAGCGAGCGGCAGATGCGCCGCTACTATTTCGAGGCGATGCGCCGCAAGGGCGATACCGGCGAGAATCTCGTGGAGCTTCTCGAGCGTCGGCTCGATTGCGTCATTTATCGCATGAAGTTTGCCATCACCTTCTTCGCCGCCCGGCAGCTCGTCAGCCACGGCCACGTCAAGGTGAATGGCAAGCGAGTGAATATTCCGTCGTATCAGGTGCGCGATAATGACGTCGTCGAGCTCACCGCCAAGGCGCGCGAGCTGGCGACCGTCATGGAAGCCACCCAGACTCCGGAGCGCGATGTTCCGGACTATGTCCAGGTCGAGCACAAGGATGGCAAGGGCAACTTCGTGCGCGGCCCCAAGCTGTCGGATGTGCCATATCCGGTGCAGATGGAACCCTCGATGGTGATCGAGTTCTACAGCCGCTGATCCGACGGCACGACCGAACGAAAACCCCGGCCAGGCGCCGGGGTTTTTCCTTTGTGGTCGATGTTTCATCGGACCGCGGACATTCTTGTCCGCTCGGGACGCCGATTGAAACGGAGGCAATGCGGACAAGAATGTCCGCGGTCCACCGCGGTTCAGGGTGAAGATGGCGGAATCGGAGCTACCGCAGAGAGCATGGACTGCTGGCGCTCGGCGATTTCCATCGGCTGTACGTAACGCAGATAAGCGCCTTGCACCCGCTCGAGAACAGCAGGATCGGTGCTGATGAAATGCACCGTGCAGGTGGCGCAGGGGCCTTGCTTGGGCTTGTTGGAGATCAGGTGCCGCCGCCAGCCGGCAAGCTTGGTCGAGGCGTAGGCCTGATACAGGCTGGGAAAGTCGCGCAGATTGCCGGTGCGATGCGGCCGGTGCTCCTCGTTGTCGCTGCGGATATGACAGCAGGGAACGATCGTGCCCTCGAAGCCGATATGCATATACTCGAAGGGGAAGTAACAGGGCAGTGTGCGCGGCTCGGGCGGGGTTTCCATCTTCTTGATCAGCCCGCCGCGATCCTTGCCATGCTTCCAGTAGTTGATCGCGCGGAGCTCGATCTCCATCTTGCGATGCGGCGCCTTGGCGATGATGAACTCGTTGTTCTTGACCGTCGTGAACTTTGCCGGGATACCCATGCGCGTCGTCACCTCGGCAATGCGATTGAGCGCATAGATGTCGGAGTAGACATCCGCCGCATTCATGTGAATCGAGATGTGCATGTAGTCGAGACCGGCCTCGGTCAGCTCCTGCACGTAGGCCGGCGTAAGATAGTCACCGTTGGTATAGATCATCATGCGCGCCTTCGGTAGCGCGGCACGCGCTTCGGCGATCCGGTCGAGGATGATGCGGTCCGCGAGAGGCTCATTGTAGCTGGTCAGCACAAAGCTTCCCGCCCACTCGATCTCCGCGAGATCGCGCACCACGCCGCTGAACAAGGCCGGATCCATGCGCTTGTTGTCGCCCAACCGGTCGCCAACGACGTTCGGGCAATAGCCGCAACGGCGGTTGCAGTAGGAGTGAGTCTCGATCTCGATGCGATTCACCGACCGCGCGAAGAAGGCTCGCGCTGTCTCGCGATTCTCGATTCCGACAAAGGCCTCGGGCCCGAAATGCATCGCTCCTCGCTCCGGGCGGCGGCCCGGCCATGGCCGGCAGTATAGCAGAACGCCGCCGCGAGACGGGATGGCTACTCCGACTTCCTGGCCGGCTCGTCCTTTGGCGTATCCTGCTGCGCCATGGCACGGCCGGTCATCGGAATGAAGTAGATTCCGATATCCTTGCGTGAGTGGATCTTGCCGTCGGCATCCTTGCTGAAGACATAAAGGAATTGCTCGCGCTTGAAAGGCTGGCCGATCGGGATCACCAGCTTGCCGCCCGGCTTGAGCTGTTGGAACAGTGGCGGCGGAACATGCTGGGCGACGCAGGTGACGATGATCACGTCGAAGCCGCCCTCGACCTCGGTCCAGCCGTAATAGCCGTCGCCGACCCGGGTCTGCAGATTGTCGTAGCCCAGCGGCTTGAAGATGCGGCCGACAGCCTTGCCCAGCGGCTCGACGATCTCGATCGAGTAGGCCTGCTTGACGATACGCGACAGCAGCGAGATCTGGTAACCCGACCCGGTGCCGATCTCGAGCGCCGTGCTCTCGCGTGTCGGACCGGCGAGCTGGGTCATGTAGAGCTGGCCGCGATAGTCGGACAGCGCCGAGCCGAGACCGATCGACCAGGGCCGCGCATTCGGCTCGTAGGCTTCGGTGGCGAACGCGGCCTTGCGGCCATAGTGATAGTGATAATATTCGCGCGGCACGTCGCGAAACGCCTGCAGAATGGCGGGATCGGCGGCACCGAAGTGATGGCGTAAGAGGATCTCGACCTCGTTGACGATGTTCGGTTTGCGCCGCTGAATCGCATCGAAACTTTCCGAAGTCAGTCCCGATTCGCGGCCGCTGTCGGCCCAGGCTTTTTGCGCGCGCTCGAATGACCATTCGGCATCTGCTGCCGCAGGCGACGGTGTCAGTGCGGCGCAGGCCGCCCCCAAGGCGAAGCCGCGTCGATTGAGTTTCATTTCTTCCCCATCAGGCGGCTTGGCGGTCCTTCGAGAACGCCGCGAAGCTCAGCCGCACAAAGAGGTACGCAAAGGCAGCGCCGGCGACAAGCGGTTTCA
>Ga0068860_100008565_pt1 | contig 10194 bp, 5 predicted proteins | sample KBSSwiS32_FD_66597 | JGI IMG/M metagenome (GOLD analysis project Ga0068860, IMG submission 66597) | Switchgrass rhizosphere microbial communities from Kellogg Biological Station, Michigan, USA - KBS Switchgrass S3-2 | ecosystem: Host-associated > Plants > Roots > Rhizosphere > Soil ...
CAATCAAGTTAGATGGCAATTTCAATGCGCTCACTGCACGAACCGGCGACGGGGCGATCTCATTAACGGTTCCCTCCGATTCAAATTTCACAGTTGAAACCAACGCAGAGGGTGATGTTACCAACGAAGGATTATCACTCACTGAAGAGATGGCTCCTTCGCGACGCGTAAAGCGATGGCGTGTTGGTAACGGCGGCAAAGTGTTTGTTCTAAATACAGGCGACGGTCAAATCACCCTCAGGTCGAGGTAAATAGTAGTCGGAGCGCAGCCTGCGCTCCCACTACCAGGTTCCTTAAATTCTATTGGGGTTGCGCTCGGGAAGGTTCTTTGGACTTAAGCGTCCAATTGAGCGGGAAGCTTTCGAGCAGCTCTCGAAACAGCAATAAGTAATCGTTTCAGACTGCGGCTAAGGACATTTTTAATGAAAGCTGCTTTGCTCAGCATTATTCTAGCTGGGGTGTGCGTTCCGAGCGCCTACTCACAAAGCGCCAGCACCAGCACCGGCAGCACCTCGTCAAGTTCGCCGCCGGCTGTTGTTGAGAAGCTCGCCCATGGAACCGCGACCTCATCTTCGTCTGCGGCGGTAAAGACCGGAAAGGCAGCACTTTCACTTCCCCCCGAAAAATCTACTCCAGTCAAGATGGTCTTGTTTGCCAAGCCGCCAACGATCGACGGCAAGCTCGACGATGATGTGTGGAAAACAGCTTCACTCCTCAAAGACTTCTACCAGGTACAACCCGGCGACAACCTCGTTCCGCCAAACAAAACGGAAGTGATGTTGGGCTACGATGCTCACTTCTTGTATATCGCTTTTCACTGTTACGACGATCCTGCAAAAGTGCGTGCTAACGTTCCCAAGCGCGACAACATTTGGGACGACGACTACGTGGGTATCTTATTCGACACGTTCAACGATCAACGCCGCGCCTACGAATTCGACTTTAATCCGCTCGGTATCCAGGCAGACGGGATTTGGACTGAAGGTAAGAACGAGGACATGAGCCTCGACATCGTCATGGAGTCGAAGGGCCTCCTCACTGAGGACGGTTACACGATCGAAGTCGCCATTCCTTTTAAATCACTCCGCTATGTGGCTGGAAAAGATAAGTTGTGGGGAGTTCATTTCTGGCGTCGAACAAAACGGCTGAACAACTCGCTTGATATGTGGATTCCTCTCGATCGCGATAAGGGCAGTTGGCTGGCCCAGGAAGGACACCTCGCCGGGCTCGAAGGTCTTTCGACGGAACGTACCCTCGAACTGATTCCCAGTCTCACCGTTTCAGAGACAAGTCGTCGCGCGCGTACCTACGGTGTGTTTCCGAGCGATCCGCTATTCGTGGCGGATCCTGGCCGCATGTTGAACGAACCAGTTAAGTTGGATCTGGGACTCACAGGTAAGTACACGTTAACACCGACAGTCACTCTCGATTTCGCAATCAATCCAGACTTCGCACAAGTTGAAGCAGATCAGTTGGTGGTCACTGCAAATCAACGCTTTCCCATCTTCTTTCCGGAGAAGCGTCCATTCTTCCTCGAGGGCATTGACATTTTTCAGACGCAGATTGCTGCGGTCCATACCAGGACGATCGTCGATCCGGATATTGCAATCAAAACTACGGGAAAGATTGGTCGCAACAGTTTTGGTCTGATGCTCGCAAGTGACAACGGTCCTGGAAATCTCAGTGAGGACGAACGTGGCTCTCTCAATGGGTGCCTGGAAAGCAGAGCGCTCAATGGTTCGGTTGTCTGCGATGCTGCACGCGTCGTCGATAAGAACGCGAATATCGCAGTACTGCGTGCGAAGCGCGATATAGGAACTTCGGATTCATTCATCGGTGTTCTCGGGACCTATCGAAAATTTGTTGATACCTACAATCAGCTGGGCGGAGTTGACGGACGATTTCGTCTGAACAAGCAAACGACCTTTAGTTGGCAGGCGCTCGGAACGCGTTCGCGAAATATCTTCTTTTATCCCGATGAAGGTGTGGCGCGAGACAGCGTACAAAATGGATTTATCTACGCCGTCGATTACAACCAGAATGGGCGTCATTTTGGCCAGGAGTTTTCGATGGTCGGACGCACTCGTTATTACCGTGCTGATGTCGGCTTTAACCGCCGCAACAACACAAATAACCCCAACTGGTTTGTCCGATACAACTCAGAGCCGAAGCCCAAAGCAAAACTGATTTCCTGGCGCGTTTACAACGATGTGAATGTGAATTTCGACTGGCAGGGCCGTTCGCAAAACTTTAACAATGAGAGTCAGCTGCAACTGCGAATGGTAAAGGACACGTTCCTCGGTTTTGGTGTTGACTATGGATATGAACGCGTCTTTGAGAGTGAGTTTGGCGCTGCGCGACAGCCGAACAGCGATTGTGTTGCAAAAAATACGTGCACGTTTGCGGGTGAAGACAATGAACGATCTTCGCCGAGTAAAGGCTTCTACGTCTATGCCGGATCTAATCCGAGTAAGAAGTACAACTTCAACATGTTCTTTGGTCGCAACTGGGGCGCGATGGATTACGATTTTGGCGCTGGTCCAAAGTATCCGCGAGCAAGTCCGCCGGCGTTAGCCAGGGATGCAAACATCGCAGCCGGCCGCTGCAATACAACTCCACTACCATCGATCTGTTTGGCTCCGCAGGATCCTGGTCCAGGCGACAGTTGGCATTTCGACGCGGGTGTCACTTACCAGCCAACTGCAGCACTCAATGCAAGTTTTAATTACACCAAGGATCGTCTGCGTCGTTACGATTCGGACAGGCTAGCCTTCGACGAAAACATTCTATCAATGCGGACTACCTACCAGTTCACGCGTTTCATTTTTGCGCGCGGACGTCTCGATTATGACACTCTGGGTTCAGACGTTAAGGGACAGTTTCTCTTTGGCTGGACACCTAATCCAGGTACTGCATTTTATGTGGGTTATAACGATGACCTCAGTCGAAACGGCTTTAATCCCTTCACCAATCTGCTCGAACCCGGACTTCGTCGTAATGGCAGAACTTTCTTCATCAAGCTCTCATATCTATTTCGGCGGAGTTTCTGAATACACCGAAACTCCAGCCTTTGCTACGTTGCGGCTTTGCACAAGAAGCGTCTTAGCCTGCGGAGCTGCCGCGTGAACGCGACACGTTTGCGTCAGTACCACACCTCCGTACCGCGCTCCTTATTCCTGGTTCATTCCGTTCTTCCGCAATGTCCGTGCTAAACTGCTCTGTGTTTATGCCTGAACTGGTGCACCCCGACAAGACACAATCTAAAGCTGCAGTCCTGACGTTTATTGCATTTGCGCTCCTTCTTTTGACATCTTGCAAAAGCGACTACCCTGCATCAGCAAAACAGAGTTCACCTGGCGGTGCGAAAAATATCCGCGACGTCAAGACTACGGCAGTAGTTGAAGCGCCATTTGGCGAAACCGTAACTGCCAACGGAACGTTGGCTGCGTTCGATCAAACTACCGTCAGTGTGAAAGTTCCTGGACGTCTTAGGACGATCGGCGTCGATCTCGGATCAGTAGTAACTAAAGGGCAAGTCATCGCTCAGCTTGAACCGCAGGATTACCAACTACGCGTTCAGCAAGCAGAAGCATCCTTAGCACAAGCCAGAGCCCGACTCGGATTAGCACCCGATGGGACGGATGACACCGTTGATCCTGAACAGACTGCAACCGTTCGGCAGGCTCGCGCCGTCTTAGATGAAGCTCGACACAATCGCGATCGCGCACAGAAGCTTGTTGAGCAGGGAGTTATCGCCAAAGCGGAATTCGACACTGCAAACGCAACTTTCAAAGTTGCGGAAGGTCGATACCAGGATGCTTATGAAGAGATTCGCAATCGTCAGGGTGTATTGGCGCAACGTCGATCGGAATTGGCGTTAGCTCGGCAACAACTGAAAGACACAGGCGTAGTTGCTCCGCTTGATGGCATCGTTCAGGAAAAGCGCGCGAGCATGGGTGAATATCTTGCCGCCGGAGCGCCGGTGGTAAACATCGTTCGCATGGATCCTCTAAGGCTGCGCGCCGAGATTCCTGAACGGGATTCGCATACAGTGCGACCGGGACAAAGTGTCCGCGTTACGATCGATGGCGACTCGAATGTTTATACCGGGCAAATCACTCGATTGAGCCCCGTGATCGCCGAACAAAGCAGAATCCTTGTAGTTGAAGCTGACGTTCGAAATAACGGAAAACTGCGACCCGGTTCTTTTGCGCACGCTGAGATTGCCACGAATGATGCGAAGATGGCCGTGACAGTTCCGAACAACGCAATTGTTAACTTCGCAGGTATTGAAAAGGTCCTGGTCGTGCAAAACGGCAAGGCACTTGAGAAACCGATCACGACCGGTCGTCGCAATGGCGAATTTACAGAGATCGTTGCTGGAGTAAACGTTGGTGAAAAGGTGATCCTGGAACCGGGGAATTTACAAACGGGCCAGGACGTTCATGTGGTTGAGTAGGGGACTCGGAAAGCTTTGAGCTTGGGGCATGACATTGGTACTTTGTCCGTGGAGCTTGGAGCTTGGTGCTTTGAGGCTTGGTGCTTAGTAGAGTTCGCTCCAGATAGTGAGCTGAATCAAAGTACAAAGCACTAAGTACAAAGTACAAAACGCAAAGTACAAAGCAGCCCCTTCCCCAATTTTTCCTAAATGCAAAAACTAGCCGAAATTTGTATTCGTCGTCCGGTGTTCGCGACCATGATCGTGTTGTCATTGGTCGTGGTTGGTGCGGCTGGTTTTTTCAAACTCGGCGTCGATCGATTTCCTTCAGTTGACTTGCCAACAGTCAGCGTGCGCACCAATCTTCCTGGTGCAGCGCCCGAAGAAGTTGAAGCACTCGTAACGCAACAAGTAGAAGAAGTGATTAATACCGTTGACGGTATTAGTGAGTTGCGATCAGTTTCCGGTCAGGGAACATCAATCGTAATTGCCACTTTCAAACTCGATCGAAATCTCGAATCAGCTGCGCAGGACGTTCGCGATCGCGTCGCCACTTTGGGACGACAACTTCCGGAAGACGCCACGCCTCCAGTAGTGCAGAAGTTTGATAATGACAGTACCCCGGTTATCACACTTGCACTCACCGCCGATCGTTCGCTCCGTGAACTGACCGAACTCGCCGATAAAACGGTTCGCGTGCAACTTGAACGCGTGAGCGGCGTCGGTGAAGTTAACGTAGTTGGTGGATTGGACCGCGCCATTAATGTTTGGATCGATTCCGATCGGCTGGCCGCTTATCAGATTCCTATCTCTACAATCCGCCAGGCGCTTGCTCGACAAAACGCCGACGTTCCCGGCGGTAATGTCAACACCGGCAAAGAAGAGTTGACGCTGCGCACCCTCGGTCGTTTCACCGACCCGCGACAATTTGACGACCTCGTAATCGCGAATGTTAACGGTTCTCCGGTTCGACTACGTGACGTCGGGCACGTCGAAGACGGAACAAAAGAACAACGTTCGTTGTCGCGTCTAAATGGCGTTCCCACCGTGACGTTGGATATCCGACGACAATCCGGTGCGAATACCGTTGAAGTAATCAACGGCATTAAAGCCGTGTTGCCACGCGTTACCTCTCAGCTTCCACAGGACGTCCAGGTCCAGGTAATTCGAGATCAATCGCGTTACATCGAGTCGGCGCTTCATGAAATCCAAACACACCTGGTGCTCGGTAGTATCCTCGCAAGTTTGGTGGTCCTGGTGTTTATGCGTTCGTGGCGTTCGACCTTGATCGCTGCGGTTGCAATTCCGTGTTCTGTAATTTCAACGTTCGGCATGATGCGCGCGCTGAACTTTACGCTCAACAGCGTAACGATGCTCGCCCTGGTGCTGATGGTCGGTGTTGTTATTGACGACGCGATCGTCGTCCTGGAAAACATCTTTCGCTTTATTGAAGAGAAACGAATCGATCCCAAAGAGGCGGCTCGTGAGGCGACTAAAGATATCGGTCTCGCTGTGCTCGCCACTACTCTGTCGCTGGTCGTTATCTTTCTGCCAGTGTCTTTCATGTCGTCGATCTCCGGTCGATTCCTTTATCAATTTGGTATCACCGCTGCCGTCGCGATCCTGGTCAGCTTGTTGGTGTCGTTTACGTTGACACCAATGATGAGTTCCCGGTTGATAAAAGTCAGTGATGCTAAAGGTGGTCATGGTGAGCCTGCGTCGCGTGGCGGCTTTTACAGATGGGTCGATGGCGGGTACGCGTGGCTGCTCGCGCTCGCGATGCGACATCGCTTCATCGTTGCGACCATTGCTGTCCTGACCGTGTTGACCAGCGTCCCTCTCTATCGAGCAGTCAAGCAGGAATTCATTCCCACCAATGTCGACGAAGCCGAGTTTGAAGTCAGTGTGAATGGACCTGAGGGCACCAACTTGGCCGTGATGAACGAGACGATTGCGGCAATGGAAAAGGACATGCTCGCTACGCCTGGAGTGCGTTTGGTGCTGTCGTCGTCAGGCGGAAGCTTTCTTGGTGGCGTGAATCAGGGTGGCGCTTACGTTCGCATTGCGCCGCACGAAGAACGCACTTTCTCATTGAGTAAACTTTGGGCGGAAACCAAAAAGGGAGACCCACTCAACGCCTTGCGCGGCAACTATACGCAGCAGGACGTAATGACTGAGATACGGCGTCGCCTCCAAAAATACACGCCAATGCGCATCGGTGTACGCAACGCTCAGTCGTTCAATTTCGGCGCCGGCGGCCGTACCGATATCGACTTTGTATTCCGTGGACCGGACATCGTGCAGCTGGCCAGTTTCGGCGATGAACTCGTTGAACGTTCAAAGAAACTGGGCGGCATTGTCGACGCTGACACCACGCTCAAACTCAACAAGCCCGAGTTGCGCGTAGTGATTGATCGAGATCGCGCAGCTGATCTCGGCGTTGACACTTCAGACATCGCTACGAGTTTGCGTTTGATGGTTGGCGGTGAAGATCAAGCTTCACGCTACCGAGACGAACAAACAAACGAAGACTACGACGTGGAACTGCGCCTGAGCGAAAAAGATCGTAGCGACGCGGGGACAATCAGTCGTCTGTATGTGCCGTCATCCCGCGGTGGTCTGGTTCGACTCGACAACCTGGTAAAAATTAAGCGTGACACCAGTCCCTCGCGCATCGATCGTTTGGATCGAGAACGTCAAGTATCGGTTCGAGCTTCGGTTGCTCCCGGCTACGCCCTCGCCGATCGCATTGACGCACTGCGGAAAGCGACCGGAGAGATGAATTTGCCGACCGCTTACACTACGACAGTTTCAGGACGGGCAAGGGAACTCGAACGCACGTTCACGGAATTTATCTGGGCATTCATTCTGTCGATCATTTTTATGTACATGATCCTGGCGTCGCAGTTTGAAAGCACAGTTCACCCCTTGACGATCTTGTTGAGCTTACCTCTGTCAGTTCCATTTGCCTTGTTGTCACTGTGGGGCACTGGCGACACGCTCAATCTCTACTCAGCCTTAGGTGTCCTGGTTCTGTTTGGCGTGGTGAAGAAGAACGCGATCCTGCAGATCGATCACATGAACAACCTGCGCGCGAAGGGAATGGAGCGCTTTGAAGCGATCATGCAGGGCAATCGCGATCGATTGCGTCCAATCCTCATGACGACCCTGGCCCTCGTTGCCGGCATGTTGCCATTGGCCATCGGCACTGGACCGGGAGCTGAGGAACGTCGTTCGATCGCGGTTGTGGTTATTGGTGGTCAGACGTTGTCGTTGCTACTTACGCTGATCGCGACGCCGGTTGTTTATTCACTACTAGATGATCTGCGAGCGACTTCTCGCTGGCGACGTTTTACTGCGGTTACTACTCGAGCATCTGGAGCTGTAGTTAGCAGGTTGAAGGTTCCTCGCCGCACTCCGCCACGTGAAGCAACCGCCGAGAGGGTCGAGCCACGGGAAGAGCATGTTCCGTCGAGCGCCAGCGGTGATTAGACCAGTTTTACAGCTTGTCTGACATAAGTTCAGGGATTACCAGCACCTCTCGCCAACCAGAGTGATCTTCACGCATCCGTGCAGTTAGTTCATCTCGCAACTCACGAAGTTGTTCACTGAGCACACACGGATAGTTGTTGATGTCCCCAAATCGCTTTCGTTGTTCTTCAACAAAATATTTCTGCTTGGTGATCGATGGAATGGCCGAGTGTTGGCCGTTCTCCCAAAACGGCATCAACAATCGTTCGATAGTAATGGCGCCTTCAATGTCCACCCGTTCGTCGTCAAGACCGATAACATCACCAACATAATTACCTCGCGCGTCACTGCCACGAAAGAGTTGTAGTTTACCCGGCAACGTAATCTTCTCAGGCGAGTTTGAAGCTTTAAGTGTTGGTTGTCCCTTCATCAGGCATTGCTTGAAAATTACACCGGCCACTGCGCGAACTTCGCTTGATAGTTTTGTGCCGATACCAAATCCAGCTACCTGGGGAAACTCCGCAACGATCTTTTTGACCTTCTCAACATCAATATCTCCAGTCAGGTTTGGTCGCAAATCAGGTAGACCGTTCGCCTCAAAGAACCTCAAACACCACTCACCGAGTTCCGCCAGATCGCCAGAGTCGACTCTAAAACCTTTGAAGGCACGACGACGGTCTTCAGTTGAAGTGGCTGCCATCGCTGCATGTACCGCGCCCATGTAAACGTCGATGGTGTCCAGCAGCAGAGTTGTGCCGTTTGGATTAGCGTCGAGCCAACGTTCGAAAGCGACCTGTTCGAAATGTTTTGGTTGTCCGGTGCGAGGCTCGATCTCCGGATTGTCCATGTACTCGATGTAGGCTTGTTGCCAGTAGTGAGCTTCGGTACCGACGGCCGGAATATCGAGCCGGTGCGCTGCCTCCATGTTTGACGTGTCGTTGAAGCCGCCGATAAATGCGTAGACCGCGATATCAACTGCGCGTTCGATATCGCCATTCCGACGCAAAGAGAAGTCGGACAACCAGCGGTGGTCCCCGGCCGCCATGCGAAATTGCAATGCGAGGCTCGCAGTTGTCATCGGCAGATCAAACGCATGCTCAAACTTGATCTCCTGCGCTTGTGTTAATCCAAATGCGCCGCTGATATCGGCGAAGGGTTGTTGGGCAAAGACAATCGTGCCGGGTCGCACGGTTCTGATCTTACCGACAAACTGAATGTCTTCGATTGCCTTGGCAAACAACTGCAGGCCGCCGCGATCCTGTTCCAGAAATCGCAGACGTGGTCGATCCACTTGACTGTCGACAAGCAGTCGCACAAGACGCTCATGGCCCAGGCAGGGCGCGAAAGGAAGTTTTCGCTGAGTTATGTAGAAAGTTGCGTCAGCATCACTCAGCGGTTCGTCGTGCAAGCGTGTCACGTCCTTGAACGACGCGTCGCCCATGGCTGCGTGATAGCGGTCGATGTTGAGAGTTCCCATAAATGTGATAAGTGACGAGACTGATCAGTTTCCGAGGGTGAATCTAAAGAATGCCAAGTCCTGGTTGGTGCTTACTCTCTGTTGTCTTCCCGGCGCCGGTCTTCGTGTTGATTCGTGGATCGTGTCCAGAGTTCAGCAATCAGTTTGTGGTTGACTTGACTATTTCAGCCCCAGCGGCACGCATTTCAGCAATTGCGCGTTCGCCGTCGCCAGGTTGGAGATCAACTGGTTTCATTGCGTCTTCCAGGGCAACCACGTGAAACCCGTTTTTAATTGCGTCGAGTACGGTGTTCTTAACGCAATAGTCAGTGGCGAGTCCGCCTACTACAACTTCCTCAATGTCTGCCCGATGAAGTTGCTCGGCCAAGTCGGTTTCGTCGAAGCCTGAATAACAATCGGTGTCGCCAAGACCTTTCGAGATGATGTGAATACGTGGATCGTCTTTGAGCTCTGGATGAAACTCAGCACCCCTGGTGTTTTGAACACAGTGGACCGGCCACGTACCGCCGTAAGCTTGAAAGTGTTTGGTGGTTGGTTGATGCCAGTCTCGAGTTTTAAACACTGGTGCGCCTTTGCTGAGAAACTCGTTAATCATTTTGTTTAGTGGCGCGACAACTTCATCACCTTGAGCCACCGCTAAGGTCCCGCCAGGACAAAAATCATTTTGCACATCGACGACAATGAGTGCCTGTTTTTTATGGTCCGACATAACGATTTAACTCTAGCTTAGGTAATGGGAAACTCAAAGTGATGTCTTAGGTTGCGCAAACTCCTTGGAGTGCGGTGGCCTGGCACCGCTTTGTTATAG
>Ga0068860_100008567_pt1 | contig 10194 bp, 9 predicted proteins | sample KBSSwiS32_FD_66597 | JGI IMG/M metagenome (GOLD analysis project Ga0068860, IMG submission 66597) | Switchgrass rhizosphere microbial communities from Kellogg Biological Station, Michigan, USA - KBS Switchgrass S3-2 | ecosystem: Host-associated > Plants > Roots > Rhizosphere > Soil ...
GGAGGCGGAGCCGCCTTCACCGGCATAGGCTTCGAGTACCCAAAAGCCAAAGCAATATCAGGCGCCAACGCCCCGGAAAACAAGATAGAGAAAAAGCTGCGAAACGCAAAAGAGATTCTATTCAAGATGCTTTCATTTTACCCTGACGAGCATCTTGAGCTTACCTCTCGGGAACGCTAAACGAATCGTGGTGGCTGCCGAGCTGTTACGCTGCCTGAGGGACATACCAATACCAACGTGCCATAGGAATACCCATGGGAGTTGGCGGCAGCTCTCCTCCTAGTGCGATATCGAAATTAATTCCTCCGTGATTCATCAAATTTTCGATAATGTGATCTGCTATCGCTGGGGAGCACCGCAGTGCGGCTTGCACCACGGCGGCGCTTTCGCTCAGGAAGGCTTCTTGGGTTCCCCCATACTCTCCCATACCGACGAGCACCTCTACCGCTTCTGGATGCATGGCAGAAGTTTATCACCGAGGCGCCCTCAGGTAAATCGCGCAGTGTGCGGACGCTGGCTTTCGGTCCAACACATCCATAGTGACCCATTCAGTAAGCCAAGCCTTGACTCACGCCTCTCCATAGCGTACTGTTTGAATGTGTACAGTAGGAGCTAGCATGCCAAGAGTAGCCGTCCAAGACAACAGCCGCATGTCCCTGCGCATTAGGGCCGAGGAAAAGGCGTTACTCCTGCGTGCAGTCGCGCTGAAGCGCACTGACTTGACCGATTTTGTCCTTAGGCACGCCTTGCGCGCCGCGAAGGCCGTTGTAGAAGAGGCCGACCACGTACGACTCTCCGCAAGGGATAGTCTCCGGGTTCTCGACCTGTTGGAAAATCCTCCCGCGCCTAACGCTAAGTTGCGAGCCGCCGCCAAAGCATTGCCGAAACGGCGCTGACCGTGACGGCTTGGCACGAAGAACCCATCAGCAAGAAATACGATCGCGATGCCTTCGACTGCGGCGAGCCAGCGCTAAACGAATTCCTGCGTCGTCACGCCCGCAAGACGCACGAACTCGGTGGCGCCAAGACGTTCCTTGCGATTGACGATAACGACAACAAAACCATTCTGGGCTTCTACAGCCTAAGCCCGGCTTCGATTGCTTACACCCGCACGCCAGAAATCATAAAGCGTGGATTGGCTCGCCATGACGTACCCGGCTTTCGGCTAGCGCGCCTGGCCGTGGATCGAAACGTGCAAGGCCACGGTCTCGGAGGGCAACTTCTTCTCAGCGCCGGTGGACGTTGTCTGCGGGCCGCGGGAGAAGTTGGCGGAGTGATGCTCGTGATTGACGCCAAAGATAGCAGGGTTGCGCATTGGTACGCCAGCTACGGCGCGCTTCCCGTGCTGGATGCTCCCCTCACGTTGATGCTGCCGCTGACCACCATCCAGGCCGTGCTAAAAAGCTCTGGAAAATATTGGTAACGGCCATAATGATATGCTCAAACTGGCTACATGACTGCCCGGACCCGCCTCTGCCTAGTGCTATGCGGCATCGCCGCCTCCGTCACCGCGCTCTACGCGTTCCAACGCGAATTCCGCGTCTACGCCAGCCTCGAAGGCTACGACAACGTCCCCCTGCCTGACGATTACCGCGTCCCCGGTGAATTCGTATTCGGCCGCCTCATGTACCCCCCGCACCCCCGCGCCCGCTTCAGCCGCCCCATCGGTTTCGGCGGACGCTTTGACTGGCGCGAAGGCGGCACCAGTTGGTCGCAGGATTATCCGCGCGCCGACCGCCAGTTCGCGCTCGCCCTGCGCCGCCTCACCCGCCTCGACACGCGCTCCGTCGAACAACCCGTCAATCTCGACGACGGCGACGACGCCTTCAACTGGCCCTGGCTCGCCGCCGGCGAAATGGGCGACTGGAAACTGACCGACTCACAAGCCGCCCGCCTGCGCGACTACCTTCTGCGCGGCGGCTTCCTCATGCTCGACGATTTCTGGGGCACCGAGGAATGGGACCGTTTTGAAGAAACCATGAAAGTAGTTTTCCCCGACCGCCCGATCGTCGAAATCGACAACGAAGACCCCGTCTTCCACTCGGTTTACGATTTGGATGACCGCTATCAGATTCCCGGCCAGTGGGCCCTCATGCGCGGCACCACCTACCGCAACGACGGCTACCGCGATCTGTGGAGAGGCATCTACGACGACCACGGCCGTCTGATGGTGGTGATGGATTTCAACTCCGATGTAGGCGATTCCTGGGAATGGGCCGACTCCCCGCGTTACCCCGAAAAGTATTCCGCCCTAGGCATCCGCATCGGCGTCAACTACGTCGTCTATTCAATGACGCACTAACCGCCGCCCCACCGCCTCGCTCCAGCATCGCCTCGCCCTGTCACCGCCTCACCTTCCCCACCGAACCGCGCACGCAGTAAGCGGACCCGCTACCGCCCCCGCACCACCGCCGCGTCCCGCAACTTATCCAACTCCCGTCGTGCGATCGCAGCCCACTCGCTTGACGGGTCCAACTTCAAGTAAGCCATCCAGTGCCGCACCGCCTTCATATTCTGCCGCGCCCCCTGATACAGCAGCGCAATGTTGTAATGCGCGTCCGCGTAGTTCGGCGAAATGTGCAGCGCCGCCAAATAGTGTTCCAGCGCGCGCCCCCGATCCCCGCACTCATCGCACAGATTCCCCAAATCGAAATGCGCCAGCGCGTATTCCGGATCGGCCTCCGTAGCCAGCGTGTAATACCTCTCCGCCATCGTGAAGTTCCGCGTGTTGAAATAAATGGTGCCCAGATTCACCAGAGCCCCCGCCGACCCCGGGTCCAGTTCGATGGCCTTCTGATACGCTTCGATCACTTCCGGAGCCGAAGCCCCCGTGCTCTCCAGGTCCAGCCCGCGCTGGAACCAATGCTCGGCCGCCTGCCGCTGGTCTCGCTCGGCGCGCGGATTTTCCTTGGGACGAAATTCCAACAGCCGGCTGAGTTCGCCAGGATCGAAGTCGAGCAGCAACTGACCCGACTCGGCTTCCATCGCGCGCCCCTCCAGCTCCACGCGAATCTTTTTGCCGTCGGCGTACAGCTTCAGTTCCGTGAGCGGGTCTTCCACGCCGCGCAGTTTCTTGGTCAGAGCCTGCACCGCCCGCCGGATCTGCTGCGGCGGCACTTTGCTCTCACGCAGCTTGATCAGCGTGCGCAGCGCCAGCAATTCGCGGAACCCATAGACGGCCACCGGCTCCACCAGCTTCTGCCGTTCCCAAGCCTTGAGCTGTCTCTCAGAAACGCGCAGCAGCCGCAAGGCCGCCTCGCGAGTAAAAGATTGACTCATCGCCGCATGTGCCACGCAAGAATTCTAACAGGACTGATACAGAGAAATCGCGGCGACACCCGCAGCCCCCGCCGCAATGCAGTCCCGCGTGTTCTCGCGAGTAATTCCGCCCAGCGCCAGCACCGGAACGCGAACCGCCCGCGCCGCCTGCGCCAAAGCGTCGAGACCTCTGGGTGCAAGCGCAGTCACTTTAGAACGCGGCGCGAACACCGGACCGAATACCGCATAATCGGCCCCTTCCTCTTCAGCCGCGCGGACGTCATCGAGCGTGTGACACGAAACCCCGATCAAAAATCCCGCCGGACTCAAAGCACGCCAGCGCCGCGGAGCCGGCGATCCCGCAGGCAAATGGACTCCCCCAGCCCCGGCAGCGATCGCAACATCCACGCGCGTGTTCACCAGTATTTTCGATCGATGAGGATTCGGAAGTTCAAGAACCCGCGCCGTCAAGTCAAATAGCTCCCGAGCAGAAAGATCCTTCTCGCGGATCTGCACCCATTCCACCCCCGCCGCCAGATTGCGTGCGATGCAATCCAGTAGATCGACATTGACCGGCAAAGTCCGGCGATCCGTGATGTAACACTGCATAGAGCGGGGCGAGGTCCGAACTTTCAGTGTACGCGCCGCTGTGCTATAAAGGGCACTGCACTTATGGAAGAGCGAGCTTTTTTCCGCGAGTCCGAAACCACCAAGCCGGCAACTCTCAATTGCCCCTTTTGCCGCACCGCCGATACCTACGAGCTACGCTGGATGCTGCGCAAGAAACTCGACCAGGTCCCGCGCGGCGCCGACGAACGCGACCGGGCCCGCTTCGCCAAATTCGCCAGCTACATGGTTCTCTTAGACGACAAAGCCATGTGCAAAAACATGCGCTGCCGGAAACGTTTCGATATCTCCGGCGTCAAGACCATGGCATTTATTTAGCGCCGATATCCCCAGCGCCCTCAGCCACTTCCCGTTTCACACTTCCCGCCTTCAGCACCCCACCGGTGCATACTCGAATCAGTTGGTAGCCTGCAGGCTAGTCGTTGTAGTTTATTGGAATCCGTGCCCGTCGCAAGACGGGCTAGCCGCCCCAGAGACATTGGAAGAAGGGCGGGACAGGATAAGAATCGCGATTCTTGGTTCATACGAACGCCGTGAGAGCGGCGCAAGGTAACCGCGAAGGATATAGGAGAGAGCTGATTACCGGTTGATTTGGAAATAATCTTCTTCGAGACAGGTATGCCGCCCGTTCCTTCACCACTCCGGGGGCCTGTTAGCAAGGACAGTCCCCCGCGAGACGATTTTGCACTTATCGGTTCGCATCGGTTCCCATCTGCGAGCCAACTGCCTTCAGCCGAAGTGTGTCCACTCGCTATAATTTAGCAGTGAAGCTCGCCTGCGTATTCCTTTTTCTAGCCGGCCTCTCGTACGGCCAATCGGTAGAACAAACCCTCAAGCAGCTGGAACACGACTGGTCCCAAGCATCCCTAAAAAAAGACTTCGCAACCCTGGATAAAATCATGGCCGACGATTGGGTCTCCATCGACTTTCAAGGCCGCACCGTGACCAAAGCCGAAACCATCGCCAATCTGAAGGCGGGATCGCCAGCCACGCAAGCCGCCGGCATCGGAGAAATGAAGGTGCGCGTTTTCGGCGACAGCGCCATCGTCACCGGCAGCGATACCGAGAAGAGCAAGCTAAAAGGCAAGGACCTCATCGACAAATATTTGTGGACCGACGTCTTCGTCAAACGCGATGGCCGCTGGCAAGCCGTCGCCTCGCAATCCACTAAAGTAGCCCGCTGACGCCCTTCACCAGCGCCATGCATTCCCCCACTTCGATCCAGCCGTGCGTCGGCAGCGTGGCCGCCGGCAATCCGTTCTTCGATAGGTGCAGCCGAAGGCGATGCCCCGCCAGCGGCGCGCGCAGTTCCGTGATCCGCCCGACCACGATTTCCGCTGGCACGACGCCGGTCTCAAACTCGACTTCGATCTTCAATCCCGCATGTGCGCCGTCCAGCCGCACCGCCACAGACTCGCCGTCGCAGCCGTAGAACATTTCCCAAATAGGAGGCGCACCGCCATGCATGGCGCCAGAGCGCGGATCGGGCCGGTAGCGTCCCGCGCCCATCCATTCGAAATAGGAGGTGATTTCGCCGTCGAGCGTAATGTGAATCGGATTCTGCGGCGTCTCATGAATTTCGCCGCCTTGTTCCAGCCGAAGAATAGAGCGCGAAAGCGCCTCCGGCGGCACCAGCCCCAGCGCGCGATAAACGTTGACCAGATGATCGCGGTAAAGCTGATCGAACTCCGGACGATTGTCCGAGCCATGCTCCGGCCCATACCACCAGTTCCAATCGCTGCCCTCGGCAATCAGCAATTCTTCGTAGGCCAGCTTGCGGGCGTGTTCCGGAACGTCCGGCGTCTCATCGTAAGCCCGCCGCGCGGCCAGCAGCAGTTCCCAGGCCTGGTTGTCTTCTTCCGCGCCGATCCAGATGTTGAAATTTGCATTGATCCACGAACCTGGGAAAATTCCATGCAGCGGTTCGGCTTCAAATTTCTCGAGCGCTTCTGAAACCGTGAGCGCTTCCAGGCCCGGGTCTTCCGCGATGCGCCGGTACAGTTCACGCAGGAACGGGCGGCCGTTGGCTTCGTACCATTCCCAGGCGTTTTCGCCGTCGAGGATGATCGGTACCAAACATTCGCGCCCGCCGGTGTTCTGCCGAATCCGATCCAGAAAATGCCCCGCCGCATCGTGCGCGTTCATGCGCGAATATTCAAAGCCGATCAGATCGCTCAGATAGCGATCGCGGAAGATCATCCGCATTTGATGGCCGTTCTGGCCCCATTGATAGGCGCGGTAGGTGACATCCACGCCCGCGTCGCGATTCAGCGTGCGCGCCAGCACGCCGTTATCGCTAGCCGCCCAAGTGAAGCCGGCGTGAGCCGCCAGCGCCAGCGCGTTATCGGAGACCGAGCCCTCCGAAGGCCATAACCCCACAGGAGCGACACCCAGTTTGTCGTAGATGTAGCTGCGGGCGCGGTCCAGTTGCTCGCGCGCGTCATCGGGATAAGCGAAACGGGTAGGTAACGGCAGGCCTTCACTCGATACGGCGCCAATATCGGAATTGCAAATCAGCGGCAGGATCGGATGATAGAACGGCGTCGTCGAGATTTCGATCTGCCCGCGCGCTCCGAAGTCACGATAAACCGGTAGCACTCGCGCGAGCGCCTCATTTTGTTTGCGCGCCACTAGCGCCTGATCGGCGCGTGAAAAATCGCGGCCCTTGCGAATCAACTCGATCAATTCCTGATCGCGCGCCAGCAGATCTTCGTCGAACCAAACCAGAATATGATAGATTTGCAGATCGCGAAAATCCTGCGCGGAGAAATGTTCCTTGCGCGCCTGCTTGCCGTGCAGTTCGAGATAACGCGGATAGCGGGAGATCAAGCGGCCGTAGTTCGCCTGGAAGAAATACTTCAGAACGAAGTTCTGCTGCGCCTCGCTCAACTCTTCCGCGGGCGCGAGCGCGCAGTCGAGAAACGGGTCGGAGGCTTTTCCGGAAGCGTATTCGTCAATCTGCGCCACCATTGACGGCACCAGATTGAACGTCTGGTGGATGGACGGGAAGTCGGCCAGGATTTCCACCATGCCGGCGTAATCTTTGAGGGCGTGGAGCCGGGTCCACGGCAGTTTATATTCTCCGCTCCACAAGTCCTTGTAGAACGGCTGGTGCATGTGCCAGAGAAAGCAGACGGTTGTCATTGGTTCAATCTTTGCGGGTCATGGGGCGCAGATCGAGCAGCGCTTCGACACGCCGCAAGTCGCCCACTACGATTTCCGTCTTCGCTGCGAAGGGGCTCTTGGCGACCGCGCTTTTGAGCGCAGCCAGCCCGTCGTCATTGGCGATCTGCACAATGACCAGCCGCGGCATCATGCCGTTCAAGTCCGCGGCAAGCGTGGAGGCGTCCGGTTTCGTAAAGGACCTGGCCGCGGGGTCGATGGCTTGCCCGTTGCGGACGAAAACTCCGTAATTTGCGACCGTGAGCCCAGCGGCGCGGGCGTTGGTCCACAGATAACCGGCGGGCGGCGAGTTCGCGGGGTCGGCGATATCAAAGTTGGGACGGCGGCCAAGTTTCACGGTGAAATCCGGCGCGAGACCCGCAATCGCCCGCATGAGGGCTTCGGGCTGGTTGTCGCGGATCACGTAAATTACATGCTCGGCGGCGACGATTTCCGGCTCCGGCGGATCGGCTACCGGCAAGAACTTTTCTCCCAGCGCGTAAACCGTATTGCCGCGCGCATTCGCAACCCAAACGCGATCTCCGTTCAGGCGAATGGCAGATGGATAAGCGTCTGTGGCCAGAAATCCTTCGACGACGCCGCGCACGTCGGAAACATTCACTGAGGCCACCGTGTTTGCGTCCGAGCAGGCCACGTATAGAGTTTTTTGATCGGCTGATAACGCTAGAGCGCTGGGCGTCATCCCCAGCGGCGACAACGGCGCGGGCGCGACGTGAATGGTTCCCGCGAGATTCATGGTTTTGTTATCGCCGATCGAAACCACGAACACTTCATTGGTATTCGCCGCTGCGACGAACAGGCGATATTTGCCCACCGGCGCGGGTTGCCCTTCTTCCGGCGGCGGTTGATAAGAACTCAAAACCATATCGGTTGTGTGCAAACCGAGGCGCATTCGTCCGATCTCTTCGCCGTTGGCGGTGTTGTATTGATAAACTGACGCGTCGGCCCAGCTGGAGACAAAATACGAGCGGCCGTCGGAATGGAACAAAATGCGGTACGGGCGGCGGCCGGTCTTAAAACGCTCGATGACGCGGCCGGATTGCGGATTGATCACGACGACCGCATTGCCGAACAGATCCGCCGCGTAAATGAGGCGGCCATCCGGGGAAACCGCGACATCGCCGATGAAGTCGGCGGCCTTCATCTCGCGCGTGAGTTTCAGTTCACCTTGCGCGTAGGCGATTTCGTAAACCACGCCGCGCGAACCGCCGCCGGCGTACACCGTTTTGCCATCGGGCGCGAAGGTCAGGCCGAGCCAGGCGTCGGGCAGCGGAAGTTCACCGCCATTCACCACGCTGACGGAGGTTTTCGCGCCGCCGTTCAAAACCAGCACGCGGCCATCCGGCGCCACTGCCAGCGACATCGGGAAGTCGAGCGCGAACAGACTGAGCGCGGTGGCGAGAAACAAAAGTAATTTCATCCGGAAAACCTTTGCGCGATGGGCATGCGGCGGCCGACGCCGAAAGCTTTGGTGGTCACTTTCAATCCGGGCGCAGCTTGCTGGCGTTTGTATTCGTTGCGGTCGACTTTATTGACGATGTCCTGCACCAGCTCCAGCGGGAGTTTCAGGCTGGCGGCGATTTCACGGGGCGTGCGGTACTGTTCGACGTAGGCTTCGAGAATGGGATCCAGCACGTCGTAAGGGGGCAGGGAATCGGTATCCTTTTGATCGGGGCGCAGCTCGGCGGAGGGGGGTTTGGTAAACACGTTTTCGGGGATGGCTCCGTTGTGGCGCTGGTTGCCGACGCGCGCCAGTTTGTAGACCAGCGTTTTGGGCACGTCGCTGATTACGGCAAGGCCTCCGCACATGTCGCCGTAGAGCGTGCAGTAGCCCACGGCGAGTTCGCTCTTGTTGCCGGTGGTGAGCACCATGGCGCCGGTTTTGTTGGAGAGGGCCATCAGCGTGACGCCGCGCAAGCGCGATTGCAGATTTTCTTCGGTGACTCCGGGCGGAGTTCCTTGAAACAATGGGGCTAACTCTTGTTCGAAACGTTCGCAGACTCTACTGATTGAAACAATCTCGAAGCGAATGTTTAGCTTCTCGGCCATTTCGCGGGCGTCGGTGATGCTCGACTCCGAAGAATACGGGCCCGGCATGCCGACGCCAGTTACGTTTTCTTTACCGACTGCGTCCACGGCGATCACTGCGGTTAGCGCGGAGTCGATGCCTCCGCTCAAGCCGATCAGCACTTTCGAAAATCCGCACTTGCGAATGTAGTCGCGTGTGCCGAGAACCAGCGCCTGGTAGGCGGCCTCGCATTCGTCTGGGAAGTCCTGGTGGAGGTCGCCGGTGCCGGCGTCCAGATCGCAAACAATCAGGTCTTCTTCAAAAGAACGGGCGGCGGCGATGACTTCGCCGGCGTTGTTCATGGCGAAGCTGGTGCCGTCGAAGACCAGTTGATCGTTGCCGCCCACTTGATTCACGTAGATCACGGGCTTGGCGTAGCGGCGTGCCGCGGCGCGATAAATGTTGCGGCGGATGGCGCGCTTGCCCAGATTGTAGGGCGACGCGTTGATGCAGATCAGCATCTGCGCGCCGGCTTCGAATAGTTCTTCGACAGGGTCGCGCTGATAGAGGCGCTCCTTCCAAAAGCGGCGGTCGTTCCAGGCGTCTTCGCAGATGGTGAGCGCGACCGGGATGCCGCGCAGGGTGCACAGATATTCGCGTTCGGCGGGGCGGAAGTAGCGCGCTTCGTCGAACACGTCGTAGTTGGGCAGCAGCATCTTGCTCTGCCGGAACACGACCTCCCCGCGCTCGATGAGAGCCGCCCGATTGAGAGCCCGCTTGCCGGTTTCCGCTTCGGACCGTCCCACGTACCCGCAAATGACGCTCAGTCCGAGGTCGGCCGTATCGCGAGCCAGCCGGTCCAGTTCGCGCTCGCAGCTTTCGAGGAACGCAGGCTTCTCAACCAGATCGCGAGGCGGGTAACCGGTGAGGGAGAGCTCGGGAAAGACCACGACTTCTGCGCCGCGAGCGGCCGCATCGCGCGAGGCGCGGGTCATGCTGTCGACATTTCCGGTCAAGTCGCCGACCGTAGGATTCAGTTGCGCCAGGGCGATGCGCATGGAAATTCTATTGTAACCGGGGCTGCGGACTGCGCCGCGAATAAAATTTTGGCAGGCCCT
>Ga0068860_100008569_pt1 | contig 10194 bp, 7 predicted proteins | sample KBSSwiS32_FD_66597 | JGI IMG/M metagenome (GOLD analysis project Ga0068860, IMG submission 66597) | Switchgrass rhizosphere microbial communities from Kellogg Biological Station, Michigan, USA - KBS Switchgrass S3-2 | ecosystem: Host-associated > Plants > Roots > Rhizosphere > Soil ...
ATGAATCGTCTGCGGGCCGGAACAGCCGAACTGCTGGTCGCCACCGATGTTGCAGCGCGAGGGCTCGACCTGGATCAGCTCACGCACGTGGTCAACTACGACGTACCGTCCAGTCCTGATTCGTACGTGCATCGCATCGGTCGGGTCGGCCGGGCCGGACGCGAGGGGGTGGCCATCACGTTGGCCGAACCCCGCGAGCACCGCATGCTCAAGAACATCGAGCGGGCGACCAAGCAGCGGATCACCATGGAGAAATTGCCCACCGTGGCCGACCTGAGGGCCCGCCGGCTGGAGTCCACCCGGTCGGCGGTGCACGAGGTGCTGGTGGAAGACGACCTCGATGCGTTTCGCGTGGTGGTGGAGACGTTGGCCGAGGAGTTCGATCTCATGGAGATCGCTTTGGCCGCCATCAAGGTGGCCCATGTGGCCAGCGGAGCCGCCGACGACGAACACGAGATTCCCGAGGCGTTCGTGCCCAACGACGGCCCCGATCGCAAGGGCAAAGACACCGGCAAGCCCGCGGGGAAGGGAACGTTCAAAAAGCCCGCCGGCAAGATGACCCGGGTGTACGTCGGTGGCGGGCGCAAGGCCGGCATCCGACCGCAAGACTTGGTGGGAGCCATCGCCAACGAGACCAGCCTGAGTGGACGGGATATTGGCGCCATCGAGATCGTCGACCGCTTCGCGCTGGTGGAGGTTCCCGACGCCGCCACCGACGAAGTGATCAAGGCGCTGCGGGCCACCACCATCAAGGGCAAGAAGCAAACCATTCGTCGCGAACACGCCTAGGCACTCCTGGCGATTCTCAAGGGTGGAGGTGGGCGGCGGCGCTGCTACACAGGGGCCGATGGCGACCAACGACCTCTGGGTTCACCCGATCGTGGTGGCACCGATGGGCGGCGGACCCACCACGCCCGCTCTCGTGGGCGCCGCCGCCAACGCCGGGGCCCTGGGCTTCCTGGCCGGTGGCTACGTGAGCCCAGCCGCGCTGGCCGAGCAGATCGCCGCCGTGCAAGCGCTCACCACTCGTGGTTTCGGCGTGAACCTGTTCGTCCCCGGCACTCCGGCACCGCCCGAGGTGGTCGATCGATACGTGCGCTCGTTGGAGCCTGAGGCGGAAGCCCTCGGCGCCACCGTGGCGCCGGCCGCCTGGGATGACGATGCCTGGGACGCCAAGCTCGAGGTGTTGCTCGACACCGCCCCGGCGGCGGTCAGCTTCACGTTCAGGGCTCCGCCTCCGGCCATCGCGCGGGAGCTGCAACAGCGCGGCACCACGGTGATCGCCACGGTCACATCGCCCGACGAGGCACGGGAATGCGCCGCCGCCGGTGTCGAAATGTTGTGCTGCCAAGGCATCGAGGCCGGCGCACATCGAGGCTGTTTCGACGGTTCCGCCGATCCGAATTCCGGCCTCACCACCCTGGCGCTCATCGACGCCGTGCACCAAGTGACCGAACTCCCGATCATTGCGGCCGGAGGGCTGGGTCGACCGTCCGATGTCGCAGCTGCACTACGCGCCGGGGCCGTGGCCGTGCAGGCGGGTACGGCGTTTCTGCGCAGTCACGAAAGCGGAGCCCACGCCGTCTACAAAGCCGCACTCACCGACGCCCGTTTCGACGCCACCGGGTTCACCCGCAGCTTTTCGGGCCGGCCGGCCCGGGGCTTGGTCAATCGGTTCATGCGCGATCACCCCGATGCGCCGACGGCCTACCCCGAGATCAACAACGCCACTCGCCCCTTGCGGGCCGCGGCGGCGCAGCGGTCTGATCCCAACGCGATGAGCCTCTGGGCCGGCACCGGCTATCGCCATACTCGCGAGGCCTCCGCCGGCGAGATCGTCGAGTGGTTGGCGAGTGAGATCGGCTGAGCCAACTCGAGCCGCGAGTTCGCCCGTTCGTGTGAGCGGGGCCGCCGCCCGTGGATCAAGATGACCCCAACCAACCTTCGAGGAGTTCACGATGGCCCCGCGCATTCCGCCCTTGCCCCCCACCGGCAACCCACCTGACGTGCAGGCGCTCATCGCCGAGTCCACCTCGACTGTGGGAGCCAACAACCTGATGCTGACCCTGGCCAACTATCCGGGGCTCCTGCGCAAGTGGCTCCCGTTCGGCGGCAAGCTCCTGTTCGGCGGGAAGCTGCCGCCCCGCATCCGCGAGTTGGTGATCCTGCGCAGCGCCTGGGTTTGCCAGAGCGACTACGAGTGGGGACAGCACCGCATCATCGGCCGTCAGGCCGGCTTGCGCGACGACGAGATCGACCGGGTAGTCAAGGGGGCCGACGATCCGCAGTGGTCCGCCGAGGAGTCGTTGGTGTTGCGGGCCACCGATCAAGCCCTGGCCGATCGCCGGCTCGACGACGCTACGTACGAGGCGTTGGCCGATCGGTACGACACGCCCCAGGTGATGGAGTTGCTGTTCCTGGCCGGTCACTACGCCATGTTGGCCTGCGTGCTCAACACCGCCGGCGTGGAGCGGGATCCCGGGATCGACGGCTTCCCGGCTACGTAGCCCCGCTCGTTCTGACTCAGTTGGCCGGGGTTGGCGCGTCGGCGGGGGCGGCACGCACGCTGACCGCCGTGCCGCACATCACGGGCATGCCGGTGATCGGGTCGATGTCGTCGCTGTCGATCAGCACGTTCACGTTCACTCCGGCCCAACCATGGGGAATCGACACCATCCCCACGGCCGCGTGGTCGGCCAACTTGGCCGGCAACCGCAAGCTGCCGACCGCGCTGCTCACCTCGACGAGGTCACCGTCGCGCACGCCGCTCGGAGCATCCACCGGGTTCATGATTGCTTCGGCTCGCTCACCGGCCCGATATTCGAGGCTGTTGAAGCGGCGGGTCTGACGGCGGGGGACAAGTTGGAGCGCCGGAGGGTCGGTGACTTCGGCCAGTTGCGCCACCAATCGTTCCGGCGTCAAACGCCACTTCCCATACGGAAGCCGCGATTGCACCCAGTTGTACACCGCTGGCGCGTCCACCAGGCAACCGCCGGCGACGCGGAGCTTGTCGACATCGAGACCCCGATGGGTGCGCACCAGCATGGTCTCGGTGGACATCGTGTCGATGTCTTCTCCGGGTTGCAGCAACGAGTGACCCAGCCGCCCGGCCAACTTGGCGAAGATGCGCCACATTTCGGGGGCCTCGGGTCGAGGCGCCACCACGGCGTCGGTCCATCGCGTCGACAACGCCGAACCAAACAGATCGAGGGACGGGATGTCGGGACGCTCGAGCTGATCGGCGCACGCAAACGCGTGCGTGGCCAGAGCGGTGGTTCCGGTGGGGGCGGTATCGAAGGCCAACAGCACGTCGAGTTCACCCAACGCCTTGTGCAGTCGTTCCGTGTGCGGCAACGAGGTGGCCGGATCGGAGCCCACCACCATCAGTGCCTTGAGCCGACCGGCCTCGATCTCCTCGGGGATCACGGTCGACGGCCACTCCCCCATGAACGGCAGGATCTCCGGGTGCGACGGCACGCCCGGGCCCTTCACGTTCACCGGTTTGATAGGACCGCGTTGATCGAGCCGGTAGTAGTAGCCCGGGTTGAACCACATTCCGCCGGGCTGATCGAACGAGTCGGTGAGGATCATCAACGACCACGCCATCCACTCGGTGAGATAGGCCCGGCGAGCCATGGTGGTGCCGGTGCCGGTCACGATGGCCACGCGACCGGCCCGACGAATGGCGTCGACCAGGTCGTCGAGCGCGTCGCCGGCGATCGCCGTGAGCGACGACACCCGGTCGCGATCGAACGGTGCCACCAACTCGGCCAGTTGGTCGACGCCCTCGGCCCGTTCGGCCGCCCCCGCCCGGTCGAACGACGGATCGGCCAACACTGATCGCACGAGATAGGCCAGGAGGGCGTAATCAGTGCCCGGGCGACCGACGAGGTGACGGTTGGCCAGCGCCGCCGTCTCGGTGCGACGCGGATCCACCACCCACACCTCGCCGCACTCCTTGGCGTGACGGATCCGTTCCACCGGGTTGGTGAACGGCGACGAGTGACCGTGGGACACCACTGGATTGCAGCCAACGAACAGCAACAGGCGAGGGTCGGGGTCGGCGTGCGCCAGCAATGCCGACGCGCCCGACATCTCGACGGCCACGAAGGTCTTGGAGATGGCATCCACCGTCGAGGTGCTGTAACTCTGGGTAACCCGGAGTGCCGTCTTCAACGACTGGGCCGCCCATGCTCCCATCGGATCGGCAAAGCTTCCGCCTCCGCTGTAGGACCCCACCGCGCTCGGTCCATGCCGGTCGAGCACCTTGCGCAGCGCGTCGGCGGCATCGTCGAGCGCTTCATCCAATGGCACCGGCACCATCTCGCCGTGGCGCCGAATGTGGGCGCTGGTGAGGCGATGATCGTGATGCAATTGCGCCAACCCACGACCTTTGGGGCACACGTATCCCTTCGACAAGGGGTCGTCCGCATCACCGCGAATCGACACCACCTGATCACCATCGACGGTGACCACGAGGCCGCACACCGCCAGGCAGATCCGACAGAAGCTGCGCTGCTCTCTGGTCACGTTCGCATCCTGTCACTGTTGCGCCAACGCACCACCGATTGAGGTTCAGGGTTCAAGCAGCAGTGCGCGCAGGGTCCGGCGCAACCACGCCTTGTATTGACGCTCGCTCCAGCCCGCGTCCTCTACCAGATACAGGTAGTGGCGGTCCTTGAGCACGAACCACAGCTCATCGGCCACCTCCTTGCGGGGCCGGGCCGTGGGAAGTGCCCCTTTGGCCTCGACCACCTCGAGGCCGGCGCGCGAGTCTGCTCTCGCCCGTTCGCCGAGCGCCCGAAACATCTCGGCCACCTTGGGGTCGGACTGCGCCGCCGACTCGAGGGCGAGACCGAGTCGGGCGCTGCGGGCGTTGGCGGCGGCCATAAAGTCGACCAGTGCGTCGAGGCCTTCGCTGGGGTCGGATATCTCGAGGATGTGCTGAAAGGAGTCGCGCTCCATGAGTGAGTGCTGGCCCTCGTCGCCGGCGAACGTCTGCTCGTAGGCGGCCAGCAGGAGGTCGGCCTTGGGCCCGTTGAGCTGCACGGTCTCCACCGACACTCCGGCTCGGTCGGCGATGGCCTTCATGGTGGTGCCGGCGTAGCCGTTCTCGGCGAAGCACGCCGCGGCGGCGTCGAGCAACCGCCGGCGGGTCTGGTCGGCTTGCTCGGCCCGGAGCGCCGAGCGGTACCGGCGTTTCGGGACAGGTTTTGCTTGACGAGAGTTCATTACTGTGCAACCGTATCCAATACGTCCACACAGCAACCATAACACTTCACCTGTAGGAGCAGCAATGAGCAGTGTTCTGATGTGTGCCAGCCCCATCTACGGACACGTGGCCCCGATGATCCCGATCGGCCATCACCTCGTCGAGTCGGGCCATCGGGTCCGGATGATCACGGGTCGTCGCTTCGCCGATGCGGTCACCGCCGCCGGCATCGAGCACATCTCGCTCCCCGACGCTTGCGACTTCGACGATCGCAGCCCCGAGGCGTTTCCGGGGGGCGAGGGCCTCACCGGTGTCCGCAAGCTTCGCTTCGATGTGGAACACCACTTCATCTCGGTGATGCCGCATCAGTACCGGGCCATCAAGGAGCAACTCGAGCGGGAGCCGGCCGACGTGGTGCTGTCGGAAACCTCGTTCACCGGTGCCTACGCCCTGACCCTCGAGCCCGCCGCCCAGCGGCCCCCGGTCTTCGTCTGCGGTGTGGTGCCTTTGACGGTGTCCAGTCGCGACACCGCACCCTTCGGGATCGGGCTACCACCGTCGCAGTCGTTCGTGGGTCGGCTCCGCAACCGCTCGCTCAACTTCCTGGTCCAACGCATCCTTTTCGCCGACGCCCAAAAGAGCGCGCAGCGTCACCTCCACGAACTCGGACTGCCGCCGCTGCCGTGTTTCGTGCTGGACGGACCCACTCAGGTGGACCGGGTGCTGCAACTCACCGGCCCTGGCTTCGAGTACCCGCGAACCGACCTGCACACCAACGTGTCCTACGTGGGCCCGGTGCTCCCGCCGAGCGGGCCATTCGAACCACCGGCCTGGTGGCCCGAGCTGGACGGATCACGTCCGGTGGTGCACGTAACCCAGGGCACCGTGGCCAACAAGGAACTCGACAAGGTCGTGCTCCCCTCGATCGAGGCGCTGCGAAATCACAACGTGCTGGTGGTGGTCACCACCGGCAAGGAAGAAACGGCCGCCGAGCTGCGGGCCACCGCACCGTCCAACGTGCGGGTGGAAGCGTTCCTGCCCTACGCCCACCTCCTTCCGAAGGTGGACGTGATGGTCACCAACGGGGGCTACGGGGGTGTGCAGTTCGCGTTGGCCCACGGTGTGCCGCTGGTGGTAGCGGGCGATACGGAGGAGAAGCCGGAGATCGCCGCCCGGGTGGCGTGGACCGGAGCCGGCCTCAATCTGCGGACCGGTTCGCCCAGCCCGGAAAAGATCAGGAACGCGGTGGACCGCCTCCTGACCGAGCCCGCGTTTCGCGCCGCGGCCCGGAGGCTCGAAAAGGAACTGGCCCAGTGCTCTCCATTTGAAAGCATCGAGCGGGCGATCACCGAAGGAACAGCCGGTACACCGGGTTTCCCGACTCCTCCTCGTAGGGATAGGCCAGCGTCTCTAGGAATGTTCTGAAGCTGATGTCGTCGCGGGGTGGTACCTGGAGCCCCACCAGTACTCGGCCGTAGTCGGAGCCCTGATTGCGGTAGTGGAACAGGCTGATGTTCCAGTCGGTGTGCATGCTCGACAGGAACCGCAGCAGGGCGCCCGGTCGTTCGGGAAACAGAAATCGATACAGTCGCTCGTCCTCCGCCAGCTGACTCCGACCGCCCACCATGTGGCGCACGTGTTCCTTGGCCAACTCGTCATGGGTGAGGTCGATCGTGGGAAAGCCATCGGCCATGAACTCGGCGGTGATGGCCACCGATTCGCTGCGCTCGACCGTCGAGAGGCCCACGAAGATGTGAGCCTCGTCGGTGTCGGAGATGCGGTAGTTGAACTCGGTGACGGAACGTGGACCGATGAGCTCGCAGAATCGACGGAAGCTTCCTCGTTCCTCCGGGATGGTCACCGCGAACAGCGCCTCGCGTTCCTCGGCCCGCTCGGCCACGAAGCGGAGCCGGTCGAAGTTCATGTTGGCCCCGCTGGCCACCGCCACGAAGGTGTGGCCTACGCACTGGTGTCGCTCCACGTATTGCTTGAGGCCGGCCACGGCGAGCGCGCCCGCCGGCTCCAGAATGCTGCGGGTGTCCTGGAACACGTCCTTGATGGCGGCGCACACCTCGTCGGTGTCCACCATGAGGAAGTCGTCCACCAGTTCACGAGCCATCCGAAACGTCTCGTGGCCCACCACCTTCACCGCCGTACCGTCACAGAACAGTCCCACGTCGTTGAGTTCCACTCGTTGGCCGGCCGCCACCGAGCGAGCCATCGCATCGGAGTCGCCGGCCTGCACTCCGATCACTTGGATCTCCGGCCGGATGGCCTTGATGTAGGCCGCCATCCCGGAGATCAGTCCGCCTCCACCCACCGGCACGAACACGGCGTCGAGCCGACCCTCGCACTGCCGCAGGATCTCGACGGCGATCGTGCCCTGCCCGGCAATGACCGCCGGATCGTCGAAGGGATGGACGAGCGTGAAGCCGTGTTCCTTCTCCAACTCCAAAGCCCGTTGCGCCGCATCGGAGTAACTGTCGCCGTGTAGCACGATGGTGGCGCCCAATGCCGACACCGCGTCGACCTTCACCCGCGGGGTGGTGCTGGGCATCACGATGGTGGCGGCGCAACCGAGCCGCCGCGCGCTCATCGCTACCCCTTGGGCGTGGTTGCCGGCCGACGCGCAGATGACCCCTCGCGCCAGTTGCTCGGGCGAGAGGCCGGCCATCTTGTTGAAGGCGCCGCGCAGCTTGAAGCTGAACACCGGCTGTTCGTCTTCCCGCTTCAGCAACACGGTGTTGGACCAGCGAGCCGACAGGGCCGGCGCGAACTGGAGCGCCGTCTCTCGTGCCACGTCGTACACCTTGGCCGTAAGGATCCGCTGCAGGTAGTCCGACACGCTCAGCACGCCGCATCATATTTCAGCCTCACACCGCCGGTCGGTATCAGCCACGGGCGACGGTGCTCCGGTGGTACATCCACAAACGGCTCCCCGTAGGAGACTCACCATGGCTCAATCACTGAATGTTCGAGTAGCCGAGTACCGCAAGACCGTTACGGCTGTGGCCGGAGTTGCATCACTGGCCGTTTCGCAAGGGCTCATCCAAGGGGTGGCCGCCAAGTGGACGGGCCTGGCCATCGGCCTGCTCACCGCGCTCGGGGTCTACGCCGTGCCCAACCAGTCGGTCACCATGCCGGAGCTCCAGCTGCAGCCCCAGCCGGTGAGCGCGTAAATCCCCACTCCTACCCCGGCAGCATCGCCACCACCACCGGAGGGGCGTACTGACGCGGGTTACGCCGGGTTTTCGCGGCGTAACCCGCGTCAGTACGCGCCGGCGCGCGGCGTTTCGCGCAGTCACGCCCCACCGGTTCGACCTGTGACACTGGGAGGGCATGGCCGAGTCGTTGCGGATTGATCTCTTGGGCGAGTTGCGAGTGTTTCTCGGCTCCACGGCAATCGACCCCGGGCCGAGGATGCAACGAGCCCTACTCACTTTGCTGGCCGTCGACGCCACACGGGTGGTGTCGGTGGACCGGCTCATCGACGAGTTGTGGGGCGACGAGCCGCCCAGTGCCGCCAGCGCCACTCTGCAGGCCTACATCTCACAGCTGCGGCGGGTGCTGGAGCCAAACCGGGCACCGCGCGCCCCCGCCTCGCTGCTGGTCACCGTCGACCCCGGCTACGTGTTGAGGGTGGATCCGGCCAACGTCGATCTGTTCCGCTTTGAGATCCTGGCCCGGTCGGCGCGGGAGGCAATGGCGACGGGTTCCCTCGATCGGGCCAAGGCGCTAATGGACGAAGCGCTGAGCCTGTGGCGAGGCGAGCCGCTCGGCGAGTTCGCCGGCGAGCCCTGGTCGAGTCGCCTCACGGCCCGGGTGCGAGAGGCCCACTCGGTGGCCGAGGAAGACGCGGTCGAAGTAGGTATTGCGTTGGGCGAGCACTCGGGACTGGCTGGGAAGATCGAAGCACTCGTCCAGGCCGAACCGCTGCGGGAGCGACGTTGGAGCCTTCTGCTCCTGGCCCTCTATCGATCGGGACGGCAAGCCGACGCGCTGCGGGCCTATCAGCGCTGCCGGTCAACCCTCGGCGACGAACTGGGCATCGAGCCGGGACCGGAACTGCGCCGGCTCGAGCAGGCGATCCTCGAACAGGACGAATCGCTCGACTGGGTGCCGCCCTCGGCCGTCACCGGTGTCGGCGACGGCGGCTCATCGATCGCTTCCGATACCGAATCCGCCGCACCCGATACCGCCTCCGACGGACCCCTGGGCCGCATCGAAGAACGGATCCATGACCTCCCCGGCCGGGGTGGTGCCGTCCTGCTCGTGGGCGAACCGGGCATCGGCAAGACCACCGCGGCGGAGTCGGCGGCCGAGTCCGCCCGGCGATCGGGCCTCACGGTGCTGTGGTCGCGCACGGTCGATGACGGCGCCGCCCCGGCCTACTGGCCGTGGACGCAGCTTTTGCGGGGCCTCGGGCCCGGAAACCCGGCCGCGTCCGAGGCGCTTGACCTCCTGGCCGGCACGCAGCGGGCGGCCGACGACCAAACGGCGGCGCAATTCGCGCTCTACGAACGGGTCCTGAAGGCGTTCGAGACGGCGGCCGCCGAGAGGCCGATCGTGGCGGTCCTCGAAGACCTGCACGCCGCCGACGATCCCACCCGCTCGCTCTTGGTGCTGCTCGCGGGAGACCTGCATCGGTTGCCGGTGCTGTTCGTGGTCACCGCCCGGGATACCGAACTGCAGCCCGGGGTGGAGCGGACATTGGGCGATCTCGGCCGACACCGAGGAGTAGAGCGACTCTCGGTGCGAGGCCTCGATGTTGCCGGCGTGGGCCGCTACGTGGCGCAGCAGTTGGGCACCAACCCGTCGGCGGAGTTGGTCAACGCGTTGCACGATCGCACCGGCGGCAACCCGTTCTACCTCATCGAGGTCGTTCGCCTCCTGGCCAGTGAGCATCGTCGAGGCGTGGCGGCGCGCGACGTCGTCAATCTCGAAGTGCCATCGGGCGTGCGCGACGTGTTGTCTCGCCGCGT
>Ga0068860_100008570_pt1 | contig 10193 bp, 8 predicted proteins | sample KBSSwiS32_FD_66597 | JGI IMG/M metagenome (GOLD analysis project Ga0068860, IMG submission 66597) | Switchgrass rhizosphere microbial communities from Kellogg Biological Station, Michigan, USA - KBS Switchgrass S3-2 | ecosystem: Host-associated > Plants > Roots > Rhizosphere > Soil ...
CGCCCCGTTACGAAGCGGACCTGCTGGGACTGCAGGGCCAACTAGCGCGCCTGGAACTGTCCGCCTGGCCGATCGTGCACGAGGGCCAGCGCGCACTGCTGGTGCTCGGGGTCGAGGTGATGCCGACGCAGACCATCGCCGCGCTCGCCGCTCCCGGCGGAATGCGCTCGCGCGCCCGCGCGGCGTTGATGTCGATGCCTGGAGCTGTGGCCACGCTCAACATGCACGGCAAGGTCGAGTACCTCAATCCCGCCGCCGGCGCGCTCTTAGGGATTGTCGGTGATCCACCCGCCGACATGACACCCGAGCAGCTGATCGGCAGTGCCAATGAGGCCGACCAGAAACTGCTCGCCGAACTGGTGCAGCAGGCGCTTTCCGCCGGCACGCCGCTCAACCTGGGCCGGCGCCCTCTGGGCCTAGGCCAGGGTGTGAACGAACGGCTGGTCGAGGTCACGGTGGCGCCGATCCGCGATGATGCCGGGGACCTGGACGGCGCGGTCTTGAGCTTCACGGACGTGACCGAATCGCGCGGCCTCACGCGCCAGATTTCCTACCAGGCCGCGCACGATGCGCTCACCGGCCTGGTCAACAGGCGCGAGTTCGAGCGCCGGCTGCAGGAATCGATCGAATCGGCGCGCCGCGGCGATGGCAACCACGTGCTGTGCTACCTGGATCTCGATCGCTTCAAGGTCATCAACGACACCAGCGGCCACCAGGCGGGCGACAGCCTGCTGCGCGACATCGCCAAGCTGGTACGGAGCGGCGTGCGCGACTCGGACACGGTCGGGCGGATCGGGGGCGATGAGTTCGGGATGCTGCTGGTCGGCTGCCCGCTGGACAAGGCGCGGCAGATCGCCGATGACGTGTGCCGCAAGGTGGCCGACCACCGCTTCGTGTGGCGCGATCGCATCTTCAACGTCGGCGCCAGCATCGGCCTCGTGGAGGTTTCCACCGCCTCCGGCAGCATCGAGGAAGTGCTGGCCGCGGCCGATTCGGCCTGCTACCAGGCCAAGCGCCAGGGCGGGCACGTCACGGTGTACTCGGCGAAGGATGAAACCTACGCGCGCGAGAGCGGCGAGATCCACTGGCTGCAGCTGCTGCAGGGCGCGCTTAAAGAACAGCGCTTCGAGCTCTACTGCCAGCCGATCATCGCCGCCTACGGCGATGGCGATGCGGGCCCGGCGCTCGAGGTGTTGGTGCGGCTGCGAAACGAAGTAGGCGAGCAGGTATCGCCTGCGGATTTCCTGCAGGCCGCCGAGCGTTACCGGCTGATGGGCCTGGTCGACAGGCAGATCGTGCAGACCACCTTCGATGCGCTGGGGCGCGGGGCGATCTCGCTGCCTCGCAACCGCAGCATCGGCATCAACATCTCGGGCCAGACACTGGCGGATGGCCAGTTCCTGGAATTCGTCGTGGACTGCTTCGATGCCACCGGCGCCAACCCCTCGCAAGTGTGCTTCGAGATCGCCGAGAACGCGGTGATCGCCAACTTCGACCAGGCGCGCCGCTTCATCGGCGTGCTGCACGGCATGGGCTGCCGCTTCGCGCTCGATGACTTCGGGAGCGGGGTGGGTTCCTTCGCCAAGCTCAAGCTCCTGGCGGTCGATTTCCTCAAGATCGACGGCTCGTTCATGCGCAACCTCGCCCGCGACCCGGTCAACCAGGCGATGGTGACGGCCATGATCCGCCTGGCGCGCACGCTGAACTTCAAGGTGATCGCCGAGCAGGTCGAGGACGACTCCTCGGCCGAGGCGGCGCGCGTGATCGGCGTCGACTACCTGCAGGGCTACGCGCTCGGCAGGCCCGAGCCGCTGCCGCTCGCGGCCTAGGCGCTTTCGCGCGCCAGCAGCGTGCGCTTGCGCGCCACGCCCCAGCGGTAACCCGACAGCGCCCCATCGCTCCTCACGACCCTGTGGCAGGGAATCGCCACGGCCAGGGTGTTGGCCGCGCAGGCCTGGGCCACGGCGCGCACTGAGTTAGGCGCGCCAATGCGGCGGGCAATGTCCGCGTAGCTCGCCGTGCTGCCGGCGGGGACCTGTCGCAGGGCCTCCCAGACGCGCTGCTGGAAAGCGGTGCCGCGCACATCAAGCGGGAGCTTCAAACCCAGTCGCGGCTCATCGATGAAACGCACGACCTCTCTCACCTGGCGCGCGAATTTTTCGTCAGCCTCGGTCAGCCGCGCCGCCGGAAAGCGCGCGCGTAAGTCTGCAAGCAGCGCCTTGGGATCATCGCCGAGCAGGATCGCGCAAAGTCCGCGCGCACTGCGCGCGATCAACGCCTGCCCCAGCGAACAAGAACTGATCGCGTAGCGAAGCTCCAGCTCTGCGCCGCCCGCGCGATACTCGCGCGGGCTCATGCCCAAGAGCGCGGAGGCTTCGGCGTAGAAGCGCCCGCCCGAACCGTACCCGGCGTCCATGATCGCGCGCGTCACGTTCGGCGCGCGCTTGAGTGTCCCGCGCACCTTGCGGGCGCGATGGGCCCTGGCGTAGCCCTTGGGGCTCAAACCCGTTTCTGCCTTGAACACGCGATGGAAATGATAGGGGCTCATGCGCGCGCGCTCGGCGAGTTCAGCAAGGCTCGGTGCCTGCTCGCAGCTTTCGATATACGCGCAGATGGCCGCCACCATCGTCCCGCGCCGTTCGCTTAAGCTCGCCCCGCGCGGGCGGCAGCGCTTGCAGGCCCTGAAGCCTGCGCGCTCGGCCTCATCGCAGGTGGCAAAGAACTGCACGTTCTCAGGAAGCGCCCGCCGCGAGCTGCACGAGGGTCGGCAGTACACCCCGGTGGTGCGCACCGCGAAGTAGAACTGACCATCAGCGCTGGCATCGCGCCTGACAACGGCTTCCCAGCGCGGATCGAGCACCGTGGGCAGGCGGTTTGGGTTGGGTTCGCTCATCGGGACGGCAGGGAGGTTTTGCATGGGCTTTGGCCTTAAGCATTGTGGCAGGCCTAAGACTCTAGTCCACGGTTCTATCGCAGACACTCCGGGTCTTGCGCTTAAATTACGCTTTTATTATCAATAGCTTAGTGCGCTCGGTCTGAGAGCGCTGAGCTAAGCAGGATCAGCCCGCGAAGGCTCCCGAGAAGCTCGGGCTCGCACTTCCGCCCGGGGGCGGCTCGGGGCTGTCGGTGGCTTCGATCGCCCCGCGCGCAAAGGAGTGCAGGCTCCGGGCTTTGCGTCCGCGCAGGATCACCCGCAACACCGCGCGCGAGGGCAGACACAGCTCGCCATCCTGCGCGCGCAGAGCCCGCAAGGATCCTAAGCTGAACTGCTGGGTGGTGGCGCCGGTGCTGGAAGCCTCGGTCTCGCTGATCGTGACCCACTGGAAGTGCCGGTGCGGTGCCGCGCGACGAATGATCTCTCCGACGTAGAGCGCGGCAGCCCAGATGGTAGTCAGGAGCGATAGGCCCACCGCAGTGTCGCCGCTGTCGTGCACTTCGTTGAGGTAATCGTCGAGCACGTGCAGACTTTCGCGGCTGAAATCAAGCCGCGTGCGGTCCAATCGCTCGGGCAGCACGATGTCCTGCTCCTGCGCGCCGCCGCCGACGAGCAACTGCTGCATCGTTCCCATGAACTGATCGACAGAATCGTTCTCTGCGTCCGCCACTGCTTGTCCCCCTCGAGCTCGTGACGCAATTTATTTGCGACAGAGTATGAACGAGCGCCGTGCCCGACAACAAGTCGTCACACGGCGACACTCGCCGTTCAACCGGGAGGGAAACTCAGTAGACGATCAGAGCAAGGGCACCAACAACAGCGCAACGATGTTGATGATCTTGATCAGCGGGTTGATCGCGGGTCCCGCGGTGTCCTTGTAAGGATCGCCCACGGTATCGCCGGTGACCGCCGCCTTGTGCGCCTCGGACCCCTTGCCGCCGAAGTGGCCTTCTTCGATGTACTTCTTGGCGTTGTCCCAGGCGCCGCCGCCCGTGCACATCGAGATCGCGACGAACAGGCCCGTGACGATGGTGCCGATCAGAAGTCCGCCCAGCGCCTTGATGCCTTCGCCCGGACCCATGAGCGCGTTCACGCCGAAGGCCACGACGATGGGCACCAGGATCGGCAGGAGCGAGGGCACCACCATTTCTTTGATCGCGGCCCGCGTCAAAAGATCGACCGCCTTGGAGTAGTCGGGCTTGCCGCTACCGTCCATGATTCCCTTGATTTCGCGGAACTGGCGGCGCACTTCATTCACCACGGAACCGGCCGCGCGGCCGACCGCCTCCATCGCCATGGAAGCGAACAGATAAGGCACGAGCCCGCCTATAAATAAGCCGATGATCACGGCCGGATCCGAGAGCGAGAAGCCGACCATGCTGCGGCCCGTGGCCGTCAGGTGGCCCTCGAGGTTGTGGGTGTAATCGGCAAACAGCACCAGGGCCGCTAAGCCGGCCGAGCCGATCGCGTAGCCCTTGGTGACTGCCTTGGTGGTGTTGCCGACCGCATCGAGCGGATCGGTGATGTCACGCACCTTTTTGTCGAGCCCGGCCATCTCGGCGATGCCGCCGGCGTTGTCCGTGATCGGGCCGTAGGCGTCGAGCGCCACGATCATGCCGGTGAGCGAGAGCATGGCGGTGGCGGCAATTGCGATGCCGTAGAGCCCGGCCAGGCAGTTGGCGCCGTAGATGGCCGCGCACACCGCGATCACCGGGAGCGCGGTGGATTTCATCGACACGCCAAGTCCGGCGATCATGTTGGTGGCGTGCCCGGTCTGCGAGGCAGCGGCCACCTGGCGCACCGGCTTGTATTCGGTGGCGGTGTAGTACTCGGTGATCACAATCAGCACCGCGGTGAGGGCCAAGCCCACGAGCTCGCAGCCGAAGATCGCGTTGAAGTTGCCGGGCATGATCTGCTTGGTGATGTACCAGAACAGCACGGCCGAGATGACACCCGAGACCGTCACGCCCTTGTAGAGGGCGTTCATGATCTTGCCCTGGCCTGAAGTCTTCACGAAGAAGGTGCCAAGGATCGAGGAGACGATCGAGGCGGCGCCGAGCGCCAGCGGGAATACGATCGCGGACATGCCCGCGTCCTTGAGCAGCAGTCCGCCCAGCAGCATGGTCGCCACGATCGTGACCGCGTAGGTCTCGAACAGGTCCGCGGCCATGCCGGCGCAATCGCCGACGTTGTCGCCCACGTTATCGGCGATCACGGCCGGATTGCGCGGATCATCCTCGGGAATCCCGGCTTCCACCTTGCCCACCAGGTCCGCGCCCACGTCCGCGCCCTTGGTGAAGATGCCCCCGCCCAAGCGCGCGAAGATCGAGATCAGCGAGCCACCGAAGGCCAGGCCGACGAGCGAATGGAGCGCGGCCTCATCGCCGATGTGCCCGCGCACGGCCATGAAATATCCGGCCACGCCCAGAAGGCCTAAGCCCACCACCAGCATGCCGGTGATCGCACCGCCCCTAAACGCCACCTGGAGCGCGGGGTTGAGGCCCTTGGTCGCGGCCTGCGCGGTGCGCACGTTGGCGCGCACCGAGATGTTCATGCCGATGTAGCCGGCCAAACCCGAGAGCACGGCGCCCACCGCAAAGCCGCCCGCCGTAGGCCACCCTAGGGCCCACCAGAGCACGACGAACAGGACGATGCCGACCACGGAGATGGTGCTGTACTGGCGGTTGAGGTAGGCCTTGGCGCCGGCCTGGATGGCCGCGGCGATTTCCTGCATGCGGGCATTGCCGGCATCCAATCGCAGGATCGAGAGCATCGAAAGCACGCCGTAGGCGACGGCCAGCGCACCTGCAATTACGGCCACCCACAGCCAGTTAGCGGCATCCATGAAAACCTCCGGAATTCAATGACTTCTGTTTAATTTTGGACCCCTGCGACCTCGTCTGCCGAGGGCTCCCTAGTCAGGGGGCGCGCAATATACCACAGGAGAATGGGCTTTCCCTTCAAAGGTTTACATAGCGCCTGCGGGCGGGGGCGCTTAGCTGTTCCTGTCAGTTTTTGGGTCGGCAGAGCCATCGATCGAGCGCGATCTTGCCGGGTCCGAAAACGAGCACCACCAGCAGCATGTAGCCCCAGATGAAATGATCATCGAGCGCCGCCTCGAACCCCTCCGAGAACAGCACCTGGCGGTAGGAGATGACGGCCATCAGGTTCACGAAGGACATGCCGAGTGCGCCTAAGCGCGTGCACAGTCCTAGGTACAGGAGGATCGGAAAGCCCAGCTCTCCGGCGGTGCCGAGCACCGCAGCAATCTCGGGCGGCAGGAGCGGGACGTGGTACTCGTCCCTAAACAGCCCCAGGGTCGTGTCCCAGGAAGTCACTTTGAGCCAGCCGGACTTGGTGAACTGCCAGCCGACGTAGCAGCGGGTGATGAGCAGGAGCAACGACTGCAGGCGATCCAGGAGTGCTTCGAATCTGGCGTAGCGCCCGCAAAGCGAGCGAAAGATCTTCATTCCACCGTCCCCCTCGGGCGACAAAGGTAACACCGGCCGTAACTCCTAGCTACGCGCAGGCCGCCGGAATCTGCGCCGTCTCCTACAGGTCCTAGGGGTGGGGGATGACACCATGGGCGCGCACGCTGCGTATAAGTTTCGGTCCATCACTGCACGACGCGCCGAAAAAGGCAGGAGCGAACACCCATGGACTCCACACATCGCTCGGAAACCGAACACTCCGCGGACAAGGACACCCGGGCCTCCGCTTCGCAGGTCGATGCTATTACATTGCTCAAGACTGACCACCGGCAGGTCAAGAACTGGTTTGCGGAATTCCAGAAGGCGAGTTCCGGGTTCCAGAAGTCCGCTGCGGGACCCAAGAAGCTCGAGCTGGTGCGCAGGATCTGCCAGGCCCTCAAGATCCACACCCTGATCGAGGAGGAAATCTTCTATCCGGCGTTCCTGGCGGCCAGCGAGGACAAGGACCTGCACCATGAAGCCTGCGTCGAGCACGAGGGCCTGAAGCGGCTGATCACCGAGATCGAGGCCAGCAGCCCGATCGATGATTACTACGACGCGCGCGTCACGGTGCTCGATGAGATGGTCAAGCACCACGTCAAGGAAGAGGAGCAGCCCGGCGGCATGTTCGCCGAGGCGCGCCGCTGCGGACTGGACCTTAAGGTGCTTGGCGAGAAGCTCCAGGCCCGCAAGCAGGAACTTAAGACGCTCGCCGCCGAATAGCCACAAGCCTTAAGCTGCGCTTTTAGCCCCAAGCGCCTTTAAGGTCGCGCACCGGCGGGGCCGCAACGCATGCTGCAGCCTAGAAAAGTCCGCTTGATCGGAGTGCAGCTGCCCTCACGAGGGCAGTGGTGGACGATGGCCGTCGAAACCGTCAAGGGCTATATCGCCGATCACGCCATGAGCATGGGTGCGGCGCTTTCGTATTACACCGTCTTTTCGCTCGCCCCGACGCTCCTGATCGTGATCTCGGTGGCAGGTCTCGTGTTCGGCGCGCAGGCGGTGCGCGGCGAAATCATCGGTCAGCTCAGCAACCTGATGGGCCCGAGCGCAGCCGCCGCCATCCAGCAGATCCTGGTGAGCCTGCACCAGCCCACGCAAAACCATTTTGGACTGCTGGTCGGCATCGCGTTGCTGGTGGCGGGCGCCACCTCGGTGTTCGGGGAGCTGCAAACTGCGCTCGATCGGATCTGGAGTGCCGCCGAGCCTGAGGCGGCGGGGATCCTTCAATGGATCCGCACGCGGCTGGTGTCCTTCGGCATGATCCTCGGCATCACCTTCTTGCTGATCGTCTCACTGGTGCTGGGCGCCGCCATCGCGGCGCTCGGCAGGTGGTGGGGCGGGGTGTTCGGGGACTGGAAGCTCATCGCGCAGGTGGTCAACGGGATCGTCGGCTTCGTGATCACCGCCGGTTCCTTCGCGGCGCTCTATAAGCTCATTCCGCGGGTGCCCATCCTTTGGAGCGATGTGTGGCTGGGGGCGGGGGTGACCGCGATCCTGTTCACGGCCGGGCGCGTGCTTATTGGTCTTTATATCGGCAACACCGGCATCGCCTCGCTCTACGGGGCGGCCGGCTCGCTGGTAATCGTTTTCGTGTGGGTGTATTACTCGGCGCAGATTTTTCTGCTGGGTGCGGAATTCACGCGCGTGTACGCGCACTCGCTAGGCTCATTGCGCGAGTCCGGAGTGGCACCCGTGGCCGATGCAGCACGCCGCGTGCCGGTACAACGCGTGCCGATACAAAAAGGAAGCTCATGAGCCGACCGCCGTTGCCCCCGTTCACTCCCGAGACCGCCGCGCAGAAAGTGCGCATGGCCGAGGACGCCTGGAACACGCGCGATCCGGAACGCGTGGCGCTCGCTTACACGGTAGACAGCCAGTGGCGAAACCGCGCCGAGTTCATACAGGGGCGCGAGGCGATCGCCGCGTTCCTGCGCCGCAAGTGGGCCAGGGAACTGGACTACCGGCTCATCAAGGAACTGTGGGCCTGTCATGGCAACAGGATCGCGGTGCGCTTCGCCTACGAATGGCACGATGACAGCGGCCAGTGGTTCCGCAGTTATGGCAACGAGAACTGGGAGTTCGACGATGAGGGCCTGATGCGCCGGCGCATCGCCAGCATCAACGATCTGCCGATCGCAGCTAGCGATCGCAAATACCACTGGGACTTCGGCCCGAGACCGAAGGATCACGCGGCCTTGAGCGATCTGGGGCTGTAAGGCTGCGCGCAGCGCGCGAGGTTTCCCTTAAGGATGCTCGGCTTCGGCGTGCACGCGCTCGCGGCGCACCAGGAACAGTCCGCTGCCGATGATGATGACCGCCCCGATCAGAGTGTAGCGGTCGGGCGAGGTGCGCCAGATCAGCCGGTCGAGCCCCAGCGACCAGATCATGCCGGTGTATTCAAACGGGGCGATGGCCGAGACCTCGCCGTGCCGGAACGCATAGGTGACGCCCCACTGCCCGCAGAACCCGGTCAGTCCGATGCCCGCGATCAGCCAGGCGTCCTGCGGACGGATCGGGAGCCATTGCGGCAGGGCGAATAGGGTGGAGCCGGCCGCCAGCATCGTGATCAGCCAGAACATCAGGCTTTCCATCGAGTCGGTGCGCCCGAGTATGCGGATGATGATCGCCGAGAACGTGTAGCACAGGGCCGAGGCGATGACCGCAAGACCGGCGAGCGTGAACACGCCGGCGCCCGTGGGCCGAAGCACGATCAGCACCCCCGTAAGTCCCGTGCCGATTGCGATCCAGCGCGCGGTGCCGACCTTCTCGCCCAGGATCGGCACGGACAGGGCGGTGATCAGGAGCGGGGCGACGTAGAAGATCGTGTAGGTCTCGGTGAGCGCCAGATTGTGCAGCCCGATCACGAAGGTCACCAGCATCACCACGGCGATCACGCCGCGCAGCAGGTGCAGTGGCCAGCGCACCTGGAGCATCGCCTTGAAGGAGCTGCGCCAGGTCACGTAGAAATACACAAACGGGAGCGAGGCGAGGCTGCGCAGCGCCGTGACCTGCATCGGCGGGTAATACTGCGAGAGCAGCTTCATGCCCGCGTCCATCAGCGTGAACAGCGCGGCGGCCGTCACCATGACCAGGATGGCCCGAAGGTTCTTGTTGGCGCTCATGCAGGAGACTTAAGGGGCGGGCCCGATATCGAGGCTCCCTTCCATGACCGGCGCGCAGCGCCCGCCAACGCGCGTGTATTCGATGACGCCTGCGCGCTTCGCGATCGTCCCGAGCAAAATGCTCGGCCGGCCCATGTCATCGCCCTGGTGCACGCGCCACTTGAACTCGCCATCGCGGGCCGGATCGAGCGCGCTTAAGAGCGCCAAGGTCGCGGCGGTGGCACTGCCGGTGGCCGGATCTTCCACGATGCCATCGAGCGGGGCATACATGCGCGCGTGCAGAACGCGCGTGCCGGCTTCATCCTCAGCGCGCACGTAGGCGAAGATGGCATCCGTGCCGATGCCGGGCAGCAGTTTCTCGTGGGCTGCAAGGTCCGGGCGCGAACGGCTCAAGGCCGCGCGCGATGCGACCTCGGCCACGAGGAATGGCAGGCCCACCGAGACCACCTGCGGTGCGTGCGCCGCGGTGCGGATGTCCTCGGGCTTGAGCGACAGGCAGGCCGCCGCATCGGCGGCGCTCGCTTCCTTGCGGCGCGTGAGCGCCTCGGGCGCCTGCAGTTCCGCGCCGCTGAAGCGCCCGCCCTCGTGCAGCAGCCGCACCGGCACCAATCCTGCGCCTTCCTCGAACTGGAAGCGTTCCGGAAGCTTTTGTCCCTGGTCAGA
>Ga0068860_100008572_pt1 | contig 10192 bp, 8 predicted proteins | sample KBSSwiS32_FD_66597 | JGI IMG/M metagenome (GOLD analysis project Ga0068860, IMG submission 66597) | Switchgrass rhizosphere microbial communities from Kellogg Biological Station, Michigan, USA - KBS Switchgrass S3-2 | ecosystem: Host-associated > Plants > Roots > Rhizosphere > Soil ...
TGGCGCGCCGCCGAGGCCCGATTCAACGCCTTCCCGCAGTTCATCACCGAGATCGACGGCGAGCGACTGCATTTCTACCACGTCCGATCGCGCGAGCCGGACGCGCTGCCGCTGGTCCTCACCCACGGTTGGCCAAGTTCCGTGGCCGAGTTCCTGGACGTCATGGCGCCGCTTGCCGATCCCGCGGGGCATGGCGGCGACCCCCGCGACGCCTTCCACGTGATCGCACCGTCGATCCCGGGCTACGGTTTCTCCGGTCCGACCCGGACCCCCAGGTTCACCGCCGAGCGCGCGGCGGCGATCAACGCCGCCCTCATGGCGCGGCTCGGCTACGAGCGTTATGGCGCACACGGCGGCGACTGGGGCGCGGCCATCACCACCTTGCACGCCGCCGCGCATCCGGAGCGGCTGGTCGGTCTGCACCTGAACATGATCTCGGGCCGCCCGGCCGATCCCGACCGGCCGCTGGCCGGCCTCACCGCCGAAGAGATCTCCGAGCTCGAGTGGCGCAAGGGCTACGACGAGCACGAAACGGCCTACCAGCGGATCCAGGCCACGAAGCCGCAAACCCTCGCCTTTGGCCTGCACGACTCACCGCTCGGCCTCGCCGCGTGGATCCTCGAAAAGTTCCGCGCCTGGAGCGATTGCGGCGGCGATCTGGAATCGGTCTTCACCAAGGACCGCCTGCTCGAGAACGTGATGCTGTATTGGGTGACCGGGACGATCAACTCGTCCATGCGGCTCTATTTCGAGTCGCTCGGGCCCGGCCGGCGGTTCGCCTATCCTGACCGGATCGAGACCCCGACCGGACACGCCCGCTTCCCGGGAGAGCACGCCCGGACGCCCCGCGCCTGGGCCGAGCAGCGCTACAATATCGTGCATTGGACACGGCAGCCGAGGGGCGGCCACTTCCCGGCGATGGAGCAGCCGCAACTGCTGGTGGACGATCTGCGCGCCTTCTTCCGCCCGCTTCGGTGATCGCCGTTCGCGGCGGAGGGCGCTTCAGGTCCCCGGCCAGTCGATATCCAGGCGACGGGCCAGGTCTCGCCAGATCCGGTGGTCGACCGGGCCCACCGGCGGCAACTCGCCGCCCCGCAGCGTGATCAACCGTATCAGCAGGCAGGCGATCTTGAACCCTGCGAAGGCCTCGTACCACTCGACGTCGGCCGCGGAGATGCCGGTGACCTCCTGCCAGAGGTCGATGGTGTCCTGGCGGCTGCCGAAGCCGTCGACGGCCTGACGCGCCTGGGACATGTGCCCCGCCTCAGAGAACAGCCACCAGCCGAGGTCTTGTAGCGCGCCCCCGAGGGAGGTCTGTTCCCAATCCATCACCGCCACGATCCGGAAATCGTCGCCCACCATCATGTTGCCAAGCCGGGCGTCGCCCCAGACGAGTCCGGGCGGCCGGTTGGCGGGCCGGCGCGCATCCAGCCGGGCCCAGGCCGCCTCCAGGAACGGCCAGGGCCTGCGCTCGCTGATCCAGGTCAGGTAGCGCCGATAGCGGTCCCATTCCTGATCGAACCCGGGCGCCGCGCCCGGCCGGTGGAGGAAGCCGAGGTCGGCGAGGGGCGCTCGTTGCAGCGCGGCGAGGGTGCGCACGCTGTCCTCCCAGAGCCGCGCGCGTTGCCGCGGAGTCGCCTCGACCACCCAGCCCTGCTGCATGTAGGGCGGAATGGTCACGGCCACGCGGCCTTCGCATTTCGCCATCACGAAGAACGGCGCGCCTAGCAGCGCCGGATCGGCCTCGTACCAGAACGGTTCGGCGATCGGCGCGACGCGTCGCGCATGCAACACCTGCATGACCCGGAACTGCTCGTGGAACATGTCGTCCTGGTACACCCGAAAGCGCGTCGGCTTGATTCGCACGACCATGCCGCGCCAGCGCTCACGGCGGCCCTCGCGCCAGAATGCGTCGAACAGGATAGTCTCGTGCGATTGGCCGGCGCCCCTGGGGTACGCCAGGTTGACGACGCGCAGGTCCGTCGCCCCTTCGAGCCGCGGCTGCAACCAGTCGGCCAGTTGCGCGGCCAGCACCGACAGGTCCCGCAACGCCGGGGCCACGATCACCCCGCTCGCCGCTTTCCTCATTCCTTCCTCCACTCAGATCGGCCCGAACCTCCGTGGTCCCGGCGGCGGCGTCCAATATCGGTGCGGCCGTCTTGCATATCGAGCGCGTTTGGATCCGCCTGTCCGGCGAAGACCGACGCAGTCTCAGATGGCGTCTTGTAGATATTTGACGCGGCCAGGACGGGGAGTGATCCTTTCGACAAAGATCACCGACAGCGTTGGATGAATACTTCTACGAGCCCCTCCAAGCACTTCCGCAACTGTCCTTTCTGCGAGGCGATATGCGGACTTGAGCTCACACTGGATGGCGGGGAGATCCGCTCAATCCGTGGCGATCCGCAGGATCCGGCCAGCCGGGGACACCTTTGCCCGAAATCCCAGGCGTTGGCCGGGTTGCGCGCCGATCCGGATCGCGTCCGGCGGCCCTTGCGCCGTCGGGGACGGGACTTCGAGGAGATCGGCTGGGACGCGGCGATCGACGAGGTCTGCGGACGCCTGAGCGAGATCCGCAAGCAACAGGGCCCGGACAGTGTCGGCTTCTACTTCGGAAATCCGCTCGGCCACAGGCCAGGGCTCTCGCTCTACCTACCTGTACTTCTGCGGGCGCTTGCGACCAAGCAGAACTATTGGGTCGGCCCGCTCGATCAGTCGCCGAAGCTCATGTCGACCCTGCTCATGTTCGGCATGCGCGGATCGAAGTCGTTGCCGGACATCGACCGAACCGACCACCTCGTCATCATCGGCGCCAATCCCGTCGTTTCGAACGGCAGCCTCGTGATTGCGCCAGGCTTCCGCGAACGCATGCGGGCGATCCAGGGCCGTGGCGGCAAGGTGGTGGTCATCGATCCTCGCCGTACCGAGACCGCCGCGGCTGCGGACCGGCATGTCGCGATCCGCCCGGGAACCGATGCGCTCCTCCTGATGGCGATGGTCGAGACGCTGTTCGCGGAGGATCTGGTCAGGATCGGCCGGCTGGCGGACCTGGTCGACGGGCTGGCGACGCTGCGGGACGCCGCTCGCGGCTTTCCGCCCGACCGGGTCGCCCGCGTCTGCGGAGTCGATCCGCACGTGATCCGCCAGCTTGCCCGGGACTTCGCCGCGGCGCCCAGCGCGGTGATCTATGGGCGCCTGGGAACCTGCGTTCAGGACTTCGGGTCGGTCTGCAATTGGCTGATCGACGCGCTGAACATCCTGACCGGCAACCTGGACCGGCCGGGCGGGGCCATGTTCCAGCCGGGCGCGCCCTTTTCCGCCCGCGCCATGCGCGACGGCGCGGGCCAGCCGATCGGGCGCTGGCGCTCGCGCGTGCGCGGCCTGCCCGAGTTCGTGGGCATGCTGCCGGCGGCCGTGCTCGCCGAGGAGATCCTGGAACCCGGCGAGGGTCAGGTGAAGGCCTTCATCACCCTGGCGGGCAACCCCGTGTTGTCGCATCCCAACGGTCGGCGCATTGATGCAGCCTTGGCCAGCCTGGAGTTCATGGCTTCGATCGACATCTACGTGAACGAGACGACGCGCCACGCCCAGGTCATCCTGCCCAGCCGCGACTACTTGGAGGAGTCCGACTGTCCGGCGGCGATCTCCCATTCGATGGTCCGCAATTACGTCAAGTGGTCGCCGCCGCTCTACGAGGCGGACGCCGAGTCCCTGTCGGACGCGACCATCCTCACGCGCCTCGCCGCAGGCCTCCGCGGCGTGCCGCCCGCTCAGGTCGAGGACGAGATGCTTGACACGCTGCTCAGAGCTGTCCAGGCGGGCGGCCGCCCCGAATGCCGCGCGCTCAGCCTGGAGGAGATGCGTCGCGAGATCGGTGACGAGCCCGGCGGCGATCGGCTCTTCGACGTCATGCTGCGCGCCGGCGAATACGGCGACGCCTTCGGCCGGGTTCCCGGCGGGATCAGCTTGGCGAAACTCCGGGACCATCCGCACGGGCTCGACCTCGGTCCCCTCGCGCAACGGCTCCCGGGGATGCTTGGAACGCCGGACGGCAAGATCCACATCGCGCCGGACCTCCTGATGCAGGACCTGGAGCGGCTCGGCGCGCGGCTGGAGCAGGCGGAGGATCCGAACGCCATGCTGCTTATCGGGCGGCGCGATCCGCGCTCCAAGAACTCCTGGCTTCACAACGTCCCGGCGCTGGCCAAGGGCAAGGATCGGTGCGCGGCGATGATTCATCCGCTCGACGCCGAACGTCACGGCCTGGCTGACGGCGACGACGTGGAACTCGCGACAGAGACGGGGAGGGTCGTGGCGCCAGTGACGATCAGCGCCGACATTATGCCTGGCGTCGTCAGCCTCCCGCACGGCTACGGACATGGCGGCGAGGGGACCCGCCAGCAGGTCGCGGCGTCCAAGCCTGGCGCGAGCGCCAACGACCTGATCGGGGAATGGCGGCTCGACGTTCCCTCCGGTTCGTCGGTGCTGAACGGCGTGCCCGTCACACTTAGCCGGCGCGACCGGACCCCTTCCTAGCGACCCAGGCGGCCGCCCGCGCCCAGGTATTCCGCGCGGGTCTGGGCGACGATTTCGGCGGCCGGGGCGACGGCCGCGACGCCGGAGACGGTGTGGCCCGCGCTCCAGATGTCGGACCAGCGGCGTGGACCTTCGGCGCCGGCGCCGTAGCGCTCGCGGGCGCGGGCCTCTCCCAGGGTTTCGTCCAGACGTGCAGGATCGAGGCCCGCCGCCTCGATCGACGGGCGCAGCATGTTGGCTGGCAGGCCCGTGAAGCTGGACGTCAGCAGGATGTCGTCCATGGAAGCGGCGACCAGCAGCTTTCGGTAGGCGTCCGGCGCCAGGCTCTCGCGCGCGGCGATGAAGCGCGTACCCATGTAGGCGAGATCGCAGCCCAGCACCTCGGCCGCGGCCAGGGCCTGTCCGTCCGAGACGCCGCCCGCCAGCACGACGACGCCGTCGAACATCCGCCGCACCGCCCGCACGAAGGCGAAGGGATTGAGCCAGCCGGTCTGGCCTCCCGCCCCAGCCGTCAGCAGGATAAGGCCGTCGACGCCCGCCTCGATGGCGCGCGCGGCGTGACGCAGGCTGGCCACGTCCGCCAGCACGAGGCAGCCGGCGTCGTGCAGGGCCGCCAGCGCCGGCGCGGGCGATCCGACGCTGGTGATCACGATCTCCGTCCCGTGCCTGGCCACGACGCCGAGGTCTTCGGTGAGCCGCCCGTCGCGCATGATCAGGTTCGGACAGAACGGCGCCGGATCGTCGACGTCCGACAGGCGTGCGCGGATGTCGGTCAGCCAGGCGTCGAGCGTCTCGCTCGTGCGGGCGTTCTTGGTCGGGAAGGCGCCGATCACCCCCGCCTGGCACGTGGCGACGACCAGGTCAGGCCCTGACACCTTGAGCATCGGGGCTGAGATCAGCGGCAGCTTCAGCCGCCGCGCGATGCGCTCGGGGACCCGGCTCACCGGCCTCTCCAGACCGGCTTGCGCTTCTCGGCGAAGGCCGCCAACCCCTCCTTGCGATCCTCCGATTCCAGCGCCCGATGCGTATAGGCCATCTGCTCGCGCCAGGCCGTCTCGTCGGTCCAGTTCTGTGAGTGGAACATGATCTCCTTCGAGGCCGCGAGCGCGGTGGGACCATTGACGAGCAACGCCTCGGCCCAGCGAACCGCCTCGTTCAGGGCCTCGCCGGTCTCGACGACCCGGTTGACCACGCCTTGGCGATGGAAGAACTCCGCGTCGCGGAACTCGCCCGACAGCGCCAGCTCCATGGCCAGGTGGTAGGGCATGCGCCGCGGCAGCCGGAACAGGCCGCCGCCGATCGCGACAAGGTTGTAGCGGACCTCGGGCAGACCGAACTTCGCGGTCTTCGCCGCCACGATGAGATCGCAGGAGAGGCAGAGCTCGAAGCCGCCGCCGACGGCGAAGCCCTCCACTGCGGCGATCACGGGCTTGCGCGGCGGCTTGGCGAAGAACCCGAAGCCGCCGCGTTTTGTCGTCGCGCGCTCGCCCCGCGCCGCCGCCTTCAGGTCGGCCCCGGCCGAAAACGTGCCGCCGGCGCCGGTTATGACGCCGATGAACAGGTCGTCATCGGCCTCCAGCGCGTTCACCGCCGCCTCGAGGCCGAGCGCGCTGGCGCCGTCGAAGGCGTTCCTGGCCTCCGGCCGGTTGATGGTGATGACGAAGACATGGCCGCGCCGCTCCGTCAGGATCCGTTCGTCGTTCATGAGCGCCTCTAGAGAGCCAGGGTGAACCCGCCGTTCACCGGATAGACTTGACCGCTGATCCAGCTTGACGCGTCGGAAGCCAGGAAGAGGGCCATGTTGGCCACGTCGTCGGGCCGGCCGGGACGGCGGATGATGTACCTTTCCATCTGCCGCTTCAGACGCTCGGGGTCGCCCTTGAGCGTCCGTTCGACGGCGGGCGTCGCGGTGAGCGCGATCGCCACGCAATTGGCGGTGATCTGGTGGCGCCCGAGGGAGCGCGCCACCGAACGCATGAAGCCGGCGGCCCCGGCCTTGGCCCCTGCGTAGATCTCGAGGCCCGCGTCGCCCCAACGGCCCGCGTCGGAGATGATGGTGATGATGCGGCCCGGCGCCTGGCGGCCGATCATCCCGGGGATGACCGCGGCCGTGCAGTTCATCACGCCGTAGAGGTTGACGCCGAGGTAGCTGTTCCAGACTTCGGGGCCCGTCTCCCAGAACGGCTTACGCAGGTCGGGCGAGGGATTGGCGCCGGCGTTGCCGGCGTTGTTGACCAGCACGCCGACGGCGCCGAACTCGGCCTCGGCCCTGGCCACCATGGCCTTGACGCTGTCGGGCTGCGAAACGTCGGCCTGCACCGCAAGGGCCTTGGCCCCGCCGGTGCGGATCTCCTCAGCTACAGCCTCGGCGCGATCCAGCACGTAGTCGTTCACAATGACGCCGCCTGCGTTGTGCGCCGCCAGGTGCAGCGCGATTTGCCGGCCGACGCCCTGGCCGGCGCCGGTCACCAGGGCCACTCGGCCCGCGAGATCGAGGATGTCGGTCATACGTTTCGTTCCCGTCCCTTCCAGTAGGGGTCGCGTAGCTCGCGCTTGAGCAGCTTGCCCACGGTGTTGCGTGGCAGCTCGGCCAGGATCTCCAACGACCGCGGGCGCTTGTAGGAGGCGAGCAGGTCCTTGCAGTGGTCGAGGATCTCGGCCTCGCTCGCCATGCGGCCCGGCTTGAGCTCGACGAAGGCCTTCACCTCCTCGCCGAAGTCGTCGTTGGGCACCCCAATCACGGCGGCGTCCTGGACGGCCGGGTGGGTGAGGATCGCCGCCTCGATCTCGGCCGGGTAGATGTTCACCCCGCCGGCGACGATCATGTCCTTCGCCCGGTCGGTGATGAAGAGATAGCCGTCCTCGTCCATCCGCCCGATGTCGCCTGTACGGAAGAACCCGTTCTCGTCGAGGATGTCCGGACCTAGTGGCGGCGCATTCAGGTACTGGCGGATCACGCGGGGCGTTTTGGCCCAGATTTCGCCCTCCGCGCCTGCCGGCAGATCGCGGCCGTCGGCGTCGCGGATGCTGAGGATCACGTGCGCATAGGGACGGCCGCTGGAGCCGGGCTTCAGCCGCTGCATCTCGGGAGACAGAACCGTCAGCATGCCGGTCTCGGTGGCGCCGTAGCTCTCGCCCAGCACCTCGCCGAAGTGGCCGATGATCCACTCCTTCAGGCCGTAGGACACGGGGGCCGCGCCCACGCCGAGGGTCCGGATGGAGGACACGTCGTAGTTCGCCAGGACCTCTGGCGGCAGGCCGGCGACACGCTTGAACATGGTCGGCACCCCGGTCCAGTTCGTCACCCGATTACGTTCGATCAGGCGCAGCGCTTCCTCCGGGTCGAAGCGGCGCAGGACGACCATGGTCAATCCCATCGCGGTGGCGCCCCAGATCAGGGCGGGGCCTGCGCCATGGTGCATGGGCATGGTGATGAGGGCGACGCCGCCGGGCGTTGGCGCGCCGGACGCGGCGACGCTTCGCTTGTACTCGCTCAGCCGACGGCGCGCCTCAGGATCGTCATGCTCGCGTTCCGCGCCGCTGACGCCCTTGGGCAGACCGGTGGTGCCCGATGTGTAGAGGATTAGCTGCGGATTGCCCGCGGCGAACCGCGGACGATCCGGCGCATGGGAAATGAGGTTGGCGTACGGGACATAGCCCTTGGACGCCACGTCGATGGAGGCCGCCAGCTTCAGCCGCAAGCCATCGAGGGCAGGCGTGAGGGCGGCCGGATCCTCGTCGTCGCACAAGATTGCGCTGGCTCCGGAATTCGAGAGCACATAGCGCGTCTCCGCCGGCGTCAGGCGCCAGTTGAGGCCGAGGATGCGTAGCCCCAGCTTCCCTGCCGCCGCGCTGACGATCGGCCATTCGCACCGGATCTGCATTCGCGTGACCAGGATGTCGCCGACCTTGAGGCCGCGCCGGGCAAGGCCTTCGGCGAGGCGGTCGGCCAGGTCGTTCCAGGCCTTCCAAGTGAGGACCCTGTCGCCTTCGATCAGGGCTGGGGCGTCGGGCTTCTCGCGCGCCCAATGTTCGAGGCTTCCGGGCTTCGGCCCGGCGATGTCGCCGACGGGCGGGGCCTCGGTCATGGCGCGAGGCTCCGCTTGAGCGTCGCCAGAAGAGCGTCGCGCACCGCGGCGAGGTCGATGTCCGCCGGCGCGAGCAGCCATTGGCTGACCACGCCGCGCAGCGCTGCCAGGATCAGAACGGCCTCGGCCGACAGGTCGATATCCGCGCGGACCTCGCCGGCTTCGATCGCGGCGGCCAGGTTCGACTCAAGTCCGCGAACCGAGCGGGCGTTGAGCGCCGCCAAGGATTTCGAGATCAGCGGATTGGAGAGGCCCTCTCCCAGGAGGACGAAGAGCGCCCGCGTCCGGGTCGGCTCGCGAGCCGCGCTGTCGAGGTAGAACGCGACGATCCCCATCAGCTTCTCGAGGCCGCCGCCGTTGAGGTCGGCGCGCTCGGCCGCGCGGCCGAATCCCTCGACCACGTGGTTGGCGAGGGTGACGACGAGACCTGCCTTGGAGCCGAAGTAGTGAGCGGGAAGGCCGCGGCTGTAGCCCGCCGCCTCGCCGATATCGGTCAGGGTGAGCCGCTCCAGCCCCCGCTCCGCCACCAGTCGCACGGCGGCGGCCAGCAGCCGCCGCTCGGCCTCATCCCGCTGATCCGCCCGCGTACGCCGTTCCACCGTCGCCGCGGTCGCGCGCCCTGCCATGCCTGTCCTCCGTAACATTTTTGCTTGTAACCAAACCAACGAGATGTTTGGCTTCGGGTCAACGAAAATCTTCGAGGGAACATGACGGCCGCAGATTCCAGGCTCTTGAAGCCGGCGCTGTACCGCGTGGCGGGGACCGAAGCTGCGCCCGACCGACCCGCGCTGCTGGGCGCCGCGTGCGCGTGCGGCTACGTCTTCTTTCCGCTGCAGACCTATGGCTGCGAGCGGTGCGGCTCGCGGGACATCCAACCGCGGGCGTTGTCGGGGTCGGGCCGGCTCTTGGCCTCGGCGCGCGTGCATCGCCACGCCGGAAAGACCCGCCAGGCGCCGTTCACCGTCGTCGCCGTCGCGCTCGACGACGGGCCGATCGTGCGGACCCTGGCGGTCGAGGACGAGGCGGCGCTGGCCGTGGGCCAGCGCATGAGGAGCCTGCTCGCGCCGGTCGTCGATCCAGACGGCGCCCCGTGCTTCGACCTCCGCTTCGCTCGGGAGGCGTGAGGATGGCGCTCAGCGATCTTCGCCCGGCGTATGTCGCCGGCATCGGCCTCCACCGCTACCAGTTCGCCTCGGAGACCACCTACGTCGAACTGGGGCTCACCGCGGTGAGGGCCGCCTTGCAAGACGCCGGCCTGCCCTGGCCCGCCGTCGAAAGCGCCTATGTCGCCAAGGCGCTGCTGCCCATGGCGCCGGGCCGGCCGATGCTGCGCCACCTGGGCGCGACCGGCATTCCCATCGTCCATATCGAGGATGCGTCGGCGTCAGGATCGGCGGCCTTCCGTCACGCGGTGATGGAGATCGCCGCGGGGTTCGCCGAGATCGTGCTGGTGGTGGGGGTCGACAAGCCGATGCCCGTCGGTCGCGCGGAGGGCCTGGCCCGCATCGGCGGCCTCGCCGATGACGCCATCGCCCCATTCACCCACTTCGCCCTGCTGGCGGACGCAT
>Ga0068860_100008575_pt1 | contig 10189 bp, 7 predicted proteins | sample KBSSwiS32_FD_66597 | JGI IMG/M metagenome (GOLD analysis project Ga0068860, IMG submission 66597) | Switchgrass rhizosphere microbial communities from Kellogg Biological Station, Michigan, USA - KBS Switchgrass S3-2 | ecosystem: Host-associated > Plants > Roots > Rhizosphere > Soil ...
GCCGGACCGTTGCTGTTGCCGCTATGGTTTGGTGGCCTGGTGTCTCTCGCGTTCGCGCGATCGATGCGACCCTACCGCGTGCTCGCTTGGATGTACGTCATCGCGCTGGTGCTGTTCGCGCTGTCGCGAGGACGTGGCTACTATCTGGCTCCGGCTTATCCGATGCTGCTCGCGGCCGGCACCGTGGCGTTGCAGAGTTGGTTGGATCATCTGCGCGCTACACCGGCGCGTGCGGCGCGCGCGGGCGCTTGGGTCGTGCTTGTGCTTGCTGGAGCAAGCAGCGCCACGATAGCGCTGCCGATCGGACCGATCAATTCGTCGACGTGGCGCGTGGCGCGCAAAGTCCACGACACCTTCGCCGAGCAGGTCGGCTGGGAGGAGCTGGCGCAGCGCGTGGCCGAGGTCTATCGTTCGCTGCCGGAAGACGAACGCGCCCGCACCGCGATACTGACCAATAATTACGGCGAGGCGGGGGCACTCAATTTGCATGGCCCGGCACTCGGGCTGCCAGCTGTGATCAGCCGCACGAACACTTATTGGTATCGCGGCTACGGCAATCCGCCGCCGCTGACGATCATCGAACTGGGAAATACCGCGGAAGACGAGAATAACTCCGCGGCGAAGTGCACGTCGTTTGGAAAGTTTCGCAATAGCGCCGGCGTCGATAACGAAGAATCCGCATGGGATTACGAAATATTCGTCTGCCGCGACATCCCGCCGCGCTGGCCGGAGATCTGGGGGCCAAAGCCAAGATTCGGCTGATGTTCGCGGCTCCGGTCGCGCTATAATTCTGCGCTTTGCACACACCGCCAAGACCATGATCGAGATCAACCCGATTGCCGCCCGCATCGCCGACCTGACCAGCCGCGTCGCGTCGTTACGGGGGTATCTTTGACTACGAAACCAAGCGCGAGCGCCTGGAAGAAGTAAGCCGCGAGCTGGAAAACCCGAACATCTGGGACAATCCCGAACGCGCGCAGCAGCTCGGCAAGGAGCGGGCCCAGCTCGACAAGATCGTCAACGGTATCCGCAGCCTCAATGAGGGCTTGACTGGCGCCGATGAACTGTTGCAGCTGGCTGCAGCGGAAAACGACGACGGCACGGCGCAAGCGGTCGCCACTGACGTGGAGTCGCTTGCCGCGAAAGTCGAGACGCTGGAATTCCAGCGCATGTTTTCCGGCAAGATGGACTCGCACAACGCGTTCGTCGACGTGCAGGCCGGCGCCGGCGGCACCGAGGCGCAGGATTGGGCCGAGATGCTGCTACGCATGTACCTGCGCTGGTCCGAGGGCAGAGGCTGGAAAACCGAACTGCTTGAAGTTTCGGCAGGCGAAGTGGCGGGCATCAAGAGCGCAACATTCCGGGTCGAGGGCGACTACGCCTACGGCTGGCTCAAGACCGAGATCGGCGTGCACCGGCTGGTGCGCAAATCGCCGTTTGATTCCGACAACCGCCGGCACACGTCGTTTTCATCCATCTTCGTCTCGCCGGAAGTCGACGATGACATCGACATCGAAATCAATCCGGCGGACCTGAAAACCGACGTCTATCGCTCATCCGGAGCCGGCGGCCAGCACGTCAACAAGACCGAATCGGCTGTGCGCATCACGCATGTGCCGAGCGGCATCGTCGTTGCGTGCCAGACCGAGCGCAGCCAGCATGCGAACCGCGACCGCGCGATGAAGATGCTCAAGGCGAAGCTGTACGAGATGGAAATCCAGAAGCGCAACACCGAAAAAGCGGCGCTCGAAGCGACGAAGTCCGACATCGGCTGGGGCAGCCAGATTCGCAACTATGTGCTCGACCAGTCGCGCATCAAGGATCTGCGCACCGGCATCGAGCGCACCGACACGCAGAAGGTGCTTGACGGCGATCTGGACGGATTCATCGAGGCCAGCCTGAAGGCGGGTCTGGAAGCGGGCGCCAAGCGCGTCGACGCATGACTGGGAAGCAACATGATGGATGACAATCTGCCGCAGGACGAAAACAAGCTGATCGCCGAACGCCGCGACAAACTCCGCGCATTGCGCGGGCAGGGCATCGCGTTCCCGAACGATTTCCATCCCGATGCGTTCGCGGGCGACCTGCAGCGCGAGTTCGAAGGTCAAGACGCGGCCGCGATCGAGGCCGCAGCGCGGCGCGTGAAAGTCGCCGGGCGCATGCTGCTCAAGCGCGGGCAGGGCAAGGTCAGCTTCGTGCAGATCCAGGACATGACGGGGCGCGTCCAGCTGTTCGTGCAGGCGAACGCCGTCGGCGATGTGTACGAAGCGTTCAAATCCTGGGACGTGGGCGATATCGTCGGCGCCGAAGGCCCGCTGATGCGCACGAAAACCGGCGAGCTGTCGGTCAAGGTTGAGAGCCTGCGCTTGCTGACGAAGTCGCTACGGCCGCTGCCGGACAAGTGGCACGGCCTTGCCGATGTCGAACAACGGTATCGGCAGCGTTACGTCGACCTGATCGTGACGCCAGAGGCGCGGCGCACGTTCGAGCTGCGCTCGAAAATCATCCGCTTCATGCGGCAATGGCTGGAATCCGATCCACGGCGCTTCATGGAAGTGGAGACGCCGATGATGCACGTGATTCCCGGCGGCGCCACGGCGCGGCCGTTCAAGACCCATCACAACGCGCTCGATATCGATCTGTACTTGCGCGTGGCGCCGGAGCTTTACCTCAAGCGCCTCACGGTCGGCGGCTTCGACCGCGTCTACGAGATCAACCGCAACTTCCGCAACGAAGGCGTGTCGACAAGACACAACCCGGAATTCACGATGCTCGAGTTGTACCAGGCTTATGCCACGTACAACGAAGTCATGGATCTCACCGAGGCCATGGTCCGCGAGACGGCAAAGGCGACGCTCGGCACGACAGCGTTGACCTGGGAAGGCCGCGACATCGACGTCGGTCCGGCGTTCAAACGCTGGAAGATGGAAGACGCGGTGATCGAGCGCAATCCGCACATCGTGCGGTCCGACCTCCGCGACCGCATGAAGCTGGCCGCGCACGCACGGGCACTCGGCGTGCACGTGAAGGACGACTACGGCTGGGGCAAGATCCTGCTCGAAATCTTCGAGAAGACCGTCGAGGCCACGCTGGTACAACCGACCTTCGTCACGAGCTACCCGACCGAAGTGTCGCCGCTGGCGCGTGCGAACGACCACGACGCCGAGGTCACCGACCGCTTCGAACTATTCGTCGGCGGCAAAGAGCTGGCGAACGGATTTTCCGAGCTCAACGACCCGGAAGACCAGGCCGAGCGCTTCCGCGCCCAGGTCGCTGCCAAGACCGCTGGCGACGACGAAGCGATGCATTTCGACGCCGATTACATCCGAGCGTTGGAGTACGGCCTGCCGCCGGCCGGTGGGCTCGGCGTCGGCATCGACCGGCTCGTGATGCTGCTGGCGGACGTGCCGTCCATCCGGGACGTCCTGCTCTTTCCGTACATGCGCCCGGAAGCCTGAGGCATTGGTAGAATTGCCCGAATTGCCTTATCCTCCCGCTGCTGGGAGGGAACAGCGGCCCTTTAATTTCAAATGACGCAGCACGCCAAACAAAACAATGGCCTACGCCACGCCCGCATGCGCATCAGCTCGGCAGTGCTGATGATGCGTGGCGTCGACGTGTGGTCGACAGAGATCGAGGACATTTCCGCGACTGGCGTGCTCGTCATCAAGCCGGACGATTGGAAGGGCCAGGTGGGCGATCTTTACCAGCTGGACATGATTGTCGGCGAAGAACTCAACATTCACGTCGAGGCAACCTTGGCGCGCGTGCTCGACCACAGTCTGGGCTTTGCGTACGCACGCATTCCGCCGGAGAAAGAGGTTCCTTTGTGGAACCTGCTCGGTGGATATGCAGACCGACTCGAGCCGTTCGATAAATAGCTAAGCCGCCGGCTTCGGCGGATCACGCAACTCACGGCGCAATATCTTGCCGACGTTCGTCTTCGGCAGCGCATCGCGGAATTCGATGTACTTCGGCAGCTTGTAGCCGGTCAGGTTCGCTTTGGCGTGCGCCTTGAGCGTCTCCGCGGTGAGGTTCGGATCCTTCTTCACCACGACTATTTTTACTGCCTCGCCGGATTTTTCATCGGGTACGCCTACCGCGGCGACTTCGAGCACGCCGGGACATTGGGCGATGACGTCTTCGATTTCGTTCGGATAGACGTTGAAACCGGACACGAGGATCATGTCCTTCTTGCGGTCGACGATCGTGAAGTAGCCTTTGTCGTCCATTCTGGCGATGTCGCCGGTGTGCAGCCAGCCGTCGGCGCTGATCACTTTTGCCGTTTCATCGGGCTTCTGCCAGTAGCCCTTCATCACCTGCGGACCCTTGATGCACAACTCGCCGATCTCGCCAACGCCGAGTTGGTTGCCGTTGTCGTCCTGGATCGAGACATCGGTAGAGGAGATCGGCAAACCGATTGCGCCATTGTATTCGGCGAGGTCGAGCGGATTCATGCACGCGGCCGGCGAGGTTTCGGTGAGGCCATAGGCTTCCACCAGAGTCACGCCGGTCACTTTCTTCCAGCGCTCGGCCACGGCGCGTTGCACGGCCGTCCCGCCGCCCAGGGTCAGATGCAGTTTGGAGAAATCAACCTGCTCAAATCCAGGCGTGTTGAGCAGTCCGTTGAACAGGGTATTGACGCCCGTGATCGCGGTCATGCGTATGCCTTGCAGGGTCTTGACGAAACCTGGCATGTCGCGCGGATTCGTGATCAAGTAGTTCAAGCCGCCGAACTTCATGAATACGAGGCAGTTCGCCGTCAGCGCGAAGATGTGGTACAGCGGAATCGCCGTGACGATGACCTCCTCGCCCTCGCGCGCGGTGCGTCCGATCCACGCCGAGGACTGTTGCATGTTCGCCACCATGTTGCCGTGACTGAGCATCGCGCCCTTGGCCACGCCGGTGGTGCCGCCGGTGTATTGCAGGAACGCGAGATCGTCGTGACTGATCGCGATCTTCGGCGGTGCTTTGCGCGCGCCGTGCGCGAGCGCCGTGTTGAAGCGCACCGCGTGCGGAATCGAGTACGCCGGCACCATTTTCTTGACGTGCTTGATCACGAGATTCGTGATCGCGGACTTCGGAAAGCCGAGCAGATCCCCGATGCCGGTGGTTATCACATGCTGGCAGGGCGTGTCGTGCAGTACCTCGGCAAGCGTCGCGGCGAAATTGTCGAGCACGATGATCGCACTGACGCCCGCATCGTGCAGCTGATGGCGCAGCTCGCGCGCCGTGTACATCGGATTCGTGTTGACCACCGTCAACCCGGCGCGCAGCGTGCCGAAAATCGCCACCGGATACTGCAACACGTTCGGCAGCATGATCGCGACACGGTCGCCGCGCTGCAATTTCAAATCGTTGAGCAGGTACGACGCAAAATCGCGGCTCAACCGATCGATATCCGCATAGCTGAGCACCTTGCCCATGTTTTCGAACGCGGGGCGGTGTGCGAAGCGGTCGCATGAGGCTTCCAGCACATGCGCGATGGAACGGTACTCGTCCACATTGATCTGGCTGGGCACGCCATTCGGATAGTTGGCGAGCCATGGACGGGTGATGTCGTTCATTTTCAAGGTTCCCCTAGAGACCCGCTGTAACGCACGGCAGGACTGGATTTAACACGGTGCAAGATTTTCCGGCAAGCTGCATTGCGGCGGGAGCCGCGTCGGTGCACGATTGGCCGATGAAACGGGCACTCCTTGCGCTATTGACGCTACTCGCGGCCTGCCATCGGACTCCCGACGAGCAACGCGTCCGCGAATCGATCACGGCCATGCAACAGGCGGTCGAGACTGGCAGGCCGCGCGATTTCATGGCCTACGTCAGCAATGATTTCACCGGTAACGAAGGCACGGTGGATCGCGAGGGCCTGATGAACATCCTGCGTGTGGAAGTGTTGCGCAACGAACACGCCGGCGTGACGCTGGGGCCGATCGACATGGAACTGCAGGGCGATCGCGCGACCGTGCATGTGACCGCCACGCTGACCGGCGGCTCGGGCGGGTTGCTGCCCGAGCGCGGTTCGATCTATGCGATTACCAGTGGCTGGCGGCGTGAGGGTAACGACTGGCGTTGCTATAACGCGAGCTGGGAGCAAAAGCTTTGATGCTTGTCATCCCGGCGAGGCGCTTTTCAACAGCGGAGCTGGTCAAGCCGGGATCCAGTGTCATTGCACTCCCGTGACTAGAGAGGCGCTGGATTCCGGCTTGCGCCGGAATGACGAAAAACATCAAGCGGCCTTGTGACTCCCGGCCAGCTGCCTCAACACGTACGGCAAGATCCCGCCGTGGCGGTAGTACTCGACTTCCTTCGGCGTCAGCAGCAGCACCTTGACCTTGAACTTCTTCGTGCCTGCGACAACCTCGACCTCCTTTGCCGCGCCATCGTTGAGCCCGGCGACCTCAAACACCTCGTCACCCTTCAAGCCGAGGCTTTGCGCGGTTTCGCCATCGCGGAACTGCAGCGGCAGCACGCCCATGCCGACGAGGTTGGAGCGGTGAATGCGCTCGAAGCTTTCCGCGATCACGGCTTTCACGCCGAGCAGCAGCGTGCCTTTGGCCGCCCAGTCGCGCGACGAACCGGTGCCGTATTCCTTGCCGGCGATCACGATAAGCGGCACATTTTCCTTTTTATACTTCATCGCGGCGTCGTAGATCGGCAGTTTTTCCTTGTCCGGGAAGTGCAGGGTGTTGCCGCCTTCTTCGCCGCCGAGCATCAGGTTCTTGATGCGGATGTTGGCGAATGTGCCGCGCACCATCACATCGTCGTTGCCGCGGCGCGAGCCGTAGGAATTGAAATCCGCCTTGACCACGCCGTGGCCCTGCAGGAACTGGCCTGCGGGTGAGGTCGCCTTGATATCGCCGGCGGGCGAGATGTGATCGGTGGTGATCGAATCGCCGAACAGGCCCAGGCAGCGCGCGCCGTGGATGTCGGCGATCTTGCCGGCTTGCATCGTCATGCCTTCGAAGTACGGCGGATTCTTGATGTAAGTCGATTTGCCGTCCCAGGCATAACGCTCGCCCTCGGGCGCGGCGATCTGGTTCCAGCGGCTGTCGCCCTTGAACACATCGGCGTAGTTCTGCTTGAACAATTCCGGACCAACGGTACGTGCGATGACGTCGCCGATTTCCTTGTTAGTCGGCCAGATATCCTTGAGGTACACGGGATTGCCGTCACTGCCGGTGCCGAGCGGTTCCTTGGTCAGGTCGATATCCACCGTGCCGGCGAGCGCAAAGGCCACGACCAGCGGCGGCGAGGCGAGATAGTTCATCTTCACCTCCGGATGCACGCGGCCTTCGAAATTGCGGTTGCCCGACAGCACCGAGGCGACGACGAGGTCGCCATCGGCAATGCCCTTGGAGATTTCCGCCGGCAGCGGACCGGAGTTGCCGATGCACGTCGTGCAGCCATAGCCGACGACGTAGAAGCCGAGCTTCTCCAGGTCGGCGAGCACGCCGGCCTTCTTCAGGTAATCGGTAACGACGAGCGAACCCGGACCGAGCGAGGTCTTGACCCACGGTGCGGGCTTGAGGCCCTTGGCGACCGCGTTGCGCGCAAGCAGGCCGGCGCCGAGCATGACGGCGGGGTTGGACGTATTCGTGCAGGAAGTGATCGCGGCGATGACGACTGCACCGTCCGTCAGCATGTGGCCGTTCTTCACGTGCTGGCCTTGCGCATCGACGCTCTCGTCGTGGCCGATCGCGGTAGCGCCGCCTTCGTTGGCGAAACGCGATTCCGCACGCGCAGTCGGCTTGCGGTTGGCCGTCAGCGCGGAGAGCGAATCCTGATAGCTCTTGGCCACATCGCCGAGCAGCACGCGATCCTGCGGGCGCTTCGGGCCGGCCAAGGAAGGCCTCACATCGGCGAGATCCAATTCCAGCGTCGACGAGAACTCCGCGTGCGGCGTGTTCGCGTCGTGCCACAGGCCCTGCGCCTTCGCATACGCCTCGACCAGAGCGATCTGCGCTTCGTCGCGGCCGGACAAGCGCAGGTAGGTCAGCGATTCGGCGTCGACCGGGAAGATGCCGCAGGTCGCGCCGTACTCCGGGGCCATGTTCGCAATGGTCGCGCGATCGGCCAGCGGCAGGTGCTGCAGACCGTCACCGAAGAACTCGACGAACTTGCCGACCACGCCGTGTTTGCGCAGCATCTGCGTCACAGTGAGCACGAGATCGGTGGCGGTCGCGCCTTCCGGCAGCTTGCCGGTCAGCTTGAAGCCGACGACCTGCGGAATCAGCATCGACGACGGCTGGCCGAGCATCGCCGCTTCCGCTTCGATGCCGCCGACGCCCCAGCCGAGTACGCCGATGCCGTTGATCATCGTCGTGTGCGAGTCGGTACCGAACACGGTGTCGGGGAACGCCCACTCGGTACCGTCTTTCGGCGCGGTGGCGACGACGCGCGCGAGATATTCCAGGTTCACCTGGTGCACGATGCCGGTGCGCGGCGGCACTACTTTGAAGTTGTTCAGCGCCTTCTGACCCCAGCGCAAGAAGCCGTAGCGCTCCTGATTGCGGTCGAATTCGATCGCCACGTTCTGATCGAGCGAGGCCGCCGTGCCGAACTTGTCGACCTGCACGGAGTGGTCAATGACCAGCTCCGACGGAATCAATGGATTGATCTTGCGCGCATCGCCGCCGAGCTTGACGATCGCATCGCGCATCGCGGCCAGGTCGACCACGCAGGGTACGCCGGTGAAATCCTGCAGCACCACGCGCGCTGGCATGAAGGCGATTTCGGTGTCCGGTTCCTTCTTCGCGTTCCAGTTCGCGACCGCTTCGATTTCCTTCGCCGTGACGCTGATGCCGTCCTCGTGGCGCAACAAGTTCTCGAGCAGGATCTTCATCGAGTACGGCAGGCGCTTGAGATTGAAGCGTTCGCCGAGCCTGGCGAGACTGGCAATCGTGTACTTCTTGCCGTTGACGTCCAGAGTGTCCCGGGTGGCAAAGGAATCGGTCATGGCGCTCATGCTCCTGCTGCGTCTTAGAGATGTCCGCCGCCGGCAGCGGCGGTGGATAACACGCAATTATAACGCAGAGACGCGCTGTATCGCGCCGTTACGACCCGCCCAGGGTGCAGGCAGCGAGCAATCCACGGGCCAGCATTGCGTATTGGCGGCGGCGAAAAAGCAGGCGCAACTGCGAACCGCCGAGCTGTCGCCACAGCACCGCGCCACGCACAGCGGCGAGCAGCAAGGCGCGGATCTGGTTGACTTGGACGGGTTGCTGCAAATACGCCGGGTTGCCTTCGACCATGATGCGCGGCTGCAGGTGCGACAGGGTTTGCGCGTAGAGGTCAGCCAGGCGTGCGCTGAGGTCGACTTGACCGGATTCGCTCGCCGTTCGCATGCCGTCGATGCCGGAACGCAGGGCGCGCAACGTGTCAGAACGATTAGCAAGGGTGCGCTCGAGCCGCAAAACCTGGATCGCCATGCGTGTCACCGTCAGGTCGCGCTTGCCCGCTTCACCGAGCTGCGCCACCAGTGTTTCCAACCCCAGGCGCAGGTTGCCGATACCGCCGAACACGTCGACCGGGCTGTCCGCGTCGATCTTGAATACGCTGGCAAAGCTATGCTGCATGGCCCGCGTGTCGGCGCTACCGCGGGTCGCGACCGCGCGTACGAGCGCGATCGCCTGGAACAGGCCGGCGAGGGCGATGACGCGGCCTTCTCTCACGACTTCATCCCGCCGAATGGCGCATCGGTGGCGTCAATTACGGCTCCCCCCAGGCATTCCTCATCGCGATAGAACACGACGGACTGCCCCGGGGTGACGGCGCGCTGCGGAGTGTCGAACTCGACCATGCAGCCATCTTCGCAAATCCGCACGCGGCATGTCTGGTCGGATTGGCGGTAGCGAGTCTTGGCGGTACAGGCAAACTCCAATGCCGGCGGCGCCGCGGCGACCCACGAGAGTTCGCTCGCGCGCAGGCGCGTGGAATGCAGCCACTGCGTTGCGTTGCCTTGAGCGACGAGCAGCACGTTGTTGGCGACATCTTTGCCGACCACGTACCACGGTTCGCCGCCGGCATCGCGGCGCCCGCCGATGCCGAGTCCGGTGCGTTGGCCGAGTGTGTAGTACATCACGCCGTCATGCTCGCCGATCCGCTTGCCTTCGGATGTACGTATTTCGCCCTTGCGCGCGGGAATGTAGTGACCGAGGAACTCGCGGAAGTCGCGTTCGCCGATGAA
>Ga0068860_100008576_pt1 | contig 10189 bp, 5 predicted proteins | sample KBSSwiS32_FD_66597 | JGI IMG/M metagenome (GOLD analysis project Ga0068860, IMG submission 66597) | Switchgrass rhizosphere microbial communities from Kellogg Biological Station, Michigan, USA - KBS Switchgrass S3-2 | ecosystem: Host-associated > Plants > Roots > Rhizosphere > Soil ...
AATTTTCCAATCCTTGTAGACCTTGAAGAACTCATCTGGATCGGTCCCAAACTGCGCGAAGAAGTTCTTCGACTTGTCGTCTTTGTATACTCCCCCAAACCAGTTCTGCGGGACCACTACTGCCACCCCCGGAATAGCTCGGATCTTCTCCCGGTAAAAACTCGGCATGGAAAAGGTGAGCGAGACCTTATGGCGGGTAACCAGCCGCAGGGCCGATTCCTCTGTGCCCTTGGACATATAGAAGTTGCGCCAGATTGCCATCATTAGGGTCAACAGCAATAAGGAGAACCCGATGCTGAGCACCGTCAGGATGCTGCGGCGTAAATTGCGGAAACTATTCTTCCTTACAAAAGTGGTCAGGGTCATGGTCTAGATCTCCGGCGGGCACCCGGTTCCTGGAAAACTGGGCCCGCCAAGGATAAACGATCAATTTGGGTCGCACAACCTATTGATTACAACGGAAAAAACCCACCCGAGGTTACGAAAATCTTCTCTTATATCTTACGAATTACCGTCCTCTGTAGTTCCGTTCTACAACTTCGATCATGCAGGAAATTGCCCGGAATCAACCAGTGGAGAGAGTCATAAAGCGATTGTGACAAATGTCATTTTTTGTAATTTCCCGGCAAAAGTCGATCAGAAATCAAGCTTTTTGGACAGAAAGAGGCTCATTTGTATTCCGGACAACGGGCATGGCTCCGGGTGGGAATTTGGTATTCCCATTTGCAGGATTTGCTCCACTGATATAGATTGCCGAATCGTTGTTCTAAATAGAAAACCGTCTCGCTCTACCGGAGAACCATGCTCCTAATCGCCGTGGCAGGCCTCACTCACAAATCCCTCGCAGGACTCGACATCGCTGTCATTACGGTCTACTTCCTGATCATCTTTGCCATCGGTTTCTATTTCGCGAGGAAAGAAAAGACCACGACCGACTACTTTCTAGCCAGCCGGAACGTGGGATGGTTCGCTATTGGGGCATCGCTGTTCGTATCCAATATTTCGACCGAGCATTTCATCGGCCTGGCCGGAACGGGCGCCAGTTCCGGACTGGCGGTCGGACACTTCGAGTGGCTGGCCTGCCTGATCTTATTAATTCTGGGATGGGTATTTGTCCCCTTTTATCTGCGCTCCAACGTCTTCACCATGCCGGAGTTTTTGGAGCGCCGTTTCAGCCGCGGCTCGGCAGTTTACCTCGCCAGCATCTCCATCATTGCCTATGTGCTGACGAAGATTTCGGTTCACCTCTGGGCAGCTGCAATCGTGATGAAAGGCATTACGGGATGGAGCCCGCTGACGGCCGCAGTCATTTTGGTTGTAGTCACCGGAATCTACACAATTGCCGGTGGACTTTCGGCGGTTATTTACACCGAGGTCGTCCAAACATTAGTTCTTCTCACTGGCGCAATCGCTTTGACTTTCATCGGCCTGCATGAAGTCGGGGGCTTCGCCGGACTTCGCGCCGCGGTCCCCGCCAGTTACTTCCACATGATGAAGCCTGCTTCCGACCCGGGATTCCCTTGGACTGGAGTTTTCTTTGGCGCCCCTATCCTGGGAATTTGGTACTGGTGCACGGACCAGGTGATTGTCCAGCGTGTGCTTTCCGCGCGCGATGAAGGTCACGCTAAAGCGGGAACCATTTTCGCTGGATTCCTGAAAATTCTTCCTGTCTTCTTATTAGTACTTCCTGGGTTGATCGCATTTGCTCTCTTTAAAGACATGTTCGTGATCGGCCCGGATGGCTCGCCGACCAACGGCGATATCGCCTTCCCCACGCTGATCCTTAATTTGTTGCCAACAGGACTGGTGGGCCTGATGATCGCTGCACTACTCGCCGCACTTATGGGCGGCATGGCATCGGTATTCAATTCAACTTCGACCCTGGTCACGCTCGACTTCTACAAAAAACTCCGTCCGGACGCGACTGAGAAACAGCTAGTCCTGATCGGACGCGTCGCTACGGCATTGATGGTTGTCCTCGGGATCGCATGGGTTCCATTCATTAGCCGCATCAGCGGGCAGCTCTACATCTACCTGCAAAGCGTGCAGGGATACATCAGCCCACCGATCGCGGCCTGCTTCATTCTTGGAATTTTGTGGCCACGCTTGAATGCGCAGGGAGCAATCAGCTCTCTACTTACTGGTTTCGTGCTGGGCACTGTGCGCTTTGTGCTTGAGCTTGATTATCCCGGTGGAGTCGGGGCACCGGGTGCAATTCAAGGTTTGATAGCCATGAACTTCCTCCACTATGCAATCGTCATGTTTGTCGCCTGCTGCGCCGTTTTGATTGGCGTCAGCATGGTGACTCCTGCACCTGATCGCAAAAAATTGGCTGGGCTCACTTTCGCAACGGTCAATGACAAGATGGACATCATGCCTGTAGTCGGCCAGTACAAACCAGCCGCGGAGACCGCGCGGGAACACAAGGTCAACGTCGTGTTCAGCGTGATTTTAGTGCTGACCATTGTGTTGCTGTACATCAAATTCTGGTAGGCCGATGACGCGCATTCGGACACTGCGGCCCAACGTAACTCGCGAACAGGCAGTGCGGCAATTTTCCGTAGGATTGCCCGGACGCCTGCGTGAATTGTTGTCCGGGCCGCTGCGCTCGGTCGCTGACTTTTATATTCCCTTCCGGATTTTTGATGTGGAGATCAATAACGCCGGGAAAAAGGATCGACGCATCTTTGGCCTCGACGCTGTCACAGGATCCCTCGATCCTTATTACTTCGACCACCCACCGGCCAGTGAAGATGTCCGAGAGTTCGAAACACGCAATCGACTCACAGCCAATCTCGACCCTGTTCAAGCTCAACAAATCGCCATAACAAAAATTCAACGTTTACTGTTCACCCGAGGATTCTTCCGCATCCGCAATCTGGCCATCTCGATAAACCCGAACCCGCAAGAAATCCACATCCCCTACTGGGTCGGTTTCCGTGGCCGCGACCGATCCGCCACCTTCGAAATCATCGACGCGGTCCGCCGCCAGCCCGAGGGTGCGCGAGTCCGCCGCATGCTCCAGGACTGGCTCACATCACCGTCCAACCCTACGCCAAACGCAGTTTTTCCCCTCATTTCCGGGTGACCTTCGTAACTCAACAGGCGTTTACGAACGGGCTATCCTAGGGTTACTCCCTCACCATAGTCGTCGGCGTGCGCCTATGGGCAAAGTTCGTTCACGCCAAATTGAGGCTGAAGCAACGACCATGTCGAACAAGATCGGCCGCTTCGAGATTCTGAGTGAGATCAGCAAATCTTCGATTGGCTTTGTCTATAAAGCCAACGATCCGGAGAACAGCGCCACCGTTGCGCTGAAGACCCTTAACCTGGAATTGATGGGCGAGCATGTTGGGGAAATGGTGCAGCGCCTGGTTCAGGAATCGCAAGGCACAGGCTCACTCAGCAGCCACAATATCGCGCAATTAATCGGCGTAGATGAAATCGAGGGCAAGTTCGTCGCGGCGCTCGAATATGTGCAGGGCAACAGCATTGCCACCATGCTGGCGCGCAACGAAGGCTTCTCTATCTGGGACATCAAGGATATTGCTCGGCAAGGCACGCAAGCACTCGACCATGCACACGCGCGCAAAGTTTTCCATTTCAGCCTGGAACCCGACAAGATCATGTCCGGCTGGGACGGCACGGTAAAAATTTTGGGCTTCGGTATTTCGGCGATGAGTATTCCGTCGGCACAGCTTCACGGACATGTTCCGCGCATAGCGCACTACATGGCGCCGGAACAATGGCTTGGTCAGCCAATCGAGGCGCGCTCCAATCTGTTTAGCCTGGGCGCAATCCTCTACGAGATGATGACGGAACAAAAAGCTTTCGACGGCGCGAACGAGGACGAAGTCAAGCAAATGATCCTCGAAGGCGAGCCAGTTCCGCCGCATCAGATCAACAACAAGATCTCGCTGGATGTCAGCGGCGTAATTATGAAGGCACTGTCCAAGAAGCCGGAAGACCGCTTCGCTTCAGGACAGGAACTGGTCACTGCACTCGAAGGACACAAAGAACCGACGACGGTTGCAACTCCAGCCAAAAAGGCCGCAGCGCAGGCGCCCAAGGGAATCAACATCCCCAACAAAGAAAAGCCAGCTTCAGCGGCAAAGCCGGCTGCGCCAGTCGCAACCAACGCTCCGGCCACAACCATACCGGCAGAGCAGCCAGGGGCAACAAAATCAGTTGTCATTCAGACCAGCCCCAAGCAGGCGGCCGCCGCGGCTGCTGGATGGGGAGGCACGGGAACAGGAAGTCCGGCAAGCGAATCGCGCTCGGTGGCCAAAGTGCAGCCAACCGGCAAGCCCAAGGCTCCCGCTGGCGAATCCGTTACTGACGAGCAATCCGTGATGTCATCCGCAGGTGTGGCGGAAGCGCCGGTGGAGTTCGAGAAATACGCGCCCGAGCCGAAAGTCGCACAAGAGGAAGAGGTGCAGCCGGCATCTCCGGCACGCAAGAGTTTCTCCGAACTGGACGAGCTGCCTCCTTACGTTCCACCTGCTCCTACACCGGTAGAGGAAATACCGGAGCCCGTACCGCAGCCAGTGGCGCCTGCAGCGAAGCTGCGTGAAGTGAAACCGAAGATTCAGCCGAAGGTAGTTGCCAAGAAGGCCGTGCAGGAGATCAAGAAAACTCCGCCGAAATTATTTGGATACTCCGTGGTTGGAGCGGTTACGCTGATCTTAGTGGTGATCGCCGGCATCGCCTACCACATTCATTCACAGAACGGAGACGAAGGCTCGGCTCCGCCGATCGTGGCTCAACCACAGCCGCAACCGGCGCAAACAGCACCGCCTGCTCCCGTTCCCGTAACGCCTGAACCGGTGGCGGATGAACCCGATGTAATCACCATTCAGCCGAAAGCTACCCCGAAGAAGGTGAAGCCGGCGGTGCCTGTGGTCGTGCCGGGATCGGTAACAGTAAGTTCGAATCCCGATGGCGCACAGATCCAACTGGATGGGCAATCCAACCCCGGTTGGGTCACTCCGCTGGAGTTGACAGAGCTTACGCCCGGACGTCACACGATCACATTAAACAAAGCAGGTTACGCACCGGAAACTCGCACGGTCGACATTGCTTCGCGCGGCAAAGCAGTAGTGACGATGCAGCTGGCGCTTCTGCCCGCAGTGCTCACAGTCAGCAGCGAACCTGCCGGAGCCAGGGTATATCTCGACGGCAAAGATATGGGCAAGCCCACGCCAATTCAGATCAGCGTGGAAAAGCCCGGCAACCATACCATCTTGGTTCGCAAAGACGGTTACCTCGATGAAAGCGGAACCCTGAACCTGCAGGCGGGCCAGTCGTATAAATTCACTCCAGCTCTGCGCGCGCTGGGTGCAACTACTGAAATCAAGATCAAGAAATTTATGGGCGGAGGCGCACCGGAAGGTACGGGCATGGTCAGCATCAAAACTCAGCCCAAAGGCGCGCAGGTTGCGATTAACCGCCGTGTCCTGGACAAGACCGCTCCGGTGGATTTCTATCTCAACCCCGGAACTTATGTCGTTGACATTACCTCTGCCGGATACAAGAGCATCCAGCGCGTGATCAATGTGGAAAAAGGCGGCAAGACCGTCATCGACGAGAACTTGCAGCACGAATAATCGGCCAAATCCCTGTACTGGTTTTCTGAGACATTTCGGCCCACTGCTTGATAACAGCAGTGGGCCGAAAATTTCTAATAAGCCTCGACAATCTCCCAAACAACATTATCTCCGTGCTGGCGGGTCAGGAAACCACGTGCATTGAACAGATCCGCTTCGGTACCGTACATGAAGAACGGCAATGAATTGCCGGCCGAGACATGGACACCGGTGGGTTCGTTATCTTCGCCTTTGGCAACCGATGTTGCATCACGACCCAACGCAACTAACCGGCGTGGCCGAGCTGCTCCATGGACAGAAAACGCCCACACCGAGTCCAGTTTGTTGAGCTGAGTGTGCAGCGTGTCGCCACGATCTTCGGTAGCCAGGATCGTGTGATCGTCGGCGAAGGTAAGGTTATCGAACGAGGCGTGGTCCGCATCTCCCACGAAGAACACCGAAATGAGTCCGTCATTGCGGCTCCAGTTCAGATCCACGCGGAAAATCGAACCCCATGATCCACGCGCTGCCAGTTCCGCCGTCCCAGCGTCTGCGTTGGTATCACCGGTCGGGCAGAAGAAGAAAGTCTGGTAGTGAGAGCCGGGCAGAAACGCCATGTTCTCCGGACGCTTGAATGGAGTTGCTCCAGCGGCCTTGGCGGCGGCATTGGCATCGAACGAGGCGGTGCCGTCCAGTTTGGTGTCGTGAATCGTGACCCATTGCATGGGATAGGAAGTTCCCGGCGTGTGCAGCTTTAACTGCAAATCAGAATGGGTGTCGCCAAAAGCGTCCGCTGGGTGGAAAACTAAAGGTTGGCCGTCAATCGAAACCTGCAACGCCTGCAACTTACCACCCTGGGAAAGATCGTGTTTGTGATACGGCAGGAAGCGATACACGAACGAGTTGGGCTGCTTCGCGACTTTGGGAGTCGCAGCGGGATCAGTGGGGCTGACGCTGACCGACGAACCGCCCGTATCTTCAATGATGATCAGATTGCCGCGATCATCGACGTGAATTCCCTCGAAGCCCGCACGGCCAAAGATTCCGTCCAGAGTTTTCACCACCGGAGGCCATGAGCGGGTGATCTCGATCACTCCACCGGCGGGTCCGTTTTCCTGGGTAAAGAGCAGCGTGCCAGTGAACGGGTTGTAGGTGCTGCCGTCGATGGCATTAAAGTTGGTGAGTCCGGTCGTCGCATCGGTGGGCGTGAGCAAGGTGATCTTGTGCTGCTTGTCTTTTACATCGAGATTGATGCGGGTCACATACGCCAGATTGCCCGCGTTCTCATGCCCCTGAAAAAGAAAATGGTGGCCGTAGTTGAAGTCCTTGTCCGGGCCACCTGGGCTCTTCAGGAAATTTACGTAGGTATTCTGGTCCGGCTCAGTTCCTACCCCGGTGCTTAATTCCCCGAAGGACGTGATAACACCGGACGGGTTCTCCAGAGCGAAATCCTTATTCACCAGAACTTTTAGTTTGAAGGGACGGGCCGCAATAGTGTCTGGAGTACCTTCGTGCGGGTTGGCGTTGGGAACAGAGTTGACGATTGGTCCAATGCCACGCTGGGCAAAGGTCAGGCTGGTACACAGCAATAAAGCGAGACCTGCAATATGCATCTTCATCGAAACGCTCCTTCTTAATCGTTTTCCTGCCTGGGTTGGAAATTCGCTGGACAAGAAACTTCTGCAAGATGACTTTTGAAAACTAGAGAGAAGTTAGGCTTGGACGTATGAAACGGTCATTACAGATTTGTAAAAGTTCCATTACAAAAATTTACGCGGCAAAATTCATCTGAAATTAACCGGGGAGCGCAGAACGCTCTGCTAGCCTCGATCTTTCTTTAACGCGATTATCGCGACCAATTCTCCCGGTGAGTTATGCCCGCTAAGTGGTTATTCACTGTTTTGCTTTGCATTTCTTCCTCTCTCTTGTTGGCAGCCGAGTCCAATGTCTGCCCACGTCCGACTGTCGGAAGCACAGTGGTTGAACCCGTTGACCTTCACAGCTCCAATGGGGTGCTGAAGGTTGAGTTGGGGTATCACAGGTCCGTTGATGAGCAAGGCCGTCCGCGATTCTGTTTCTTAACCAAGGACGGAAACCTGGCGCCAAACCTGCGTTTGCGTCCGGGCGATGAGCTGATTCTGACTCTTAAGAATGATCTTCCCGCGCCGTCCTCGGCTCCTGAGATGGCAGGCCATGCCCTGCACTCGGCATGCACCAGCGGCACACTCAATGCCAGCGCCACCAACCTTCACTTCCACGGCTTGGTGATCGCGCCGGTTTGTCACCAGGACGACACGCTGAACACCGCCGTTCAACCGTCGGAAAGCTTCGAATACAAATTCAAAATCCCCAAAGATCAGCCACCGGGCGTGTACTGGTATCACCCCCACATCCATGGATTCGCCAAGACACAAATTTTGGGCGGAGCATCGGGCGCGTTAATTATTGACGGCATTGAAGGAACAAACCCGGATATACGCGGCCTGCCGGAGCGGATTTTTGTGGTTCGCGATCAGGATTTGGTGAGTCCCGATGCCGAGCCTATCCCTGTAGATGGGCTTCCTCCGCCGCTGGTTTTCAAGGACGCGGAAGGCGATATCATCAACACAGGCACCGGAACCGGCAAACCCGCCAAGGATTTGTCGATTAACTACGTCCCAGTTCCGTTTCCCGAGTATCGGCCCGCGGTCATAACCATGCGGCCATCGGAGAAGCAGTTTTGGCGGGTGCTGAATGCGTCTGCCATCACTTATATCGATGTGCAGGTTTTGTTCGGCGAACGGCCAGAAATGCTTGAATTGATCGCGATTGACGGAGTGTCGGTCAATCACGAACGACCAAGCACGAAATTTGACAGATTTAGAAGTCACATCTTGCTTCCGCCTGCCGGGCGTGCCGAATTTGTTCTAACCGGCCCGACCGAAGGCCAGTCTGCACGCTTGGTTACGCGCAGCGTCGATACCGGCCCTGTTGGGGACAATGATCCGGTTCGTCCTTTGGCAATCATCAAAGTTGATGCTAACGCCCCGGAACCGCGTTCTAGGTTGAGTAAAATGAAATCACCTTCTGGGTCGGACGCTTACATTCCACTGCTCCGGGTAAAACCCGTTCGCCAGCGCTTGCTTTATTTTTCGGAAAAACCGCAAGACCCAAATAATCCCAGCAGCCCAACGCAATTCTTCGTCACGGTGGACGGCCAAACTCCGCAACAGTTCGACCATAACTCCAGCATGCCAAACATCACCGTGCATCAGGGAGACGTTGAAGACTGGATCATTGAAAACCGCTCGAAGGAATTGCACGCATTCCATATCCATCAGACTCACTTTGAACTTCTTGAGTGGAATGGCGTGCCAGTAAATGAACCCTTCCTGCGCGACACCATCAACGTTCCCTATTGGCGCGAAAAAGCCACCGTCTTTCCCAGCGTGAAAGTGCGCATGGATTTTCGTGATCCGAAGATTGTCGGCACCTTCGCTTATCACTGCCATCTGCTTGAGCACCAGGACGGAGGGATGATGGGACTCATCCGCGTCGAACCTCGGCGAGAATCGAAACACACATCAGTGAAAGACAAAGTTGTGACCGAAAAATCTCCCGTAACAGGTAATTGACAACCTTTACAAATCGTTACGTTTTTTCATCGCCACGTAATGTCACCGTCAAGATTGCGTCGTAGGGTAGCAAGAGTGTCATCAGCTACCCGTGACGTCACAGCGTTACCCGATCCAGCTTTTGTTGTGCTTCTTCAAAAGGAGATACACCTTTATGCTTCACCAGCATTTCCAGCGCCTGCTGACTGTCGTTACCAGTGCAGCACTCGTCCTCGGCTCGATGGGCGATGCCTGGGCAGCGAAAGCTCCCAATCCGGCCGACAGCTACACAACCGCAACTCCCATCAAGCACGTAGTAGTTATTTTCCAGGAAAATATTTCCTTCGATCACTATTTCGCAACCTATCCATTCGCCAAGAACCCGGCCGGTGAGCCGCAGTTTGTGGGTTCGGTGAATACTCCAGGCGTCAACAATCTGTTAAGCGGCGGATTACTAACCGAGAACCCGAATTCAGTGCAGCCTTTCCGTTTGGATCGCGCTCAGGCTGTGACTTGCGATCAGAACCATAACTACAATTCGGAGCAGAAGGCGTTCAACTCCGGCGCAATGGATAAGTTCCCGGAATTTGTCGGTCAGGGATCATCCGCACAGTTCCCCTGCAACGACCTCGGAATGGGCCCTGGAATCGTAATGGGCTACTATGACGGTAACTCCGTTACCGCCATGTGGAATTACGCTCAGCACTTCGCCATGAGCGACAATTCCTACAACACGCAGTTTGGTCCATCCACCCCCGGTGCGTTGAACCTGATCAGCGGCAACACCGCTGGTGCAGTTGTGCAAACCGGCAATCCGAGCGGCAACATCGCTGGCGGCACACTTGGCGCGACCACTGGCGCCATCATTGGCGATCCTCGCCCAGCTGGTGACGATTGCAATCCTACAGGTAAGACGTATGTCAGCTTCCCGGATGGCGCTATCAACGTAGGCGATTTACTCAACTCGAAGACTATGACTTGGGGATGGTTCCAAGGTGGTTTCCGCCCCAC
>Ga0068860_100008577_pt1 | contig 10189 bp, 11 predicted proteins | sample KBSSwiS32_FD_66597 | JGI IMG/M metagenome (GOLD analysis project Ga0068860, IMG submission 66597) | Switchgrass rhizosphere microbial communities from Kellogg Biological Station, Michigan, USA - KBS Switchgrass S3-2 | ecosystem: Host-associated > Plants > Roots > Rhizosphere > Soil ...
TGGAAAGTATCAATCACCAGAATAAGATAATGAATGATTAGTAATGAAGTATTACCGGTGCAGTATCAATTTGCAGGAAAAATTATCGGCTGTTTTTTTGATGCTGATTTCTCACTGGTTAAAAACATGCTGCAAAAAGATGCAACTGTTTTCATAACCGATGAAAACATTTATGCAGCTCATTCCGAAAAATTCTCTGGCTGGAAAACAATTGTAATTAAAGCGGGGGAGCCATTTAAAAACCAGCAAACTGTTGATTTTGTTATTTCACAACTCATCGACCTGCATGCCGACAGGCAAACATTTATAGTAGGTGTTGGAGGTGGAGTGGTTACAGACGTTGCCGGTTTTGTTGCATCGGTTTATATGCGGGGATTAAAATTTGCTTTTGTGCCGACAAGTATTTTAGCCATGGTAGATGCAAGTATAGGCGGTAAGAATGGAGTAGATGTGGGCGTATATAAAAATATAGTAGGAGTAATAAACCATCCCGAATTTTTATTATATGATTATTCTTTTTTAGAAACATTGCCGGATAGAGAATGGGTGAACGGCTTTGCCGAAATAATAAAGCATGCCTGCATCAAAGACGCCGAAATGTTTTATTTTCTTGAAGAGCATTCTTTAATGAAATTTCAATCATCACTTACCGATACTGCGGCGATTATAAAAAGGAATGTTGATATTAAAAATGATGTGGTTTCAGGTGATGAACACGAAGCCGGTGAAAGGAAACTTCTCAACTTTGGTCACACGATTGGCCATGCAATTGAAAATGCCGACCATCTTTCTCATGGCCATGCAATTAGTATTGGGATGGCTGTAGCATGCCGAATTTCTGAAGAAGTAAATAATTTTAGTACAGAGCAAACAAAAAGAGTAACCGGCCTGCTAACCAGGTATGAGTTGCCGGTTGTGTTTACATCTGACAAACAAAAGACATGGGAAATATTGCAACATGATAAAAAAAAATCGGGCAGCAATATGAGCTTTATAGTATTGGACACCATTGGCAAGGCATCAATAAAATCTATATCACTCGAACATTTGCATAAAATTTTCAACGATATTTAGTGACAGTTACTATTTCTCCATCCCGGGTATCAGGTAGTATTGAGGCTCCTCCTTCTAAAAGCTGTACGCAAAGAGCATTCGCTGCGGCTCTTATAAATGATGGAACTACCATTATTGAAAACGCCGGTAATAGTAATGATGAACAGGCTGCAAAAAAAATTGTAGCAGAATTAGGCGCTTCCGTAGACCTTGTCGATAATAAGGTTATTATTACATCGTCCAACCATATTTTCGATCTGGCTTCTCCCAAGAAACATTCAATTATTTCCTGTGGCGAAAGCGGATTATCACTTCGTATGTTTGTTCCTCTTGCCGCACTTTTTAAATATGAAATCACATTCACAGGAGAGGGAAGCATACTGAAAAGGCCTGTAGATTTTTTTGAAGATGTATTTCCAGAATTGGGTGTCGAGATACGAACGAATAATGGTAAAATACCGCTTATTCTAAAAGGGCCATTGAATCCTAAGAATGTTACAGTTGACGGTTCGCTGAGTTCACAATTTTTGACCGGCCTTCTTATGGCTTATGCAAAAGCGTGTAAGGCCCCCGTTAGTATTAACGTTAAAAACCTGTCCAGTAAACCATATATTGATCTCACGGTTGATTTATTAAACCATTTTGGCTTTCATATTGAAAATGACCATTATGAAAGATTTAATGTATATCCCCGCACTCCCGGGGGCCATCACACCGTAAAATATACGGTTGAGGGTGACTGGAGTAATGTGGCCTTCCTGTTGGTTTCCGGCGCAATAGCGGGCGAGGTAACTGTAAGCAAAGTAGATTTCAAATCTTCACAGGGTGATAAAAAAATTATTAAAGCCCTTGAATCGTGTGGAGCAACAGTGGGTATTAATGAAAAGGAAATAATTGTTAAAAAAAATAATCTAACTGCTTTTAATTTTGATGCAACACATTCACCTGATCTGTTTCCGCCGTTGGTTGCATTGGCTGCTTATTGCGAAGGAACGTCAACTATAAAAGGAGTTTACAGGCTTCTTCATAAGGAAAGCAACCGTGCCCTTACACTTAAGACGGAATTTGCAAAAATGCATGTGGATATCGGGATAAATGATGATTTGATGGAAATAAAAGGGGGCGGACAGGTAAATGGAGCAAAAGTCACTTCGCATAATGATCACCGCATCGCAATGGCTTGCGCTGTTGCGGCTTTGGGTGCAAAAGGAAATACAATCATCCATGCAGCCGAAGCTGTTAAAAAATCATATCCATCTTTTTTCGAAGATCTTAAAATGCTAAAAGCCCCCGTGCAAATTTCATAAGCGATACCTTTGTCAGCTTTTTAGATTTTGTATCGTAAAGGGCGCCGAAAGAAGGCGCACAGTTTTGCCAGGTTAAAAGCCAGGCAAAGCCCGGAATTAAACAATAAATTTTGAACTGAATGTCATATACAATAGCAATAACCGGCAGGCCCAATGTGGGCAAAAGCACTTTCTTTAACCGGTTGCTGGAGCAGCGCAAGGCTATCGTGGACGATATAAGCGGGGTTACCCGTGATCGCCAATACGGGGTAGCAGATTGGATAGGGAAAACTTTCAATGTCATTGATACAGGCGGATTTGTGGCACATAGTGATGATGTATTTGAGCGGGAGATCCGCAAGCAGGTACACATAGCAGTGGAGGAGGCCAATGCAATAGTTTTTATGTGCGATGTTACAACAGGCATTACCAATCTTGATCAGGAAATGGCGGAAATGTTACGACGCTCCCCCAAACCGGTTTATCTCGTTGTAAATAAAGTTGACAATCATGCGCGGCTACTCGAAGCATCAGAATTTTATAGTCTTGGGTTCAAAAAAATATTTTTTGTTTCATCGATAAGCGGTACGGGTATTGGCGAATTGCTTGATGAGATCTGTGAGGCTATTCCTGCTGAAAAAGAGAATGAAAAAGAAGCCCTCCCTAAATTTGCAATCATCGGACAGCCAAATGTTGGAAAATCTTCCCTCCTCAATGCCTTAACAGGGCAGGAGCGTACCATTGTAAGTGAAATTGCCGGAACGACCAGGGATTCCATTCATACGACCTACAATCTTTTCAATAAAGAATTTATTTTAATAGACACGGCAGGTATACGCAGGAAGGCCAAAGTAAATGAAGACCTGGAGTTTTATTCAGTGATACGTGCCGTAAAAGCGGTGGATGAAGCTGACGTTTGCCTGATATTGATTGATGCAGAAAAGGGCATAACAGCCCAGGATCTTAATATTTTTTCTTTGGCCGAAAAAAAAGGAAAGGGGATTGTATTACTCGTAAACAAATGGGATGCGGTAGAAAAAGAGACGAATACCGCCCGTGATTATGAGAAGCTACTGAAACAAAAGCTGGCGCCTTTTAAAGACGTGCCCATTCTTTTTATATCGGCAACCGAAAAACTGCGAATACTACAGGCAATGGAGATGGCACTTAAGGTGTTTGAGAACCGGCGTCAAAAAATAAGTACTTCTCAACTGAACGATGTAATGCTGAAGGCTATAGAAGCTTACCACGCACCGGTTGTGAGAGGTAATGCAGTTAAAATAAAATATGTAACACAGTTGCCCACGGTCGTGCCCTCGTTTGCTTTTTTTTGCAATTATCCTGATGATATTAAAACTCCTTATAAAAATTACCTTGAAAACCAGTTGCGTGAAAAATTCGATTTAACAGGAGTTCCTATTCGTATTTTTTTCAGAAAAAAATGAGAAGATGATGGTGATGAAAGATAGTAAATGAGATTTAATGGATCAGCAAATGACTTGTACGGATGGATGTAAAGTAAAGCCTAATGATGGACAATATGATGATGAAGGATATCAAAAAGAGAAGTGGTGATAAGAAGATGAAAGATTCCGGTAAAAATTAATAACAGGAACTTTTTCATAACTTTTACAGGTATGGATATCCTATTATTTTTCAACAGAGAGTTATGTGAATACAGCTCATTTCAATCATCCGTGCGCAAAAGTGGCCTGAAAATTGGTAGTTTCAGATTACCGGCTACTTTTTGCCGCCAATCAAAAAATCTTAAAAATTCAAACAATGAAAAAATTTTTTGCTATTGTAGCTATCGCAGGTTTTATGACATCCTGTAATGATTCTGCATCAACATCATCGGAGAGTACTTCTGACTCCACTATGACTAACGATTCCACGATGAATACTATGAGTAGTGATACTGCTAAGATTAACAGTGCGGCAGACACTTCGTCAAAAATGGCAACTGATGCTTCTAAAATGGCCGACACAGCTGGCAAAATGATGGATAAGGCAGCTGATAAAATGGACAAGGCTGCTGATAAAATGAAAAAAGGAGCTGATAAAATGAAGGAAAGTGCAGACAAAATGCTGAAAGATTCTACTAAAAAATAGTTAACCAGTGAGTTAAATATAAAATTTTATTTTTTAGAATGCATTCCCCCGGATTTCCCGGGGGATTTTTTTCGGGAAAACCCGGAAGGTTGTTGAGGCGATTTTGAGTTGGTGAGTTTAGAAAAACTTCCTGATTTCGGCAAAGTAGTGTATGAAATCCGTGTAACCAGGTGTTTCAGATTATTGACGTGTTAAGGCATGACTTGTTCCCGAAATTCCGCGGGTTATAAGCTCACCAGTTCCCTTCTTATTGCTTCCAATGCAAGTCCTACCCGGCTCTGTACCTTTAATTTATGGAAAAGGCTTTCCCGGTACCCGTCAATGGTTCTTTCGCTGAGATTCATTTGCATAGCAATTTGCTTGTAGGTTAAATCGCTACAGGCATATTGTAAAAATATTTTCTCCTTATCTGTGATATTTAATGTATCCTTTTCAAATTGTAAAAGCCTGCGATAATTTATGTTGCTGACATCAGCATTATAAAACCCCTTTGTGTGAATTTCATTTAATGCTTTCTCCAGTTCATTTGGATGTGTATCTTTAAGAAGATAAGCACAACAGCCCGCTTTTATCATACCTATAATGGTTTTGTCGCCATCATTTTGTGAGAGTGCCACCAGCTTTACAGAACGGAAATTTTGATTGATCCATGATGCGGTTGCAATACCATCCATAACGGGCATGTTCACATCAATGAGCATAATTTCAGGGACCCTTGTTTTATCATTCATTTTTTCCTGTAAATCTTTTCCATTGGCAGCTTCAATCACCACATCATAGTTATTAAAGCTTTGCAACATGAGGCTCAGTGATTTTAGAAATAACTGGTGATCGTCAACTATGCCAATAGAAATTTTCATTTTGTGTTTTCTTTAAGCGGTAATTGTATTGTGATTGAAGAGCCATTCTCTGGTTTATTCCAGGTAATATGTCCTCCAAGCAGTTTGGTACGTTGTTTCATATTACGCATGCCAAGGCCATTGTTATAAAGCGGTTCAAAACCTTTTCCGTCATCTGTTATGACAATGATGATATTTTCAGCTTTTGTTTCGATTTCAATACCAATATTTTTTGCCTCTGAATGCTTTATGGCATTTTGCAGGGCTTCCTGTATGATACGGAATAATATGATCTGTTCCTCAACAGTTAATGATAATTTGCCAGGATGTGAAAAATGAATTTCTAAAACCAGGCCTGCATTGATCCGTTTAATTTCCGTTGTGAGGTTATCAATCAGGTCGAATTGTTCAAGCCACTCTTTATCAAGAGATTTTGAGAGTGAGCGCAATTCAGTGATGGCTTTACCCAATGTTTCTTCAGCGATGGTAAGTGTTTCCGGGGCATTGTTAAAATTCCTCTGGGTAATTCCCAGGAGCATCTTGCTACTGCTGAGCAATTGTCCTATATTATCATGCAGTTCTTTCGCAAGAATAGAAAATGTCGCTTCCTGCACTTCTATTTGAGACTGGAGTAGCGTTTGGTCAAATTGAGTTTGCATCAATTCTTTTTCTTTGGTAAATGCAATTGTTTTTTTTTGATAAGAAAGAATGAAATTGATTAGAAATATAAGGAGAAGGAAAACAAAAGCTGTTGCCAGTAAAACTAAAATTATTTTGGTATCCATTGTTTGCAGGAAATTGCTTTTAAAAAAATGATGCATCCCAGCGACAAAAATACATTATGGATTTTCCATAATATACCAACATTTTTTGCATCAATTTCCGATAAGTAATTATAACTTATAAAAATAAAAAAACAGCTCCCAAAGTAAGTCAATAGTCCGGCTAATATCCAAAAATCTTTTAGTGACAAAATCTTTTGCGTAGGCATTCTCTTTATTAGTTCCCGAAAGTTGAGTAAACTGTATAAAACAATTAAAAAAGCTCCCAGGGAATAGGAATAACTGTTGAATGTATAATAAGGCTGTATCCATATTATATTTATCAGGCAAAAAATTAAAAACACAAGTAAGCCTATGAAAATAGTTTCTTTATAATGTAACGATCTTAAAAAATATATTGTAAAAATTATTACGGTAATAAGGCAATTAAGATGATATACCAGGTGATTGTTTATCGATTTGCTTTGTAATATAGGTGCAAAAGTATTTAAAGTAGCCTGGCAAATCAGGAAGTAAAACAACAGGTTATCGGGATAATAGACCTTTCTTTTTTTTATATAAAAAAGTAACACCCCCAAAAGCAAAGCAATCAGAGGCGCCACTATATCCTGAAAAACCAAAAATTCGTTGAATTTTACCATAAAACAATCTCCCCGTTTAATTACATGGAGGAGGATAGGGGCAGCCGGGATGGCTATTCGAATCCGACATCAGTAAATGTTCTTCTTCAATTGGTGCCGGAGCGGGTTTGTCAGAATACAACGGATGAGCAGAAACGCTGTTTTCCCCCGGAGTAAATACAAATCCTCTGAGTATTTTCTTTTCCCGCGAACCGGTCCGTAGAGTTTTAAATTCGTTAAGCAGGTTTTCCAATTTTTCAACTGAAAAATAAAACTGGGTTTTGTTGTTCATTGCTTTATGTTTTAAGTGAAATTACTTCTATCCGCAATATTCTAATAATTCTTTGCATTTACAAACGGGAAATTTCCCCATTGAAAAAGGGGGAAACTCCCGGTTTAAGCCCTGCAGCCTGTTTGTAACATTGCATAATATTTATACTAAGATTATCGCAACGGAGCTAATTTAATTACGCGGGTGAACACACACTTTAATCCAGCTAATTAAAATGAGACAGTAGGCGATTAGGGTCAATTTGTTATTTCGGATTTCGGTTTTTTATTCTGCATAATTACTACACACCCCGCATCCTTACCCAGGATTTGATTAAACACAGATTTTGCTATGTGCATCAGTAAGTACAGTATTGATTCGTACTTCCTCCACGATAATGCATTTTCTATTCAAATATAAAACACAAGCGGAAGTTGCCGAAAATCCGGGAAAGAGTAGGCGAAAAATTAAATAACAAAAATAAAATGAGTTACATTTTTAAAGGAAATCTTCGTGGTTTCTATTGCGGGGATTGTTTTGACTATCTCTACAAAGCCAAAGTAAAAATTTATGCAATTGACAAACAGGCAGATATAACTGCACTTGCTGTTGCACGCGAAAAAGAGACATTTCACCAGAGAAGCGAGGAGGAATTAAAATCTCTTGCAAAACGGTTGTTGTTTGAGACGGAAACAGATGAAGCAGGTAATTTCACCGCAAACTTCCCTGATAATCAAAAGTACGATGGAAGTGCTTTTGATATAGATTTTGAGTGCGGAAATGTGCCGGTAAAGTTTACCACAAAACGGCCGCCTAAACCTCGCGGACCGCTTCAATTTCACATTACCACCCTGCAGCCCATGTGGAAAGAAAGTAGCAATGAAAGTGAAAGAAGTATAAAGGTTGCTTATTGGGAATATGGGATTGCTTATAACTTCTGGTGCTGGCTTTTGAGATTATTCGGCGTTTACATAATATGTGGCCGGGTGGTAGATTGTAAAGAAAGAATACCTATACAGGGACTGAAAGTAAAAGCATTTGATGTTGATCTGATTCAGGATGATTACCTTGGAGAGGGGAATACAGATAGCGCCGGCAAATTTAAAATCTTTTATACTGAAGCCGACTTTAGTAAAACAATTTTTCCCTGGCTCAATGTTGAGTGGCCTGCCGGACCTGATATTTATTTTTCTGTAGAAAATGGTTCCGGAACGGTGATTTTACAAGAGCCAAGAAGCCGTGGCCATCAGCATGACCGTGAAAATATTTCGAATTGTTTTTGCGTTGAATTATGCGTAGGCATTGACATCCCCGTACCTCCGCCGGTACCAATTCCTGCATTTTTAAGAATTGGGGGAATAGACTATCAAACACAGATGCAGAGCGCGCCATTTGGAAGCGGGTTAACTAATAGTAATTATGCATTCTTCAGTGGCTTGCGCCTCAACGGTATCCTGGCCCAAACCTTTGGTGGTATTCCAATGGAATATTGTTTCGAGTTTACTAAAGACTTCGATGGCGCTGGCCTTCCAATAAACTGGCAGCGGGTAATGGCTTCACAAATTGGTGTGACCAATATCGGTTATGTGGAAAAAGCAACCCTTGTTAATTTGCCTTTCCCGCACTATGTGTATAACAATAAAGACTGCTATGTAAGTAACGCTCCTATTGCCGGTGCGATCACGACTCCTGTTGCAGCCGATGGATGGATATTGGTTCCGCAACAAAATGATAACCCGATAAATCCGGCCGGCGTTGGAATGTTCGTACCAAATGGTAACCAGATTTCACTTGATTCAACAACGTTATCAGCTTTCCCGGCAATTGATTTAACCGGTCTCGTAGCCGGCAATGATACTACATCTACGGGCAAAGCCCTGGCAAATGATAAAGTTTTTGCATTGCGCATGTTGGTTCGTCAGCAGGGAAACGACGCTACAAAAACTGAGGCTGGAATGTGCAATCGTATCGCTGTTGATAACACACTTTATAATGGTATGAGCCATCATCCTGAGTGGGGTGCATGGGGTCCTGTTACTGAATATGGAGTGTGTATGCTTGATGTACAACAATTGATATCAGCAGGTTGCAGCAAAATAACCAATAAAGTAGATATTCTTTATTCCGTTGCGCATCCGAATATCGGGAGTATTGGGATGGTTCTTACCGGCCCCCTTCCGCCGGTAAATTTAGGGCCAATACCGGTTTCACCAAATTCCTTTGGCACCGTAACCCACAATTTCGCATCAACTGATCCCCTTTGTGCTTATTTGGTAACCTTAACGGCAACTTATCTTCTTACCACAGGCGATAGTAATCTGCCATCTGTGCAGGACCAGATCGCATTCTGCAGGTAACCCCCACTGCCGGTGTTGTGATTATTTCAACAACATCGGCAGCCTTTTTATTTAAAACGGGTAGGCCGTGTCTTGCTTATCTGGTTCTTCGGTTTAATAATCAAAAACTCATTCTTTCGAATGGGTTTTTGATTATTAAAAGGTTCTTTCTTTATTGATGGGAAAAATAAATGATTGCTTCCCGCTCTCCAGGCGCTTTTTTATGACAATGAAGCCAATTAAAATAATTATAAGAACGAGAATGATAGTAAAATACAGCCAGGGCAGATCTTTAATACCCCGTTTTATCTTTTTTGACCTTTTCTTATTGAGTTGTTTATGCAGGTTTTTATTAAGTTGCCTCACAACTGCTGAAACATCAGTGTTTTTTAATTTTTCCAATCCTTCAACGGCGTCATTCATCATTTCAGAGTCAATTAAAGATTTCTCAAAATCATGCTTTTCGTCTGCTGATAATTTTCCGCTGAGATAATCCATCAACTTCTGATTGTCGATGTCTTTATTGCTGTTTGATAATATGTTCAATAATTCATCATTCATAATATGTACGATGTCCGCGCACGATGTACGATGTACGATTTTTGTAAGTTATTAATTTCATTGGCGATTTTTTAACCATCATCCAAACAACCAATCAACCAAACAACAATTCAGCAATTCAACAATTAACCATCCTCTATCATCAACCTTAAATTTCTTTTCCCGTTTTGAATGTAGCTTTTCACCTTCATAATAGTAAACCCGGTAATTGCCGATATTTCTGAATATGATTTTTTATGCAGGTAAAACAAACTTACACATTGTTGTTGTTCTATGTTAAGATTTTTAATTGCGCTCATCATTTTTTGCAGAAGCACATCTTTTTCAAT
>Ga0068860_100008579_pt1 | contig 10188 bp, 8 predicted proteins | sample KBSSwiS32_FD_66597 | JGI IMG/M metagenome (GOLD analysis project Ga0068860, IMG submission 66597) | Switchgrass rhizosphere microbial communities from Kellogg Biological Station, Michigan, USA - KBS Switchgrass S3-2 | ecosystem: Host-associated > Plants > Roots > Rhizosphere > Soil ...
GAGAGGAAATACGCGTCGTTCCCCTCCGTGCGGGAATCGAAGAAGACGAGGAGCGTGGGCCCGCCACGCCGATCCGACAGGCGCATGACGGGATCCCCGCGCACGATGGAGGGCAGGGTGAAATCGGGCGCCATGTCCCCGGCGCGCACGCGGGTCGCGCGGGGCGCATGCAGGTACGCGAATCCGAGCACGATCGCCACCGCCCCTACCGCCGCCACTCCCACCGAAAGGAAGGCGCCGGGCCTTACCTTTCCGTCAATCCGGGACCCCATGCGGTCGATTCTAGTCGGCGTTGGCTACAATCCGCTCATGCCCCGATTCTCGGACGACGTGCGCGCACTGCAGGCGGACATGGTCGCGCTGCGGCGCGAGCTGCATCAGCATCCGGAGCTGGCCTACGCGGAGACGCGGACGGCGGGCCGGGTGGCGGAGCTGCTGCGGGCGGCGGGTCTCGACGTGCGGACGGGCGTGGGAGGCACGGGCGTCATCGCCACCGTGCGCGGCGGCCGCGGCCCCGCGGTGCTCCTGCGCGCGGACATGGACGCCCTCCCCATCCAGGAGGAGAGCAAGGCCCCCTACGTCTCGCGCGAGGCCGGGAAGATGCACGCCTGCGGCCACGACGGCCACGTGGCCATGGCCGTCACGGCCGCGCGGGCGCTGGTCGGGCGCGGCCTGGCCGGCTCGGTGCGCGTGCTCTTCCAGCCCGCGGAGGAGGGCGAAGGCGGCGCGCAGGCGGTGATCCGCGACGGCGGCCTCGAGGGCGTCGACGTCGTCATGGGCGTCCACCTCTGGAACGAGCTGCCGGTGGGGACGATCGGGGTCAAGGACGGGCCCCTGATGGCGGCGGTGGACCGGCTCCGCATCGTGGTGCACGGACGCGGTGGGCACGGCGGCAAGCCGCACCGGGCCGCCGACCCCATCGTGGCCGCGGCCCAGGTCGTGGTCGCGCTGCAGACGATCGTGGCCCGCGAGGTCTCCCCGGTCGAGCCCGCCGTCGTGACCATCGGCGCCGTGCACGGGGGCCAGGCCTTCAACGTGATCCCGGACGAGGTGGTGCTCACGGGCACCATCCGCACGTTCCATCCCGCCCTGCGCGCCTCCATGCCGGAGCGGATCACGCGCGTGGCCAATGGGGTCGCGCAGGCCATGCAATGCCGGGCCGAGGTCGAGGTGAAGTCGGGCAATCCCCCCGTCCTCAACCATCCCGACGTCGCCGCCCTCGCCCGCCGCGCGGCCGTCCGCGTCGTGGGCGAGGAGAAGGTCGTATCTCCCGAGCCCACCATGGGCGGAGAGGACATGGCCGTCTACTTCGAGCAGGTGCCGGGCTGCTTCGTGTTCGTGGGGTCCGCGAACGCGGCTCGTGGTCTGGACCAGCCGCACCACAGCCCGCGCTTCGACTTCGACGAAGACGCGCTGCCCATCGGCTGCGAGTTCCTGCTCGCGGCCGCGGAAGAGGCGATCCGGGCGCGCGGGGCCGCGGCGCCCTGAGCTAGCGCGACTCGATGAGCGTGAGCACGGCCACCACCAGCGCGGCCACGAACACGGCGATCCCGACGTAGAGCATCCGCCGGCGCGGGTCCCCTACCGGGATGCCGTCCCGCTCGTCGCGGGCCCGGCGGCGACGGGCCCCTTCCGGCCCCTCGACGATCAGGGCCGGAGGCTCGCGCAGGGCGGCCTCGCCCACGGCGGCGGCGGGCATCAGGCGATCGATGTCGACGGACGAGCTTTCGTTGGACGCGGGAGACGCGGATGCGGCCGCCGTCGTCGAGCGACGGCTGCGTCTTCCGCGAGACCGATGGCGACGGCGCATGGCCGATGAGCTCCCCGAGCGTCCTGCACCGCGAGCGGCCTTCATCCTACGCGCGCGGAGCCGTTATGCAACCCCGCCCGCCCGGGCCTCAGGGCGTCCATGTGCGACGGCGCACGGTCGCCCGCTCCACGCGCGGCCAGACGACGTCGTGGCCGATCCCGGGGCGGTCCGGAACCGCGATCCGCCCCTCCGCCGACACCACGACGGGAGGGTCCACGAGGTCTTCCTCGAAGTAGCGCGCGCTGGCGGAGGTGTCGCCGGGCAGCGAGAACCCGGGCAGGGTCTGCAGGTGGACGTTGGCGAGACGGCCGATGCCGGACTCCAGCATGCCGCCGCACCAGACGGGGACGCCGCGCGCGCGGCAGAGGTCGTGGATGGCCAGGCTGGTCGCGAACCCGCCCACGCGGCCGGCCTTGATGTTGATGACGCGGCAGGCGCCGAGGTCGAGAGCATGGCGCGCGTCGTCGGGCGAGCGGATCGACTCGTCCAGGCAGATCGGCGTGCGCAGCTCCCGCTGCAACGCGGCGTGGTCGACGATGTCGCTCCAGGCCAGGGGCTGCTCGATCATCATCAGGCCCATGGGATCGAGCTCGCGCAGCACCGGGACGTCGTCGAGGGTGTAGGCGCTGTTGGCATCCACCATGAGGGGCACGTCCCCGAAGCGCGCGCGCAAGGCGCGCACGAGCGCGGTGTCGTGCCCGGGCTTGATCTTGATCTTGATGCGGCGGTACCCGGCCGCGATCTCCGTCTCCACCTTGCGCACGAGCGCGGCCTCGTCGTCCTGGAGGCCCACGGACACGCCCGCCTCGATCTCGGTCTTCTCGCCGCCGAGCACCTGTCGCAGGGGCACGCCCTCCCGACGGGCCCAGAGCTCCCAGACCGCCATCTCGAGGGCCGCCTTCGCCATCTCGTGGCCGCGCACGCGGGCCAGGCCCGGCCACACGTCCCGCGGGTGCGCGATCTCGAGCTGAAGCAGCAGGGGGATGAGGAACTCGTCCAGCACGTGGGCGACGGTGCCGTTGGTCTCGGGCAGGTAGTACGGATCGCGGTCGGCCACGCACTCGCCGTAGCCAGAGGCACCGGCGGCGCTCACCGTCACGAGGAGGAACTCCTTGCGCGTGGTGCGTCCGAAGGAGGTCTCGAACGGGTACCGCAGCGGCAGGGCCAGCTCGCGCACTTCCACGCGCTCGATCTTCATTTGCGTCCTCGCTCCGCGTCTTTCATCGCGGGCGTCTCGCCGCGAGTGAATCGCGGCTCGCCGGCAAAGGAGACGCTCCGCTCCGGAAAACGCATCGGTGCTCCTTCACGAGAACGCGTGCTTGCGCATCCACAGCTCCAGCGTGAGCAGCGTCCAGAGCTGGTGTCCGCGGTCGGCGCGGCCGGCCACGTGGTCGTCGAAGATCCGGCGGATCTCCGCGGCGTCCAGCCGGCGTCCGACCCGTGATCCGTCGAGCAGCGTGTCTTCGACCAGGGGCCGCAGCTCGCCGCGGAACCAGGCGCCCAGGGGCACGCCGAAGCCGTGCTTCTTTCTCACGAGGATGGCGGCGGGAAGGAGATCCGCGACCGCCTTCTTCAGGACGACCTTCCCGTGCCGCCCCCGGCGCTTGAGGTCGTCGGGGAGGGTCGCCACGTACTGAGCGAGGGCCCGGTCCAGGAACGGGCTGCGCGTCTCCAGGGCGTGAGCCATCGACATGCGGTCCATCTTGGGCAGGAGGTCGTCGAGGAGGTAGGTCCTCGCGTTCAGGTAGAGGAGCCGCGACAGCAGGGATCGCCCTTCGACGCGGCCCAGGGCCTCGCGATACGAAGCGAGCACGTCCCCTTCCGGCACCCGGGTGAGAGCGTCGATCTCCGGGAGATCGAAGAACAGGCTCCAGCCGGCGATTCGCTCGACCTCGGGACGGGTCGCCTTGTCGGTGAACCGGCGCAACCTCTTGAGCCGCCCGTGGTGATGAGCGCCCTCCGGAAGCGCGCGCGCACCCATGCGCAGGAGGGCGCGCAGAGGCCCCGGAATCCGGCGGGCCAGGAGCGCGGCCCAGAACTTGTCGTAGCCCGCGAAGACCTCGTCCCCGCCGTCCCCGTTGAGCGCGACCGTGACGTCGCGCCGCGCTTCGCGTGCGACCAGATACGTGGGCAGGGCCGAGGAGTCTCCGAACGGCTCGTCGTGGTGGTGGAGGAGAGTCTCCATGAGCTCGGCGGCATGGGGGGCCACCACGGACTCGTGATGCTCCGTCCCCAGATGGCGCGCGACGTGGGCCGCGTGCGGGCGCTCGTCGAAGTAGGCGTCGCCCTCGAAGCCGACGGCGAAGGTCTTGACGCGGCCGGGCACGAGCCGCGCCATCAACGCGGCCACCGCGCTGGAATCGACGCCCCCGGAGAGGAGCACTCCGAGGGGAACGTCGGCGACGAGACGCTTGCGCACGGCGGCCTCGAGCAGCTCGCGCACGCGCTGCGCGGCCTCGTCGAGAGAGACGCGCACCGACTCGCCTTCCGGAGGGTAGGCGAGGTCCCAATACGCGCGAGGCGCGGACGGCCCCTGCGCGTCCACCACCATGAGCGACGCGGGCGGGAGCTTGCGGATGCCCCGGAAGAGAGTCGCGGGGGTGGGCACGTAGCCGAAGGCGAGGTATTCGCGCAGCCGCTCGTCCGCCATCTCCGCGGGCACGCCCCCGGCCAGGAGCGCCTTGATCTCGGACCCGAACACCAGGCGCCGCGCGTCCGACCAGTAGTAGAGGGGCTTCTTGCCGAAGGGATCGCGGGCGAGCACGAGGCGGCGGGATCGCGCGTCCCAGATGGCGAGCGCGAACATCCCGTCCAGGAGCGGGATGATGTCGTCACCGTGGTCCTCGTAGCCGTGCGCGATGACCTCGGTGTCGCCGTGAGTGCGAAAGGTGTGGCCGTTCGCGAGAGAGTCGCGCAGCTCCTGGAAGTTGTAGATCTCGCCGTTGAGCATGACCTGCACGCGGCCGTCTTCGCCGCCCAGGGGCTGGTTGGCGGCGGGGCTGAGGTCGATGATCGAGAGGCGGCGGTGGACGAGGCCGACGGCGGGGGCCCCCGCGTGATCCTCGCGGATCCCTTCCGCGTCCGGGCCGCGGTGGCAGAGGGCCGCGCCCATGGCCTGGAGGACGGAGGCCGCCACCGGCGCGCCGTCGAAATGAACGACCCCGGCCAGGCCGCACATGGGCTGTGGCCGGAGGCTACCGGCGCGCTTCCGTGCGGTTCTTGGCGTCGGCCGCGCAGTCGCGGCAGTACCCGAAGATCTGGTGGCGGTGGCCGTCGATGATGAAGCCGATCTCGGCCGCGATCTCGTCCTGGATGCGCTCGATCTCCGCGCTCGAGAACTCGAAGATCTCGCCGCACGACTTGCAGATGAAATGGTCGTGGTGCTGGCGCTTGTATTCGCGCTCGAAGCGCGTCTGGCCCTGGAGCACGAGCTCCGTGGCGAGGCCCGCCGCCTGCAGCAGCTTGAGCGTGCGGTAGACGGTCGTGCGTCCGATGTCGCTGCGCCGCTTCTGGACGAGCTGCAGGAGGTCGTCGACGGAGAGGTGACGTTCCGATCGCAGGAAGGTATCCAGGATGACCTCGCGCTGCTCGCTCCGCTTGAGGCGGTTCTTGAGCAGGTAAGCGGCGAAGACCTCCTTTTCCTCGCGGCCGACTTCGGGTTTCACGGTAATCGGCAGACTAGCCCCCGCCCCGCGGGTGTGTCAACGTCGGCCGGCGGCAACTCCCGGCCGCGGAGGCAGTTGTGACCGGGCGCAGCCCTGCGCGGCCCGATCTTTGACTCAGGTCGGGTTTCGTTCTACCGTCGAATCGGTTTCCCTTCTTTCCGGGGGCGAAGCAGTGCTCAGGCGCATCCAGCTTGCGGGGTTCGTGGCCGCGGTCGCGGTCGCGGCGCTGTTGCCGCTCTACGGCGACCCCCGGAACTCGGCCGTCACCCACGCCGAATGGGCACGGATGCTCCTGCGCGGCCTCGACATGCAGGAGGCCATCCAGCAGACGACGACGGCGACGCAGGCCTTCGCCATCTTGTCCTGGAAGGGCAGCCTCAGCTTCCGCGCCGACCGCTACGTCGCGGGCGACGACGTGCGCGTGGAGGGCGAAGGCGAGCGCCGCCAGGTGGTGGCGACGGGCGAGATCGGCGAAGTCAGCTACGCCGTGGCCGTGGTGCGCGGCGGCGACTACCGACTTCGCGTCCAGCTCGCGGGCAGCCCCCAGCGTCCGGTGTCGGCCGAAGTCGCGCGCGCGGGCGAGGTGAAGCCGCTGGAAGCCTTCACGGTGACGCCCGCCGCGGAGATGACCTGGATCGACGCGGGCGCGACCCATCTCGATCCCGGCGCCTACACGGCGTCCATCCTCCTGCCGCGCGGCACCACCCTCGAGCACGTCGAAGTGGCGCCGCCCTGCGTGATGCCGATCGAGCCCCCCGGCGGATGGAAGGCGCCCGCCGTGCTCCTCTCCGAACACGCCGCCGTCACGATGGTGCAGGCGGTGGACAAGCAGTCCGAGCTGCCACCGTCGGACGCGCCCCTCGAGCTCGAGGCCTCGCAGTTCCACGTCGAGTCGAGGACCACGGCCGTCGCCGCCAGCGCCGCCCTGCCGGAAGCGGTCAAGGGCGAGGCGGGCGGCACGCGCGTCCTGGTCATGGTGGACCTGCCGGAGGCGGGGCTGTACACGATCTCCGCCTTCGGCATCAAGGGCGCGGGTCAGAGCTGGACGGCGGACTCCTGCCTGAAGTCCATCGTGTGCGCGGAGAAGGACACGGGCGCGGACGTCATGCAGTGGCGCCCCGTCCTCACCGCGCAGTTCGCGCCCGGCCGGCACACCTTCTCGGTGCTCCTCGCGCCCGGCGCCCTCCTCCAGCGCGTACGTGCGGAGCGCAAGAAGGACAGCCCCGCGGACTACGTCGCGACGCTGCGCCGGCTCGGGTTCGACGTGGGCCCGCCCGGGCCCATGCCGCGCAACCGCGCGGTGGATGCGATGCGCTGGCTCGAGAAGAAGGCGGAGCCCTTGAAGGAAGCGCTGTGCGGGGACGTCATCCTCCCCACCGTCGTCCCCGTCACGCGGGCCGGACTCGAAGTGGCCCAGATCCCGGGGCCGGAGCAGCCGCCGCCCTTCGCGGGACCTGGACAGCCGCCGTTCGGCAACGGCCCCCTCATCCCCCTGGGCCCTCCGGTGATTCCGCCGGTGGTAGTGGTTTCGCCGTCTCCGGTCGTGACTCCGACTCCAGCGCCGAGCCCCAGCGCGCCCCCGCCGTCTCCGACGCCGCCGCCTTCGTCGCCGGCTCCGCTCACCTCTCCCACGCCGCTGCCGCCGCCGCCGACCTTGCCGTCGCCGGACGTGACGACACCGGTCGTCCCGGGCGCCAGCCCGTCGCCGTAGCCGTCCCTATTTCTCGACGACGCAGATGAGGCCGGGCGCGGATGGCGCGCCCTCCACGCCACGCTCGTCCAGGGCGGAGACGCGCCAGCGGAACGTCCCCAGCCAGCGCCCGGGCACCTCGGCCGACGAGCCGGACACCTCGCGCGAGAGCACGAACTCGTCGCCCTCCAGGGAGAGCACCTGCACGCGATAGCGGGGCGCCGACCCCGTCCAGGCCAGGCGTGTGCTCCGTCCCTGCGGCACGTAGGCGGGATCGCTGCCCGGGTTGAGGCCGGTGGGCGGCGCCGGCAGCTCCACCCTCTCGGGAGCACTGTCGGGCGCGATCACCGCTCCCTGCCCGCCGTCGAGGGAGAGCGTGCCCCGGGGCGACTTGACGCGGAACCAGCCGCGCAGAGCGGACACGCGCGTCAGCGCGGGCGACTCGGTCCGGATCACGACCACGTCGCCGCGCCCGCGCACCTCCGCCTCCGCGGTCACGACCTTCAGGATGTCGCCGGCGGTGGCCAGCTCCTGGAGCCTCCCGCGCTCCAGCGTCGCGGAAAGGACGGTGCTCGGGGTGAGGCCGACGACGGTGTCGTCCGCCACCACGATGTGCATCCAGGGGAAGGTGAGCAGGGCCGCGCCGTCCCGGCTCGTGCGCAGGCCCTCTCCGGGGGCGATGCGGAACTCGCGGTCGGCCGACTTCCAGGACGTGCCCTGGCCGCGCTCGACCGTGCCGTCCAGGATGCGGACGGAGGCGACGGGAGCGGGAGGGACGGGCTTGGCGGGCCGGCGCACCACGACGTCGGGCGGCTTGGTCGCGAACAGGAGGGCGAAGAGGACGGCGCCGACAGGCACCGTCAGCGATTTCCGACCGCGACGTCTTCCGGCTTCTCGGCCCGCTTCTCCGCCGGCTTGGCTTCGCCTGGCTTGTTCGGGGCCTTCGATGACTCGAGATCGTGCGGATAGTAGTAGTAGTAGTAGCCCTTGGCCCGTACGTTCACGGCGTTGAGGACCACTCCGAGCACGGTGTCCGTGACCTTGCGCAGCGCGCTCAGGTTGCGGCGGATCAGCTTCTTGTCCGCGTTGTTGTATTGCACGACGAACGTGGTGAGATCGGCGTAGCGAGCCAGGAGCTGCGCGTCCGTGACGGACGCGAGCGGGGGCGAGTCGATCAGCACCCACGAGAAGTGGTCGCGCAGCCGGTCCAGCAGGTCCGGCATGTTCGGACGCGTGAGGATGGCCGGCGGGTTCGGGGGCAGGGGGCCCGTCGTCAGCGCGTAGAGGTTGGCCACGCGGGTCGGGCGCACGAGGGCGTCGAGGTCCTCGTGGTTCACGAAGAAGTTCGTGACCCCCGGCTCGCGCGTCAACCCCAGACGGCTGTGAAGCTGCCCGCGGCGCAGGTCGAAGTCGACGAGGACGGCCTTCTCCCCGGACGAGGCCAGGAGCTTGCCCAGGTTCACGAGCGTCGTCGTCTTGCCTTCCTGGGGCACGGTGCCGGTGACGAGCACGATCTGACCCCGCTCGTCCTTGCGTCCGAAGATCAAGGCGGTGCGCAGGTTCTGGTAGGCCTCGGTGACGAAGTGCACGTTGGCCTCGTCGTATTGGGGCACGGCCGCGAGCAGGTCGATGTGCAGGTACCGCTCGATCTCCTCCGGGTCCTTGATGGTGTTGTCGAGATAGTCGCGGGCCAGCACCACGCCGACGCCGAGGAGGAGCCCGAGCAGGGCGGCGACGGCGGCGATCCGCTTCTTGTTGGGCCGGATGGGCGCGACGGGCGGAGAGGCGCGCTCCACCACGCTCACGTTGTTGCTGCGGATGGACGCCGCGATGTCCGTCTCGTTGAGCTTCTGCAGGAGTACGTCGTACAGCCCCTTGGCCGATTCCGCCTCCTTCTTGATCGCGTCCAGCTCCGCGGCCTTGCGGCTCTGGGAGGCGGCCTGCGCCTTCTCCGTGTCGATGGCGCCGCGCAGCTCCGACTCGCGTTTCTGGAGCTGCTCGTAGTCCGCGCGCAGGGCGGCGATGATGGTCGCCCCCTGCTTCTCCTTGGCCTTCTGCCCCTGGTCCACCTGGAGCAGGAGCTTCTGGATCTCGGGGTGGCCCTCCTTGTACTGCTGGCGGAGGCGGGCCAGCTCGTTGCTCGCGACCGAGACCTGGGAGTTGAGGTTGATGATGATCGGATCCGCCGCGAACTGGGGCACGGCGTCCAGGGACTGGTTGGCGGCCTTCAGCTGCGCGATCTGCTTGAGGGCAGCCTCGAGGCCGATGCGCCGGGCCTGGGCCTCGATGAGGTCCGCGGTGAGCTTGGAGATCGAGCTGGTCACGGCAGAGGTGCTGCCCTCGGGCACGAAGAGGTCCTGGCTCTGATAGCTCTTGAAGAGACGGTCCTGGGCCTCGCGCATGCTCTTCTGGGTCGCGCCCAGCCGCTCCTGCAGCCACTCGTAGGCCTTGCGCGCCGCCTCCACGCGCGTCGAGATCGCGTCCTCGATGTAGGCGTCCGCGAGCGTGTTCGCCCAGAGGGCCGCCTCCTTGGGATAGCGGTGGGTCACGTGGATGAGGACGAGGCGGCTCTCCGGGACGGGCTCCACCTCCACGTGCGACATGAACTCGCCGCCGGCATCGCGGCTGTCCGGCTCCTTGAGCTTGAGGCGGGCGAGCACTTTCTCGCCCAGCGCGCTGGAGCGGAGCACCCGGAACTGCGTGTTGTAGAAGTCCGCGTTCTGCCAGTACCCGCCGCCCAGCGCTTCCTGCACGCTCATGAAGGTCGGAGTGGGCGGGTCGATCTGCACCATCACGCTCGCCCGGTACTCCGGCGTCTGCGCGAAGGCGACCACGAGTCCCAGGCCGAAACCGAGGACGCCCGCGGTGGCGAGAAGGATGCGGTGCTTCCAGAGGAGGTTGGCGTAATAGCGGAAGTCGATCGGGCTTTCCGACGGAGCGGCCGCCACGGCAGCAGGAAGGGCCACGGCTAGAAGAGGCGCCGCGAGACGGTGATGACGTCGTTGGGGGCGACGGGCGGGTCG
>Ga0068860_100008580_pt1 | contig 10188 bp, 10 predicted proteins | sample KBSSwiS32_FD_66597 | JGI IMG/M metagenome (GOLD analysis project Ga0068860, IMG submission 66597) | Switchgrass rhizosphere microbial communities from Kellogg Biological Station, Michigan, USA - KBS Switchgrass S3-2 | ecosystem: Host-associated > Plants > Roots > Rhizosphere > Soil ...
AGAAGACGCCCGCGAGCAGAATGATCGCGGGGCCGGTCGGCACGTTGGCGTAATAGGAAAGCAGCAGACCTGTGAGGCTCGCGGCGAAGGCAACGAGGATTGCGACGAGAATCAGCCCGGACACATCGTCGGCCCAGAAGCGCGCGGTGACCGCGGGAAGCAGCATGATACCGACCGCCATCAGCGTTCCGAGCGCCTGAAAGCCGCTCACAAGGTTGAGCACGACCAGCACGAGGAAGTTGAAATAGGTGGGCGAGCTAAAGTCGCTGGTCGAGCGCAGGAATTGCGGGTCGAAGCATTCCAGCACTAGCGGGCGGTAGATCACCGCGAGCACGAGTAGCGACAGGGTGGAGATCGAGGCAACGAGGAGCAGCGCCTGGTCGTCGAGCGCGAGCACGGTACCGAACAGCACGTGCAGCAGATCGATATTGCTGCCCCTGACCGAGACGATCAGCACGCCGAGCGCGAGCGAGACGAGATAAAAGGCGGCAAGGCTTGCATCCTCGCGCAGCACGGTCGAGCGCGCGATGAGCCCCGCGGATAGCGCAACGGCGAGCCCTGCGGCGAAGCCGCCGAGGCTCATGGCGAACAGCGACAGACCTGCCAGCAGATAGCCGATAGCGGCGCCCGGCAGGATAGCGTGGCTCATCGCATCGCCCATGAGGCTCATGCGCCTGAGCATCAGGAACACGCCGATGGGCGGGGCGCCGAGCGAGAGCGCGAGGCAGCCCACAAGCGCCCGGCGCATGAAGCTGAACTCGATGAAAGGCTGGGTTATGGCGTCGATCATGCCGGCTGCCGCTTACGCGCTTCTCCGTCCCGCGCGCAAATCTCGGCATGCTCGTCGAAGGCTTCGACCAGTTGCCGCGACTTGGCGAGATTTGCGGGCGTGAGGACCTTGCGGGTCTCGCCCCAGGTCACGACCTCGCGCGCGAGAATGAGCGTCACCGGGAAATGCGCGCGCACTCGATCGATATCGTGCAGCGCGGCTAGCACCGTCCGGCCCTCTTCATGCCAGCGCAGGATGAGGACGATGAGATCGGCGACCGTCTTGGTGTCGACGGCGCGGAAGGGCTCGTCGAGCAGGATGATCGCCGCATCCTGCAGGAGCAGCCGTGCGAAGAGTACACGCTGGAACTACCCGCCAGACAGCGCGCCGACCGGGCGAACGCCAAGATCCTGAAGGCCGACCGTGGCGAGCGCTTGGACGACATGCGTCTTGCGCGTGCTATCGAGGCCGCGCCAGGCGCCGATCTCACGCCACAACCCCATCGCCACGCAGTCGAATACGGAAATGGGAAAGCTGCGGTCGATCTCGATCTGTTGGGGAAGATAGGCGACGTCGCTTTTTTTGAAACTGTCGATCTTGAGACTGCCGCCAAGCGGCTTCAGCTCGTTGACGATCCCCTTGAGCAGCGTTGACTTGAAGGCGCCGTTAGGTCCGACGATGGCGAGAAGCTCGCCTTTGGCGACCTTGCCGATGATGTGGTGCACCGCGGGATGGCGGTCATAGCCGAGCGTCAGATCGCTAAAGGTGATGGCGGGCTCTGGGCGCGGCGACATGATCAGGCCAACGCCCAAAATACGGCAGACCACAACAGCACCGCTGCAACGGCCACCATGGCAAGCCGCGCGATCAGCGAAAGACCAATCAGCGAGAAGCTCGAGGTCTGTGTGGGCTCGAGTTCCGCCCCGGCCCTATCGACCTCAGAGACGTCGGTGGGCGCAGCCGCGACCAGCGCAAACTGCCGACGCCGTTCCTCTCGTCTCCCCGTCCGCATTGTCACGATCCTTTGGTTGAGGCCCGGGTCCTACGACGGCTGGCAGGCTGCGCATAATCCGGCAAGCTCGAGCGTCACCTGCTCGGGCACGATCTCCTCAGGCGCGAACCCAAGCAGCGCAGCCTGATCATCGTCGGAGAGTGGAATCTCGACCACCTTTCCGCATTCGCGGCAGATGGCGAAGGCGAACTTGCCGTCGCAGGCGCCATGATCGCAGGCGATGAAGGCTGCGCGCGACTGGAGCCGGTGGACCATGCCCTTTTCAATGAGCTCGGCGAGTGCGCGATAAACGGTTGGCGGATGAGAGATGCCGGCCGTCCTCACCTGGTCGAGGATCGCGTAGGCGCTCATGGGCTCCTTGGACTTGCGCAGGCAGGACAGGATCTCGGTCTGATTGCGCGAAAGCTTCGAAGCGTGATGGTGATGGGTCACGTTCATGAGTGAATGATATAACATAACATCACCATTACATCACGCTTCTGGTCAAGCCGCTTACTCAAAGTCTCGACGCAATCCAAAAAAATCGGCCCGAAACTGCTAGGAACTCGCCCTTCCCTGCGTCGTTTAGCCCCAAACCGTCCGCAGAAATCTGGGGCGCGGCCCGCGGCTCAACGCAAGGAAACGCCATGAGACGAGCGCAAACGATCGTTCCTTTCGTTGCCTCAGTGACACTGCAAAGACCGCGGAGCCGCCAGCAAATGCTCCTTCGGCTCAACCGGCAACACCCGCCCCCGCGGCTCCCGCGCCTGCTGGCCAAGGTGCGACGACTGGCGGAGGTGCCGCCCAACCCCAGGCCGGACAGCCTCAGGCTGGAGCAGCAGGTCAGGCAGCGGCAAGTGGCGGAGGTAATCCGCAGGACCTCGCCAAGAGCGCCGAGAAGGGCTCGCTCAAGAGCCCGTATCCGGATTTCAAGAAGGTCGAGGAGGAAGGCCATCAGAAATTCATGTCGGCCGGCTGCAACGGCTGTCACGGCGGCACCGGCGGCGGCATGGGTCCGCCTCTCACAAACCCGGTCTGGGTCTATGGCAGCGACGACGACACGCTGTTCAGGCTGATCTCGCTCGGCTCGGATGAACTGAAGAAGCAGGGCTACACCCGCAAAGGCAGCGAGAACGTGGTCGGCCCGATGCCTCCAATGGGCGGCGTGTCTCAAGGATTCGGATAGCGTGTGGAAGGTGATCGCCTGGATCAGGTCGGTCAATCCATCGTCGGCCGGAGGAGGAACAGCCCCGTCGGCATCGGCAACGCCTTCAGGCGCGGCTCCGGCAGCGCCATCGGGGGCGCCATCCCCGGCACCCTCCGCCCCGCCCTCGGCGCAATAGCGGTTAAGGTCCGGACACTTTTCGAGCATAGAGGCCGTCCGCCCTCCGGCCCCCTTTACATTGCTGATGTTTGATTTCGTGCTTGGATGCGTTTGCAATGCAGCTATGCGCGGCCGCATTGAAATCGTCGAAAGCGACATCACCAGGCTCGACGTCGACGCCATCGTCAACGCCGCCAACAGGACGTTGCTTGGCGGAGGCGGCGTGGATGGTGCGATCCACCGTGCCGCAGGTCCCGAGCTTCGCGCGGCTTGTGCCAAGCTCGGCGGCTGCGAGACGGGGAATGCCAAGATCACCCCTGGCTTTCGCCTTCTCGCGCGTCACGTCATCCACACCGTTGGTCCGGTTTGGGGCGGCGGCGAGCGCGGCGAGGACCAGCTGCTTGCCGCCTGCTACCGTGCGAGCTTCGGTCTCGCACGCGAGTACGGTCTTGCCTCGATTGCCTTTCCCGCCATCTCGACGGGTGCTTACGGCTTTCCACCCGATCGCGCTGCGCGCATCGCGCTTCGCACCGTGCTCGCGGCGCTCGCTGAGCCGAGGTCGATCGAGCGCGTCGTGTTCTGCTGTTTCGGCGCCGACTCGCGAAAGCATCACGAGATTGCCTTCGCCGAACTCGCGGGCGAGAGCGACTAAAGCTGCGTTGGAGTGAACTATTGTTCCTTCATTTGGCAGCCGGACAGGGACAATGCCACGTGCCATACTGCTTACAGCATTGAGGACGCATGGGTACCCCCGCAGGGGCATCCTCTAGTTTTACTATAACAGATTTGATGCGCACCCGATCCACAACAAAAATCGCCACTGATTTTTGCCGCGTCGCCATCCAACATGCCGACAATCAGAAGTGCAATCGCAGCCGGGATTCCAATAATCGCCTTACGCATAGAAACCTCCATTGGCTAAAAGGTTCGAGGTCGTTTGGCGGACGTGAACTAAAAACCACGACTGCGTAGTAACGCCACCGGAACTGTGCTGTTTCCTTGGACTTCAATACGGAAACGAAGCCGGCACGGTACGTCGACTAATCGCTCTGCCCTTCAAAGCACGTGCCGTCGGAAGCCGGTAATAACGACAGGCAGCCAGCTCCTGAGCTAAGGGTCGAGCAGCCCCGTGGCTTCGATCCTGGCGAACTCGCCTTCGATCAAGCGCGTGCCGATATCACGCCGATAGCGCGAATTGGCGACGACAATCTTGTCTGCCAAAGCGTTCGCCGCATCGCGTGCAGCCTCGATGGTCTCACCTGTGCCGGTGACGACAAGGGTGTAGCCGCTCGCCCCGCTCGTGACCAGTACACCGTTCTGCAAGGCCACCTCGCCGTAATGGATGTGCCGCAACTCGGCAGACGAGAGATCGCCGTCGAACAGAACCGGCAGGCCGACTGGCGCAGGCAGCGTGTCGCGGTAATAAGGAAAGGGCGGTGTGGTGATCACGATGCCGACCGCGAACCCCGGCTCGGTGTCGAACATAAGCGTCGAACGCGTGAGCATGGCGCGGAAGAGATCGGCCCACGGCGTTTTCTGCAGCGGATCGAGAATGGCATAGCCCGGATAGCCGAACCGGCACGTAAATTCGAGCGGCCAGATGCCAGCTTCGTTGACGATGGTGTTGAGATTGATATAGCCGCAATAGCCGTTCGCTCTGAGCAGCGGCACCATCTTGGCGAGCGTGCGATCGAAGAAGCGCTTCGAGCGCGAATAGGTGACGACCGTGCCCATCTCGCCGGTGAGCTCGCCGAGATCGCCGGGGAAGAACCGCTTGTGCTCCCAGTCGAGGCAGGCCGGTTCGAGAAAGTCCTCGCCATTGAAATAGGCGCCCACCCCCATCTCCGCGCCTTCGACGAACTCCATCAAGACAAAGCTCGAGGCGGCGATCTTTCCTCCTGCGGCAAGCACGGCTTGCACGTCCGCGCCTGCTTTGTGACGTCCGACGAAGCTTGCCGCGTCCGGGCCGTTCGACTTCAGCACATAGCGCGCAGGCCACCGTTCGATGAACCGTCGCGCTTCCTCAACGTCGGAGAATTCGAAGGTCGGCGCGGTTGCCAGACCGAGATCGGCGAGAACGCCCTGAGCGTAAGCGCGATCGTTTTCGAGCCGGGTCCCATAGGCACCCCCGCCGATGACGTTGAAGCCGTCGCGCCGCAGACGGTCCTGAATCTCGCCGTAGCCCAGCCCGATATTCTCGAACAGGACACAGCCATCGGGACCCACGGCGCGGATCCAATCAAGCTCCGTCCGCCAATCAGCAACACGCTGGATGAGGCCTACGAGCGTGTCGCGACACAACGGATAGCCGATGAAGATTTTGACCTCGTGCCCGTGGGCGACGAGCCGCAGATAAAGATCGGCGAGATCGGCGCACTCACCGATCCCTAGGAAACGCATCGGATTCCTCTATCCTCAGGCTGCCGCCTCGCTCGGCTGCTGGTCTAAGCCGAAATGCAGGCGATAGCGCTCGAAGCAGCGGGTGCCGTGCCACAGGCGGATGATGGCGCCTTCACCGATTGCTTGAGCGCAGCGCGGATTCTCGCCCACGAGAGAGCGCAGCACCTCGCGGTTCCAGCACTCTGAATGTTTGATGTCGAGCACGGCATGTAGGGTGAAATAGAGACGCTTCTTGGTAGGGATGCGTAATCGCTTGAGCCCCGCATCGACAAAGCCGGCACGCGTCGGCGCCGTCATCTCGATTACGCCGAGCGCGCCGATCGACTGAAAGCAATAGCGGCGGCTGCGCGCCAAGGCCAGCATCGCGTTGCCGAGCGCAAGCGATTCAGGGACTACCCGGTCAGGCTCGGCATGGATTTCGAGATAGCTCGCGAGTCTTTCGAGCAGCGGGCCGTGCATGGCGGTTTCCCTGCCTCGGCCCATTTCGTCCCAGTAGTTTCGCGCCATCTCTAGTTTGGCGGTGATCGGCATCTTCACCTGGGTCAGCGCAAGAAGATCGTCGAAGCCTGCTTCGCCCGCGACCTCCTGGGTCAGAAACCACAGCATATCATCTTGGCTCGCGGTTTCTGCGAGCCAGGGGAAGAGTGGATCGCCCTGACCGGGACCCGTCGCTTTGAGCTCCTCGAACCAGTCGATGAAATCGTCTACGCCGCTCGGGACGTCCGCCACAAGCGGAGCGATCTCGCGCCGCACCGCCTCAATATATTCGCCCTCGGCGCGCGTTACCGTGGCGTATTCGTCGAGCTCATCGCGCCAAGCGTCCGTCGCGAATGCCGGCCTGAGATGCCGGCTGTTGTATTTCGCAAGCTCTATCTGAAATCGCTCGAACGCTGGACCTTGAAGCTCGGCGGCCGTCTCAGTCCATGAGAGGTCATGGGGGGTCACTTACTCATCCTCGTTTTACGGCTGTAAGGCCTATGGCGGCGATTCGATCAGCATTGGCGTATGCCTGCCTGTCGAGTTCCTCGCCAAAGACGTCTGGATCGATTTCCTCATAAACGAAGTGGCTGGCATTGAGTTTCAAAACGGGTTCAAGGACTTCCAGCAGCGGGTCGGCGCCGCCAACAATAGGAGTGCCACTGTAAAGAATGAGCCGCCCGCCGGGCTTGAGCCGGTCAAGGCCCTCCTCGGCGATCCGCACCGTGAGTGCAATGCCGAGCTCGCCCCCGCCATGGCGATAAAGGCGGCGGTCGTCGTCAACGAGATAGGGCGCGTTCGCCATGATGATGTCTGCGAGACCTTCAATTCCCCCAAGGACATCGCTGAACATGGTCTTCGCCGAAGCCACATCGTTTACCACCGCGTTGACCGCGCTGAACGCGAGCGCCGTGCGGTTGATATCACCAAGCAAGACCTCGGCGCGCTTGCCGAGTAATCGGGCTGCGGCAATTCCACCCGCCCCGCTGCCGCTCCCGATATCGATGAGCCGCACAGGCCCATCCAAAGCGATATCGGCAAGCGACGCTCGCAAGAGGCGGACAAACCGGTAGGTATCAGGTCCGAAAAAAACCGCGTCCTGCTCTGCGGTGGGGAATGCCGAATGCGCCAAGATCAGATCGTCGATAGTGGCGAAGCGCACTTTCGATTTGTAGCGGCCCGACTCCCCTTCCAGAGCCTCGGCATCCTCGAGGAGATCGAAGATCTCGGGATCCAAAGAGTCGCGGTCGAACGGCCGGTTCCAGCCGAAGATCGATTCGAGGGTGACGGGCGGGGGAGCGCGGTCGAGCACCCGGCAATGGGTTGCGGGGGTGACCGCCACAAACCGGTAGCCGCGCGCTTGAAGGGTCTTGCCGAGCACGGTCAGGGCGAGGTTTTTTGCATCCATGCCCCGAAACTTAACCCCGGCACGCAATGTTGCCAGCCGAAAGATGTCATCATGCTGCGGCCGTGCACCGCTAGGTTTTCTCGCCTCGCGAGGCTACTCTCTCGACACAAAACCCTGAGTCGCTAAGCGCCCCTTCCAAACCGCCAAGCTTGAGATCCAAGGATGCCAGAGCTCGACCCTCTTCTACTGTCGCGCATCCAGTTCGCGTTCACCATCTCCTTCCACATCCTCTTTCCGTCTTTCACCATCGGCCTTGCCGGGTGGCTCGTGGTGCTCGAGGCGCTGTGGCTCAGGACCGGCAAGGACATCTATCTCCGCATCGCCCAGCACTGGACCAAGATCTTCGCCATATCGTTCGGCATGGGCGTGGTGTCGGGCGTCGTGCTCTCCTACGAGTTCGGCACTAATTGGAGCGAGCTATCGCGGCGCGGCGGCAACGTCATCGGCCCGCTGATGTCCTACGAGGTGCTGACCGCCTTCTTTCTCGAGGCGGGTTTCCTCGGCATCATGCTGTTCGGCTGGAACCGCGTGCCGAAGCCCGTGCACTTCTTCGCGTCCTGCATGGTCGCACTCGGCACGCTGATCTCCGCTTTCTGGATCCTGTCCGCCAATAGCTGGATGCAGACGCCTGCGGGCTTTACTGCGGACGCCGCCGGCGTGCTGCACGTCGCCGACTGGTATCAGGCGATCATCAATCCATCTTTCCCTTACCGCTTCGCCCACATGGTGGCAGCGGCCTATCTCACCACGGCCTTCATCGTGGCCGGCATCGGCGCCTGGTACATTTTGCGCAATCGCTGCGTCCCGCACGGCCGGATCATGCTCGGCATGGGCTTGAGCCTTCTCGTCTGGCTCGCGCCGCTCCAGCTCGTGATCGGCGATCTGCATGGGCTGAACACGCTCAAGCATCAGCCCGCCAAGATCGCGGCACTCGAGGCGCATTGGGAGACCGGCACTAGTGTGCCGCTGATCCTATTCGCCTTCCCCGACCCCAAGGCTGAGACCAATCACTACGAGCTCGCCATCCCCAAGCTCGGCAGCTTGATCCTCACCCATGACTGGAACGGCGAGGTGAAAGGACTGAAATCGTTCCCGCCGGAGGATCGGCCGAACCCGATCATCCCGTTCTTCGCCTTCCGCATCATGGTCGGGATCGGTCTCATCATGATCGTGGTCGGCATCGCCGGCGCAATCCTATGGCTCACCGGCAGGCTGTTCACCAGTCGCTGGTTCCTGCACACGCTCACCTGGGTGTCGCCGCTCGGCTTCCTCGCCGTGCTCGCCGGCTGGTTCACGGCCGAAGTCGGCCGCCAGCCTTGGACAGTCTATGGAATACTGCGCACCGCCGATGCGGTCTCTCCCGTCCCGGGCGGCAGCGTGCTCGCTTCGATCATTTTGTTCGTGCTGGTGTACGGCATCGTCTTCGGCGCCGGCCTCTATTACATTATCAAGCTCGTGCAGCGCGGACCCGAGGAGCCGCCGCCGACGCCGGAAGAGGCCGAGGCCGACCTTTCTCACCGACCTTTGGCAGCGGCAGGACATCCATGACGCCCATCGATCCAGGCCTCGCCCAAGTTCTTCCCATCATCTTGCCGCTGATTTGGGCCGCAATCCTCGCGCTCGCCGTGTTCCTCTACGTGCTGCTCGGTGGCTACGATTTGGGTCTCGGCGTGCTGTTCCCGCTTGCGCCATCGGACAAGGACCGCGACGCGATGATGAACTCGGTCGCGCCGTTCTGGGACGGCAACGAGACCTGGCTCGTGCTCGGAGGCGGCGGATTGCTCGCGGCCTTCCCGCTTGCCTACTCGGTGATGCTGCCAGCCCTCTACATCCCAATCATTCTCATGCTGATGGGACTCATCCTGCGGGGCGTTGCCTTCGAGTTCCGCTTCAAGTCCGATCGTTACCGCTGGGCGTGGGATCTCGCTTTTGCCGGCGGATCGATCCTTGCCGCTTTGATGCAAGGCGCGATCATCGGCGCCTTCATCGAAGGTTTCACCGTGAAGGACAACAAATTTGCCGGCGGACCGTTCGATTGGCTCACGCCGTTCTCGGCCGTCACCGCGATTGCCCTTCTCTCGGGCTACGTGATGCTGTCGGCGGGCTGGCTTATCATGAAAGGCGACGAGGCGCTGCGAGAATGGGCGTATAGCGTCGGGCGTTACGCGCTGATCGCACTTACTGCATTCATTGTGATCTTCAGCTTGTGGACGCCCTTCCTGCATCCCGAGATCGCTGCGCGCTGGTTCAAGCCGGCGCATATCGTGATGCTGAGCCCAGTGCCGCTTGCCACTGCGGCGACTGTGATCGGGATATGGTGGGCGCTCGAGAGGCGCCAGCGCTATCTGCCCTTCATCCTGAGCGCAGTGCTGTTCGTGCTTTGCTACACCGGGCTCGCGGTGAGCCTGTTCCCCTACATCGTCCCGCCCAACATCACCATCTGGCAGGCTGCCGCTGCGCCGGAGTCGCAACTCTTCATGCTGTATGGCGCGATCCCGATCCTCCCCATCATTCTGGGCTACACCGCCTATTCCTATTACGTGTTCTGGGAAGCGACGGATACGTACCACTAGGTGTTTCAGATAGTTACGCCGCGATTTGCCAGCCAGAATGGTCGTGACTAACGCACTGACTAACATTTTTGAGGGCCCCTTCTGCCTGGGAATAGACGCTGCCAACGCAGATATTGAAAGGCGGCTCGACCGTTTCGAGTCTCATCTGCGGTGAGGTTTGAGCAGTGCTCCAGGCTTATCTGTCTATCGGTTACATCGTCCTGCTCGCGATTCTCGTGCTCGCCTTTATTCTATGGCGCAGGGGGG
>Ga0068860_100008583_pt1 | contig 10186 bp, 8 predicted proteins | sample KBSSwiS32_FD_66597 | JGI IMG/M metagenome (GOLD analysis project Ga0068860, IMG submission 66597) | Switchgrass rhizosphere microbial communities from Kellogg Biological Station, Michigan, USA - KBS Switchgrass S3-2 | ecosystem: Host-associated > Plants > Roots > Rhizosphere > Soil ...
CGATGCGCCTGTCCCGTTATCACCTCGCCACGATCAAGGAAGTGCCGGCCGACGCCGAAATCGTCAGCCACCGGCTGATGCTGCGCGCCGGCATGATCCGCAAGCTCGCCGCCGGCATCTATACCTGGCTGCCGCTCGGCTTGAAGGTGCTGCGCCGCGTCGAGGCAATCGTGCGCGAGGAAATGGACCGGGCCGGCGCGCTCGAGGTGCTGACCTCAATCGTCGTGCCGGCGGAACTGTGGCAGGAATCCGGGCGCTACACGAAGTACGGCCCCGAACTGCTGCGTCTGAAGGACCGTCACCAGCGCGACTTCGTGCTCAGCCCGACCTGCGAGGAAGTCATCACCGACCTCGTGCGCCGCGACATCCGCAGCTACCGCCAGTTGCCGGTCAACCTGTACCAGATCCAGGCCAAGTTCCGCGACGAGATCCGCCCGCGCTTCGGCGTGATGCGCGGCCGCGAGTTCCTGATGAAGGACGCCTACAGCTTCCATCTGACCGAGGCCGACCTGGTCCGCGAATACCAGAACATGCGCGAGACCTACAAGCGCATCTTCAACCGCATCGGCGTCGACTTCCGCGTGGTCAAGGCCGACTCCGGCGCGATCGGCGGCGACCGCAGCGAGGAATTCCATGTGCTCGCGCAGTCCGGCGAGGACGCGCTCGCGGTGTCCGATGGTTCGGACTACGCCGCCAATCTCGAAGTCGCCGAAACACATGCGCAAACGCGGCGCCCGGCCCCCGGCGCCGCATTGCAAAAGGTTGCGACGCCGACGCAGAAGAGCTGCGAGGACGTGGCCGCGCTACTGAACATTCCGCTCGAAACGACGCTGAAGCTGATCGTCGTCAAAGCGCGCGAGGGTGGCGCAAGTCCGGTCGTTGCACTGGCGTTGCGCGGCGACCATGCGCTGAACGCGGTCAAGGCGGCCAAGCATCCGCTCGTCGCGGCACCGCTGCAGCTGGCGACCGATGCCGAAATCCGCGCGGCGTTCGGCAGCGAGCCGGGCTTCCTGGGCCCGGTCGAAGCCGAGGTTCCCATCGTCGCCGACCATGCCGCGGCCGCGCTGGCCGACTTCGTCTGCGGCGCCAACGAAGCGGGTTTCCACCTGACCGGTGCGAACTGGGGTCGCGACGCCGCCGAGCCGGCCAGCGCCGACTTGCGCAACGTGGTCAACGGCGATGCGTCGCCGGACGGCGCCGGCACGCTGAAGATCATGCGCGGCATCGAGGTCGGGCACATTTTCCAGAATGGGCCCTTGTATACCAAAGCCCTCGGCGTGACCGTGCTCGATGAGGCCGGCAAGGAACTGACCCCGACCGCGGGCTGCTACGGCATCGGCGTAAGCCGCATCGTCGGCGCGGTGATCGAACAGAGCCACGACGACGCCGGCATCATCTGGCCGGAATCGATTGCGCCGTGGCGCGTCGCGATCTGCGTGATCAACCCGAAGGGCGACGCCAAGGTGGCCGAGGCGGCCGAGGCGCTGTACGCCGAGCTGCGCGCCAACGGCGTCGACTCGCTGCTGGACGACCGCGGCCTGCGTCCCGGCGCGATGTTCGCCGACATCGAACTGATCGGCATTCCGCACCGCGTCGTCGTGTCCGAGCGCGGTCTCGCGGCGAGCACGTTCGAGTACCGGGCGCGCCGCGACAGCGAGGCGCGCCAGCTAAGCCATGCGGAATTGCTGCAGGTGTTCTCGAACGGCTAGAGCTGAGGGCCAACGATCAAGAGCTGGGGATCTGACGGGCAACAGCGGGAGAGCAGAAACGGCCCTCGCGCCTGCTTTTCAGCCCTGGGCCGCAGCTCTCAGCCCTGTTCCTTCCTGACAAAGCCCTTGAGCTTGCCGAGCCACGACGTGCCGGCCGGTGCTTCGGGCGCGGCCGCCTTGTCGTCCTTGGTGACCAGCTTGGCCAGCCGGCCGGTGATGCTCCGATCGCGCTTGAGCTGGGCCAGTTCGTTCTGCTGCTGTTCGTTGATCTTCGTTTCCCAGCGCCGCTTGATCTGATCCTGCTGCACCTTCGACCGCAACTGGTTGCGGTACGCGTCGGACAGCGCTTCGTGGAGCAGATTGTTCGGCTCGCGCGTCAGGAAGCGGCCGATGTCGTCGAACAGCGCGTCGTTGAGCTGGGCGCCGGTCACGGTCTTGGTCACCGTCCCGAGACCCTCGAAATTCACGAACGTCATGCGCACGGTCGCCGATTCGGCGTCGCCGACGAAGGCTGCGCTCATCGTGACGCGTCCCTTGGCATTGAAACGCGCCGAGATCACCTCGCCGCCGGCGTCCTTTTTCGGGTCGATCACGCCGCCGAGGTGATAGCGCTGGAACGCGCCGCCCACCGACTTGATCTTGGTCGCGCCCTGCACTTCGATGGTCGGGCATTCGTCGCTGGCGACCGCGCAAGGGAATGCGAGCTTGACCTCCTTGGTGCCGGTCTGCGCGCTGATCTTGAGGTCGTACTCGTGCTCGACGTAGCCGACGACTTCGCCGTAGCCGGCGAGCGCATAGCGCTGCTGCTTCTTCGGCTTGAGGACTTTCAGGCTCGCGGTGAGCTTCTGCAGGTACTCGTACAGCGCCGACAGGCCCGGCTCGATCTGCGTGCGGAAGATCTCCTCGCGCTCGGCCTTGCGCTTCTCCGCGTCGCCGGCGGTGGCGAGGCGGCGCTGCGCTTCTTGTTCGAGCTCGTCGAGCAATCCCACGGGGTCGGCAACCTTGGCGATAACGATGCTGCGGTCCGGCTGCCCGCCGCGCGACGAGCAAGTCCGGAGAACTGGACGATAAAGTAGCCCCAGCCCGCGCGCGGCGCAAGGTTCGCGTTGCGCCAGGGCCCGGTTTGCCGCCAATTTCTACAAGACGCGCCGCGGCGAAACGAACAGATCGCCGAACAGCAGGCCGGCGACCAGCGAGACGAGGATCGCAGTCAGGGTGATCGCGCTGTTGATTCCGAGAAATACGTCACGTTGGGCGATCTGCGACAGGGTCAGGAAACCGATGCTGCCCGGCACGAGCAGGATGATGCCGGGCGTGCGCACCAGCGCGCCCGGCCGGTTGCTCACGTGCGCATAGAGATTGCTCAGCGCGCTGACGCCGAAGCCGGCCAGGAACACGCCGAACTGCGGCGTGAATTCGCGCGCGCCGTAGTAGGTGATCAGATAACCGAGCGCGGCGGCGGCCATGACCAGCGGCAGGTCGCGGCGGGCGCTGCGAAACAGGATCGCGAACGACGCGCAGGCGAACACCAGCGCGAACCATTGCGCCCAGCCCGGAATCGGCGTCGGCTGCATGGCGAGCGGCACGATGTGCAGCCAGATGCACAGCTGCGTGGCGACGACGGTGCCGAACGCAAGCTTGATCAGCGTCGTCATCGCGCCGGCGAAGCGCGCCGAGCCGGACACCAGGTGCTGCGTCGACAGTTCGCGCACGGCGGTGGTCAGGGTCAGTCCGGGCATCAGTACGATCAGGCTCGCGAGCACGACCGATTTCAACGTCAGCGGCGTTACGTAGACATCGATCAGGGTTGCGATCAGCGTCGCCAGCAGCGCCGACAGCGCCTCGAAGCTCGGCCGCAGGCGCGGCTTGCGCTCACAGGCGACGCTGATCGCGCCGACGATCGTGCCGATCAGGAATGCGGCCACGAGGTCGACCCAGGCGCAATTGAGGATGCCGGCGACCGAAGCACCGGCGACGCCGGTCGCGACGGTTTCGAGCGCCGCGCGGCGCGGACCGGGCATGTCGCAAATCGCATGCAGGCGCCGGAAGCCTTCGTCGATGTCGAGCGCGCCGTCGGTGACGCGATCGGCGATCTCGTTGACCGCGCTGAGGTTGGCCAGGTCTTCCTGGCCCGGCGACACGCGGATCACCTGGGTCAGCTCGGCCAGCGGCCCGCTGTTGCCGCCGGCACGGTCGGTGAACGAGAACAGGATCGAGGTCGGCGTCGACAGCGAATGGCAGTCGAGTTGCAGGCGCGCACTGATCCGGTCGATCGCGTCCTCCAGGCGCGGCGCGCTGGTACCGAACTGGTGCAGCCGGCGCGCCATTTCGACGACGAACGCCATGCGCTTTGCCGCTGGCGAGGTTTCCCGTAATTCAAGCATGCGCTTGTTGCAAAGTGCGGCCACGGATGGCCGCTTCCTGATCTTCGCGATCACGGGCGATTGCTATGATACGAAACGTGAGATTCACGCGGGCGCCGACCGGACGCGCAGTCCTGGCGAGGCCGTGGCGATAGTTGCGCTGCGTCGCGCCGGCCATCAGCAGCAGGCTGCCGGACGGCAGATCGATGTCGAGCTGCCGCGCAGCATCGCGACGATGGCGCAGGCGGAAGCGGCGCACCGCGCCGAAACTCAGCGAGGCGATCAGCGGCTCCGGACCGAGTTCGGCTTCATCGTCGCTGTGCCAGCCCATCGAGTCGCGTCCGTCGCGGTACAGATTGCACAGCACCGAATTGAATCTTGCACCGCAACGGTCCAGCAACGCTTCGCGAAGTTCGGCGCATGCCGTCGTCCAGGCATGCGGCACGAAACGCGCGCCGGAATACGTGTAAACCGCATCGGCGTCGCCGATCCAGCTCGACAGCCGCGGCGCGTCGACCTCGCGGCCGAAGATCCGCAGCCGGTGCCGCTGCCACGGAATCTCCGCCTGCAGCCGGGTGAACCACGCCTGCGCGCCGGCGGCGTCGCAGAACTGGCCGAGGCGAACGTCGGCGCCGGGCAGGTCGAAGGTCTGCCAGTCCGCAACCATCGTCATGCGCCGCGTGTCTCGCCGGCGGGATAGTCCGGCGTCGCATCAAGCGCCGCGGCGCAGACTTCGGCCAGTTCGAGCAAGCGCAGATCCGCGCCCGGCGGGCCCATGAACTGCAGACCGACCGGCAGCCCGTCGACCAGCCCCATCGGTATCGTCACGGCCGGGCAGCCGGCCAGGTTCGCGAACGCGGTGAAGTCGGCCTGGTTGTCCGGCAGCGGCGCATCGAGCGCGAATGCCGGCTGCGGCGTCGTCGGCGTGACCAGCACGTCGACCTGCGCGAACAGGCGGCGCGCCGCCGGTCCGGCGGCGTCGACCAGCCGGTCCGCCATTGCGTAGTCGGCGGCCGACTTGCCGCGGGCATAGTCGAGCAGGTGATTCAATTCCGCTGAAACCGGGTGCGCCGCATCGGCCAGCGCGGCCGCATGCGTCACCAGCATTTCCGCCTCGATCAGAAAGAACCCGGCGCGGCGCGCGCGCTGCAACGGATAGTCGCCAAAGTCGACGAGATGGCAGCCGCCGAGTTCTTGCTGCAGCGTGACCAGCGCCTGGGCGAACAGCGCTGCGACGGCGTCGTGCGTGCCATACGCGGCGAGTTCGCCGAGGACGCCGACGCGCAGCTTGCCGGGCTCCCAGTCCGGCAGCGCCAGATCGATGCGGCGCCGGCGCGAACGCGGGTCGTCGGCGTCGTGACCGGCGAGCACGTGCAGCAGCACGCCGAGGTCGTCGAGCCCGCGTGCGACGAGGCCGATGCTGTCGAGGCGGCGCGCCGCCGGACGCATGCCGCGCGTGGAAATCTCGCCGGCCGTCGGCTTGAGCGCGTAGACGCCGCAGTAGCTGGCTGGAATGCGGACCGAGCCGAGACTGTCGCTGCCGATCGCAACCGCGCACAGACCGGCGGCAACGGCGGCCGCGGCACCTCCGGAGGAACCGCCGGCCTGGAAGCCGGCACGAAACGGATTGTGCACGGCGCCGGTATGCGGATTGGCGCTCGACGCACCAAGGCTTGCTTCCGGCACGCCGGTCTTGCCGAGGATCACCGCGCCGGCATGGCGCAGGCGTTCGACGACGTGCGCGTCGCACGTGGCTGCGGCGGCCGGCGCCGGCAAGCCGCAGCGCGTCGGCAGGCCGGCGACGTCGAGATTGTCCTTCACCGCCACCGGCACGCCGTCGAGCCGGCCGAAGCGGCCGCTGGCGCGCCGTGCGTCGGACGCACGCGCCTGTTCGCGGGCCGCTGCGTCCACGCGCACATAGGCATTGAGCCGCGGGTTGTCGCGCTCGATCGCTTCGAGGTAGGCGGCACACAGATCGACCGCGCTGATGCGGCCGCTGGCGAGCCAGTGCAACGTCTGGCAGAGATTCGCACCGCGCAGTTCGCGCGGCATCGGTGCCTGGGTTATCGTGTCACTCATTCCGGCCCTCCGGTGCAAGCGGCATTATGACCGAATCGCTGCATCCCGCCGACGACGAGCAGGGTCATCGACCCGGCCTGCGCTCGTCGCGCCAGCCGCGCTACTTGAAGATCGCCGAGCTGCTGCGCGAGGAAATCCACAACGGCACGCACGCGGTCGGGCGGCGCATGCCGACCGAGGACGTGCTGTGCCGGCGCTTCGCGGCAAGCCGCTTCACAGTGCGCGAAGCGTTGCGCCAGCTCGAGGAGGCCGGCCTGGTCGAGCGCCGGCGCGGCTCCGGTACGCTGGTGCGCAGCAGCGAAGTGCGGGTCAGCTATGAACAGCACATCCGCTCGATCGACGATCTGTTGCAGTTCAGCAACGCGACACGGTTCCAGTTCCTGCACACCGACCGGCTGCCGGCGGACTCGACGCTCGCGAGCTGGCTCAATGTACGTCTCGGCGACGAATGCCTGCACCTGCACGGCATCCGCTACCATCGCCGCACCGGCCTGCCGTATTGCCTCGGCGAAGTCTATCGGCGCGCCAGCTGGCAGGGGCTGCCGCAAGGTTACGCGCGCATGGAAGACGCGCTGCGCCAGCTCATGGAAAAGGAATTCGAGCAGCACATCGGCAAGATCGAGCAGTCGCTCAGCGCGGTGGCCATCACCGAGGAACAGGCACACGAACTCAAGGTACCGGCCGACACGCCGGGCTTCCGCAGCGTGCGCCGCTATTTCGACCTGCGCGGGCGGCTGGCGCTGGTCGCCGTGACGCTGCATCCGGGCCCGCAGTTCAGCTATTTCACACGCTACAAGCGCAGCGATCTGGCGTAGCGGCAACAAGCCCCTGCACACGAGGAACACGAAGATTGCGCAGAGCCGCTTTCGCCACGCCCTGCGCATTCTCGGCCTTCCCTTCTTCGTATCCAGCTTGCCTGCTTCCTGCGCTTTCCTGCGTGGTGTTGTTGTCCTTCGTGGTTCAGTCTGTTCCCGAGTCTTTCGCAATTGCCGGCCAGTGGCCAAAGCCGGACAATGCCGGTTCGAGTCCTGAGAAGGTGCCCGCCCCATGAGCCAGTTCGACGCCACGCCGCGCGAAGCGATGGAATACGACGTCGTCACGGTCGGCGCCGGACCGGCCGGCCTCGCCTTCGCGATCCGGCTCAAGCAGCTCAAACCCGACATCCGCGTCTGTGTGATTGAGAAGGCCTCGACGATCGGCGCGCAGATCCTGTCCGGCGCGGTCATCGAACCGCAGCCGCTCAACGAGCTGCTGCCGGAATGGGGCAGGAGTCCGCCGCCGGTCTGCGTTCCGGTGACGAAGGATGAGTTCTGGTGGCTGCGCGATCATCAGCGCGCGATCAAGTCGCCGCTGACGCCGCCGCAGATGAACAACCACGGCAACTACATCGTCTCGCTGGGCGCACTGTGCGCGTGGCTGGCGCCGCAGGCCGAGGCGCTCGGCGTCGAAATCTATCCGGGTTTTGCCGCGGCCGAACCGTTCTACAACGCCGACGGATCGGTCGGCGGCGTGCGCATCGGCGACATGGGCGTGGCCAAGGACGGTTCGCACAAGCCGGGCTACACGCAGGGCATCGACATCAAGGCGCCGATCACCGTGTTGGCCGAAGGCTGTCGCGGTCACCTGACCAAGCAGCTGATCGCGAAATTCCGGCTCGATGCAGGGCGTGACCCGCAGACCTACGGCATCGGCATCAAGGAGCTGTGGCAGCTGCCGCCCGGGCGCGTCGAACCCGGCAAGGTCGTGCACACGATCGGCTGGCCGATGGACGCAGCGACGTATGGCGGCAGCTTCCTGTATCACCTCGACAAGGACCGCGTCGCGATCGGCTTCGTCACCGGCCTGGACTACTCCGATCCGATGCTGTCGCCGTTCGAGGCGTTCCAGCAGGTCAAGCATCATCCCGTGATCAAGCCGCTGCTCGACGGCGGCTCGATCGTCTCCGCCGGTGCGCGCGCGATCGTCGAAGGCGGTTGGCAGTCGCTGCCGAATTGCGAAATGCCGGGCGCGCTGCTGATCGGCGACACCGCCGGGCTGCTCAACGTGCCGAAGATCAAGGGCACGCACCAGGCGATCCGCTCCGGCATGCTCGCGGCCGAACACGTCGTCGCAGCCGGCAAGGCCGAGGGCTGGGACGCGAAGCTGCGCGCTTCGCCGATCGCGAGCGAACTGAAAAAGGTACGCAACATCCGCCCCGGCTTCCACAAGGGCTTCGTGCTCGGCCTGATGAACGCGGGCTGGGAAACGATCACCGCCGGCCATTCGCCGTGGACGCTGAAAAACCGCGCCGACCACAGCGCGCTGCAGAAAGTCGATACGTTCCAGCCCCTCCTGCGCGACTACGTCGAGCGCACGCTCGCGCCGCGCGACCGCCTGGCCGAAGTGTACTTTGCCTCGACCCAGCACGACGAAGACCAGCCCGTGCACCTGCACGTCGCCGACACGAATATCTGCGTGACCCGCTGCGCCGAGGAATACCGCAACCCGTGCACGCGCTTCTGCCCGGCCGGCGTCTACGAGATCGTCGGCGAAGGCGCCGACAAGCGCCTGCAGATCAACGCCGCGAACTGCGTGCACTGCAAGACCTGCGACATCAAGGATCCGTACCAGATCATCGATTGGGTCACGCCGGAAGGCGGCAGCGGGCCGAACTACCAGAACCTGTAGCGCGAAAGCGAACCGTTGGTTCGCAAGCGCGCCGCTTCACTTGGAGAGCGCTCGAGCCGGCGTGCGGCTCAGCTACCTGCGCTTCTTCGTGCCGAAGTCGGATTTCGATCGCGCTGCCCGAGCCTCGAGATTGTCGAGCGCCGCTTCGATGCGCCGCTCGCGCGTTTCGCTGCGCCGCGCCGCGCCGAGCCAGTTGCCGATTTCGCGGCGCAGCGCAGTTGACGCGCGGTCGTAGACCTTGCGTGCCGCCGGGCGTCCCTGCAGAGCCCTGAGGAAGTCGTACGGCGTGCCGGGATCGCGCGATTCTTCGTCGCGATCGAGCTGGACATCGAGCATGTCGCCGATGTCGATGCGCCGTGCGCGCCAGATGCGGCTATGGATGAACAGGCGATGCGACATGTTGCCGCGCGGCGTCAGCGTCGAACGGAACGGCACACCGGCCAGCGTCCCGGCCACCGGAATGTTCGGCTCGTCGCCGAGGGCACGCGACACTCCCGGCGGCACGTCGATGCAACGCTGGTAACCGACCTTGTAGAGTTTTGCGCGAAACCGTTGCATCGTTCAGGAAATCGCCCGCGGATACGAACCGCATCCAGCATAACGCATGCCCGCCCCTCCCTTCGAGGCGGGCCGGCATCGCGGCGCGCAGAAAGCAACGCAAGAAAAAGCGGGGCCGGACGCGAACGTCGGACCCCGCCGGATCGACCCCCGTGGCCTCATTCAGCCCCGGTCAGTCCCAATGGCCGCGACGATAGTGCCAGCGTCCACTGCGGTCTTCCCAGCTGTCGGCGACCCAGTGATGGCCGCGGTGGGCGCGGATGTAATGGCCGCGGACCCAGACATGGCGATGGCCATTCCAGACCCAATAGCCCGGCGCCCAGACGTAGCCGACGCGCTCGCGCGGAATCACTTCGACACGCGGCGCCGGCGGCGCGATATCGACGTCGACATAAACGCGCGCCTGACTGGCAGTCGGCAGCACGGCACCGATTCCCATGGCGGCACAGAAAATTGCAGCTTTGATCGACATGCGGACTCCTCATGACAGTAGCGGCGACGGCAACCCGCCATCGGTGACGTCACGATAGCGAAAAGTCGGTGAATTGCGCCGAAATCGTCCGCCCGTATCGGCACCGCATACAGCATCGATTCAGGCACCGGCCGCGGACGCATTCCACATGTATACAAGGCGGGCCGCATCCGGCCGCCTACGTCCCAGCGCGCGCTCAGCGCTCCGAGCAGAAGGACCAGGACCCGGGTGATATGCGCCGCCATTGGTCGAATCGGACGGCAGACCGGAACGACGCTCCGGCTTTCGCTTCCCTGGGCGGCGGTCGAGCCTTTACCATGGACGCGATCCAGCATGCC
>Ga0068860_100008586_pt1 | contig 10184 bp, 10 predicted proteins | sample KBSSwiS32_FD_66597 | JGI IMG/M metagenome (GOLD analysis project Ga0068860, IMG submission 66597) | Switchgrass rhizosphere microbial communities from Kellogg Biological Station, Michigan, USA - KBS Switchgrass S3-2 | ecosystem: Host-associated > Plants > Roots > Rhizosphere > Soil ...
GTAAAGGAGCACAACCTTTTGCTTAAGTCAGATGGTTGGCTCACAGCGGTTGGAGCCTCACCGGTGCCGGTCTATTTTAAAAAGAATGATGTTATAGCCAACGGCAAAATGTCTTTACCAATAGATAAAATAAAAGCCCAGAACATCAGCCTTACACCACAGGCACCCCATGTGTCTTTCATTAATGTACAGGATTTTGGAGAAATATATTCCGACAATTTTGTTTTTGAAACTTCTTTGAGAAACGACTACCGGGAGGGATCTTCCATATGTCAAATGACAAATATTTATTTACTGTGTGAGGGTACCGCTGTTGGAATTCCATTATGCGCCAAGGGCTGTGAATCTTCCATTGATTTCTTTTTTACTGATTTCAAAGTTTCTGGAAAACAACGGGATTTGTCTTGTTTCGGCGTCAATTTTAATGACTTTGTCAATGTGAAGGTTGAATCAATGAATAAAAAGGCTACTATATTTTTGAATGACAAATTTTGTTATGAAGTAGATCATGACATCAGCCGATCTAAAATTATCGGGATAGATTTTGTTTTCCAGGGTACCGGGACTGTCAACTATGTGAAACTGTCAAATAAGAAAGTTTTTTTTAATGATGAGTTTTAATCGTCTGTAATGTGGCACAAATTTTCCTGGTTTTTTTCATAAAAGAATGCAATGACAAGCAATGTTGAACATGAATTAAAAGAATTTGCGGATAAGGCGGGACGGTTATTAATAAAGACGGAAGCCCTTCTTCCATATAAGCTAAGATATCAGAAAACTTCATTTGATAAAAACATACTGCCTCACTCGATAACGGCAAATTTCAAAATTTTCTAAACTTTGAAGAAGGAATTCTTGCTTCATAACGCAATTATTCAAATTCTAAAAATGTAAATCCAGTGAACTAATTTTATTACAATTTTGCAAATGAAAAAAGCATACGCTTTAAGCATTATTATACCGACTTTTAACGAAGCTGCAAATATTGCTGTGCTCATCAATTCATTACAAAAAGACAACCAGGGTGACCTGGTAGAGATAATTATTTCAGATGGAGGAAGCACCGATAACACGCTTGCCGTTGCTGCCAGGGCAGGCGCCCAGGCATTTGTTTCCCCACATAAAGGAAGGGCCACTCAAATGAATTATGGTTCATCGCTTGCAACGGCAGATGTCCTATATTTTTTGCATGCCGATAGTCTTCCTCCTGCAGGTTTTGCGGATAAAATTTCAGAGCAAATAAAAAATGGCTACAGCATCGGCTGTTTTCGTTTACAATTTGATTCCACCAATTGGTTTCTAAAAGCAAATGCATGGTTTACAAGGTTTGATTACAACGCTTTTCGTTTTGGTGATCAAAGCCTTTTTGTGCTAAAGGATGTTTTTATGAAAGCAGGCGGTTTTAATGAGAAGCTTATTATGATGGAAGACCAGGAAATCATTCATCGCTTAAAGAAATACGGAAAATTTACTATTATAAAGCAAGCGATAGTTACCTCCTCCAGGAAGTATGCGATAAATGGAGTTTATAAAATGCAGGGAATATTTTTTCTTATTTATTTCCTGTACAAGATTAATATACCTCAAAACAAATTAACAGGACTGTATCGCAGACTAATAAAACAAGATAAAATATAGATGAAGCCAAATGATGACAACGCAAAGCTTTCCCCAGAGCAGCGCCCTTTCAGGATACTGATCATTTCAGGATCTAACCGCCGCCAATATAATTGTCCCGGAGTCGATTCAAAATCAAGAATGCTGATGCTGCGGATGGCTGAAAATCTTCCGCCAGACTGGGAAATTGATTACGAAGATCTCGGGAATGTTTACAAAAGGGAACAAATACAAAGCTGCAATGCCTGCGTCTCTACCTCAATGGCTCTATGTGTGTGGCCCTGTAATTGTTACCGGAAAAATTCTTCTGCCGAACCTGACCTGATGTGGAATCTTGACCTGTATGCAAGATTCGATATGGCTGATGCATGGGCCATAATAGGACCACTAAACTGGTATGCTCCAAGCAGCAATTTAAAATTAATGTTTGATAGAATGGTCTGCATGAATGGTGGAAACCCTGACGAAAATCTTATCGAACATAAAGACCCCGAAAAGGCTATGGCTCTGGAACACAGTGAAAAATGGAAAGAACTTAACGTTAACCATCTTGAAGGAAGAACCGCTGCTTTTTTTTGTTATGGGGATGAGGGAGGAGATGAGATTGATGCAGGCGGAAGGCCAAAAATTTTACATCATAAAGAATATTTTGATCCTCTTCTTGAGCCATTTGAAAATGAGCGGATGGCGTATCAAACTCTTGTATGGCAATGCAGGTATGGAGGTATTGAGGTGCCTGACCATTTATGGAAATTTGAATTGTTTGGTAAAGGGAAAAAATACAGCGATGCCCAGGCTGAAGATATGGTTAGGGATGAAAACGTTATGCGGTCTTTTGACAAATGGACAAATGATTTTGCAGCCTTTGTGAAGGATAAAGGGAAAGTAATGCCGGGCAAATACAGGGCTTACGGTTACAAACCACCATTCGTACCCCTCCAGGAACTTAAAACGGGAATAAGATCGTGGAAGCTGAGGTTTGGAAGATCACCAAAATATTCTTCTCCATGGATACAAAAAAATAAGGGCTTAAATAAAGATGTGACATTGCGTCCGGGTAAAGGTGAAGGAAAGAAATTGCGAAAAAAATGAAGCTAATTCACGAAATATTTGATTGGACAGGTCCAATTTTAGTTGTGTTGTTTATATTTCTTTTTTTTATAGAAAACAGGTTTGAGTTACGAAAAAGAGTTCAAAATAAAAAGAGGAGAACCATAATCAATAACCTTGTTGCAATTCCTTCATTTGTGTTACTGCGCTTTTTGCTTTTGCCCATTATGGTTTGGCTGGCCTTACAAAATGAAACCCTTCATATAGGTTTAAATTTCCTGTACAAACTTCCTGTTTGGTTAGAAGCTTCCATTTCTTTTTTAATTATCGATTTCACCAATTACCTATGGCATATACTTAACCATAAATTACCGGTACTTTGGCGTTTTCATATTGTTCACCATACTGATCACGACCTGGATGTGACGACAGCCATCCGTTTTCACTACGGCGAATTAATTGGCTCTGTTTTTTTCAGGGGCGCATTTGTATTTTTATCCGGCGCAGGTCCAATGCTGGTATTAATTTATGAGATCGTATTTGAAGCTGCTACCCAGTTTCATCACAGCAACTTAAAATTGCCCTTGAAAGTTGAAAGAATTATCAACACAATATTTGTAACACCCAGGATGCACGGCATCCATCATTCCATTGTTAAAAATGAAACGGACAGCAACTATTCCGTGATCTTTTCTTTTTGGGACAGGATAGGTAAAACTATACAATTACAGGTGGAACAAAATGCCGTTATAACCGGTGTGCCATCTTACAGAAATGCACAGGAACTTACTGCAGGATTTTTATTGGCGATGCCCTTTACAAAAATAAGACAGGTTCCCGATATTGAAAGACCCGCAGAGGATAACGCAGGGAACAAAAACATCCTCGCGGAATAATATCCTGTGACTAATAAGTAAAGTTTACATCTCCTGGTGTATCTATTGTCCCGACGGGGGCTTCACAACCCGAACATCCAGTTTATAAAAACTATTTGGTGAGACCCCGGCGCCGGGGAACCACAAACCTTTAGTTTATTTAGATTCAAAGTTTCTAACTGTCGGTCGGAATAATATCCTGTGGCTAATAAGTAAAGTTTACATCTCCTGGCGTATCTACATCATTTAGTTCTGGCAGCGTGCAGATTGAATAATTAAGGGATTTAATTTCTGCCAATGTTTCTAAAAATACTTTGTTGGTGCTCCAGCTTTTACCACCAAATAACTGGGGAGTAAAAGCATTCATGCCTAATAAATAATAGCCCCCATCTTTCGCCGGGCCAATTACAATATCTTTTTGTTTTAATTGATCAAAAGCACTTGTGATGATCATTTCTGTAAGTTCATAACAGTCGCTCCCTATTACCAACACTTTTTTATAGCCGTTTTTAAATAACAATTCAAATGCATTTTTCATACGTTCACCAAGGTCACTCCCGTGTTGTAATTCTTTTTTATAAACTTCATTTTCCCACAGGTCGTCATAATTGATAAACTCCGAATAAAATATATACTTATCTGCAAAAAGATTGGCTGTAACCCGGCGTGTATGCTGTAGAAGTTTTAAATAGATCTTTAAAGCATTTTCTTCGCCAAATGCCTCTTCTAATCTTGTTTTTACTTTACCCAATACCGGATTTTTTACAAAAATTATAACTCCATTGGTCATTGCACAATATTTCAAAAGGATTTTAAATGCCTATGAAGATTTAAATAACTGTTACTGTCCCGCCACAACTCGACCCTGCACCGGCCGTACATCCATAGCAATGCTGGTTAACATTTATTTCTCTTTGATTCAGCACATCAAGTCTAAAGCCGGATATATGATTTGATGTACAGTTAACTTTCAGATCAAGCATCTGGTTGAAATCGCAATCATATAAAAAACCATCCCATCCAACCGAAATGGTATTACGGCACATTACATTCTCTGCCGCGAGGGGATTGTATACCGCAACTAGCTTTTCCATATATCTTTCGTAATTACCGCTGGTCAAAAGATAGTCGAGGTAGCGGCTTATCGGAAGATTGGTAATAGTAAATAAGCTATTAAAAACTATCCCATAATCTTTAAACAAAGAATCTTTAAATTCCTTTTCCAGTGCAGTTTGGGAAGGTGGTAAAAATGCACCTGCCGGATTGTACACAAGATTTAAAATCAAACCACTTCCCTGTACTCCATAACCGGTAGCGTTGAGCATTTGCAATGCTTTAATTGAATCATCAAAAACCCCGGCGCCTCTTTGCCTGTCGGTTCTTTCTCTTGTATAAAATGGCAATGAAGAAACGATCTCTACATTATGTTGTTTAAAAAATTCAGGAAGATCATTATATTTTTTGTTGGCAAGAATGATGGTAAGATTGGAGCGAACAATAACATGAATGGCCACCTTTTTTATTTCTTCAATAAACCACCTGAAATCAGGGTTCATTTCCGGCGCTCCCCCGGTGACATCCACTGTTGTTAATAAGGGATTATTTTTTATTACAGTGAGACATTCCTGCATTGTCTTTTTATTCATAATTTCCTTTCGGTCGGGGCCCGCATCTACATGGCAATGCGCACAAGCCTGGTTGCACATCTTGCCAACGTTTACCTGGAATATCTCAACCCCGGTAGCCTTTAAAGGATATAAATTGTTTTTTTCCAATTTTTGCTGGAAAGGCACTAAAGCAAAATCCCCAGATCTGCCATGCTCAATTATTCCCATTTGAACCTGAGTATCAGCTAAAATATTCCCTTGTGCCTTTAGTGACTTCATAATTCATGTTCGTTTTGTGTTTTAATTGTCAATTGTCATTAGTTATCTTGCACATTACCGATGAAATTCTAACTTTCGAGAAATAACTTATTGACCTTGGACTAATGACTTACTCACCATTCACTATTCACCGTCACATCGCTATCTCTTTTACTTTATTCATCATTTGCACACCATGAACTAAAGAAGCTCCGCCACGAATTGCTGCTGCTACATGGACCGCTTCCATAATTTGTGTCTCACTCCACCCCTTTTCATAGGCATCGCTGCTATAGGCATCAATACAATAAGGACATTGTACTGCATGAGCCACCGCCAAAGCAATTAATGATTTTTCCTTTGCCGTTAAAGCACTTTCCGCAAAAGCTGCCCCATACCATGCAAAAAACTTGTCTGCAAGATCTTTTTGATATTCTGAAATATTTCCAAATTTGCCAAGGTCCTCGGAATTATAATAATGGTTGCTCATTGTTTTCCTTTTATAGTTATCAAGAAATAAATTCCAATATAATTTAAGAGTAATTTTTGGATTTGTACCCCGGAAATGATTTTTGTGAATGCTGAACGGTGAATTAAGCACGGTTCATATATTTGGCATGGTATCAAGTATCAGGTATCAGGTAACAGGCAACATTCTAAATGGTTCGCTCCGGATCAAACTTTCCCAATTCTTAAGCATATCATCCAAATATCTTCAGAAGATGGCTATAATTTGGAACTCAATCTCTGTTGAAAATGGAGTCATAGTCAACTTCATCTTTAAGTTAGTTCGGCCGTAAGGCCCATTGTTTATACATTTTCCGGATATGAAAAATAAGCGGTAAGTAAAATTGCCACACCGCTAGCTGATACAACTGAAGTCCGTAATATCTTATGAATGATTTATTTCCAGGGTCTCAAGGAAATAATTGTTTAAACAGCTGCTACTGCCTCTTGTTTTTAAGCTTTAAGCTTTTGGTAAATTACCCGCAGGGAAATAAGGGAGCTTGTTAATCAAGACTTTATTCAAGCAAAATTTATAATGCATGTAAAATTATTATTTATGGCAGTGAATACAGTCCCAAATAATATTTTATAATCCCGTGGAATTTATGCCACAAAGCAGGCTTTTGCTGATTACAACTGCTTACGGCCTGACTTTTTTATACAGACCTACAAGATCGCCCTCAGCAAGAACATGTCCCTGCATACTTTTTTCCAGGCCAGTCTTATCTGTATTTTTATCCAAATCGAGTTTTGTATTCAGTGCGTACACCGTGAAATGATAATGATGTGTGCCGGATGGAGGGCACATTCCTATATAGCCCTGTTTTTTAGCGCTATTCATGCCTTGCTGGGCACCTTTAAAATTTTCAGGTATTTTATTATCAACGGGTTCAATATTCCAGACTACCCAATGCGTAAAGCCGCCCTGCATTGGTGCATCCGGGTCATGCAGAATAATAGCCAACGATTTTACACCGGATGGGATGTTATTGATCAGTAATGGAGGGCTCACCTCTTTACCCTCGCAGGAATATTTAGCAGGGATAGAGCCATTGTTTTCGAAGCTTGTACTGCTGATTTTCAATTCGGGGCTATTAAAAAAAGGTGTTAGGGCAATTGCGGCTGCTGCGGATAGATTTCCAAGTAAACGCATAAAATTTTTTTAAAAAAAAAGAGAAAAAATCGTACCATTAATTTTATGCTCCCTGGGAAATGTAAGACAGTGCATAGAAATTGGCAACTGGCTGCTTTTATGCTTCTTATGTTAACCTACATTTGTTTGAAAATTGGTTTCAGCTAAGGATCTGAAATATTTTTAACCCGGCAACATCGTTAATGGTGATGATATTTTATTTGAACATGATTACAATTAATACAAACCCTTTATAAATAGTTATCTGAATGAAAGCAAAACTGAGAAGCAGCCAATGGTTTGGAAGGACTGGAAAAGATGGATTTATTTACCGTGCCTGGATGAAAAACCAGGGTATTCCAGACTATGAATTTTCCGATAAACCAATTATCGGGATATGCAATACCTGGTCTGAATTAACTCCGTGTAATGCACATTTCAGGGAGCTGGCCATGTCTGTGAAACGGGGTGTATCTGAGGCGGGTGGATTTCCTGTTGAGTTCCCTGTAATGTCTTTAGGTGAAACTCTAATCAAACCTACAGCCATGTTATACCGTAACCTCGTAAGCATGGACGTAGAAGAATCCATAAGAGCCAACCCATTGGATGGAGTTGTGTTGCTATGTGGTTGTGATAAAACTACACCGTCACTTGTAATGGGTGCCTGTAGCGTTGACCTGCCAACCATTATTGTTTCAGGCGGCCCGATGTTAACAGGCCGACATAGAGGATCAGCTATAGGAACCAGTGATGTCTGGCGCTATCATGATTCTATAAAAGAAGAGAAAATAACCCAGGAAGAATTAATAAGTATTGAATCCGCGATGTGCAGGAGCCAGGGCCACTGCGCAGTGATGGGTACCGCTTCGACCATGGCTTGTATGGTGGAAGCATTAGGTCTTTCATTGCCCGGTAATGCTGCTATTCCTGCTGTTGATGCAAGAAGAAAAGTACTGGCTCAATTATCAGGATTGAGAATTGTTGAAATGGTAAAACAAAATATTACATTGTCTTCTATTCTTACCAGGAAGGCTTTTGAAAATGCCATTATTTCAAATGCAGCTATAGGGGGTTCAACAAATTTTGTACTTCATTTACTGGCCATAGCAGGTAGAATTGGTGTTGATCTTAGTTTAGATGATTTTGATAATTTAGTTGCCCGAATTCCTCTTATAGCAAACCTTCAGCCTTCGGGTAAATATTTTATGGAAGATCTTTTTTATGCTGGCGGATTACCGGCAATATTAAAAGAACTGGATAAATTTCTTCATAAAGACTGTGTTACTGTCAATGGGAAAACCATTAAGGAGAATTATGATAAAAGTGAATGCTTTAACAGGGAAATAATTGCTACTGTAGAAGAACCTTTTAACTCAATCTCCGGGATTGTTATTTTGAATGGGAATCTTTGTGAAAACGGGGCTGTTATAAAACCTTCGGCAGCCACTACTGCTCTGATGCATCATACCGGAGAGGCTGTGGTGTTTGAAACAATCGAAGACTATAAAGCAAGAATTGACGATCCAGAATTGAAAGTGGACGAAAATAGTATTTTGGTATTAAAAAATGTTGGTCCGGTTGGCTATCCTGGTATGCCTGAAGTTGGAAATATGGGGCTTCCGAAAAAATTACTTGATAAAGGTGTTTCAGATATGGTTCGTATTTCAGATGGAAGAATGAGCGGCACAGGATTTGGGACGGTTGTATTACATGTATCCCCGGAGGCCGTTTATGGAGGTAATTTTAGTGTGATTCAAAATGGAGATCTTATCACACTGGATGTGCTCAATCGCTCATTACATGTGCATATCAGCGATGAAGAATTAACTCAAAGAAAAAAAGACCGGGCCCAGCCTTTGCCTGTTTCAGATAGAGGGTACGTGAATTTATATATCAATAACGTTGAGCAGGCACATCAGGGAGTAGATTTTAAATTTCTAAAGGGAAAATCCGGAAGCGACGTTGTAAGAGACTCACACTAATAATATAATCGTTATGATATTTGATGAACAGGTAGCTGTTATTACCGGGGCTGGCCAGGGTATCGGATTTGAAATTGCGAAGCAGCTTGCTTTGCAGGGAGCCTCCGTAATATTAAATGATTTGGATGAATCTCTTACGGCAAAGGCTGTATTAGCCATCAATGATTCCGGTGGCAGGTGTTATCCATTTTATGGTGATGCGTCTGATATAGCTGTCATACACAATATGGTGCAGGAGGCGGTGAATAAATTTGGCAGGCTTACTATTGCAATTGCAAATGCCGGCATTACTTTGTTTGATGATTTTTTTAATTATAAACCAGAAGCATTAAATAAAGTAATGCAATTAAATCTTGCAGGCAGTTTTTTCCTGGCACAGGAAGCAGCAAAGCAAATGAGGGATCAGCAATCAGCTGGTAGTATATTATTTATGTCTTCGGTAACGGGGCACCAGGCTCATAAAAATTTAGCTGCATATGGAATGACAAAAGCCGGCCTGGAAATGCTGGCAAAAACGCTTGTTGTTGAGCTTTCAGAATATAAGATTACAGTCAATGCAATTGCACCGGGCGCCACTGTGACTGAAAGAACAATTGAAGATCATAACTATGAAAAGACCTGGTCACAAATAACCCCAATGGGGAGGCCCGCAAGTGTTGAAGACATAGCAAATGCCGCACTCTTCTTAGTGTCTCCGGTATCACGGCATATAACAGGGCAGAGCCTGATTGTTGATGGTGGATGGACCTCTGTAAGTCCCTCACCTTATTGAGCTTATAGCAAATTTTTGGTATTTAACTTTAAATTGTTTTGAAAATCACTTTTCAACGCTCATTTCATCATCAAAGCTCCTGATCAGGAGTTCTAATTCCGGGTCCTCATAAATATCAAGGCATCTCATCAGGTATAAATTCCTTTTATACTTGCTTTTGTAAGTAACCGATGATTTTTTTTGTATAAAACTATCAATTGCTTCATACGCATGATTTCCATATGAGCCAGTTTCCCGGTAGCCAGGCATACTACCATCTTTCAACAAAAAAGAATCCCGGGGATACTTCTCTATTAAGCATTTACACAAAGCATACTTCTTTAGCTTGAGCCTTTCCTGTATCAATGATGAGTCATTCAATAATGTTGATTTGGAATTTGAATG
>Ga0068860_100008587_pt1 | contig 10184 bp, 7 predicted proteins | sample KBSSwiS32_FD_66597 | JGI IMG/M metagenome (GOLD analysis project Ga0068860, IMG submission 66597) | Switchgrass rhizosphere microbial communities from Kellogg Biological Station, Michigan, USA - KBS Switchgrass S3-2 | ecosystem: Host-associated > Plants > Roots > Rhizosphere > Soil ...
TCGAATTGATGGCGAACATTAAGAATGAAGTCCTGAACAATCTGTTCCGCAGCACTTCCAATCTGCAGGCTTTCGAAAATTTCCTCGCAACATTGCCGCAGTTCCTTCTGCGCGAAGAAGGTCCAACCGCGCCAAGTGCAACCGCTGACGCGCGCATGCGCCACCCAGTCGGTGCGATGGCCGCAGTAGGTGGAGACGGCGATGGCGACGGAGGAGTATCAATCGATCTGCCAATTCGCCGTTCATTGCCGAAAGTCGGTCGTAACGAACCCTGTCCGTGCGGCAGCGGGAAAAAATATAAGAACTGCTGCGGCCGCACCGCGTAATCGAGTCCCAGGCCTACAGCTTCAGGATGTCGCCGAGTTGCTTCGGGTCCGTCACTGGCGCTTTACAGGTGAAATTCTCACATAAGTACGCGGCTGGTTTTCCTTCTACCAGCGACATCGCACGGATCGCTTCATTTCGCTCGCGGAGGTATTTCTGCCCTTGGCCACCGTCAGCCAGGATTACGATTGTGTTTGGAAGAAAATGGCGATGAACCTCCTTGAGTAACGCTTTGGTTTCCGGCGAATCCTTCTTTCCAGCAATCACGATCTGGCGCGGCTTGCTTAACGAGTTTTCGACGGCGACGAGCATCTGCGGCATCCCACTAGAGAACTGCGAAAGTATCGTCGCAAATGCATCGATGGTTTTCTTCGCACGTTCAGCCAACTTCGTGTCGTCATAGATCTGCGATAACCGCAGCAGGTTCGACGCCGCGATAGAACTCGCAGCAGGCTCCGCACCGTCGTTGTCGTCTTTCATCCGGACGAACACGCTTTCATCCCGACCGCTATTGCTGAAGTAACCGCCGTTCTTCTCGTCGAAGAACAGGCGATCCTGTGTCGCCTGCAAGTCGCTCGCGAGCTTCAGCCATTCGACATCGAATGATGCTTCGTAGAGATCGAGCAGACCTCGAACAACGAACGCGTAGTCATCAGCGAACCCTTCGATCTTGCTCCGGCCCTCCCGGTAACTGCGATACAAAATCTTGCGGGATGGATCGTACAACCCTGTCCGCACAAAATTTGCAGAACGCGTTGCGATCTCGAGATAACGCGGCTCGTCGATTACTTGCGCGGCGCGGGCGTAGGCGGAGATCATCAAACCGTTCCAAGAGGAAATGATTTTATCGTCCAGATGGGGACGCGGACGTTGCGTTCGGATCGCAAATAATTTCTCGCGCGATCGCGTGAGTATCTTTCCAACCTCCGCTTCGCTCTTCTTAAAATGTCGGGCGATTTCAGCGATCGTGTGGCGCTCGATTAGAATGTTCTTCCCGCGGAATTCATCGTGCGGATCGCTTCCTTCCGGGGCGTTGCCGTGCGCTTGGACGCCGTAATGGAAATCGAAAACCTCGGCGGAATCACCGAGTGCCTCGTCGATTTCTTTTTTCGTCCAGATGTAGAATGCGCCTTCTGCGGTCTTATGTAGCGGCGTTCTCTGGGCGTCGACATCCGGTTCGCTTCGGCGATCGGAGATCGCCGCTGCAGGGACGGGGCTGTCGGCGTCCTCGGCGGAGAAAAAGCCGCCTTCTTTCGACGTCATATCGCGAGCGACGTAATCGAGGATGTCGCGCGCGACTGATTCGAATTGCTTATCTCTTGTGATTTGGAATGCGTCGAGATAGGCGACGGCGAGCTGCGCCTGGTCGTAAAGCATTTTCTCGAAGTGCGGCACGTGCCAATACCGATCGACCGAGTAACGATGAAACCCGCCGCCAATGTGATCATGCATTCCGCCCGCAGCCATTTTACGCAGCGTGAACAGCGTCATGTCGAGGGAGTGCTTGGCGGCATCGCTCTTGGGATCTCGTGCATAGAATCGCGTGAGAAAATTAAGCGTGACTGGCCGCGGAAATTTCGGCGCAGTACCGAACCCGCCTTCCTTCGGGTCATAACTGCGATCTAGCTGTTTATAGGCGGCATCCAGAACCGAGCCGTCGATTTTCCCTTCACCCGGTGCGGCAAATTGAGATTCGCGAAGCGCCTCAACGATCCTGCTCCCCTGCTCCACAATTTTGTCGTGATCTTCCTTCCAAGCTGTCGCGATCCGCTCCAGCACTTTTTTGAAAGCTGGCTGACCGTACCGCTCCTCCGGCGGAAAATAGGTCCCTCCCACAAACGGTTTCAGGTCAGGCGTCAACCAAACGCTCATCGGCCAGCCGCCGCTGCCTGTCGTCGCTTGAACAAAGGTCATGTAAACACGATCAACATCGGGGCGCTCTTCGCGATCCACCTTGATGTTCACGAACTCGCGATTCATGATCGCGGCCATTTCTTCGTTCTCGAATGATTCGTGGGCCATGACATGGCACCAGTGACAGGTCGAATAACCGACCGAGAGAAAGATCGGTTTGTTTTCCCGGCGCGCCTTCGCGAACGCTTCTTCGCCCCACGGATACCAGTCCACTGGATTATGCGCGTGCTGGAGAAGATAAGGCGACTTCTCGTGCGCCAGCCGGTTCGTGTGCTCGCTCTTTTTCGTAGAGGAGCTTTCTGAGCGCTGAGCGTCCACTAGTGTGGGGCCAGCATCGTTATGATTTGCTGTCACCAGCCAAACTAACGCCAGAATGCCAAAGGGGAAGCGAACCATATTGCCTCGGGATCACAATTCTTGTCATTCCGAGCGAAGTCGAGGAATCCCGTTGCGGAACGATCAGGTTGCGCTACGGGATTCTTCGACTCCGCTCCCCTTCGCTCAGAATGACGGAGAATTCCACAAGTATGGACACGACGCATCTGATCCTTCTTTTCCTCGCCATCGGAGTCATCGCGTTGCTTTACTCGTCGGTCGGTCACGCCGGTGCGTCAGGTTACATCGCAACGATGACGTTGTTTGGAATCGCACCCGTTGTGATTCGTCCAACTGCCCTTGTGCTCAATATTTTGGTGGCCTCCATCGGTACGTTCCAGTTTTGGCGCGCCGGATATTTCTCGTGGAAGTTGTTTTGGCCATTCGCGCTGCTGTCCATTCCGGCAGCATATCTCGGTGGTTATTTGCAACCATCTGCGTCAGTCCTGAAGATTCTTATCGGTGTTGTGCTACTATTCTCAGCAGCCCGACTATTGGTTCGTCGTAGTGATCCGCCGCAAACATCTCCTCCGTCGCAGCCGGTCGCGATAGGTGTGGGTGGAGCGCTCGGGTTCCTCGCAGGATTGACCGGAACTGGAGGCGGAATTTTCCTAACGCCGATCCTGCTTTTTTGTCGTTGGGCTCAAATTCGGCAAGCCGCCGCCGTCTCTGCGCTGTTCATCTGGGTGAACTCGATTGCAGGATTGATTGGCTACTTCACAAAAACCCGCACCATCCCTTCGCTCGGATTCATTCTCGCAGCGGCAGCAATTATCGGCGGCATTATCGGCTCGCATCTGGGGAGCAGGCGTTTCGCGGTCCGCGTAATTTCGCTTTGCCTTGCGGCAGTGCTAATTATTGCGGGAATCAAATTGATCTTCACGAGGTAGGGGCGATTGACCTCAATCGCCTGGGCGGTTCGGGTGAACCGCCCCTACCTTCCGTAATTGTAGCTTCGGCGCGGTTTTGGGAGACCACGGATTGATTGTGTAATCCGACGCGATGATCTCATCGGCGTATCGGCTCAAAAGCTGGCAAAGCGCGGCAACATCCAGCGCGTGATGCCACGGCGCGAAGTTCGCGAGATTTTTCTGCGCCAGCCGAAACAAACGCACCGCGGGAGGCAAGCGCCTGCTATGCTTTGCGTGCGACGGATGTTCGAAGCGCTTTTGAAGATGAACGAACGCGCCGGCCGCCTGGATCAAGCCCTTGAAAAAGGCGGCATCGGGCGATTTGCTGTTGAGCCAAAGCTGCTCCAGAACATCGTGCGCCTCGTAGTACCGCTGTTCGTTCCAGCAGCGAAAAAACGCGAGGTAATACGGATGTTTTTCCACGTCGGCCTGGTGCGGGTTCACGTTTTCCCCAGCCGCTTCGGCCACCCATTGTGAAATCCTCTCGCGTTTGTTCATTGGGAGCATTAATTTGCTCGCGGCTCAGAGGATGAGCAAACCACGAACCACCAACCATTCGGAGGGACATCGTCCGCCCTCCCCTGTCGTTCGCGCCGGAAACGCCGGGCAAGGCGCGCGGAGTTTGCTGCCGCAAAAATGAGTGCCTTCACGCTGGCCGTTGTGCTGGGCGGCATCGCCGTTTTGATCTTTTGCTCCGCACTATTTTCCAGAGTGGAGACAGCACTCTCTTTGCTAAAGACACATCAGCTGCGCCGCCTCGAAGCAAATCATGCGGGGCTTACCAATTTCATACAGCTTTTCCGCGAAAATCCGCGTCACGTTTTGAATGTGCTGCTGCTGGGAGACGGATTAGTCAACGTGCTGCTAGTGGTGTTGTGTCTTTTCTTTCTCTGGGAAGGCCCGCTTGCGGGGCGGGTTCCGCAATGGCTGGCCGGCATTTTGATCTTCGCGATCGTGGTGTTGCTCTGCGATTTAGTGCCGAAACTAGTGGCCCTCGCGGCACCTTCGAAGCTTTCGGCGGTCGGCGCTTTCACCTTGCAAATCGCAATGCCGTTTCTCGATCGCGTCGGCCGCGGACTCGAAACCATGAGCGATTATGTGCTCGATCGTTTCACGCCAGCGCATTCGCGCAGTCGACCGCGCTTAAGCGACGAGGAACTTGGAACGCTGCTTCAGATCGGTGAAGAGGAAGGGACGTTGTACCAAGGCGAAGCGGAGATGATTCAGGAAATCATCAAATTAGGCGATAGAACGGCAAAGGATTGCATGACGCCGCGTGTGGACAGCTTCATGCTGCCGGATGATTTAACTAACGAGGAAGCAATCGCGCGTCTAAAGGAGAAACGACATCGGCGCGTGCCCGTTTATGCCGATACGCCAGATCAAATCCTCGGCATCATCGACGTAAAACTTTTCCTGCTCGGTCCCTCGGAACATTACACTGAGAAACTCATCGCACCGTCGTTTATCCCGGAGACGATGCGCGCGGTGGAATTGCTCAAGCTTTTTCTCACACATCCCCAGGGGATGGGCGTCGTGGTCGACGAATTCGGCGGCATTGAAGGAATCATCACCATGGAGGATATCGTCGAGGAAATTCTCAGTGGCACCACGCCGCGCGATGGTTCGCAGTTTTACATCGAGCCTCTCGGGAACGGCAAATTTCTCGTGAGCGGGAACGCGCGTCTGGACGATTTGACCGAACATCTCGGCTTTGAAATTGACGCTGAAGGGATCGACACCATCGGCGGATTGGTTTTTACACGCCTGGGTTATATGCCGTCTTCCGGAACGAAACTCGAGATCCCCGGCCTTGCGATCACTGTTCGTCGTGCCACGCGCAAGAGAATCGAAGAAGTCCTACTGGAGAAAACTACAAACGCATTCGAGGAGGCGGCATGACGGTCGCGGTCATCATTATCGTTTGTTGCTGGATCATTTCGTTTTTCTTCAACGGAATCGAAAGCGGTCTGCTGTCGATCGATCCGGTGCGATTGCGGCAAAATGTGAAGCGGCGCGTTCCGGCAGCTTTGCAGTTGAATCGCCTGCTCAAGCACCCCGAACGATTGCTGGCAACCGTTCTGCTCATCACGAATGCGGCGGACATCGTCGCTCTGCTGTTGCTGACAAGCCAGCTGTTTCGGTGGTTCGGCTATGTAGGATTCTTGCTGGCCCTGGTCATTGCGCTTCCGGTTTATTTATTTCTCTTGTCGGTTCTCCCCAAGTCGCTATTCCGACGATTTCCTTTTCGCGCGCTTGCGCGGCTTGCCGGTGTGCTCGAATTCACGTCGATTTTGTTTTCGCCGCTCCTCGAACTCGGCGCGCGAATAGGCAAGCTACTCCTGCCGGGGCGTGCCGGGAAACGGGGTCGCCTTTTTGCTGCACGCGAAGAACTGAAACAGGTCACAACCGAAAGCGAGCGTGAGGGCGCTCTTACTGCCACCGAGCGCGCGATGATCCACAGCGTCGTTGATTTTCGCGGCTCCAAAGTCCGCGACGTCATGGTGCCCGCGGCGGAGGTTGCTGCGCTACGCTCCGGCGCGTCAACACAGGAAGCGCTCGAGCTTAGCGCCTCTACCGGTCTCGATCGGCTGCCCGTGCTTGCGCCCGACGGCCAACCGGCCGGATTGGTCAATGTTCTGGACATTTTGCTCGAACGAGACGGAAACAAACCGCTGGCCGAATACGTACGGCGCATTGTAACGACTACGGACGATGAGCCCACTTATCGTGTCATGCAGCAACTGCGCGGTGCACGACTTGGGCTGGCGGCGGTTGTCGATCGAAAGAACGACTTTCGCGGGATCGTTGCCATCGAGGATTTAGTTCGCCGTCTCGTTTCCGCGGGCAACGCTTAGGGCCGTCGTGGTACGGCGCGTCACTCCCGTGCGCGCTGATATGTGAATGCCTACCCGGCGGGCAGAGGACCCTAGCCTGCTCTCACCAGACCTGTGTCTTCATCGCTCAGAATTCGAGCGCAACTTACTAGGGCGACGTGCGAAAAAGCCTGAGGAAAATTTCCCAGCTGACGCTTTGCGCGCGGATCGTACTCTTCGGATAGCAGTCCAAGATCGTTGCGCACATCAAGCAAGCGCTCGAACAATTCGCGTGCTTCTTTTTTTCGGCCGAGCAAATGCCAGCAATCCGCCAGCCAAAAGGAGCATGGAAGAAACACTCCTTCGTCCCCCGGCAATCCATCCACTCCCATTTCCTGTGGCCGATAACGCAGCACGAAACCATCCTGCATCAGTTCGCGTTCGATTGCCTCAATCGTGCCGCGGACACGTTCGTCAGTAGCGGGCAGAAAATCGGCGAGCGGCATTGTAAGCAGGCTCGCATCCAACGCATCAGACCCATAAACCTGCGTGAAGGCTTTCTTCTTCGGGTTATAGCCGCGCTCGCATACTTCGGCATGAATTTGATCCCGAATTTTTTGCCAGCGATCGACGTGCCCATGAGCCGCGCAGCCGCAATTCTCGACCAACTTGACCGCGCGATCGAATGCCAGCCAGGCCATCATTTTTGAGTGGGTAAACTGCTGCCGGCCGCCGCGGACTTCCCAGATCCCTTCGTCCGGCTCCTGCCAATGCGATTCCAGGAACTTCATTATCGCGACCATGAGCCTCCAGTCGGGCTCGGTCATTTTGATTCCAGCGATATGACCCTGCCATGCCGCAGCCAGCACCTCGCCATAGACGTCGAGCTGAAATTGATTTGACGCCGCGTTGCCGACGCGCACCGGCTGCGAATTTTCATATCCGGACAGCCACGGAACCTCAGATTCAACAAGTCGGCGTTCGCCGCTCACGCCGTAGATCGTTTGCATTTGCGCCGGGCTGCCGGCGATGGCGCGCAGCAGCCATTCACGCCACGATTTCGCTTCCTCGCGATACCCCGCGCCGAGCAACACCAGTAAAATTAACGCTGCATCTCGCAACCAGCAGAAGCGATAATCCCAGTTGCGAACTCCTCCAATTTGCTCTGGCAACGAAGTGGTAAGCGCCGCAACCAGGCCGCCAGTAGGCGCATAGGTCAATCCCTTCAACGTAATGAGTGAACGCACCACTGCATCGCGCCATTTTCCTTCGCTTTGAAATTGTTTCGCCCAATCTTCCCAGAATTTTTCAGTGTCGCGCAACGCGTGCTCAGGATTTATTTTTCTCGGCGGATCTGTGTGGGAGGCGAACCATGTAAGCACAAACGGAATGCGGTCGCCTTTTGCCACAGTGAATTCGGCTACCGTGGTTAAATCCTTCCCATGAGTTTCAACCGGCGTCCGTAAGATCAATGCATCAGGACCGGCAACTGCTTCGAGTCCGTCGAACCGCTTGCGCAGCCGCACCCACGGCACGATGTGCCCGTAATCAAACCGGATGATCAGCTCCATGTGCATCGAGACTTCACCGCGCAAGCCTTCGATGATGCGGATGATGTCCGGGTTCTCGCCGCGCGGCGGCATGAAATCGATCAGGCGCACCGTGCCGCTCTTTGTTTCAATTTCCGTTTCAAGAATCAGCGTCTCTCCGCGATAGCAGCGGCGCGTCGCTTCAACCTTCTCCTGTGGAAAAAACCGCCAGTGTCCGTTTTCCTTGTCGCCGAGCAACGACGCAAAACAGGCGCCCGAATCGAATCGAGGAAAGCATAACCAATCGACACAGCCATCGCGACTCACGAGCGCACCAGTTTGGGTGTCACTGATGAAACCGTAATCCTCGATTTTTGTAGTTGCCTGCGCCATCTAACTCCTACTCCTGCTCCTGCTCGTAATCGTAATCGTAATCGTAATCGTAATCGTGCTCGGAGTTATGCATGACCGTCAACTTGTAAGCGGGCAAACGTTTGTAGTTCCGCCTTCAGGCGGCGAGCACAGCGCATGCGCCTCACGCCCGCGTAAACGCCGAACTCCGAACATTCACCTCGGCTATGCTGGGGGAGCTATTCGTTTGCAAGTTTCGCGATCTCCTCCCGCGTGAGCCGGAACACGGTCCATTCGTGCATCGGTGTTGCGCCGAGTGCGCGATAAAACTTGATCGCCGGTTCATTCCAATCGAGCACCGCCCATTCCATCCGGCCGCAGCCGCGATCACGCGCGATCTTTGCAAGCTCTACCAGCAACGCGCGACCATAACCTTTACCGCGTTTCTCCGGCTTAACGAACAGATCTTCGAGATAAAGCCCGGGCCGCCCGAGCCAGGTAGAAAAATTATAAAAGTAAAGCGCGAAGCCAACCGGCGATTTCCCTTCAAACGCAAGTAACACTTCAGCCGCCGGCCGTTCTCCGAACAAAACATCCACAAGCTGCTCCTCGGTCGCGACCACTTCATCTGGCGCGCGTTCGTATGTCGCTAGATCGCGAATGAGTTGCAGAATGATCGGCACGTCCGCGACATGCGCCGGACGAATCTGGAAATTTTCAACTCTGTTCACCTTGATACTGATTGTCGACGACGCGCGAACGCGCGCAACTGGTGGGAATTGCTTACGCACGTGTGTTTTCTCAAAAAAAGAAAGAAAAGTCTCGACTTTTTTTTGCAATTTAGCCTAACATCGACAGTCGCGAATGCGGCTTATGCAGAAGCAGCTCCACTCAAGCGTGAAAGCGCCCATTCCTCGGAGCGCGTTTTACCTCCTTCTGCTTGCGGCTATCTGCGTAATTCCGTTTGCATTGGGCCAACGGCAGCCGACCAGGCAGAGAACTCTCACGTTTACAGAGCGCGTAGCCTACCAGCGAGCGATTGAAGAGGTTTACTGGTGTCATCGCATCTTGCCGAGCGACCGCCCTGATCCCAAGCCGTCTCTCGATGCAGTGATGTCCTACGCGCAACTCGAAAAGAAAGTCGGACATTATTTGCGCAATTCACAGGCGCTGGAGGATTACTGGCAGCGGCCAATCACTCCTGACCAACTGCAAGCCGAAATGAATCGGATGGCACAGCACACAAAGCAGCCAGAGGTGTTGCGCGAACTTTTTGAAGCGCTCGGAAACAATCCCTTTGTTATAGCCGAGTGCCTGGCCAAGCCAGTGCTGTCGGAGCGTCTGTTTAAGTCGGCAATGGCTTCCCAGGCTGTCGGCCTGACAGTGAGCCAGCCAATTAATTCTCGCACAATAGATCGAGCACCGTTTAGTGGTTACACTCTTCCAAGGATTGCGAATGCATCGAAGCAGGAAGGCACGTGCCTTGATACTTGGACTCCAACCAGCCTCACCAACGCGCCCGATGCCCGATTCAATCACACGGCGGTCTGGACCGGTAATGAGATGATCGTCTGGGGCGGAGCTACCAGCGGCCCCATCTATTTTAATACCGGCGGCAGATATAACCCCAGCACCGACAGTTGGACAGCCACCAGCACCACAAACGCGCCCGATGCCCGAGCCGTTCACACAGCAGTGTGGACCGGCAGCGAAATGATCGTCTGGGGCGGAGGCACTGGCGGCAGCACCTTTTTTAACAGTGGCGGCAGATACAACCCCAGCACTGACAGTTGGACAGCCACCAGCCTCACCGGCGCGCCGGCTGCTCGAACGCAACACACGGCAGTGTGGACCGGCAGCCAAATGATCGTCTGGGGTGGAGTGGATAGCGGGGGCTATTTTAACAGTGGCGGCAGGTATAATCCCGGCACCGATAGTTGGACAGCTACCAGCACCATTAATGC
>Ga0068860_100008591_pt1 | contig 10181 bp, 6 predicted proteins | sample KBSSwiS32_FD_66597 | JGI IMG/M metagenome (GOLD analysis project Ga0068860, IMG submission 66597) | Switchgrass rhizosphere microbial communities from Kellogg Biological Station, Michigan, USA - KBS Switchgrass S3-2 | ecosystem: Host-associated > Plants > Roots > Rhizosphere > Soil ...
GCATAGTATTCAGTCCCGCCTTCGGCAACCCAAAGAAGTTTTGTGTAATTCTCGTTCTCATAATCAAAAGGACCAAGTGCATCCGGCCGAATTCGCTTTACGTTAAAACAGTGAAAGTACTCGTGAGCGACCAGGCCAAGAAATCCCTTGTATCGAGTGTCGGGTTTGAATCCGAACCGATTGAACTGAAGTGCGGTTGAGTTCAGATGCTCCAGACCGCCCCCGCCGCGGAGATTTACGATAAACGTATAGTTATCGTAAGGAAGCTCGCCAAAGATCTTGTAAGCCTCTTCGACGATCTTTGGAAGATCCGTTGAAATTCTTTTGAGATCATAATTTCCTTCGCCTGAAAACACGACGCGATGCGGCTTGCCCTCGACCGTGAAAGAAGCCTCGGTGAAGTTGCTGACCTCGAAAGGAGAATCATAAAGAATGTCGAAGTTTGCGGCCCGGAACGTGTTCGGCTGGCCGGTAACCGGCGGCAGGCCTGTCGCTATCTTCCAATTCTTGTATGGGGAAACTCGGATAGTTGAAGGAGCTTTGAGCTGGTCCTTTGGAAACATCAGTGTCGCTCCGTTGTTCCAAAATCCATGCTGGTCGTTCAGTTCATTGGTACGAACAGTCAATTCGTTTGCATACACGCGATAAGAAGCAATGATGTCTTTCGCGCCGACAGTATCGATCTGCCAGGTGTTCTTATTTGTTTTTCGCCACGCAAGATCTTTTCCGCTCGCGTCTTTAACAGCGAAATCCTGAACATGCCTGGCGTACTCGCGGACGAGATAGCTTCCTGGCGTCCATACCGGCATTTTCAGCTCTGCCTGGGTCGGCATCTGATCCCACTTGAGCCGCATTTCAACTTCAAGCAAATGCGTCCATGGTTTTGACATCGATACGGTATAGGAGATGTCAGGAGAGGCTGCGGGAACCGCGTCTACAGCTGCAGGCGGCGATGGTTTCGACCGCTTATCCTTCGCTGGGGTTTCTTTGTACATCGATATGAATATTGCAAAGATTACAAGAAGAAACGCAATGCGGTTCACGAATTTATGCATGTTTATGACGCTCCGTTCAGGTGTTTACTGTTTATTATCCTGCTATTCTACAATAGTTAAGTAAATTCAGAATAGTTAGACAAATTGAGCAGTTTGATTTCCGCGGAAAGATTGCGCAGATGCTCGAAGATAACCCAAAAGATATGGACGGACAGGCGGAGAAGGAGAAGTTTTTTACTACACCGCTCCTTCTGATCTTCGTAACCGTTTTCATAGACCTTATCGGATTCGGCATTCTTATTCCTATCCTTCCGCTTTACGCGCAAACACCGCCGTATAACGCCTCGCCGTTCGAGGTGAACATGCTCTTCGCGATCTATTCGTGGATGCAATTCTTCTTTGCGCCCGTGCTTGGCAAACTTTCGGACCGATACGGACGAAGGCCCATACTTTACGTCAGTTTGATGGGCTCGGCTGTCGGTTATCTCGTGCTCGGCTTGGCGAACACGCTATTTCTGGTTTTTCTAGGGCGTATCATCAGCGGTATCACAGGCGGAAACATATCGACAGCTCAGGCATATATTGCGGATGTGACCAGCAAGGAAAATCGCGCAAAGGGCATGGGATTATTCGGAGCCGCCTTTGGGCTTGGATTCATCCTTGGTCCCGCGATCGCTGGATTTCTTAGTAAATATGGGATACATGTGCCGTTTTATTTCGCCGGCATATTGTCATTTGTGAACGCGACGGCCGTGTACTTTATCCTGCCGGAATCAGTCAAAAAAGATCGTCCGCAGCCCGAGCGCAAGAACCGGCTTGTCGAACTGATCGAATCGCTCAGACAAAAGGAATACGGCATTCTTAACCTGATCTATTTTTTGCTGATCACAGCTTTTTCGATAATGACCGCGGCGTTCGTGCTGTATACTGCTTTTCGATTTGGATACAACGCGGAGCAGAACGGCTACCTCTTCGCGTTTGTCGGCATGATCTCGGTGATCGGGCAGGGAGTTTTGTTCGGCAGGCTGGCGGAGCGCGTAGGCGAGGGAGCATTGACCGCGATAGGGTGCCTGTTGATGTTCGCAAGCCTGTTCGCGATACCGATCGTCGGCCCCGGCAGCGGGGGCCTCACGGCGCTCCTGATCGGCTGCACATTCATGGCATTCGGCAACTCACTTGCTTCGCCGGCCATTGTCAGCCTGGTGTCGAAGATCTCGCATGAGGACGAACAAGGAACATCGCTAGGTATAATGCAATCGGGCGCAAGCCTCGCACGGGCGATCGGCCCCACTGTCGGCGGATTCCTATTAAATAATTCACTAAATACGATCGACAATTTTACGATCGCGCGCACCTTCTGGACGGCGTCGGGAATAATGTTCGTTGCTTTTCTAACAACGATCTACTTTTTGCGAGTAGTAAAAACTGAGCAGGTGGTAGCGGGAATCTAGCTGACGGCCCTGTGGCGCTGCGTATCGGCCGGCGGAAATGAAAGCCTGAATGTGGCGCCGGAGCCAGAGGAATTATTAACTGCTTCGATCGAACCGGCATGCTCCTGGATGATGCCGTATGTGACGGCCAGGCCAAGGCCCGTTCCGTTTCCGACGCCCTTTGTAGTAAAAAAGGGATCGAAGATCTTCTTCAGGTTCTCGTCAGGAATTCCTTCACCCGTATCCGAAACCTCAATGAGAATATCTCCTTTGTAACCGACGCGAGAGGTCAAAGTGATCGTTCCGCCGCCGACTATCGCGTCACGAGCATTGAGGATCAGGTTCGTAAAGACCTGCTGCAGCTTTCCACCGCTGCCAAGAATGATCGGAAGTTCGGTGGAATAATTTTTAACGATCCCAACGTTAGATTTCCTGAGTTGGGGCTCGAGGAGTTGCAGGGTGTCGTTAAGCAATTTGTTAGCGTCCAGCTCCATAAACTCTGACGCGTTTCCCGTTCGCGAAAAATTAAGCAGATTGCCGACGATATTCGATGCCCGTTCCGTTTGCCGCTGCATCTTTTGAAGCAAGGCATGTTTCGGATCGGTTTCCGGAATCATGCTCATCAACATCTGTGTGTAGCTCGAAACTCCAGTAAGCGGGGTGTTGACCTCATGCGCGACGCCCGCCGCTAGAAGGCCAATGCTCGAAAGCTTTTCACTCTGTTGAAGCGTTTCCTCAAGCTTGACGCGGGACGACACATTTTCAAGTACGATGATCGCACCGGTCTGTTGATTCGAAACCGAGCGGAGCGGAGCAACCGCGACGTTAAGGATCAACGATTTACCGTGGGAGTCGCGCGCGTGAAGCTTGTATGCATTGCGGATCTCGGTAAGGTGCCAGCGGCTCCGGCCTAGTATACTCTCCAGGTTAAGAGCAAAGCTCTCGTCGAATATCTCGTCAACTAACTTACCGACCGTTTGCTGTCGGGTAAGGGCCATCATCTCCTCGAAGGTTGAGTTACAGCGGGTAATTCTGCCTTCCTCGTCTACAGCCAGGAGTCCGACGTTAACCGATTCGACGATCGATTCGTTGAACTCTTTCAAAAGGGCAAGCTCGTCGGTGTATTGCTGTTGCTCTTCGTACAAGCGGCTATTCTCGACCGCAACCGCGATATAGCCCGACACTGTTTTTAGGATCTCGAGATCTTCGGAGGAAAGCAGCGACCCATCGCTGGCGCGGCCAAGGCCGATCACCGCCACCATCTTGCTTCTGACCACACAGGGCACGAAATAATGAAGCTCGCGGCGAACAATGGCTTTTGCATGCCCGTTACCGTTTCCGTTCGAGTTTACGTTTGGCGTTTCTGTCTCGAGCAGATCAAACTCATCGGCCCGAACAACCCCCTTTTCGGCTGATTTCTGACGGATCATCAGCCGAAAATCGGGCGGCGGAACAAATGTCTCGCTCAAACCGATCGACCTGGCAACCCGGTAACCGCCCGGAGCAGAACCGTCCTCGATAAGCACGGCGAGTTTCTCTACATCCATCACCTGATGCAGCCGTTCGATCAAGTTCTCGAGAAGAGGATCAAGCGCGGTAGTCGCGGAAAGCGTACGGCCAAAATCAAGAAGTCCATGGCGCAAATCATAGCGTTCTCCATAGAAAAATCGTTCGACCCTTTCCTGTAGATAACGTTTCAGCGGTTCGCTCAAAAGCACTATCGCGCCCATCGCAACGATCGCTATAAGGGCACGGAGAGTGATCTCAGTGGTCGAGAGATTATTGCCGACAGCCAGAAAAACCAATCCCAAAGCAACCGCACCGATCATCATCGCTATGGCGACCGTAGTAAGCGCGTAAACCAGTGCACGGCGAACGACGACGTCAACGTCCATTAATCTGTAACGGACGACCGAGTGTCCGAAGCTCAGCGGTATCAAAGCCAAGGGCAATGTCGTGATCGCAACCGCAAAATTGTCATTGGGCAGATACGCACCCGCCAACCTAACGACTATGATCGGCAAAACGGCAACGATGGTTCCCCACATAGCCCACTTCAGGCGTTGGCGTACCATCGACTGACTATTTTTGAAAAATCTCCAAACAAGAAAGCCGGCTCCTGCAGACACCCCGACAACAAAATGGACGAACAGAGCTTTGTAAAGAAACGCGTATATCCCGTACTGATCGTCAAGAGCGGCAATGACCTCCGCAGTCCTGGAACGAACGAAGAATTGTGGGATTAGCGAGAGGAGGATCCACGAAATGGATAGCACTGCCGCTGGAACATAGAGTGCATAGGTCTTCCAGCGAGCCGATTCGAAGACCTCGCTTCGAACCGGGTAACGGATACAAAAATGGAGAAACAGAGGAACGAAGAAAGCGAACGCAACGTCATCGATCAAGCTGATCGCAAGATCGAAATCCTCCCCGGTGCCCACGGCCCTATAGACGTGAAAGACGAACGCGGCCAGACAAACGATCGCAAAATGAATGACGAACGGCGAACGACTGCCCTGCTTGAAAAGCACAAAGATCCCTACGCCGAGCCACACCAGACCGACGATCCCCAGAAATACGATTCCCGGCGTCCAGCGTGGAACCTGGTCGATATGCTTAAGGTCCGCGTAGTAAAAATTATTTTGGAAGGAATAGGAAGGTCTTTGATAAAAGTACGTAAGATTTCCGTCGACGCCCGCTGTTTCGAGGTACATCTGGATATCTGCCACCGATGTAACCTCGTCGGTCTTGTCACCGTCAAGGCTGATACCGATAAGACGGTCGCCTGCCGCAAGGCCTGCACGTGAACCCGCCAATCCCGGATTAACCTGTTTCGCAAAGATCCCCTTATCTGTCTTTTCCCAATTGACACCGTCAGTCGGAGGAAGTTTTTGAACGGCCCTTTGAGACAGATTTAGAGCACCGCCGGCCACCAGCAAAACGGTCGCCAACAGCCAAATCAAGCTCCAGCTTGTCAGGATCTTTCCTTTCATTTAGCGGGCAAACCTCGCCGAGTGTTTAATGGACGCAAAACACGTTCCAAGAGTCATCCACACCCCGAATCGCCTTTAAGTGTTCATTTAACCCTGAAATCCGTCGCATATCTATATAAAACGGTCAATTACGGCGATTTTATATTCAGTTTTTTGCTTTCGAATCCGAGATTTCGGAGACAAAAAAATACCACAAATGCCAATTTGTCTTGATGGAAACCTCCCCGATCAAGCCGATGTCATCTGTGGCCTTTTTAGAACCTTACCAGTATTCCGCCTCGGAGCATCCGACCTTGCGAGTTGAGTCGCAGGCTGCCCTCTTCTCCGCTCACTCCCGTCTGGAAACCAAAGAGGTTTCGGGCGTCCACGATAGCCTCAGCGTGAAACGGCAGACCGAGGTTTGGAAGGGATTGGGTAACAAGGATGTTCAGGCTCGGGTCGTAGATCGCGAGCCGTCCCTGGAAAGGATCGATCGCAAATACGGTTGCTTGCGGTGACAATCTGAAGATCGTCTTGACGGAGGTCCCGGTCCTTAGATCTGCCTCAAACTGACCAAAGAAGGACTGGAAGAAATCATCTTGGAACAGGTTAGCAGGGTTCGTGATGCCCTCGTCAGAAAGCTTTTGGCCGAGACCCGCAGAATAACCGGCGGAGGTGCTGAATCTGTCATTGATCCGCCGCGAGTAGACCACCCGAATTCCCTGTGTCTTTCCGACCTGGTTTGACACAAAATCGCTGAAATTGCTCTCGGATAAGGCATCTAAAGGAGTGCTTATCACGCCAACGCCTCGTCCAAGAGTCGTGTCGAAGAAAGCCGTGGCTGCGATACTCGAACTGTTATCGAGAACACGCTCGATCCCAAATTCAAGGCGTCGGCTCTTGTTCATCTGAGGTTTGCTCTGTTCGACATAAAGGTCTTCGACAGCAACGGGTTCAGAGAATGAGACGGACGTCCCTTCAAACGCGATCGCATCGGCCCAGGTCTTTTCTTCGGTCTTGGTCGTATAGGCGGCCTGAAAACGGGTTTTTGAATCTATGTCGAATTGAAAGCCAAGCCTCGGTGAGAGCGACGAGTCGCTTCCCGCTCCTACAAACTTTGAGTAGTCAACACCAACCACCACCACAACGCCCGGGCGCACATTCCATTCATCGAGAGCCTGGACCGAGAATTGGCCCAAGGGGCTTTCTTCCGTGCCGACTGTACCCAAACGTGCAACCGCAGTATTCAGATGGAGTTCGTGCTTTTCGTTTGCCTTGAATTTAAAAGATGTTTCGAGTCGCTGCGGAGCAACCTTGCCGAATCCTGTCTGACCCGCAACGATCACCTGAGCTTTTCCGGTTTTAGGCAGGAGCGTGGCGAAATTTATGCCCTGGAAAGCCCCGGCGTTTGAGCCCGCAAAGTAGGTTTCAACGACCGTCTGACCTTTATGAGAGGGCTCCGGGTCGTTTGTCTCCACCGCGTCGGAATCGTTTTGCGCCGTGGAATCATCAGCAATCGGAGCCTTACCCTGAGTATTTTGATAAATCGAACGCGCACTGTTTGCGGCCCGAATGCGCCACTTCGAACTGTTGCGATCAAGCCTTTTTTCAGGAAGAGTATTGCCGCTTCCTGCACGTTCAAGTTTGAAACCGTAAACCAGATCGTCCGCTTTATTTAACTCGACAGACGCGAGTGTGACGGGATTAAAACCTTCGGCAACGGCAAGAACCGTGTAAGTTCCGGGCATGAGACGAGCAAGGAAGCTACCGTCGCTCGCGGAGTGTACCTGCTTGAGCAAACGCGTCGTGCCAACCTGGAATATGGCCACAGTCGCATCCACGATCGGGCTTCCTCCGTCATCACGAACAACGCCGCGGATCACACCCACATTTGAAGCATGCTCGACTACGATCTCAGCCCGCAAATCGATCGAAAATGCGGAAAGAGAACAAACCGCTACCATAGCAAAGAGGAGAGGCTGTATAAGATTTATATTGTTTTTCCTAAATCCCATCTAGATTTCCAGTCCCTGAGCTGTGTAATTGATCGAGCCCCTTCGTTCGCGGGAATTACTGATTGCCGCCTTCGCAAAAATCGCTACTCCGAGCAATTCCAGTATTTTCTTCGCAAAAATCAAGCGTGTCAAGCCAGAAAGACACTCCGAACTGGGTTGTTGGATGCCCTATGCCTTGACAAAGTTTGCCCTTAGGCTTAAGAATTAGTTCTTGTTTTCGAACCTTGAGGAGACGTGGCTGAGTGGCTGAAAGCGGCGGTTTGCTAAACCGTTGTACTCCAAAAGGGTACCACAGGTTCGAATCCTGTCGTCTCCGCCATTGATCTTAAAGCTGTTGGACCCCGGGTGGTTTAACGGCTTTTCGTGTTTTTGCCCATGCGCAGAACAGTGATCATCTACAGCTTGGCGATGGCGGTGCTTATCGGGCTGTTAAAGCTCGTCGAGTACAAGTACTTCGTACGTGATATTCCGCTGGAGTTTTATATCGGGCTGGTGGCGGCAATGTTTACGGCGCTGGGTATCTGGGCGGGACTTCGGCTCACAAAACCAAAGATCGTCAAAGTTTTGCCAGCTTTCGAGCTCGACAGAGCAAATCTCGAAAAAACGGGGATCAGCAACCGGGAATACGAGGTGCTTGAGCTTATATCCCAAGGCCTGTCGAACGACGAGATAGCGGAAAAGCTTTTCGTTTCAATAAGTACCGTCAAATCACATGTCTCGAACGTCCTCGGCAAACTCGACGCTCGCCGCCGCACCCAGGCGATACAACGTGCCAAGGAATTGCATATAATTCCCTAGTTCTTTCGGCTGATTTACCCAAAACTAAGCGAATTCATACTTTCGGCTGATGTGCGCCCTGGGCGATTCGCTTACGATCCTGAGCCAGGAGGAAACACATATGAAAAAAGTTGTGCTTACATTTGGTTTGATCGGCGGCGCGATCATGGTCTTTTTCGTTTTCCTGGTCGGGACGCTTCACGACAGAGAGCTCATTAGTCCCGAGAATGGCGAGCTCGTCGGTTACGCGACAATGGTCATCTCGCTGGCAGTGATCTTTTTCGGGATCAAATCCTATCGCGACAATTACAGCGGCGGCTCGATCACTTTTTGGAAAGGGATCCAGATCGGTCTGCTTATCTCGGTCATCGGCGGCGTGCTGTATTTCGTCGGCGTCGAGGGGTATAACCTCGCAAACCCTGAATTCGCGCCGAAGTTTATGAAGAAATGGGCCGATCACGAAGCCGATAAGGCCCGGGCTCGCGGAGCTTCGGAGGATGAGATCGCTACTGCACGCAAGCAGATCGAGGATATGGACAAGGTCTTTGCTAACCCGTTTTTTATGTTTCTTATCTGCCTGATGGAGATATCTCCCGTTGGAATAATCATCACGGTTATAAGTGCGGCGCTGCTGCGGAAGAAAGAAATGCTGCCGGCGGAGAACTCCACTCTTGGGTATCAAGGAGGCATATGAATACTGTATTGCGAAACGTACTGGCTGTAATTGCGGGACTAATTGTCGGCGCCATTGTCAATATGGCTCTTGTCATGGTGGGCGGGGCATTGATCCCGGCGCCGGCTGGAGTCGATGTCACGAATGTGGAAAGTATCAGGGCGTCGATCCATCTTTTCGAGGCCAAGCACTTCGTTTTCCCATTTCTCGCACATGCCATAGGCACCTTAATCGGGGCCTTGGTTGCGTCTCTTATCGGCGGCAGCAACCGGATGTTGCTGGCCATGATCGTTGGCGTCTTCGGAGTGTTGGGCGGGATCGCGGCGGCATTCATGGTCCCGGCCCCGGTGTGGTTTATGGCCCTCGATCTTGTGGTCGCCTACATCCCAATGGCATGGCTCGGCTGGAAACTAAGCGGGAAGCCCTAGCAGCTCTTCCCCAGCTTTTGCGTTCTACGGGGCGATGCGTGAAAATCGTGGTTTATGTCAGTACGCGTCAGATTTGCACCTTCGCCCACGGGATACCTTCATATCGGTTCGGCCCGGACGGCGCTTTTTAATTATCTTTACGCCCGCCACACCGGCGGGAAATTCCTGCTTCGAATAGAAGACACCGACCTTGCGCGTTCGACAGACGAATCGACGCGGTCGATCCTCGACGGCCTTGCCTGGCTCGAACTCGACCACGACGAAGAGATCATTTTTCAATCGAACAATGCCGACAAGCATCGCGCGGCGGCGCTCAAATTGCTTGACGAAGGGAAAGCCTATCGTGACTTCACTCCGAAGGAAGAGATTTCGGACAAGTCGGTAAAAGAGGCGATCGTTGAACGCGCCAAGCAGGGCGAGAAGAACCACCGGGCAAATCAGTACCGGGACCTGTCGAAGGAAGAGTCTGATTCAAAGGCCGCTGCGGGCGAACCCTTTGCGATCAGGCTAAAGGTCGCCGAAACCGGGAAAACATCGTTTGAAGATGCGGTTTACGGTCTGCAGGAGCGAGATTACTCCGACACGGAAGACCTCGTACTGCTGCGATCGGACGAGCATCCGCTTTATAACCTCGCGGTTGTTTGCGATGACATCGAGATGGAGATCACGCATGTCATCCGCGGCCAGGACCACCTCACTAACGCGCACAAGCAGGTCTTGATCTACGAAGCGCTTGGCGTGACGCCGCCCAAATTTGCACACCTGCCGCTGATACTTGCACCGAACAAAGGCAAGCTATCCAAGCGAAAGCACGGCGAGGTCGTTTCGATGACGACGTATCGCGACGCGGGTTTTCTGGCTGCCGCGTTTCGCAACTTTCTTGCCCTTTTA
>Ga0068860_100008594_pt1 | contig 10180 bp, 9 predicted proteins | sample KBSSwiS32_FD_66597 | JGI IMG/M metagenome (GOLD analysis project Ga0068860, IMG submission 66597) | Switchgrass rhizosphere microbial communities from Kellogg Biological Station, Michigan, USA - KBS Switchgrass S3-2 | ecosystem: Host-associated > Plants > Roots > Rhizosphere > Soil ...
CCGGCACCGGCGCCCAGGCCATGCCGATCAGCCCGGCGGCGAAGGCGGCGCGGTCGCGCACCGCCGCGTCCTGGTCGGACAGGGCGCGCTGGATGGTGGGGATGGCGGCCGGGTCCTGGATCCGCCCCAGCGCCACCAGCGCGCGCGCGCGGGTGGCCGGGTCGGCGGAGGCGGCGAGCGCCTCCAGGCGGCCCAGGTCCTGCGGGCGCAGGTCCTCCAGGCGCTCGATCTCCGCGATGTCCGGCGAGGAGGAGCGGGAGACGCGGGTGGTGGCACAGCCGGTGGCGAGGGTGGCCAGGGAAGCGAGGGCGAGGGCGGCGAGGCGTGGAGGTCGCATGGGGGCGCGCGCATTCTGCCCGGCCGCGCGCTCTGCGCTAGGCTGTCGTCCGCGTGAAATGCCCAGGGTGCAGCACCGAGGTCCCGGACGGGACCTCCATCTGCCCGAGCTGCGACTACATCATCGACGACGCCTTCCTGGGCGCCGCGCCCGCGCCCGCGCCCGAGGAGCGCGGCGAGGGCGACACCAACCCCGGCTTCAAGCGGCCCTCGCCCCCGCCCACGCGCTCCGGGAAGAAGCGGAAGCCGCAGGCGCGCAAGGCGAAGAAGACCAACGGCTCCGCCGACCTGGACATCCCGGAGCCCTTGCCGCCGCCGGCCCCGCTCTCCCCCACCATGCCCACCCGCTACGCCCCCGAATCGCCGGGCGCCCGCGGCGGGCCGTCGTACTCGCCGGTGTTCAGCCCCGAGGAGGCGATGCAGGACGCCCGGCTGTTCGTGGGCGGGCTGACCACCGCGGACAAGCTGACGCTGATCGGCGGCGGGCTGTGCCTGTTGTGCTCGTTCTTCCCCTGGAAGGAGACCGCCGCCGAGGGCGAGGTGATCGGCCTGCAGTCCCTGGGCATCGTGGCCACCGGCCTGATGGCGCTGGCGATGGCGGCGGTGGTGGGGCGCGCGCGGCGGAGCGTGCCCGTCAACCCGGCGGTGATGTGGCTGATGCAGCTGGCGTGCTCCGGGGCGACCATCGTGTGGTGCCTGGTGTTCATCAAGCTCTCCTGGGACCCCACCGAGGCGCACTCGGTGGACGGGAACATGCTGGTGGCCACGTCGAAGCCGGCGATGGGCGTCTACCTGAGCGCGGCGGGCGCGATCATCGCCGCGGCGGGGACGCTGCTGGGGCTCAAGGACAGCTCGTCGTGAGCGGGGAGACTCCGCTCGCGCGGCTCACCTCCACCCTGCACGGCGCCGTCCTCGGGCAGACGCGGCCCATCGCGGACCTGGTCACCGCCTTCCTGGCGCGCGGGCACGTGCTCCTGGAGGGCGTCCCCGGCGTGGCGAAGACGCTGATCGCGCGGTCGCTGGCGTCGGCGCTGGGGCTCTCCTTCGCGCGGGTGCAGTTCACGCCGGACCTGATGCCGGCGGACATCCTGGGCACGTCGGTGTTCCGGCCCGACGAGGGCGCCTTCCGGCTGGTGAAGGGGCCGATCTTCACCGAGGTGCTGGTGGCGGACGAGATCAACCGCACCCCGCCCAAGACGCAGGCCGCGCTGCTGGAGGCGATGGAGGAGCGGCAGGTCACCATCGACGGGACGTCGCACCCCCTGGACGCGCGCTTCTTCGTGGTGGCCACCCAGAACCCGCTGGAGCTGGAGGGGACCTACCCGCTGCCGGAGGCGCAGCTGGACAGGTTCATGATGCGGGTGAAGGTCGGCTACCCGGAGCTGGAGGCGGAGCAGGCGATGGTGCGGGCCCACCACCAGCGCCAGGGCGCGCCGCCCCGGGTCGAACGGGTGCTCCAGGAGGGCGAGCTGGACGCGCTCCAGCGCGAGGCCGCCGCCGTCCGCTGCGACGAGTCGGTGCAGGCGTACGTGGTGGCGGTGGTGCGGCAGACGCGGCAGAGCCCGCCGCTGCGGCTGGGGGCGTCCCCGCGCGCGTCGCAGATGCTGCTGGGCGCGGCCAAGGCGCGCGCCGCGCTGCGGGGCCAGGCGTTCGTCACCCCGGACGAGGTGAAGGAGGTGGCGCCCAGCGTGCTCAACCACCGGCTGGTGCTGAGGGCGGAGGCGGAGGTGGAGGGGCTGACCGCGGAGGACGTGCTGCGCCGGGTGCTGGACGAGGTGCCGGTGCCGAGGTGAACGGGCGCCCGGTCCCCACCGCGCGCGCCGCCGCCCTCGCCGCCGCGGCTTTGTTGCCGGCGGTGCTGGCGCTGGTCTCGCCCGGGTTCGCGCTGGTGGCGGCGGCGGTGGACGTGGCGGCGCTGCTGCTGTGCGCGGCGGATTACTGGCTGGCCCCCGGCGCTTCGGCGCTGTCCGCGCGGCGGCAGGTGGAGTCGGTGCTCTCCTCGGGCGCCGGGAACCCGGTGGCGCTCGAGCTGGAGTGGAAGGGCGCGCGGGCGGTGCGGGGCGAGCTGCGCGACGTCCCGCCGCCCGGGATGGCGTCCACCGGGCACCGGATGCGCTTCGAGCTGACGCCTTCGCGGCGGACCGCGACGCTCAGGTACCGGGTGACGCCCGGGGTGCGCGGGGACGCGGCGTTCGGGGACCTGCACGTGCGGCTGGAGGGGCCGCTGGGGCTGTGCGCGCGGCAGTCGGCGGTGCCGGCGGCGCAGGCGGTGAAGGTGTACCCGGACCTCTCGTCGCTGAGCCGGAGCGCGCTGGAGCTGGCGCGGGCGGCGGACGAGGTGGCGGCGCGGCCCACCCGGCGCAAGGCGGAGGGGCGGGAGTTCGACTCGCTGCGAGAGTACCGGCCGGGGGACGACGCGCGGACCATCGACTGGAAGGCGACCGCGCGGCGGGCGCGGACCATGGTGCGCGTGCACCGGCCGGAGCAGGACCAGCCGGTGATGCTGGTGCTGGACTGCGGGCGGCACATGGCGGGCCGGGTGGACGGCCGGCGCAAGCTGGACCACGCGGTGGACGCGGCGCTGCGGCTGGCGCGGGTGTCGCTGGAGCAGGGCGACCACGTGGGGGTGGTGGCGTTCGCGCGCGACGTGCAGGCGCACGTGCCGCCGCGCAAGGGGGCGGCGCACCTGCGCGAGCTGACCAGGGCGCTGTACCGGGTGGAGGCGGCGCTGGAGGAGAGCGACTACGGGCGGGCGCTCGACGCCTGCTTCGCGCGGCACCACAAGCGGACGCTGGTGGTGGTGCTCTCGGACCTGCTGGACCTGGAGACCTCCTCGGCGCTGGTGAAGCGGGCCCTGGCGCTGGCGCCGCGGCACCTCCCGCTCGTGGCGTCGCTCCACGACCGCGCCCTGTCGGAGCTGGCGGAGCGCGTCCCACAGTCCGTGCAGGACGCCTACGAGCGGCAGGTGGCGTCGCGGCTGGAGGACGAGTACCGCCTCACCGCCGCCCGGCTGCGCGACGCGGGCGCACTGGTGGTGCGGGCGCCCGCCGCCACGTTCTCCGCCGAGGCGGTGAACGCGTACCTGCGGGTGAAGCGCGAGGGACGGCTGTAGTCCACGTCGAGCGATTCCAGGCGCGAGCAGCAAAGCCAGATCGCGCTTGCTCGGCAGCGCGTGACGCAGCGAGAGCTCGCTTCGCGGAGCGGGATCCACCAGGCAGAGGTCAGCCGGATCCTCTCCGGGCGTACCCAGCCCAGGGTCGGCACGGCCGAAAGGTTGGCGCGCGCCCTTGGCGCCGAGCTCCAGGTGGTCTCGACCTCAGGCCGAGTCCGCCGGCCTTCGAGCAAGAAGAAGTCCCGGTAGCCGCTGGCGAGCGCATTGCAATGGGCCGCGGCCCATGAGAACGACCCTGCTGATCCTCGCCGCCGGCGCCTGCCTGCTGGCGGCCTGCTGGCCCTGCATGCCCAACGGCACCTCCTGCGTCCGCGAGTGCTCGACCACCGCGGACTGCCTCTCCGGGCAGGTCTGCGTCCACGAGCACGCCCACGACGCCGACCGCGACACCTGCGAAGCGCCGTGCGACCTGCCCGACGGCGGGCGGCGGACGTTCACCTGCCCCGACTCGCCGCTCGGCACCTCCTGCACGACGGACGACGGGCAGCCGTTCTGCCCGCCGGAAATCTGAGGTCCCGCGCCCCGGGCGCCCTACCGGAGCTTCCCGGCCTTCACCTCTTCCCGCACCAGGTGGGCCCACTCGAACGCGACCTTCAGCTCCATCTCGCGCTCCTTGAGGAGCCTGGGGTCGCCGGAGGTGGCGGCGGCGGCGATGTTCGCCTGCGCCTCCTCCACCACGACGTCGGCGGCCAGGAGCATCTCCTGCTCGGCTTCGTTGAGGTCGGCGTCCCCCGGCACTGAAGAGACCGTAGCAACCCGGAAGATGGGCCGACCACTTCTACCCACCGAATGTTGAGCAGACGCCGCTGGGCGCGCGCCCGCCCCCGAGCGCCCGGGCCGATTTACCGGCCCGCGGATCGACCCCCTTTACAGGATCGATCCGGCCCGCAAGATGGCGCGCCCAGTGTCGAAGACCGCCGCCGCCGCCCAGACCCGCGCCGACCTCCCCGAGCCGGAAACCCCTCCCCGCCCGCTCACCCGCTTCCACGAGCGCCTGCTGGTGGAGGAGCTGTCGGCCCGGGCCGGCGACGGCACCACCCGGCTCGCCTCCGCCCTCTCCGAGGCGCGCGTGGACCTCAACCCGCACCAGGTGGAGGCCGCCGCCTTCGCCCTGGACTCGCTCTCCCGCGGCGGCTGCATGCTCGCGGACGAGGTCGGCCTGGGGAAGACCATCGAGGCCGGCATCGTCCTCGCCCAGCTCCTCGCCGAAGGGAAGAGCCGCCTCCTGGTCCTCGCCCCCGCCACCCTGCGCGCCCAGTGGCAGCAGGAGCTGCGCGACAAGTTCGACCTCGACGCGGTGGTGGTGGACGGCCGCACCGTGCGCGCCACCGGCAACCCGTTCGACCAGCCGGCGGTGGTGATCTGCTCCCACCCCTTCGCCGCCACCCGCGGCGAGCTGCTCTCGCAGATCCGCTGGGACGTGGTGGTCATCGACGAGGCCCACCGCCTCCGCAACGCCTACAAGCCGTCCCACAAGACCGGCCGCGCGCTCAAGGCCGGGCTCAAGGACTGCCCCAAGCTCCTCCTCACCGCCACCCCGCTCCAGAACGACCTGCTGGAGCTGTTCGGCCTCCTCTCCCTCCTGGACGAGCAGATCCTCGGCCCCGAGCACGCCTTCCGCGCCCGCTACGAGGTGGACCCGGAGGGCGCCCTCGCCGACTCCGGGACGGCGGAGCTGAAGGACCGCCTCTCCGGCGTGGTGCAGCGCACGCTCCGCCGCCAGGTCCGCGAATACGTCCGCTTCACCGACCGCCGCAGCATCGTGGAGGACTTCGCCCCTTCGGCCGAGGAGCAGGACCTCTACGACAAGGTGTCGGAGTACCTCCGGCGTTCGGAGGCGGCGGCCATCGAGCCGGGGAGGAAGACCCTCCTCACCCTCGTCTACCGGAAGCTCCTCGCCAGCTCGACCTACGCCATCGCGCCCACGCTGCGGAAGCTGGCGGAGACGCTCAAAAAGCGCCTCGAAGCGGCGAAGCGCGGCGCCGAGGCGCAGGGCCTCCTCTTCGCCGCCGAGCCGGAGGAGGCGCGCCAGTTCTCCGAGGAGGTGGAGGAGTGGGGCGAAGACCCCCAGCCTCCCCGCCCCAGCGGCCTCAAGGCGCTCCAGGACGAGCTGTGGGAGCTGGAGCAGTACGCCGCGCAGGCGGAGCGCATCGGTGTCAACGCCAAGGGCGAGGCCCTCAAGCGCGCGCTGGACCGCACCTTCACCGTGGCCCGCGCCCACCAGTGGCCGGAGAAGGCGGTCATCTTCACCGAGTCGCGCCGCACGCAGGAGTACCTGCTCCGCCTCCTCTCCGAGCACGGCTTCCGCGGGAAGATCTCCGTCCTCTGCGGCGACGCCGGCACCCCCGAGGAGCGCGCCCGGCTGGTGGAGGAGTTCCGCGACCGCACCCAGATCCTCCTCTCCACCGAGGCCGGCGCCGAAGGGCTGAACCTCCAGTTCTGCAACCTGGTGGTGAACTACGACCTGCCCTGGAACCCCCAGCGCATCGAGCAGCGCATCGGCCGCTGCCACCGCTATGGCCAGCAGCGCGACGTGCTGGTGCTCAACTTCCTCAACCGCCAGAACGCCGCCGACGCGCGCCTCTACGACCTGCTGGAGAAGAAGCTCAACCTCTTCGACGGCGTGTTCGGCGCCTCCGACGAGATCCTGGGCGCGCTGGAGAGCGGGGTGGACTTCGAGCGGCGCGTGCTGGACATCTACCAGTCCTGCCGCCAGCCGGAGGAGATCGACCGCGCCTTCGACGCCCTCCGCGCGGACCTGGAGAAGCGGATCGACCAGCGGATGACCTCCGCGCGCTCGCTCATCCTGGAGCGCTTCGACGGCGAGGTCCGCCGCCGCCTCCGCCTGGCCGGCGAGCAGGCCAAGGAGGTGGTGCAAAGGCGGAGGCAGCGGGCGCGCGCGCTCACCGGGTCGGTGCTGGGCGGCGAGCCTCCGGCGCCCTCGGGCCCCGGCGCCGAACGGCAGCGGCTCTCCCGCGCCGCCGGCCAGGTGCGCGGCCGGACCGTGGACGCGGTGAGCTACCTGTCGCTCGACGCCGCCGCGCTGCCCGCCCGGCTCTCCCGGCTGGCCGGCGCCGAGGGCTGGTGGTTCGCCTACCGGGTGGAGCTGACCGGCCTCAAGCCGGAGGAGCGGCTGCTGCACCTGGTGCTGGTCCGCGAGGGCGACCGCTTCCGCGCCCTGCCGCTGCAGGACGCCGACCACTTCCTCAAGCTCCCCGCCCAGGACGAGGCGCTGCGCAAGCCGGCGCCGGTCTCGGTCACCTCCGCGCAGGAGCAGGCGCTGGCCCAGGCGCGCGAGGAGCTGGCGCGGGCGGCGGAGCGGCGGAGCGCGGTGGAGCTGGACCTGGGGCGCGAGCGCGCCGACCGCTACGCCGAGGACTGCCTGCTGGAGCCGCGGCAGGCGATGGAGAAGGCGCGCGCCGAGTGGGAGGCCGCCCGCCACACCGTGGCCCAGCAGGAGGACCCGGCGGAGCGGGTGAAGGCCCGCGCCTTCGCCGAGAGACTGGAGCGCGACTATCGGCGGCGGCTGCAGGCGCTGCGGATGGAGGAGGAGAAGCGCTACGCCCAGAAGGACCGCTCCCTGGCCCAGCTCGCGCAGCAGGCCAAGGTCGTCGAGAAGCGGGCGCTGATCGCCTCCGCGTACTTCTGGCTCAGCTAGCCCGGGCTAGGCTCCCCGGGCGATGAAGCCGCCCCGGTTCTGCCCCACCTGCGCCAAGCCCCTGGAGCCCCGCGCCCACGGCGGCCGCGACCGCCCCGCCTGCCCGGATCCGGAGTGCGGCTACGTCTTCTGGGACAACCCGCTCCCGGTGGTGGCGGGGCTGGTGGAGCTGGAGGGGAAGGTCATCCTCATCCAGAACAAGGGTTGGCCGGAGTCCTGGTTCGGGCTGGTGACCGGGTTCCTGGAGCGCGGCGAGGCGCCGGACGCCGCCGTCCTGCGCGAGCTGAAGGAGGAGCTGTCGCTGGACGGCGAGGTGGCGCGGCTGATCGGCGTCTACGACTTCTCCATGCGCAACGAGGTGATCGTCGCCTACCACGTGCGCGCGAGGGGGACGATCGCGCTGGGCGAGGAGCTGGCCGCGTTCAAGGCGGTGGCGCCGGAGGACCTCAAGCCCTGGCCCTTCGGCACCGGCCACGCGGTGCGCGACTGGCTGGCCGCGCGCCGGGGCTGACGCTCACTTCTTCTTTTCGTCGTCCAGGCCCTGGTCGACGGCGTTGAGCTGCGCCTGGATCTGCTCGATCAGCGCGGGCAGCGCCTTCGCCTCGGGGGTGGCGGTGCCGATGATCTGCTGCTGGATCTGCATGATCAGCATGGGCAGGTGGGCCACGATCTGCCCCACCGCCGCGCGGATCTGCTTCTTGAGCTGGGGGTTGCCGCCGCGCACCTTGGACAGCGCCTTCATCATCTGATCCAGCTCGACGACGATGCCCTGGAGCTGGATCAGCAGCGGCGCGAGCTGCTCGCGCGGGATCTTCTGCACCAGCGCCGCCGCGGCCTGCAGCCCGGCCTGGGCCTGCGTGCCGCCCGCCACCCGCATCCCGGGCAGCGGCTTGATCGGCGGCAACGGCTTGGACGGCATCATCCCGGGCATGGCCATGTTGGCCTTGCCGCCACCGGCGGCGGGCGCCGCGGGGCCCGAAGGCGCGGGCTTGGCCTTGGCGACCTCGCCCTTCTGCCCGAATGACCCGGAGCCCATCAGCGACCGCATCACGGGGTTGTTGAGGACGCCCGAGAGCTGGTGCATCAGCTTCTGAGCCTTCGCCGCGTCGTCCTTGTCGTCAGCCATCGCGCGCGAGAGGTTAGCCGAAAATAACAGCGGGGTCTGCGCCTGGAGTTCGCAGACCCCGCCTGGGGAGAGCCTCTAACGTGAACCCGGTCGTGCCCTTCGAACTACCCCGGGCGCACGGAGGCGCACTTGTGAAATTGGTCTAGCGGGCCAGCACGCCGCCGGCGAGGCCGCCGCCGCTGCGGGTGCCGCCCATCACGTCGTTGAGGCCCTGGGTCGCGGCCTGCACCTGCGGGTTGTCCTTGCCCAGCTGGGCGGCGAGCTGCTGCAGCACCGGCCCGAGCATCTGGATCACCGCGGTGAGCAGCTGGGTGACGGCCTGCTGGAGCTTCTCCGCCGCCGCCTGCTGGCCAACCGCGCTGTTCGCGTTCGCGTGCTTCTTCGCGGTCTCGCTGGCGTGGGTCTTGTGCGCGCCCTTCTTGGCGTGGGCCTTGCCCTTGGTGTCAGCCTTGGCGTCCTCTTCGCCCTGCCCGGTGAGCTGCTTGATCAGCTCGGTGAGGGTCTGGAGGATCGGGCCGAGCTGGCCGAGGATGTCCTGCGCCCCGCCACCCGCACCGGCCGCCGGGGCCGCGCCGCCAGCGCCGCCGCCCTCCGCAGGCTTGGTCTCGGCCGGCTTGGTCTCCGCGGGCTTGGCCGCCTCGGCGCCACCGCCGCCTTCAGCCGGCTTCGCGGCCTCGGCGCCGCCGGTCGGGCTCTTCTCGCCCGGGGCGATCGCCTTCGCGTCCTGCGCGCCGCCGCCGGCCTGGAGGGCCTTCACCAGATCGCCGATCACCGAGACGATCTTGGTGAGGGAGTCGATGAGCGCGGTCAGGGTCTGCTGGGTGCCCCCCACCTGGTCGGGGCTGCCGAGCGCCGCGAAGTTGGTCGCGCCGGTGCCGAACGTGTTCTGAGCAGTGAACCCGGTCTGGAGGTTCGCCGTCGCCGCGGTGCCGTTGAAGGAGGTGGTGGTCGGCTGGACGACCGCGGTGTTCACAGGGGGCAGAGTGATGTTCGACATGGGGGAATCTCCGTTCGGGCTCGAAAGCGCCGTCGGAGGACCCATGAGCAAAAAGCGATCCCGCGGAGCGGACTTTCGCCGCCCCACGGGATCCAGGTGTTTACGGTCTCATGATTCGAGAAGTTCGGGCCAAGGAGCGCGCGCGGAGTGCGCGCGCGCAGTCCACTTGTCCTCACTTCAGACAGGTGCCGACTGATTTGCGGACACCTGGAGTCTCTAAGCTCCTAACACCCACGTTGGGGTGCCAGGTGGCGGTTAGGCCGCCGCGGGAGCACCACCGGCCGGGGCCGCGCCGCCGGCAGGAGCCGCGCCGCCCGCCGCCTGGCCGCCGCCCAGCGCCTGCATGAGCTGCTGGATCAGGCCGACGATCTTCTGCAGGACCTCCTGGATCTGCTGCATCGGGTCGCCAGCCTTGGCCGCATCCTGGGCCCCACCAGCGGCCGCGTTCGGATCAGCCGCCGGCTGCCCGCCGGCCGCCGGCTGCCCGCCAGCCGCCGCGTTCGGATCAGCAGGAGCCCCGCCCGCCGCAGGCTGCGCGGTCGCCGCGTTCGGATCAGCGGCCGGCGCCCCACCGGCCGCAGGCTGCGCCGCACCCGGCTGCCCACCAGCCGCGGCCGGATCAGCCGCCGGCGCCGCGCCGCCCGCGGGCGCCGCACCGCCGCCCAGGCCCTGCAGCAGCCCGCCGACGGACTTGAGGACATCACCGATCTGCCCGACCAGCTTGCCGATGTCGCCGAGCCCGTTGGCCCCGCCGGCCGCCGGGGTCTGCCCGGTGGCGCCAGCGCCCTGGGTTCCGGTGGCGCCGTTGGCGCCGGCCGCCTGGAAGTTGCTGCCGCCAGCCAGGTTCTGCATCAGCGGGTTCTGGATGCTGGTCGCGTTGTTGCCGGTCGC
>Ga0068860_100008602_pt1 | contig 10174 bp, 12 predicted proteins | sample KBSSwiS32_FD_66597 | JGI IMG/M metagenome (GOLD analysis project Ga0068860, IMG submission 66597) | Switchgrass rhizosphere microbial communities from Kellogg Biological Station, Michigan, USA - KBS Switchgrass S3-2 | ecosystem: Host-associated > Plants > Roots > Rhizosphere > Soil ...
GAGCGGCGCAGGGGTTCGAGTCATGGTAGCGCACGAGTTCACGAACGATCCGTGACGAAACACTTCCTCACATGCGCCTGCGGGCGTTTCGCACACCCGGCGTCGGCATGGGCGCGGGCAGCTCAACGTCGCTGGCACACCGGACAGAAAAACGTCGCCCTCGCACCCTGGACGACGCGCCGGATCGGCGTCCCGCAGCGAACGCAGGGCTTGCCCGCGCGCCCGTAGACCTTGGCGTCGAGCTGGAACTCGCCCGCGGCGCCGTGTGCGTCGCGGAAATTGCGCAAGGTCGAGCCGCCGAGCTCGACGGCGCGCGCCAACGTCGATCGCACCGCATCCGCGAGCCGCGCGGCGCGCGCGCGGCTGATGCGATCGCTGCGCAGGCGCGGATCGATGCCCGCTTCGAACAACGCTTCGCATGCGTAGATGTTGCCGGCGCCGACGACGATCTCGCCGCCGAGGAGCGCCGTCTTGACGGCGACGCGGCGACGTCGCAGCGCGGCGTGGAGGTGCGCGCCGTCGAAGCGATCGTCGAAGGGCTCGAGGCCGAGGCCGGCGAGGAGCGTCGCCGCCGGCGCGGCGTCTGGCGCCGGCGACCAGACGACGGCGCCGAAGCGGCGCGGATCGGTGAGGCGCAGCGTGCCGCGCGCGGTGACGAGGTCGAAGTGGTCGTGGGGGCCGGGCGCGCCGGTCGTTGCGCCGAACGAGAGCGATCCGGACATGCCGAGGTGCATCAGCAGGCCGCCGCGATCGAGCGCGACCCAGAGGTACTTGCCGCGCCGGCTCACCTCGCCGACACGTCGCCCCACGATCGTCTCGTGGCTCACGCCGAGCGGCCAGCGCAGCGGCTTGCCGACGCGCACCGCGGTCACGCGAGCGCCGCGGATCCGGTCGGCAAAGCTGAGCCGGGTGACTTCGACTTCGGGGAGCTCGGGCATGGGCGGCGGGGGTCGCTGGACGCTCGCTGAACCGCCCCCGACGGGGACTTTTCACGAGGCACGGGGAATTATCACGATCGGCGCGGATCGCACCCTTCCCACGCCGTTGACAGCGACGTCCCGACCGGGCTCCGACGCGCCCGCGCCACTAGAATCATCGTTCGCCTGAGGAGTCGTTCATGCCGGCGTTTCGCATCGCTTCCGCCTCGCGCCGCATGCCGGTTTGCGTGCTGGCGCTCGTCGCGCTTTCCAGCGCCGCCGCCCCTGCCGTCGCCGCCGAGCCGGCCGCGCCCAAGTTCGAGAATTCGACGCTCGACGCGCCGCTTTTCTATCAGCTGCTGCTGAGCGAGATCGAGCTGCGCAGCGGTCAGGCCGGCACCGCCTATCAGCTCATGCTCGATGCCGCCCGGCGCGGCAAGGACGAGCAGCTGTTCCGGCGCGCGACCGAGATCGCGCTGCAGGCGCGCGCCGGCGACCAGGCGCTCTCCGCCGTGCTGGCCTGGCGCCAGGCCCTGCCCCAGTCGGCCGACGCCTTGCGCTACCAGATCCAGCTTCTCGTCGCGCTCAATCGCGTCGCCGACGTGGAAGAGCCGCTCGCCGCGCTCCTGCGCCAGACCGCACGGCCGGCGCTGCCGGGCCTGATCGAAGCCCTGCCGCGCCTGCTCGGCCGCGCCGCCGATCGCAACGCGGTCGCCGCGGTGCTGGAGCGGGCCTTGCGGCCCTATGCCGACGCCGCCGACACGAAGGCATCGGCGTCGATCGCCGTCGGACGCGCCTGGCTCGTGGCCGGCGATACCGGCAAGGCGCTCGCGTTCGCGCAACGCGCGAGCGAAGCCGATCCGGCCGCCGAGGGCGCGGCGCTGCTGGCCCTCGACATGCTGCCGGCGACCCCGGAGGCCGAGGCGATCGTCAAGCGCCAGCTGGCGGCGCGCGCCGACAACCCGATGGTGCGCCTGCTGTACGTGCGAACGCTGGCGACGTCGCAGCGCCTCGCCGAGGCGACAGCCGAGATCGAGGTGCTCACCAGGAGCGATCCGAACCTCGCACCGCCGTGGCTGACGCTGGGCGCGCTCGAGCTCGAGATGAAGCGGCCGCGCGAAGCAGCGGCCGCATTGCGCAACTACGTTCGCCTGGTCGAGGGCGGTGCGGCCGTGAACTTCGGCGCCGCCGCGAGCGCGCCGCAGGGTGCGGGCGGCGACGACGAGGACGACACGCCGCCCAACGCGAGCACCGCGTTGACCCAGGCCTTCCTCTTGCTCGCGCAGGCGTCCGAACAGCAGCAGGATTTCGTCGGCGCCGAGCGCTGGCTCGCACGCGTCGACAACCCGCAGCGCGCCCTCGAGGTGCAGGCGCGGCGTGCATCGCTGCTGGCGCGCCAGGGCAAGATGAAGGAAGCGCGCGAGCTGATCCGCAAGGTCCCCGAGCAATCGCCCGGCGACGCGCGCGCCAAGTACCTCGCCGAGACCGAGCTCCTGCGCGATCGCAAGATGTACGCCGAGGCCGTTCAGGTGATGGCGCAGGCGAGCAAGGCCTTCCCCGACGACACCGACCTCCTCTACGAGCAGGCGATGCTCAACGAGAAGCTCGATCGCCTCGACGAGATGGAGCGCCTGCTGCGCCGCGTGATCGCCCTCAAGGCCGATCATCAGCACGCCTACAACGCGCTCGGCTACTCGTTCGCCGAACGCAAGATCCGCCTGCCCGAAGCGCGCCAGCTGATCCAGAAGGCGCTCGAGCTGAGCCCCGGCGAGCCGTCGATCACGGACAGCATGGGCTGGGTCGAGTACCGCCTCGGCAATCGCGAGGAGGCGATCCGCCTGCTGCGCGGCGCCTATCAGTCGCGGCCCGATCCGGAGATCGCTGCGCACCTCGGCGAGGTGCTCTGGAGCGTCGGCCAGACCGAGGAAGCTCGGCGCGTCTTTCGCGATGCGCGCTCGCGCGACGCGCAGAACGACGTCCTGCGCGAAACGCTGGCGCGCCTGCGCGTCGACCTGTGACCCGGCGCGGCGCGATGCCGCGGCCGGTGTTCGAGTCGCTCCGGCTGCGCGCCGTCGCGCTCGCCTTCGCCGGCGTCGTCGCCGCCTGCACGACGGTGCCGCCGGTGGCGCCCGCCGGACCGAGCGATGTCCTCTCGGGCCGCCTCGCGCTTCGCGTCGAGCCGCTCGCCAGCGAGGCGCCCCGCTCGGTGTCGGCGGCATTCGACCTGCGCGGCGATTCGCGAGCCGGCACGCTCGGCCTGTCGACGCCGCTCGGCAGCATGCTGGCGCAGGCACGCTGGTCGCCCGCCGAGGTGGTGCTGACGACGCCGCGCGAGACGCGCCGCTTCGCGAGCCTCGACGAGCTGACGCGCGAGGCGCTCGGCGAGAGCGTGCCGATCGAAGCCTGGTTCGACTGGCTGCGCGGACGCCCGTGGCCCGGAGCGGCGAGCGCACCGCTGGATGCGGCGACGAGCCCGCCGTCGGACCCGCCAGCGCCGGGCTTTCGCCAACTCGGCTGGCGCGTCGACCTGTCGCGGTTCGATGCCGGAACGATCGCGGCGACGCGCGAATCGCCCGCGCCGGTCGTGACGGTGCGAATCCGCCTCGACGGAACCTGACGCGATGGGCATCGCCGCGATCTACGACGTGCCGGCCCCGGCCAAGCTGAACCTGCACCTGCACGTCGTCGGCCGCCGCGCCGACGGCATGCACCTGATCGAATCGCTGATGGTGCTGATCGACTGGTGCGACACGATCCACGTCGAGCCGCGCGGCGACGGACTGCTGCGTCGCCACGACATCGCGGCCGCGCTCCCCGCCGACGACTTGAGCCTGCGCGCCGCGCGCGCGCTGCAAGCGGCTTCCGGCACTCGGCTCGGGGTCGACATCACGGTCGACAAGCAGGTCCCCTGGGGCGCCGGGCTGGGCGGGGGCAGCTCCGACGCCGCGTCGACGCTGCTCGCCCTCAATCGCCTCTGGGGCCTCGGCTGGCCGCTCGAACGGCTGCTCCCGATCGGCCTCGCCCTCGGCGCCGACGTCCCCTTCTTCCTCGCTGGGAGCAACGCCTTGGCATCGGGTATCGGCGAGCGGCTGCTGCGCGTGGACGTCGCGCCGGCGTGGTTCGCCGTCGTCAAGCCCGCTGCGGCACTGGCCACGGGCGAGGTCTTCGCCCGCCCGGAGGTCGCCGAGCGCGTCGCCGCTGCTAGAATCGCGGGCTTTCCCGAAGCCGTTCCAGGTGTCGATGCCGAGCCTGGGCTGCGCGGGGAAACCGGGCCTCGACTCGCCGAAGGCTTCGGGACGAACGACCTCCAGGCCGCGGCCGAGGCGCTCTGCCCCGAGGTCGAACGCGCGGCAGCCTCGCTCCGGCGAACCTACGGCAACAGCCGCATGACGGGTTCGGGGAGCGCGGTCTTCGCGCGGGCAGGAAGCGGCCCGACGCCATCGGCAGCGATGCCGAGCGATTGGCCCGAGGGCTGGTCGGGCAGGATGTGCCGGTCGCTCCGGCGCCACCCGCTCGCCGGCTGGGCCGAAAGCGGGCGGTGATTCGCGGCGAAAGCAGCGAATGGTTGGCGGTGGACGGCGCGAGCCGGGCACCTGCGTAGGGGAGTCGCCAAGTTGGTTAAGGCATCGGATTTTGATTCCGACATGCGAGGGTTCGAGTCCTTCCTCCCCTGCCACTCACTCTGAACGCCATGCTCTTCAACACGGTTCTCTTCACAGGCAATGCGAATCCGGCGCTCGCGCAGGACATCGCCACGCACCTGTCGATCGGCCTCGGCAAGGCCAAGGTCGGGCGCTTCTCGGACGGCGAGGTCGACGTCGAGATCGAGCAGAACGTCCGCGCGCGCGACATCTTCGTCGTCCAGCCGACGTGCTCGCCGACCAACGAGAACCTGATGGAGCTCTGCATCATGGTCGACGCGCTCAAGCGCGCGTCGGCGCGCAGGGTGACCGCTGTGATCCCGTATTTCGGCTATGCGCGCCAGGACCGCCGGCCGCGCTCGACGCGCGTGCCGATCAGCGCCAAGGTCGTCGCCAACATGCTCGAGGCGGTCGGCGTCGAGCGCCTCCTGACGATGGACCTGCACGCCGACCAGATCCAGGGCTTCTTCAACATCCCGGTCGACAACATCTACGCCTCGCCGGTGCTGCTGTCCGACCTGCAGAGCAAGCGCTACGACGACCTGGTCGTCGTCTCGCCCGACGTCGGCGGCGTCGTCCGGGCGCGCGCGCTTGCCAAGCAGGCGGGCTGCGAACTGGCGATCATCGACAAGCGGCGGCCGAAGGCCAACGTCTCGGAAGTGATGCACGTCATCGGCGAGATCGAAGGCCGCAACTGCGTGATCATGGACGACATGATCGACACCGCCGGCACGCTCGTGAAGGCGGCCGACGTGCTGAAGGAGCGCGGCGCGAAGAAGGTCTTCGCGTACTGCACGCACGCCGTCTTCTCGGGGCCGGCGATCGAGCGCATCCAGGGCTCGAAGCTCGACGAGGTCGTGGTCACCGACACGATTCCGCTCGCCGCCGACGGCAAGAAGTGCGCCAAGGTGCGCCAGCTCTCGGTGGCTTTCCTGTTCGCGGAGACGATCCGCCGCATCTCCGACGGCGAGTCGGTCACATCCCTCTTCGCCGAACAGAACAGTAACTTTTAGAAGGACAGCGGGCGTCGCTTCGCGGCGCCCTTTCCGGTTGCGGGGCTTCGCCCCGTTTTTACGAAGCGCCTGGTCGCGGGCCTTCACTTTTTGGAGTTGAAATGAAATTCACCGCTTACGAGCGCACTGTGCAGGGGACCGGAGCGAGCCGCCGCCTGCGCAACGCGCAAAAGGTACCCGGCATCGTCTACGGCGCCGGCGCACCGGCCATGATCGAGCTCGATCACAACGCCCTCTTCTTCGCGCTGAAGAAGGAAGCGTTCCACTCGTCGCTGCTCGACATGGAGCTCGCCGGCAAGACCGAGCAGGTCCTGCTGCGCGACTACCAGATGCATCCGTTCAAGCCGGTCGTGATGCACATCGACTTCCAGCGCGTCGACGCGACGACGAAGGTGACGAAGAAGGTGCCGCTGCACTACGTCAACGAGGAGAACTCGCCGGCAGTGAAGACCGACGCGTGCGTCGTCAACCACATCGTCAACGAGATCAACATCCAGTGCCTGGCCTCGCAGCTGCCGGAGTTCATCACCGTCGACCTCGGCAGCCTCACCAAGGGCCAGTCGCTCCACGTCAGCGACATCCAGCTGCCGCCGGGTACCAAGGTCGTCACGCACGGCAAGCCCAACCCGGTGATCGTGTCGGCGAACGTCCAGGCCGCGGAGGTCGAGGAAGTCGCCCCCGCGCCGGTGGTTGCCGCCGCCGCGCCCGCCCCGACCAAGGCGAAGAAGACCGAGAAGCAGAACAAGAAGTAAGGCCCCTCGACGAGGGATCCGAAGCCCCGCCTCGGCGGGGCTTTTTTCTGGACCTGCCCTTCGATAATGGCGACACCATGATTCGACTCATCGCCGGCCTCGGCAACCCCGGTCCCGACTACTCGGCGACCCGACACAACGCCGGCTTCTGGTTCGTCGACGAGCTCGCCCACCGCCTCAAGGTGTCGCTCGCGCCGGAACGCAGCTACTTCGGGATGGCGGCGCGCACCAATGTCGGCGGGCGTCCGGTCTGGCTCCTCGAGCCGACCACCTTCATGAACCTCTCCGGCAAGTCGGTCACCGCGCTGGCGCGCTTCTTCAAGATCGAGCCGAACGAGATCCTCGTCGCCCACGACGAGCTCGACCTCATGCCGGGCCAGGTCAAGCTCAAGCTGGGCGGGTCGCACGCCGGCCACAACGGGCTGAAGGACATCCACGCCCAGCTCGGCAGCGGCGACTACTGGCGCCTGCGCATCGGCATCGGCCACCCGGGGGTGAAGAGCGAAGTCATCAACTACGTGCTGAAGAAGCCGTCGCCCGAGCACCGTGTCGAGATCGAGAAGAGCATCGAGCAGGCGCTTTCGGGAATCGACCTCGTCCTCGAAGGCGACATGGAGCGTGCAGCGATGAAGATCAACGCGCGGCCGCCGCGGCCCAAGCCCGAAAAGCCGGCAGCGCCGGATCAGGCGGCAACGCCGGAAAAGCCCGAAACGCTGGACGCCGACGATCGGCCCGCGCCGGTGCGGGCCGCCAAGACGGGCACGCCGTGAAGCGGCTGCGGGTCGCCCTCGCAACGCTCGCGGTCGCCGCGAGCGGGCCGTGGATGCCGAGACGATCTATCGCTGCGGCAACGAATACAGCAACGTCGCCTGCACGAACGCGACCAGCCTCGCCGTCGTCGGCGCGGTCACGCCCGAGCAGCGCGCCGAAGCGCGCGAGGTGGCGCGGCGCGAGAAGACGCTCGCCGCCGAGATGACGCGCGACCGCCGCGAGCAGGAGGCGCTGGCGAAGCCGGCGCTCGCCGGCTCGCTGAGCGCGCCGCGCGCTGCGGCCGCAGCACCGCCTGCCGCGGCAAGGAAAAACGCGAAGAAGCACGACAGGAAGGCCGCGATCGACGCAGAGCGCGATTTCGTCGCCGCCGTCCCGAAGGCGAAGAAGGCCGGGAGCTAGCGAGCGCGGCGAATCGCGCCGCGCGGCCGCGTCACGCGCGGACCGCTGCCTCCGCCTGCAGGCGCCGGTATTTCGCCCACAGGGTCTCGCGCGACTCGACGTTCGCCGCATCGAGCGGGATGCATGCCACCGGGCAGACCTGGACGCACTGCGGCTCGTCGAAGTGGCCGACGCACTCGGTGCACTTGCGGGCGTCGATGACGTAGATCGATTCGCCCATCGAGATCGCCGCGTTCGGGCACTCGGGCTCGCACACGTCGCAGTTGATGCACTCGTCGGTGATGATCAGCGCCACGGTCTCTCTCGGCCGGCATTCCCGAATTCAGGCTTCCACGCGCTTGACGCGCTGCTGCAGCCGTTCGAGGACTAAGGGTGACACGAATTTGGAAACATCGCCGGCGAGGTTGGCAATTTCGCGGACGAACGTGCCCGAGACGAACTGATACTGGTCGCTCGGCGTCATGAACACAGTCTCGACCTCGGGCATGAGCTGGCGGTTCATGCCCGCCATCTGGAACTCGTACTCGAAGTCGCTGACCGCTCGCAGGCCGCGGACGACGACCTTGCCGCCCTGCTCGACGACGAAATCGCGCAGCAGGCCGCGGAACGCCCGCACTTCGACGTTGGGGTACTTCGAGGCGAGCTCGGTGGCGATGTCGAGGCGCTCGGCGATCGAGAACATCGTTCGTTTGTGATGGCCGGCCGCGACCGCGACGAGCAGGCGATCGAACAGCCGGCTGGCGCGGCGCATGAGGTCTTCGTGTCCGAGCGTCATCGGATCGAAGGTGCCGGGATAGACGGCTGTCAGTCGGGTCGCGGTCGTCACGTCGGCCTCCACGCGGCGAGGCGACGGCAGGCCGGTCGGCCGCCGTTGGCCCTCGATTCGGCGCAGTGTAGCCTCGCGCTTCAGGCCGGCGCCGCCTTGCGCATCAGCGCGAAGTGGACGGCGCCGGCGCGCCCGGAACGCCACGGCTCGAGCCCGGCGGCCTCCGTCGCCAGCGGATCGCCCGGCTCGGGTCCTTCGGCGTAGACGAAGCCGCCCGGGCCGACCACCCGCGCCGCGGCGACGAGCGCCGGCGCCAGCAGCGGCGAGTCGAACGGCGGGTCGAGAAAGACGACGTCGAACGATGCGGCCGGGACCCGCGCCAGCCACTGGAGCGCGTCGGCGCGCTCGATCCGCACGGCCTCGGCGCCCAGCCGCTGCCGGGTCGCGGTCAGGCTGGCGACCAGGGCCGCATCGCGCTCGACCAGGACCACCTCCGCGGCGCCACGCGAGGCGGCTTCGAAGCCCAGGGCGCCCGAGCCGGCGAACGCGTCGACGCAGCGCCAGCCGGCCAGCGTCTGCCCGAGCCAGTTGAAGAGGGTGACGCGGACTCGGTCGGGCGTCGGCCGGAGGCCTGGCCGGTCGGCGACGGGCAACTTGCTCTTCTTCCACGCACCGCCGATGACGCGCACCTCGCGCGGCGGCGCCGCGCTCGCGCGCGCCTTCACGGCCGCACGGCGATGCCGTCGCGAGCGAGCAGCGCCTTGGCGTCGCGCACCGAAAACTCGCCGTAATGAAAGATGCTCGCCGCCAGCACCGCGTCGGCGCCGCCGATGCGGATGCCTTCGGACAGGTGCGCGAGCGAGCCGACACCACCCGAGGCGATCACCGGGACGGCGACGGCGTCGGCGACGGCGCGCGTCAGGGCGAGGTCGAAGCCGGACTTGGTGCCGTCGCGATCCATGCTCGTCAGCAGGATCTCGCCGGCGCCGAGCGCGGCGACGCGGCGCGCCCACTCGACCGCGTCGAGGCCGGTGTTCCTGCGCCCGCCGTGGCTGTACACGTCCCAGCCCGCCGCGGCGTCGGCGCGCCGCTTGGCGTCGATCGCGACGACGATGCACTGCGACCCGTACTTGGCCGCCGCCTCGCGGATGACCTCGGGCGACGCGACCGCCGCCGAATTGAAGCTCACCTTGTCGGCGCCGGCGTTGAGGAGCCGGCGCACGTCGCCGACCGTGCGAACGCCGCCGCCGACCGTCAGCGGGATGAACACCTGCGACGCGACCGCCTCGATGATGTGCAGGATCACGTCGCGCTCGTCGCTGGTGGCGGTGATGTCGAGGAAGGTCAGCTCGTCGGCGCCCTGCTCGTTGTAGCGGGCGGCGATCTCGACCGGATCGCCGGCGTCGCGCAGCTCGACGAAGTTGACGCCCTTGACGACGCGGCCGGCAGTGACGTCGAGGCAGGGAATGATTCTTTTGGCGAGCATGGCGGGGAGGCGACAGCGGCGCTGCGCCCGACGGCGCGTCGCGAAAGCGCAAGTATCAGGCGCTCGCCAACTCGTCGGCGCGCGCCTGCGCAGACGCGAAGTCGAGCTCGCCGCTGTAGATCGCCCGGCCGCAGATGACGCCCTCGATGCCGACTTCCTCGACCGCGCAGAGCCTCTCGATGTCGGCGAGCGACGACAGCCCGCCCGAGGCGAACACCGGGATCGTCAGCACCTGGGCCAGCTTGACGGTCGCGTCGATGTTGACGCCGGTCAGCATGCCGTCGCGGCCGATGTCGGTGTAGACGATGCCCTCGACGCCGTAGTCCTCGAACTTCTTCGCCAGGTCGGCGACCTCGTGGCCGGTGAGCTTGCTCCAGCCGTCGGTCGCGACCTTGCCGTCCTTGGCGTCGAGGCCGACGATGATGTGGC
>Ga0068860_100008617_pt1 | contig 10164 bp, 13 predicted proteins | sample KBSSwiS32_FD_66597 | JGI IMG/M metagenome (GOLD analysis project Ga0068860, IMG submission 66597) | Switchgrass rhizosphere microbial communities from Kellogg Biological Station, Michigan, USA - KBS Switchgrass S3-2 | ecosystem: Host-associated > Plants > Roots > Rhizosphere > Soil ...
GGCATCGTCATTTCCTCAGACGGCTACATCCTCACCAGCGCCCATGTGGTCACCGACATCGAGGCGGCCAGCGTTTCGCTCGCTGATGGCCGGGAATTCAAAGGACGTGTGGTGGGTCTGGACGTTCGCAGCGACGTCGCGCTGATGAAGATCGATGCGACAAACCTGACGGCGGCGCGCATCGGCGACCCCAAACGGCTCGCGATCGGCGATTGGGTCGCGGCCGTCGGCGCTCCCTTCGGATTCAATGCGACGGTGACAGCGGGCATCGTGAGCGCACGGCGATTCTTTCCGGGCGGATTGGGCGTCGCATATATCCAAAGCGACGTCGCAACCAACCCAGGAAGCTCGGGAGGACCGCTCTTCAACCTTGCGGGCGAGGTCGTCGGGATGAGCTCGATGGTGGCGACGTTCAGCGGCGGCTACATGGGCGTCTCGTTCGCGCTTCCCATCGATGTCGCCCTCGACGTCGCTGAGCGCTTGCGCACGCAGGGGGGAGTTGTCCGCGGTCACTTGGGGGCGCGCGTGCAACAGGTGTCGTCGGGCCTGGCCCGCGCATTCGGCCGTGACGACACGGCAGGAGCACTGGTGACCCGCGTCGATCGGGGCAGCGGCGCCGAGCGAGCAGGATTGCGGACTGGCGACATCATTCTCGGCGTTGGCACATTTCAAACGATGAGCTTTCCGGAGCTGCAGCAGGCGGTCGCGGCGACTCCGCCGGGGACCTTGCTCGCCGTCACCCTCTGGCGCGCAGGAGCGACTCGCCAGATGACGCTCGAGATCTCGGCCCTCGAGAACAACGCTCCACCCGTTCCGCCGGAGGAAGTTCACGGCGACCGCCTCGGCCTCGTCCTTGCGGAAACGGCTGTCACAGCCGGCTTGGACCCGTCGGCCGGAGCGAGGATCGAAGTGCGCGAGTCGCACGGCGCCGCGCTGCGCGCCGGGATCGCGGCCGGCGATGTGATCGTCGCCGTCAACGACCAGCAGACCGATCGTCTTTCTTCCTACCGAGAAGCATTGGCTCGTGTCAGCGCGGACCCTTACGTGGCCGTACTTGTGATGCGGCGCGGAAGATTCCAATACTTTGCGCTGGCCCCATAGACATCCGCATGCCGGCAGCCAAACGCTCGGCGACGGCGTAGATACGCCGCCGCCATTGCGTCTTCAGACGACTTGGATCTCGTTGATGACCGAGCGAACACCGGGCGCCGCCCAGGCGACGCCCTGAACCGCATCGCGCTCCTGCCAGGAATGGACGCTGCCGGTCAGCTTGACCGTGCTGCCATCGACCGCAACGTGGACCCGTTGGGCCTCGCGCAGGGCTTGGCGCCTGAGCGCGTCCTCGATCCTCTGCGAGATGTCGGCCACCTTGGCCTTGGCGGTCAGCTTCAGCTCGTTGCTGATTCCCACCACCCCCATCAGCGGCCGGATCGCCGTCTCCGCTGCGTGGCGCTGGAAATCGGCGCGTTCGTCCGCAGCGGATCCGAAGTGCTGCGGTGCGAAGCGCCCGGCGTCTGGGTCCGAGCGGGCGAGCTGCGATCGCACGACAGCGTCCTCGCCTGAGGCCGACCACTGCCGGACGTGCCGCGAACAACGCGCGCGCAACGCATCGCCTTCAGGCGAGCGCGCGGGTGTCGAGGTGCTCGGCGACGACGCAGGGCACGCGGTGCCGCTCCTCGATCGCCTGGCGCAACGCGTCCGCGGCGACTGGCTCGCGTGGTTCAGGAACACCTCGCGAGGCGGCGTGGGGAGCGCACCCCAGCCAGCCCAGCAGCCCGTTGCGATCGGCATGCGCGGAGAAGCCGTCGATCTGCACGACCTCGGCGCGAACGGACACCCATCCGCCATGGATGCGGACTTCGCGCGCGCCGCCGACGAGAGCGGCGCCACGCGTCCCCATGGCCTGGAAGCCGGCGAACACGATCGCGTTGCGAGCATTTGGCGCATAAGCCTTCAGGTGGTGGACGACGCGTCCGCCCGTCGCCATGCCACTCGCCGAGGACGATCACCGCAGGCACGCGGAGTAAGTTCAGCGCCTGCGACTCGGCCTCCGTGTTCGCGATGCGAACCCCTTCTGTCAGCGCACGCAGGTCGGCGGGAGACAGGCGATGTTCGTCGGCATGCCGCTGTAGCCGGGATAGGAAGCGCTCGCGGGCAAGTCCGTGGCGATGTAGACCGTCAGCGCGAGAACGCCGCAGCCGATGGCGAACACGATCGCGCCTCTCTGGCGCGGCATCGCGGCGATCTCGCGAGGGAGCTCGTTCAAAGCGCGCACGCTGCTTCCGTATGACGACAAGAGGGCGCTCGTGCGCGCCCTCTAGTGGGACTGCTCGGCGCGCAGGTCGGAGACGACTCCGTATGACTAGGCCGCTCGTGGGGCCGCTAACCACGCGTGATCCGGCCACTGTGGTGCTCGCGGGCTGACTTCAGGAACTCCCGGACCGCCGCAACGTGATCTCCGACGGTCGAGATCGCATTGTTCAGCTGTCGCTCCGTGCAGCCGAGCTCGCTGCACCAGTACCGCAGCTCGACCGGGTCGACCGCATTGATCCGAGACGGGTCGAAAGGCCTGAAGGCGTGCGAGTGGTGCGTCATCCCGATCTCCTGCGTGCCGGTCGGCAGCCCGAGCCATCTTCGCTGCTTGCTCGCGCCGCGCGTTGCGGCAGGTCAACGACTGCGCTTGACCCGCGTCAAGGGCGCGCGCGCCGCCCTGCGTACCGTGCAGTGCATGACCATGGGAGTCGCAGATGAACGCCGAAGTCAGCCTGAGGAGCACACGTGATCTCGGCCATCTCCCACCGCCGGGGATCGGCCATCGACGCATCGGCAGCGAGAGGGGCATGCGGATGAGCCTGCCTTGGGCGGTCGGCACGGCGGTGTTCGTCGTCATCGCCTGGGCCATCGGGACTCTGCTGCTGCGCTGGGTCACGCTCGACTGAACTGGGCACCCGGCAGACAACCCGACGGCTGCCAGGCGCGGGTCCGCGCGGTTCCCGAAGGAACTCCATGGACGACCTGTGGCTCGCACTTCGCTTGCTCGGCGTGCTCACGGTCGCCAACAATGCGCCGATCGCTGCCAAGCTGCTCCTCGGGCCCCGCTGCAACCGTCCGATCGACAGCGATCGCGTCTTCCTCGACGGACGGCCCCTGCTCGGACGCTCGAAAACCTGGCGCGGGCTGGCAGCGGCGATCGCGCTGTCGACGCTCATCGCCCCGGCTCTCGGCTTCGGTCCGGCGACCGGGGCGCTGATTGGCGCCCTTGCGATGGCCGGCGATGCCCTGGCCAACTTCGCGAAGCGCCGGCTCGGCGTCCCGCCGAGCGGCAAGTCGTGCGGTCATGTCGCTGATCGACGCGGCCGGCACTCCGCCGTTTGCCCCCGACGGCGAGCCCACAGACCCAGGGTGCTCAAGCCGGCGGCGAACAGTACGTAGCTAGAGGGCTCGGGCACAGAGGTCAGGACAATGTTGTCCGCGTCGACGGAAGCAAGGGGGGTTGTCCCGAAAAGTAGCTCGTCAACGGCGAGGTCGCTGAACGGGTTAGCGTTTGTGGTGAAGACTGGCGGGCAGGCACCTCTTGCGTTGAATGAGAAAACCTTAGAGCCGCCCAAGAGGCCCGTAACGTCAACGCTCGGAATGGTTGTCCCTGGGGGGTACAAGCCTGCTGTGCAGGCGTCACCCCATTCCGGGGTACTGTCGGCCACGTCGAGCCTTAGTAGGCGGAAAAGGCTCCCGTCGCTGGCCGCGACTGAGAACGTCCCATGATCGACGTCGTAGTGATGCGCCGCGTCGCCGAAGACCCACGCAGCCTGGGGATTGGGTGGAACGAACGAGTCGCGAACGGTGCGTGTCGTCAACGTAAAGCCGCTCTCTTGATACACCGTGGTGAAGTTACTGGGGTTACTGGGATCGCCAGTTATGGTCCCTGGGCCATTGCCGAAGCGGATAGTCGTTTGCGCCCCTACGGCGAGAGAGCACGTTGCGGCGAGAAGGAACAGAACAGAGTGTCTGCGGATGTGGCTCATGAGATGCTCCTTGGGAGAGGCGACGGCCGATGTCAGGGCCCAGCGTTCGTGCTAGTCGAAGTAGCGGCTGCTGCCGCTGCCGTTGTCGTCCGTCGCCAGCACGACTTCGACGCCAAGCGCGCGTCGCGAGCGCGGACCGTCAAGGCCAAGCGCATGGGCGAAGGTCTGCACGTCGCGGGTTGCGTCGCGCACCATGCCGAGCAGCGGATGCGGACGCGGACCGGCGGGTCGATCGATCGTGCGTGGCATGCCTTCGGCGATCCACACCTCGCGCATCTTCTGGAGGTCGCTGACGGCAGTCACGTAGCAGAGGATCGCCGCGCGATCGAGCGTCAGATCGGCGCCGAGCAGCACGAGCGTCGGCACGACGCGCTTCCACTCCTCGCGCGCGAGGTCGTCGAGCGGGAAGTCGCTCGGCGGCCCAAGCGATGCCCGAGGAATCGCGACTGGCGTCGGGCGACGGTGGTGCGACGGCACCGAGATGCGAGGGCGTCGAACGACGGTGATGTCCGCGACGTTGGGCGGTGGTTTGCGTTGCTTCATGGGCGGCAGTGTGCGCCAGAAAAATGGTCGCAGCGATGGGGCCGTGCACAGAAACCGGGTCGAGGGGTTTCGCTCGCTTGGGTCTGCCTCATCTACAGGCCCCGCCGGTCCTCTTCGAGTGCGTCACCGAGCCACCAGAACCGCGCAGGAGCGACGATCGCTGCGTCGACGTGTTCGTTGGCGTCGTCGCGCCGCGATGCGCTGGCGGGCCGCTAATCGCCGAGGCTCAGCTGCAGCAGGCACCTCCCTGGCTCAGATCGACACGGCGCTCTCCAGCGCGGTCGATTCGTTGAACACGAGTTTGGGTTACGTGCCGGCAACGACGAGTTGGCTGCTGTCGCGTCACACAGTCGCGCATCTGCTCGCGCTTCGCGGCAGTGGTGGTGCGCCTGCATACCCGAGCCTCAACACGAGCGCGCCGACGCTGCTCGGCCTGCCGGTCCTCACGTCTTCGGCATCCGCCACGACTGGCTTGCTGGTGAGCCCCGGCGCAATCCTGCTTGGCGAAAACGAGGAATCGCGCTACGAAGATGAGGAGGTCTTCCAAGTCCGTTTCGAGCGGCGGATCATGGCGGCGCTTGCCGGCGAGATTGCGCAGCACCGCTACAACCCCGATAGCGTCGAAGACCAGCACGCCATCGGCGACCGCCTTCATGTGCATCACTACCTCGACGCGCTCGACTGCCCGACGCAGAGGATTCGTGAGGCGTACTGGAAGCTGCTGCGCCTGCGCACCGAGCACCTAGTCGATCGCCTGTGGCCGAAGGTCGAGCGCATCGCTGCGCTGCTACTCGCGCGCAAGTCGATCACCGGCGAAGAGGCGAGCGAGGCTTACACGGAGGAGTGGGCGCGCGACTTGGTGACGAAGGCGAAGGCGTAACTGGTCCCTCTTGGCACACACTTAGACCACAAGCGAACAGTGCCTCGAAAGCTTGCGACACCGAAGAACGACCGGTCGAATGTTCGTTCCTGTCGGTTCCCACACGAAGCGCCATTCCTTCTGGCGGGCATAACTTGGGTCCTTGATGAGTGCTGGGTGAATGCCATGCTGAGCTGTGTGAGGAACGTCCCTCGGCATGTAGACGCAGCGATGGAGAGCACCAGACCGGGCATGATGCCGGAAGCATCGACATAGGCTAGCAAAGAAACCCGCGGGATCACCGATCTTGACGCAGGTGTTGTAGCCGAAGGCAGACATCTGCTCCGGGTCGTATTCCTCGGCGACGCTATACACGTAGTAGTTTGGGCTCTGCTCCGCGATGACGAACTTGGAGTTCACCATCCTGATCGTCGTGTTCTCTAGCAATGAGATGCGATCCCGCACGAATTCCGGGATGTGCTCTTGCTGGGCCATGGTGAGGTCAGGGACGAACATGCTCGCGCTCTTCGTCCCCTCCGTATCGTCGCCTACGACCCGTCCAAGTTCCTCAATATCGCGATACGCATACAGAGTTCCGATACGAACAATTCCCTCCGAAAGAAGTCGCGCTGCATGCTCCATTCGCATGTATTTAAAGAGAGGCTGATGTACCGCACCCTCTTGGGGTCCAACGTCCACAAAAGACATAGCCACCGGAACTTTAGCGATGGGCGCCTACCAGGGAGTCACCTTTCTGGGCCTCCTGAGGACGGATAGCTCTTCAGCAAAGAGGCACCCTGACGATGAACCAATATGCTTGTCTCGCCAAACCTGGATTGCCTACGACGAGCCGACCGGGCGCACGCTGCACTGAGCGTTCGGCCTAGCCGATCCTCACGGGATCAAGGCTAGGCCACCAAACATCACGCCGAGGCCAATCCATGGCCCGTACGGCAGCGAAAAGCACACCGACGCGATGATCAGGGCGGCGTACCTCTTTCTGCGTTCGTTGTTCATGGAGCGTCCTCGTGTTGTTGGGTGCTAAGGCGCCCGGGCTTGCTATTGGCTGGCGGCGACTCGCCCGGCGCAGGCAACACGCGCACCTCGCGCGACGACAGATCGGGCTCAGCACCGGAAAACTGTCGCTCGGCGTCGGCGCGCGTGAGCTTGTACGTCGTGCGTCGGCGCTTGCCGGTCCGCTCGTCAACGATCCACCATCGGAAAAACTCGGTGGGCCTCACGGCAGGCGAGGCTCCGACCGGGAGGTCGCGGCCGACTCGGTGCGCTCCGACTCGGACCATTGCACGAAGTCGGTCTTGCATTTCGGGCACGACCAGACGGGGTCCCGTAGCTGGAGCCGACCTGTCCTGAGCAAATGCACAACCGCCAAGTCCACTTCCGCGCACCGCGTGCAGCACGGGTCGCTGTCACCGGGAAGATAGCCAAGCCCGCGACATCGCTGCATCGCAGCCACCATCTCCTTTTGGCTGCGAAGCTCCCTTGATCAAGCCGTTGAGATAGTTGACCTCGTCGATCAGTCCGTCCTGAGCGTTGCGGGCGCCCATCGCCAGGGCCTGGGCTTCGAGGATCTTCTTCTGCAGGTCGATCACGAGCTGCTGTCGCTCGGCCTCGGACTTCAAAGCGAAGAAGCCCTTCGCCATGGTCATGGCGGTCGAGAGCGAGCTAACGACGGCGCTGAAGTCAGGGATGGACAAGGTGGGCGCTTCTTTCCGTACTTTTCCGTACATGCTCGAAAAAAAGGCACCAAGCATCGCTGCTAAGTGCCTGTTTTCACTCGTGAAACCTTGGTAGGCGCGATTGGACTCGAACCAACGACCCCCACCATGTCAAGGTGGTGCTCTAACCAGCTGAGCTACGCGCCTGCGAGGGGCGGATGATAGCAGCGTCGCCGTTCGCCTCGACCGCGTGCAGTCGCTCGGCCGACCTGCTCAGCGCCGCCGCGCCGAGCGCACTCCCGGGACGCGCCGCACCTGCACGAGCGCCGCCGCGAGCCTGGTCGCGTCGGCGACCTCGACGGTGAACGTCATGAACGCGGTGCCGCCGGCGCCGTCGCGGACCGACTGCGAACGCACTCCGGTGACGTTGATCTTCTCCTTCGCGAGCACCTCGGAGACGTCGCGGAGCAGACCCGGCCGGTCGCCCGCCTCGACGCTGACGTCGAGCGGATAGAGCGCCGGGTGGGCGGCGTCGGCGGCGCCCCAGGCGACGTCGATGAGCCGCTCGCGCGAGCGGCCGACGAGCTCGCGCAGGTTGCTGCAGCTCGCACGGTGCACGGCGACGCCCTTGCCGCGCGTCACGTAGCCGACGATGGCGTCGGGCGGCGCCGGCCGGCAGCAGCGCGCGAGCGACGTCAGCAGCGAGCCGACGCCGACGACGAGGACGCCGCCGTCGCGCCCCGAACGCGAACGCTTGAGCTGCACCTCATCGAGATCGCTCTTCGGCGGCGGCGCGGGCCTGAGCAGCGCCTCGATGCTCTTCAGCGAGAGCTCGTCCTTGCCGACGACCTCGTACAGCGCGTCGGCGTCGCGCAGGCCCAGCTGCGCCGCGAGGTCGGCATGCTTGAGCGCGGTCTTGCCTTCGCGCTGCAGCAGCTTGTCGACGGCGTCGCGGCCGCGCGCGATCGTCGCCGCGAGCGCCTGCGCGTTGAACCAGGCGCGCACCTTGGCCCGCGAGCGCGCGCTCTGCAGGTAGCCGAGCTCGGCGTTCAGCCAGTCGAGCGAAGGGCCGCCCGCCTTCGCAGCGATCACCTCGACGACCTGGCCACTTTTCAGTGCCGTGTTGAGCGGGACGATCGCGCCGTCGACCTTGGCGCCGCGGCAGCGGTGGCCGAGCTGGGTGTGCACCGCGTACGCGAAGTCGATCGGCGTCGCACCGGCCGCCAGCTCGACGAGCGCCGCCTGCGGCGTGAAGACGTAGATGCGGTCGTCGAAGCGGACGCGCGCGTCGCTCTGCGTCGCGTCGCCCGCGTCGGCGTCGTTGCCGTCGTCGTCGGCGAGGTCGCGCTGCCATGCCAGCAGCTGGCGCAGCACGACGAGCCGGGCCTGCGCGACCTTGGCCTCGAACGCGCCGGCCGCGGTCGGCGCCGCGCGTGCCGCGTCGGCCTCCTTGTACGCCCAGTGCGCCGACAGGCCGTACTCGGCGTGCTCGTGCATCTCCTCGGTGCGGATCTGGATCTCGACCGCGCTGCCGTCGTCGGCTTCGACGACGGTGTGCAGCGAGCGGTAGCCGTTCGCCTTCGGCCGCGCGATGTAGTCGTCGAGCTCGCCGGCGATCGCGCGGTAGCGCTCGTGGACCCGGCCGAGCACGGCGTAGCAGTCGGCGACGTCGGCGGCGATCACGCGCAGCGCGACGACGTCGAGCACCTGCGCGAAGCCGAGGCCCTTCCTGCGCATCTTCTTCCAGATGCTGTAGAGGTGCTTCGGCCGGCCCTGCACGGTGACGTCGAGACCGTGCGCGGCGAGGTCGGCGGCGAGGCTCGCGCGCATCGCCGCGACGCGCGTCTCGCGGTCGGCGCGGCGCTCGTCGAGCAGCTTCGCGATCGTCCGGTACTGCTCGGGGTCGAGGAAGCGGAACGCAAGGTCCTCGAGCTCCCACTTGATCTGCCAGATGCCGAGCCGGTTCGCGAGCGGCGCAAAGACGTGCAGCGCCTCCGCGGCGAGATCCTGCGGACACGGCCGCTTGGTCGCCGCGAAGAAGCGCAGCGTCTGTAGCCGCGACGCGAGGCGCAGTAGGACGACGCGCAGATCCTCCGAGAACGCGAGCAGCATCTTGCGCACGCGCTCGACCTGCTGCGCGCGGCCGGCGGCGTCGAGCCGCGCACCCTGGGCGGTGCGCTGCAGGTCGCCGAGCCTGCGCGCGTGCGCGACGAGCGCTGCCTGCGACGCGCCGAAGAGCGGCGTCAACACCGCGTCGGGATCGCCGAGCTCGTCGGCGGCGTGGACGAGGTACGCGGCCGCGGCGAGCACCGGTGCGGCGCCGATCGCGGCCAGGATCGCGGCGGTGCCGTCGGCGTGCGCGAGCGCGCCTTCTCCGGTCGGCAGTTCGCGGCCGACGACGAGCGGCGCGGCGAACGCGCGCGCGCGCTTGACGTCGTCGCCGACGCTCGCGGCGTCGCTCGGGTCGAGCAGGCGAACGATCGGCGCCTGCGTGTCGGCGGGCGCCGTCGCGGTCTTCACGGCGATGCCGGCGCGCGCATCACGCGCCGCCGAGGAGGAAGTCGCGGACGACGGCGACCTGCTCGGCGGCGACGATCGTCGGCGCGTGGCCGACACCGGCGAACTCGTGCACGCGCGCGCGCGGCCCGCGCGCCGCCATCGCCGCCGCGGTGTCGCGCGACAGCACGTCCGACGACGCACCGCGCAGCACGAGCGTCGGGCAGCGGATGCGGTCGTACGCCGCCCAGAGCGCCGCTTCGCCGGCGGCCGCGATCTCGGCGGTGACGGCGCGCAGGGGCGCCGCGATCGCCGAGTCGTAGTGCAGCCGCAAGCGTTCGCCGTCGCGGCGCAGCATCGGCCGCGTCAGCGCCAGCCATTCGGCGCGCGTGTGCGGCCCGAATCCCTCGGAGATCGTCAGCAGGTAGTCGGCGGCCTCGTCCTCGCTCGCCCACGTCAAGGGCTTGCCGATGTACTCGCCGATCCGCGCGAGACCGGCGGGATCGATCGCCGGCCCGACGTCGTTCAGCACCAGCCGCGTGATCGGCGAGTTCGGCAGGCCGGCGAG
>Ga0068860_100008618_pt1 | contig 10163 bp, 9 predicted proteins | sample KBSSwiS32_FD_66597 | JGI IMG/M metagenome (GOLD analysis project Ga0068860, IMG submission 66597) | Switchgrass rhizosphere microbial communities from Kellogg Biological Station, Michigan, USA - KBS Switchgrass S3-2 | ecosystem: Host-associated > Plants > Roots > Rhizosphere > Soil ...
GGCGGTGGGTGTTCTACATCAACCTGCCGGTCGGTATCGCCTCGATCATCATGACGAAGATGTTCATCTTCGATCCGCCATACCTGCGTCGTGACGTCGATAAAGTCGACTATTGGGGCATCGGCATGCTGGTCGTCGGCATCGGCGCGCTGCAATACGTGCTCGACCGAGGCCAGGAAGTCGATTGGTTCGCGAACCGATCGATTTTGATCCTGTCGATTGTCTCAGCGGCGACGCTGCTGATCCTCATCTATCACGAACTGACGACCGAGCATCCGATCATCGATCTGCGCGTGTTCAAGGAGCGCAGCTACGCCACAGGTGTGTTTCTGATGACGATGCTCGGGTTCGTGCTCTACGGGAGCCTCGTGCTGCTGCCGGTGATGCTGCAGACGCTGCTCGGCTATCCCGCGCTCCAGGCGGGGATCGCGATGGCCCCGCGCGGTCTGGGGTCGCTCGTCATGATGCCCATCGTCGGCATGCTCACCAGCAAGGTGGACGTTCGCAAACTGCTCGCGCTCGGCTTCTTCGTGGCAGGCATGACGCTGGTCTGGCTCGGTTCGCTTAACCTGAACGCTGGTTACTGGGACATCTTCTGGCCTCAGCTTCTCCAGGGCACCGGGATGGCGCTGACATTCGTGCCGCTGACGACCGCCACGATGCAGGCGATTCCGCAGCAGCGGATGGGGAACGCAACCAGCCTCTTCAATCTGATGCGCAACATCGGCGGCAGCGTCGGCATCGCGGTGACGGGAACCATGCTGACGCGCCAGCGCCAGGCCGTTGGCGCGGTGCTCGGCGAGAACCTGTCGGCCTACGACGTCCAGACGCAGACGCTGCTCGCGCAAATCAAAGCAGGGTTCATGGCGAGAGGCGCGGACGCGGTGACGGCGACCGAGCGCGCGTACGCGGCGCTCCACGGCATGCTGCTGCAGCAGGCGTCAATGGTGTCGTTCGTCTGGCTCTTCCGGTTGCTCGGCGGGATCTTCCTGATGCTGCTGCCGCTGATTCTGATTATGCGAAGGCCTAAGGGAAGGGTCGCCGCCCCCGCTCATTAACTGGTTTCTACAATCGGCGGCGCTGGCGGCACCGGACCAGGCGCCGCGATGTATCCCCAGTGCGCAAGCGAGCGCTGGAAGAGCGCGGTTGCCGAGGCGAGTACCTGCAGCTTCACGATCAGCCGCGCCAGGATATAACCCTGCGACACGAGCACACCTGCCCACATCGAGGCACCGGAACCGCCCGCACCCGGATCACTGAGCGCCCAGATACCCACGACGGCCAGAAACAATACCGTGTTGGTCAGGTATAAACCGGTAACGCGCCACGGATTACGGACGATGAAGCGAATGGCAGCGATCAGTGCTCCGGACATGCTGCGGCGGTCCTCAATCACCGCACGTACCTTCGCGTAGTCCAGCACCGTCGCCGTCAATGCAAGGAGCGCGGTGAAAATCGCGTACATCAACAGCCGCCAGTAGAAGACCGTCCGCTCAACGGGAATGTCGCGTGTGACGTTCACATACCACTTCGCGAACAGCCATTCGTGAACGTACGCGAACAGGAACCAGTACGCGATGCCGGCAGTCACGCCGAGACGAAGGAAACGAAGAAAGAAGGTCCCCGACGCCGCGAAAAAGCCATGCGCGCCGATGCGGCGGCCGCGTGCGTACCGATCCAGGATGCCGCCCTGCAGAAAGACCCATACGAGCAGGTAAAAGCACAGCGCGAGCGCGATGGCGGGCACCATCGGACGCTTGTCGAGGAGGCCGCTGACACTGTCCAGCGTCGTCGCGAAGCCAAGAATCGAGGGGGTGAACGTCGACGTTAGCATGAGGAAGCTGCCCTGCGACGCGAATTCCTGCCACCAGTCGTAGCTGACCGAGTCCGCCACGTCGTTGGCGATCAGACTGGAGCCGAGATGTTCGCTTATGCCGAAACCGATTGCGGTGGCGAGCGGTGCCGCCGCGATGAGCGTAACGACATAGATGCCGACGATGACCGCGGGAGCCGCTACCACCCGCCGTAAGCCGTCACGCCACGAACTACTAACCACGAACCACCAACTAGACCAGCCACGCGTACGTCACGAGGACGTCCTGCAGCCATGCCGTCCATTTGAGACTCCACTTCAGGCTGGCTTCGCTCGCCCGCGGCTGCAGCGTGCGGCTGTTGTTGGTGTAGTTCACGTCGAGCATCAGCACGCGATCGGGATCGACCTGCACCGAGCGTGCGCGGATGTTTGTGTCGTACCGGTAAATGGCCCTCCGCTCGACCCCGTCCCATCGCTCTGTCTTCTTCGACCCGTCACTGAAGGTTGTCAGAACGTCCACGGGAAATGTCGCCTCGCCAAAACGACGGACGACGACCGTCGTCCGGTAATGCCCGGTGCCCGCCGGAGTGCTCGTCAGCAGCTGCACGCCGTAATCAAACGTGTTCGAGCCGCGATACACCTGATCGAAGAACGGCGTCAGATCACGCCCGGCCGCTTGATTGACGCTTTGAAAAAACTCTGCTGGGCCGGGATGACGAAATTTAGAGGCATCGAAATAGGTGGACATCGCACGCTGCAGCGTGGGCCATCCCAGCCACTTCTCGAGCGTATGCAGCCACAATGCGGTCTTGAAGTACGTGATGTTCCCGCCGGTCGACGGCCAGTAGCGGAATGACGGGGTGGCCTCCGCGTCCGACTCCGCTTGCGCGCGATAGCCTGCGAGTCCCTCGTCCACCTGTCGCTTGAGTGGAATATCGCGGAACACCCAGGGGACGAAACCGCCGAAGTAGCGGCGGGCGAGGAAGTTCTTCGTACCGAAGGCAACCTCGTCGACCCGCGCCTCGGAGAACTGATTGATCCCTTCGTCCATCCACGCATGCTCGAATTCATTGCTGCCGACGAGACCGTACCACCACTGGTGTCCTGCTTCGTGAACGGTGACCGACTCTGGTGCGAGGACGCGAGTCGGCGCGATCCACCGCGTGCCCGCCGTAAACAGCGTCGGGTACTCCATGCCTCCGCTTCCGCTTTGAAATGCAGGGTCGACGATCGTGATGTTTCCGTACGGGTATGGACCGAACCACTCGCCGTAGTACTTCAGCGTCGCGCCGGCTGCGTCGAAATGTCGCGCTTCCTGACCCGCGTGCTCTGGACGAAGCAACAGACGCATCTGGACCTGCGGCAACGTCGGATGTGTGAACGTCCGCGTGAGGACGATGAACTGCGGGCTTGTCGTCCACGCGAAGTCGTGGATGTCTTCACCGTGATAGTGATGAATGACCGTTCCGTTGCTGCTGTCGGTAGACGTGACTTCGCGCCCGGAGGCGCCGACGATGTAGCCGCGCGGAACGGTCATGCGGACGTCATAGACGCCGTAGTCAGAATAGAACTCTGTGGCTGAATGGAACTGGTGAGTATTCCATCCGGCATCTTCGAGCACACCAATCTTCGGGAACCACTGACCGAAGAAGTAGTAGTCATCGATGTAGCCGGTGCGTGCAAACGGCCGTGGAATCTTCGCGCTCCACTCGATGTCGATGTCTACCGTTCCATTCGGAGGAACCGGTTGTGGCAGCGACACCGCCGCAACCGTCCGGTCCGCCGTATTGCCATCGTCAGGCGCAATGAAGCGAACGTTCGAGCCCAGGTCGTAGCTCCGGTCCAGCGTGACGTGAAGCGCCTTGATGTCGGTCGAACCCCATGCATCCGGCCGTGGCGTCGTACCGTTTCCGCCAAGGCGGCGCTCACGCAGCCAGGTGGACTCCGCGTTGCGCCATGCGTTCCAGTAGAGATGGAACTGGAGCTCGCTCGTCGGATTTGCGCTGATGTTGCGCCACCGGATGCGCTCACGGCCGTGCAGCGTGCGGTCACCCGGTTCGAGCCGCACATCGATTTCGTAGTTGGCGTTCCGAGGCGATCGCGCGCCTGGCGCCGGCTGATCGAACTTCTGCGAACCATCGAGCGTCGTGGACAACACGAACGCCATCGCGATCGCACTAAGCCCGAACATCGAACGCACGACCGAATGTTACACTGGCGATTTGTGATTTACGATTTGTGATTTGCGATCGAGTAGAGACGCAGTCACCAATCACCAATCACAAATCGCACATATGACGATTCGCGTGATGCACGTCGGACTTGGACCCATCGGCGCCGCAGTTGCGCGCCAGCTTGCGACCCGCAAAGGCTTTCGTATCGTGGCCGCAGTCGATATCGACCCAAGCAAGGTTGGCCGTGATGTCGGCACTGTGGCGGAGCTGGGCAGTCCGATCCGGGTGAAGGTCACCGAGGATGTGCGCAAGGCCGCGAAGTCGGCCAAACCGGACATCGCGGTACTTTGCACATCCTCGTCGCTCAAGGTCGTGATGCCGCAGCTCGAGGCACTCATGAGGCTGCGCCTTCCCGTCGTTTCGACGACCGAGGAGCTGGCGTACCCCGCGCCGCGAAATCGGCGGCTTGCGAAACAGCTCGATCAGATGGCGCGCAAAGCGAAGGTCGCCATTCTCGGAACCGGCGTCAATCCAGGCTTCGCCATGGATGCGTTGCCCATTGCGCTGACGAGCGTGTGCGAGCAGGTCAATCGTATCGAGGTGCGGCGCGTCCAGGATGCTCGCATGCGCCGCGTCCCGTTCCAGCAGAAGATTGGCGCCGGCCTGACGCGCGAGCAGTTCGAGCAGCAGGTCAAGACGGGCGCCGTCCGCCATGTCGGTTTCACGGAATCGATCCAGATGATCGGCGATGCGATGGGGTGGACCCTGACGCGCATCACCGATGACGTACGCCCGTGGATCGCGGAAGACGAAGTGCACAGCGAACTGCTCGCCGTCGACCCGGGCTACGTCGCTGGCATCAGCCAGGAGGGAGTCGGGTACGTCGGCGACGATCCGAAAATACGCCTGCAGCTTGACGCATATCTCGGTGCGCCCGAATCGTTCGATTCGGTGCTGATCGATGGCTCGCCGCGTCTCTACTCGAAGGTGCAGGGTGGCATCCACGGCGACATCGCGACCGCATCGATGACGGTCAACGCCATTCCTCACGTCTTAGTCGCTGCGCCGGGGCTGCGAACGATGCGCGACATGCCGCTGCCGTCTTTCTTCGCGGCTCGTTAGCAAATCCCAAATCCCAAATTTTCCAGTGTGCGGCAACCGCACATCGGCGTGCACTGCTGGCACAGGCCGGCCGTTGACTCCGGAGAAATGCCTCAACTCCGCACGAATTCCCGCTGGCGATCAGGCACGTTCCCTGCTCAGCAGTTGCCAGACCGAAGGACATTCGATGCAGATTCTTATTGCCGACGACGATGCCATCAGTCGCCGTCTTGCGACGCATGCGCTGACAGGATGTGGAGCGGAGGTGGCCGTCGCCGAGGACGGGCACGCGGCTTGGGCGCAGATCCAGGGGCGCACCGAGTCGATGGTGCTGATTCTGGACCGCGAGATGCCTGGCATTGACGGCATGGATTTGTGTCGCCGGGCGCGGCTCCTGCCGTCGTTTCCGCCGCTCTATATCGTGATGGTGACCGGTGCGTCAGAGACCATCGACATCACGGCGGGTCTTGACGCCGGTGCGGACGACTATGTGATCAAACCGTTCAAAGCAGCGGAGCTCAAGGCGCGCGCTGAAGTCGGCATGCGCATAGTGGCATTGCAGGAGGGCATGGCGCGGCGGCTGGCGGAGCTCGAACAGGCGCTCGCCAACGTCAAACAACTTCGTGGACTGCTGCCGATGTGCGCGTACTGCAAGAAGATTCGCGTGGACGATAAGTACTGGCAGCAGCTCGAAGGGTATCTGTCGGATCACTCAGACGCCGAGTTCAGCCACGGCATCTGCCCCGCGTGCTTCCCATCCGTGATCGATGAGATCCGCAACGAGATGGGTTAAGTAGCCCGGCGACCCCCGTAGGACACGCGCCAGATCTTCTTGCCCCCATCATCGGAGACAAGCAGGCTCCCGTCGGGCAACATGATCACGCCGACCGGCCGTCCCCACACATCTCTGTTCGCCGGCGCAATCATCCAACCGGTCAAAAAATCCCTTGGCTGTCCTGACGGTCTGCCGTTCTGAAACGGCACATAGACGACTTTGTATCCGGCCCGCTGCGAGCGGTTCCAAGTGCCGTGAAGCGTGATGAACGCGCCGCCGCGATACTCCGCCGGAAACTGCGTCCCGGTATAGAACGCAAAATCGAGCGGCGAATTATGCGCGGGCAGGGCAACGTCGGGCGTCATCGTCTTCTGGACCAGCTCGGGATGCTGGCCGTTGTGGCGCGGTTCCGGATGCGGACCGAAGTACGCCCATGGCCATCCATAGAATCCGCCGGGCTGAACGTGCGTAAAGTAGTCGGGCGGAAGATCGTCGCCCAGTCCGTCCCGTTCGATCACTGTCACCCAGAGCGTGTCGCTGTTGGGATACCAGTGGATGCTCGATGGGTTGCGCGTGCCGCTTGCGAAAATCTCGTGTCCACTTCCGTCAGGGTTGTAGCGGTTGATCGCCGCCCGTCGTTCCTCGTCCGGTGTGATGTTGGATGACGAGCCCACGCTGACATACAGCTTCTGACCCGCGCGGTCGAAGACAATCGCGCGGGTCCAGTGGTTGCCGCCGCCCGGAACCTGCAGAATCTCCTGACCGGCGCCAACGGTGAGCGCTTTCGCGTCGTACGGAAATCGCCTCACGCGGTTCGTCTCGGCAACGTACAGATAGTTCTGCCAGACGGCGAGGCCGTACGGACGATTCAAACCCATGACGAGCGGTTTCTTGCTCTCGGGTTTTCCGCCGGCGAACACGTAGACGATCCCCGCGCCGCTGTCCGACAACAGGATTTCGCCTCCTGGCGCCACCAACATGAACCGCGGCATGTCGAACCCGCTCGCCCACGTCGACACCGTGAATCCCTGCGGAACGTGCAGCGTGGCGCCGGCCGGCGGCTCGACGACTCGCGGCGCATTGTTCGCTGATGGCGTCGCGAAAGGCGCGGATAGCTGCGGCGCCTGCGCGCCGACAAGCGCACCGACTAGAAGAAGCATCACAGGAACAACGCGCATGTCGCCTCCCGCTCGTAAACGGGTGCCGCCGTTTACGCCAAAAGAACCCGGATGGTAAACATACCGGCGATCAGGCCGAGAATCGAGAGCATCACGGATGCTCCGACGTAGACGAGCGCAGCGCCGACATCATGGCGCTCCCACATGAGGCGTGTATCCAGCGCAAATGCCGAAAACGTCGTGAAGCCGCCGAGGATACCGGTTGTCAAAAACAGCCGCTGTCCCGCCGTCGTCGCTTCACCGCGGAACGCGAACCATGCGGCGAGCATTCCCATCGCCATCGACCCCGTGATGTTTGCGATGAGCGTCCCTGCCGGATAGTCAGGTCCGAGATAGGTGAGTGCCGTCCGATTCACCCAGTGACGCGCCGCCGCACCGAGACCCCCGCCCACGAACACCACGAAATACCCAATCGCTGTATTCATCAAACTAAAAATAATAGCTGTGAGCTCCTGACGGGCGCTGTTTCGCGTAAGAGGTTTCCAGCTGCGTAACCTTCGCGGAACCAGTTTGAGGACACCCGCCTTGTCCCGAAGCACAGACACCTGTCGATTTCAGGCCGGATTGGGGCGGGCATATCTCTTGCTGATGCGAGAAATCTTGTTCAGCTCCGCGCGCCAGCGCTGCAGCGGTTCTCAGATGTCCAACGCAAACGAAATCAATCGGCGAAGTTTCTGCCTTCAGGCCTGCAGGCCGCGTCCTGCGTCGCGCTTGGCTCGATCATCGGGGCGTGCGGCGGCGGAGGCGGCTCGAGTCCGAGCAATGTGCCCCAACTTTCAATCGTCAACGGCAATGTCAGTGGCAGCGCGGTAGTCGTGCAGATCGATTCGACCTCACCCCTCGCTGCGGTTGGAGGAGCGGCGATGGTCCGCAGCTCCGGAGGATCGTTTCTCGTCTCGCGCACGGGGCAGGAAACCTGTACAGCCTTGACGTCCACGTGCACACACGAAGCGTGCACGATTACCGGGTTTGACAATACAAACTACGTCTGCCCCTGCCACGGGTCAAAGTTCACGACAGCCGGGCGTGTCATCAACGGTCCGGCGAGTGCGCCGCTGCGCACGTTTGCGACGCAGTTCTCCAATAACGTGCTGACGATTTCGCTATGACACACCACCTTCGCACATCACTTCGCATCGTTCTGTTTGTCTCATTGTGGGCCGTCGTCACGTCCGCTGCCGGCGCGTCGTGGCGTGTCGGCCAGGGCGAAGTCAGCGTAAAGTGTCCAATGACCGTCGGCGGAAGCTTCGATGCGACGACCTCGGCGCTCACTGGTATGCTGACCACGAGCACAGCGCGTCCATCGGGCTTTGACGGGAGCCTCGCCGTCGACCTGCGTACCATTGATACCGGCATCGCGCTTCGCAACGACCATCTGAAAGAGAAATATCTCGAGGTCGACAAGGGTGCGGGTTACGAGCAGGCGGTCCTTTCAGACGTCGTGCTGCAGGGACTGAATGCCGACGCACCGACAGGAAAGGGATCGTTCACCGGATCGCTCCTGTTGCATGGCGTGAAAAAGACCGTGACGGGGCCTGCCGACATTCGTCAGGCCGGAGCGGGATGGCGTGTCCGCGCGTCATTTCCGGTGAACCTTCCTGACTACAACATCGACAAGCCCCGCTACCTCGGCGTCGGCGTCAAAGACACGGTGCAGGTCTCGGTGACTTTTACCGCCACACAATCATGACAACTACCGTTCGCTGGAAAGTTCTCGGGCTCGTGCTCGTGATCCTGGGCGCCGCTGTCTCTGCGTCAGCCGAGCCGATGTTTCTCGCCAAGCAGTACACACGCTGCACCGCATGCCACTACTCGCCCACCGGTGGAGGGTTGCTGACACCGTACGGGCGGTTGTTGTCGCACAGGGAACTTTCCACGACGGGCGGCGGCGGAGCAGCGGCGCCCGCGGCCGGCGAGGAAGTGGATCCGCATGGCGAGCAGGCCTTTCTGTACGGCGCGCTCGGCAATGCGCTTGGTCCCGTAAACCTCGGCCTCGAGTTGCGTCCGTCACATCTGCGCGTCAGCTTTCCCGGTGGCCGTCAGGATCAGAATCTGCTGATGAATCTCGATCTGATCGGGGCGGTGCAGAGAAACGGATGGACGGCGTACGCGACTGCCGGCCGTGAGCCCGCCGCCCACGGTGAGGACACGCGGTTCATCTCGTACGAGCACTGGGTCGCGTATCAACGCGACGATGGGTTTGGTATCCGCGGCGGGCGCTTTCTGCCCGCGTACGGCATCCGATTCGCCGATCACACCGCCTTCACGCGTGCGTACGAGGATTTCGACCACGCTGACCAGGTGTACGGCGTCGAAGTCAGCGACACCATGGGGCCGTCGCTGCTGCAGGTCACGCTTGGAGCCGGCAAGGCAGAGTCGTTCCGGCTAGACGACGGCCATCAGGCCTTCTCGCTGACCGGACGATGGCAGCTCGATCTCACCCCACGCACGGCGCTCATCGGATCGGCTGCCTACAGGCACGCATCGGACCTCGATCCGAAATCCGGTCTTGTCGGCGCCGCGTTCGGATTCGCACCGACGTCCCGCCTGAGCATCTGGACGCAAGTGGACGCCAGCCTGCAGACACAAGCACGTGGCGGCCATTCGTGGATCGCCGTGAACGAGACGTCGTTCGAGGCATACCGCGGACTGTGGTTGAAGTTCTCGCCACAGCTGAAGACCTCAGGTGGTGTGCCCGGCTTCTCGGAATTGCGCCGCCTTGTGTTTGAAGCAGATCTGCTACCGCGAACGCACTGGAATGTCGGTGTGTCGTACTACCACGACCACAATCACACATTCGAGGTGACCACATCCACGCTGCTGGCGCAGCTGCATCTGTATTTGTAGGTTAGTGGTTGGTGGTTAATGGTTGGTCGGTCGTCAGCGATTAGGGATCAGTCATTAGGCGATTTGGCAGCGCCTACGAACCACCAGCTACCGACCACCAACCAGCTCAAACCCCACCGCGTTTTTGCAGATTGGCGGCGTTCTGGGCCGCCTCGTCGCGATGTTGCGCTTCCTCGGTCATTGTCCGCTGCTGACGGGCGATTTGCCGCGCTTTGCCTTCCTCCGTCCCCGGGCCCGCGGTGATCCGCGCAATGGTCTCGCGCCGCAGCGTCACG
>Ga0068860_100008619_pt1 | contig 10163 bp, 7 predicted proteins | sample KBSSwiS32_FD_66597 | JGI IMG/M metagenome (GOLD analysis project Ga0068860, IMG submission 66597) | Switchgrass rhizosphere microbial communities from Kellogg Biological Station, Michigan, USA - KBS Switchgrass S3-2 | ecosystem: Host-associated > Plants > Roots > Rhizosphere > Soil ...
ACCAATGCCATCAACTCCCACGTGATAGCGAGTACCCAGCGACCCGATCCAAAGTGCATTCTCTTCAAATCTGAATGCGGCGGAATCACCACCGGCTCCTGTTAACAGAGATAGCGAAACGGCAAACGTAGAGATCGTCGTAAGCAGAGCGATCCATTTGTAATGGTCTTCGCGGTGGCTCGGGACGAAGCTATACAAGACAGCGGCCAGAGCACCGATTGTTGGCAGAAGAATAAGAATTGTAAGCAAGTGCGGCATAACTAAACGGACACTCTAGCGACTGAAATAGGTGAAAACACCAATCAGCACCAACGCACCAAACAAAATAATGGCTGCGTAACCTCGTAACAGACCGCCCTGAAGATTACGGGCCAGCCGGCCGGCTTCAGTAATAACCTCACCGAGCGAATGCAAGATGCCGTCAATTACTCCGACATCAAAAATCTTCCACAGTCCTTCGCGGGAAAAGGTTTCGATCGGGTGAATAAGCGTAGCATCGTAGATTTCGTCGACGTAGTACTTGTTTTCCAGAAGACGTGGCATCTGAAGTAGTGGACGTTGTCGAAACACAAACAGACCGATAACTATGCCGGCTACAGCAATTCCGATTGATACTAAAGCCAACAATCGCTCGGCACTGATTTCTTCCGGAGAATGACTTTCGTGTACTGCAGTTCCCGCGGATTCGGTCAACGGATGAAGCGCCGGTGAGCTGTCAGTCTCCTGATGTGGATTAAGATTTTCAGCTGGAGTCGCCGCGCTTTCCTGGCCGCCTGTTGAGGGCACCGAAGCAACGACAGGTTCAAGAGTGTGTTCGATAACGTTTATATTTTTATCGGTGGCGAGCGAACTTAGCGCATAGGGAACGCCGATAAACCCGCCTACCGTCGACAAAACCGCCAGCACGATCAGTGGCGCCGTCATGAGCCACGGTGATTCGTGAGGCTCTAATGGACCATGATGTCCGTGATCGCCATGATCCTCGCCATGATGATCATCGTGTGTCTCTCGGAAACGTTCGGAACCCCAGAACGTCATCACCATCATGCGGGTCATGTAGACCGCTGTTAGTAAAGCAGTCAGTGCGCCGATCCCCCACAGAATCTTGTTGAATCCGCCGGGCATGTTGAAACCGGGTGCGCTCCACGTTTTCCAGAGAATCTCATCCTTGGAAAAGAATCCGGCGAAGATCGGAATACCAGAAATCGCGAGCCAGCCGGTACACATCGTGATGAACGTGATGGGCATGTACTTCTTTAGATTGCCCATGCGTCGCATGTCCTGTTCATGATGCATGCCGTGAATGACTGAGCCGGAACCGAGGAAGAGCAGCGCTTTAAAGAAGGCGTGAGTAATCACGTGAAAAATCGCAGCCACAAAAGCACCAACCCCGCACGCCAGGAACATGTATCCCAACTGCGAAATTGTGGAATAAGCGAGTACCTTCTTGATGTCGTTCTGGGCGAGTCCAATGGTGGCGGCAAACAACGCAGTCGCGGCGCCTATCACCGCGACGATGAACATTGCTGTGGGCGCGTCGACGAAGATCGCAGAACAACGAACGATCATGTAGACGCCCGCAGTGACCATGGTTGCCGCATGGATTAAGGCTGAGACCGGTGTCGGACCGGCCATTGCGTCGGGTAGCCAGACGTACAGCGGAATTTGTGCACTCTTGCCGACGGCGCCAATGAACAGCAGCAAAGCAATGGACGTTGCTCCGAGTCCGGTGATCGCTTTCAACGTGAACGGGTCTGGACCGTGGCTGGCGAAGTATTCAAACGCGGTGTGCGCAGCGCCTCCTGCTTCAGGACTGGCAAAGAAACTGACGGAACCAGTGACCATGAAGGTCAACATGATTCCCATCACAAACCCCCAGTCGCCGATTCGGTTTGTGATGAACGCTTTTTTCGCTGCGTCGCCCGCTTCTTTCTTGTCGAAGTAGTATCCGATAAGTAAATACGAACAGAGACCCACGCCCTCCCAACCTACAAACATGAGAATGAAGTTGTCGCCCAGCACGAGCGTCAACATTGAAAACATAAAGAGGTTGAGGAAAGCAAAGAAGCGATAAAAGCCCTCTTCGCCATGCATGTAGCCAACTGCAAAAACATGAATGAGTAAACCAACAAAGGTAATGAAGAGCGCGTAGGTGCCACTCAGCCGGTCCATCCCGAGCGCAAAATCAGCGCGGAAATTTCCTACCTGCAACCACGTCCAGATGTGATCGAGAACTGGCTCTTCGGTTCGCAGAGCGCCATGGGAATTTAGAGCGAGGTAGAAAGCTACGATCGCCGACACGGCCACTGACGAACAGGCAACAATGCCGATGAAGCGTTCATCGCGAACACGACGTCCAATAAACCAATTGATGGCAGCACCAGCAAGCGGTGCAAAAATGATCAGACTGAGAAGGTTGTTTTCCATCTTAAGAACGGTCTTTGGAGTCGCACTACAACTTCAAAATACTCGCGTCGTCCACGTCCAGAGATTCGCGATTTCTAAAAATTGCGATGATGATTCCTAATCCCACTGCCGCTTCGGCGGCCGCCACAGTCATCACTATGAAGACAAACAACTGTCCGGTGACGTCCTGAAAAAAACTGGCGAACGCTACAAACGTCAGGTTCACTGCGTTGAGCATCAACTCGATGCACATGAACATCGCGATCACATTACGTTTGATGATTACACCAACCACACCGATCGTGAACAATAAAGCGGAGAGCGCCAGATACCATGAAAGTTGTGGTTCCATAACTTAGTCTCGTTTCGATTGGTCGCGATCCACGATGCCGAGAATCTGCGCTGCCTCTGCTGATGAATCTGACTTGATCGGCGTTTGGACGTCATGAGAAGCACTCGGATCGAGATCGCTGACGGCAAGAAGTTGCGCGCCGGGAACTACACGAGCTCCCGGTGGTAACACTTCCGTGCGCCGCGCCAGCGTCATTGCCCCGACAATCGCCATCAACAGCAAAATCGACGTGATCTCAAAAGGAAGTAGATACGAAGTGAATAGCGCGGAGCCTATGGAGTTGGTTAATCCAACATCTGATGGTTGTAGTGTCGGATTTGGCGAGACGGACCAAAGCACAAATGCGACTTCGCCAATTAACGCCGCAGCTAAAATGACGGCTGCCGGCACCAATAATCCCATCCGGATGTTGCGCCTTTCTTCCTCGTCAACATTCAGTAACATGATGACGAAGACGACAAGCACCATGATCGCGCCGGCATAAACGATGATTTGCACTGCGGCGATGAACGGCGCAGCAAGCATCAGGTAAAGGCACGCCAATGACATGAACACGCCGATAAGTGAGATCGCGCAGTAAAGCGGATTGCGTTGAGCGACGACATTTATCGCGCACCCAATCGCCAGGCCGCCAAAGATTATGAAGAGAAGAACCAGCATTTATTCGTTAATCTAGAATTGATAATCTGCCGCCGTTACCAACCCAGATCCGGTTTAAAAAAGATCAGTGTAGCCGTGATAAATATGTTCAAGAGCGCCAGGGGCAAGAGAAACTTCCATCCAAAGTTCATCAGTTGATCGAAACGGAACCTCGGCAACGTCCCGCGAATCCAGATGTAGAGAAACAGAAAGAAGATTATCTTCACCAAAAAGCCAATCACACTTACTAACGCAAAAAGAATTGTTCCTCGTCCAAAGATGTCCTCGGCGAAGGGAACATTCCACCCACCGAGAAAGAGCGTCGTGGCCAACATCGACACCGTAAACATGTTGATGTATTCCGCGAGAAAAAACAGGGCAAACTTCATCGCGCTGTATTCAGTATGGAATCCGGCGACGAGTTCCGTTTCTGCTTCCGGAAGATCGAAGGGGACTCGATTTGTTTCCGCGATCGCCGCGATCAGATAAACAATAAAGCTCAATGGCGTCAGTAGAATCAGCCAGCCAGCTCCATGAAAGCGCGACTGCATGTCGACGATTTTCGTCAAATCGAGTGAGCCAGCCAGCATGATTGGGCCAATTAAACTAAGCCCGAGCGCTAATTCGTAAGAGATCATTTGCGCCGATGATCTGAGTCCGCCCATCAAGCTGTATTTGTTGTTTGAAGACCAACCGGCCAGCGCTATGCCATACACACCTACAGACGTAACGCCCAGGACATAGAGCAGGCCCACGTCAAAGTGGGCCACAACCAGAGGAATCGTCCAACCGACAAAGGGTAACGTTACTTCCGGACCAAACGGATAGACGATCATTGTCATCAACGCGGCCATCGTGGCGATAACCGGGGCCAGGAAATAAATGAAACGCGTTGATTTGTCGGGAACTATGTCTTCCTTGAGAATAAATTTGAGCAGATCGGCGAAAGGTTGGAGCACTCCACCATAGCCGACGCGATTTGGGCCAAGTCTTCCCTGGATAAGTCCGAGGATGCGTCGTTCAGCAAGCACGGTATAGGCCACGATCAGAAGCACGACCGTAAACACCACCGTTATGGCGACGAATCGGAGAATGATGTCGAGTATTTGCTCCATTGGTTATTGCGAATTGCTGTTACTGATTTGTTCCGAGAATCAATGGGCCAAAAGTCTGGATTCCGTGCGGCCGACGCGAATCAACAGTGTTTCTCAATCTCCAACTGCCGATACTTCTTTCAAATTGGCATCAACAGTTATTTGATAAAGAGGTGAAACTCTGGTCGTGTCCGGGCGTGGATTGCCGGAGGCCAGCAGATGAAACTGCGGCACTTTATCGGTCAACGTGCCAATCTTAAATAGCTCGTGTCCAACCTTAAGTGAGACAACCTGCTTATCGCCCGACTCTGACAGAGCTTCAACACGTTCACGTAGTCCGTCTATCGCGCCACTAATATCTTTTCCACCTGCGACGGCGTGCTTAGCTTGAACCGGATTTGTTTCATCCTTCAATAACGGATATCGCATGCCAGAGTAAGCTGGTACCTTTTCTGATATCTCTCGAAATACAGCGCTGGCTGACATCTCAAACCCGAAATCGACACCCAGTTCTTTAGCCAACTGCGCGATGATTACCCAATCCGGTTTGGATTGGTGAAGTGGATCAATCGACTGGCGAACACGCTGCACAAATCCGTCATTGTTAGTGAACGTACCGTCGACCTCAGCATAAGAAGCAGCAGGTAAAACGACGTCAGCGTATTCAGTGGTGTCGTTGTGGAAAAGTTCCTGGACCACGAGAAACTCGAGTTGACTCAAAGCGTCTTCACGTCCTTCAAAGTGACCGGGAAGGAAAGCGCCGGCCACATACAAGGCCTTAATTGAGCTGCCGCAGTCGTCGAGGATTTGCGTCGCATTCTTTTCCTCATCCATGAGACCCATGTCGTGCGCGCCGACACTGTTATTGAACAAGGGAAGAGGATGCAGCAGGAAGCGACCCTCTTTCACCAGCGAACCAAGCTGAGCGACCGCCGCTTGCGCTTCAGCTCCGAGTTCGCCACCAAACATAAACACAACATCACCTGTCGTGTTTGCGATCGAATCTCTCAGTGCGTCCAGTTCAGACGCTTCAAGGCCTGCCTTTTTCGCTGCCAGGACGTTACTCGACGCATCAGTTAGAGCCAGAACAACGGCTTCTTCAGATCCGGCTCTCACATGAATGAATTGTGACGCTTGTTCGGTCAGGCGAATCCGACGTGAATTAACGACGATGAGTTTTGCACCTCCGTTACGCACGGCCTGTCGGACCTGCTTGCCTGTGAGTGGCTGTAACTCTTCAGGTTCCCCACCAATCAGAACAATTGTTTTCGCGTAACGGATGTCGCGATGTGTGGCCAGTGGCGCACCAAGGTTGGCGAAGAATGATTTCAAGCTAAACGCATCTGCGGCTGTGTAGTTTTCAGTGCCGACCAACTCGGTCGCAAATTTTCTAAGAACGTAGAGCGCTTCGTTTGTGAGTCGAGGACTACCGACGATGCCGACAGCATTTCGTCCGTGGTCGTTCGCAATTACATCAAGACGTTCAGCTACGTGACGGATTGCGTCGTCCCACGTTGCCGGGATCAACTTTCCGCCTTTCTTGTAGCGAATAAGCGGCGTGCGAATGCGGTCCTCGTGATTTACAAACGGATGGCCAAAGCGGCCTTTCACGCAAAGAAACTCGCCATTCAAGCCATTCACATAACGATCGCGAGCTACTACACGCTTCAGTTCGCCACCACGAGATCCCAATGACATCTGGCAACCATCAGAGCAGAAATTGCAGGTGGAGATTGTTTGGGCCAACTCCCAGGGACGTGTTTGGTGACGATACGTTCCGTCCAGCAGAGTGCCGGTAGGGCAAACTTCAATACAGTTTCCACACTGTGAGCAATCGAGCCAGCCCATGTAAGTGCCGATGACGGTGTGCGCGCCACGACCGCCGGCTTCAATCGCATCCTCTCCCATCCATTCGTCACAGACACGCGTGCAACGTTTACACAAAATGCAACGTTGCGGGTCGTTGGCGACCATGGGTGAAAGGTAGCGCTCAGCGTAGTAGTTCTTCTTTTCTGTAAAACGTTCTTCGAGCCCACCCCAATCGAACGTCATTTCCTGCAGTTCGCATTCGCCTCCGCGGTCGCATACCGGGCAATCTAAAGGATGGTTGGCGAGCAAAAACTCGGTCATGGCGCGCTGCGCCTTTTCTATCTCTTCACTCTGAGTGGTAACTACCATTCCATCGGTGCAGGTAATCGTGCACGAGGTCTGCAACTTCGGCATCTTCTCAATGCGCACCAGACACATTCGGCACGAAGCCTGGAGTGCGAGATCGGAGTAGTAGCAGAACGACGGTATGTCGAAACCTTTATCGCGGCACACATCAATCAATCGTGCGCCCTTCGGCACCTCATACGACTGGCCATTGATAGTTAGGTGTATAAGCTCAGTAGACATTTATTTCGTGAGTCGAGAATCTGTTCATGAATCGGAAATCGAGAACACTCAATCCTAAATCGTTATTAATAGATCAAGCGCAGTACGAAACGACTTACGTTTGACAAATTGCGATAACGATTATCGATTAGCTATTAACGATTCGTTTTCTAAAGTCTTCCGGAAATCGTTTGATAGCCGACTGAATGGGCCATGAGGCCGCGTCACCCAACGGGCAAAACGATTTGCCTTCAATGTTGTCACAGAGATCGAGCATCAACTGCGCGTCCTCCGGGCGCCCGTTGCCATCGGCTATTCGCTGAAACACTTTCACCAGCCAGTCAGTACCTTCCCGACATGGCGTGCACCAGCCACACGACTCGTGCTTGTAAAACTCAGTCAAATTCTTTGTTGATTCAAAGATATCAACGGTCTCATCCATCACGATGAAACCGCCGGAACCAACACTCGAACCTGCAGCAACCAGTCCCTCGTAATCCAGGCGAACATCTTTGCCGATGATGTCGTCGGCACGCATGATGTAGACCGAGGAACCACCGGGAATCACTGCCTTAAGTTTCTTGCCTCCAAGGATTCCGCCACAGTCTTCCATGATGAACTTCTCCATGTCGTCATAACCCATTGGAAGTTCATAAACACCGGGTTCATTCACGTGACCGGATACGGACCAGACTTTTGTTCCACCACTCTTTTCAGTGCCAAGCTTCTGATAAGCTTCGCCGCCCATCATGATGATGTCGGGAACGGCTGTCAGTGTCTCAACGTTGTTCACGACAGTAGGTGACGCGTATAGACCAGAGACAGCTGGGAAGGGAGGCTTCATTCGTGGATGTCCGCGCAAGCCTTCAAGCGAACTCAGCAACGCGGTCTCTTCACCGCAGATGTAAGCGCCGGCACCCGTATGTGTGTAAACCTCGCAAGAGAAGTTTGTACCTAAAATGTTTTTGCCAACGAGACCGGCTGAACGCGCTTCCTCGATCGCCACATCCATGATGTCGATGAGATAGCGATACTCGCCGCGTGTATAGATGTAAGATGTTTTTGAGCCAAGCGCGTATGCCGCAATCAGTATCCCTTCAATCAACATGTGTGGATCGCGTTCCATCAGATAGCGATCCTTGAAGGTACCAGGTTCCGACTCATCCGCGTTGCAAACTACGTATTTCGGTTTAGGCGAGTCTTTCGGGACAAAACTCCACTTCATTCCCGTCGGAAAACCTGCGCCACCACGTCCACGCAGGGCCGACTTTTTCACTTCATTAATGACATCGTCAGGCGAAATCCCGCCCAACACTTTTTTGATCGCCTGATAGCCACCGTTCGCACGATAGACGTCGATACTGCGAGAGTTCTCAAGGTGAACTCGTCGAAGTTGAAGTGGCTCACAACCGATGGCTTTTATCTGCATGATGTCTGAGGTGCGTTCCTTGTCGCGAAGATCGTATTACGGCAAGGCATCCAGTATCTGGTCTACTTTTTCCGGTGTCAGGTTTTCGTGGTAATCGAAGTTCAGTTGAAACATTGGTGCCGTGCCGCAGGAACCAAGGCACTCAACTTCGGACAGACTGAAGCGACCATCTGGAGTAGTTTCACCCGGCTTGATACCAAATTTTTTCGCGCAGTGTTCGGTAATGACAGCCGCCCCACGTATCTTGCACGACAATGTTCGACAGACCTGAATGTGGTACTTACCGACCGGTTCCGTGTAAATCATCGAGTAGAACGTTGCTACTTCCCAGATGTCGGTGATCCGCAACGAAAGTTTATTAGCCAGATACAACACACCGGCGGGATCCAGATAGCCACGTTCACGTTGCACAACGAACATTAATGGCAAGATCGCTGAACGTCTTACCGGATACTTTGCCAGGTGTCGATCGATCTCAGCTTCGACTTCAGCAGAGAAAGTTGCCGGCGCAACCTCTAAATCGACTGGCTGAGAGAGCGGTTGAATTTTTGTCAGCGGTTGACTCAAATTTGTTTCTCGGTGCTTTGTTCCTGGAGCTTATCGATCGGCCTTGTCTCGCGAACGAAAATAAACAAAGCTCTCTTATCTATCTATTTCTCCCAGGACAATATCCAGGGATCCAATCACAGCGACGATATCGGCGATCATTTCACCGCGAGCGATGTCCGGGAGTGCTGAAAGGTTGACGAAGCTTGGTCCGCGGAAATGAACACGTGCCGGTTTTGGACCACCATTCGACTTCATGTAGACACCGAGTTCACCCTTCGACGCTTCGATTGCGTGATAAACCTCGCCTTCAGGAACGTCGAAGCCTTCTGCAACGATCAAGAAGTGATGAATCAACGCGTCCATGTGCGTTTTCATCGCCTGGCGATCAGGCAGCACCACTTTTGGTGCATCAGCTTTTACTGGTCCAGGCTTCAAGCGCGAGAGAGCCTGAACGGCAATCTTGTGCGATTCCTTTAGTTCTCGCATCCTGACCATGTACCGCGCCCAGACGTCGCAGTCCGATTCGGTTGGGACTTCGAAATCGTAATTCTCGTAACCGCAGTATGGAGTTGCACGGCGAAGATCGAGTGCGACGCCGCTGCCTCTTAAACATGGACCGGATAGGCCCCAGTCGATGGCGTCTTCAGCGGAGATGTAACCAACGCCTTGCGTGCGTTTTTGGAAGATCTTGTTGCCGGTCAACAAAGTGTGAAACTCATCAACCGCGGGTGGAAAGTCCCTGAGAAATTGTTTGCAACGGTTTTCGAAGCCGGCAGGCAAGTCCATCATCAAACCACCGATTCGAAAGTATGACGGTGTAAGACGGCCACCAGATGCGGCTTCAATCAAGTTCAAAATCTTCTCGCGTTCACGGAAACAATAAAAGAAGACAGTCATTGCTCCGATGTCGAGTGCGTGAGTACCGAGCCAGACGAGGTGTGATCCGATTCGTTGTAACTCACACATCAACACTCGAATCGTTAGGGCTCGCTCAGGAATCTCCAATCCGAGCAGCTTCTCACCGGCCATCACATAGGCAAGATTGTTTCCAAGCGGATTCAAGTAATCCATCCGATCGGTAATCACAATTCCTTGCTGGTACTTCTTATATTCAAAGAGCTTCTCCATGCCGGTATGCAGATAGCCGATGTCCGGCGTGGCTTTCACTACCATTTCGCCATCGAGCACAAGTTCGAGACGCAAAACACCATGTGTCGAGGGATGTTGTGGACCCATCGAAATCGTCATCTGCGTATCGAGTGGTCTATCGACGACTTCGAATTGTGGCGGAAGGCTAGCGGTACTCATTTGATTGCTT
>Ga0068860_100008623_pt1 | contig 10162 bp, 8 predicted proteins | sample KBSSwiS32_FD_66597 | JGI IMG/M metagenome (GOLD analysis project Ga0068860, IMG submission 66597) | Switchgrass rhizosphere microbial communities from Kellogg Biological Station, Michigan, USA - KBS Switchgrass S3-2 | ecosystem: Host-associated > Plants > Roots > Rhizosphere > Soil ...
ACCTCACGCGTTGCGGGTGCGGACGCGGCCTGGCGCGTTGCGCGCGAAGGCGGCACGCTCGATGCTGCGCGGCCGGCGCAGCATCCCCCCGGCACGACGATCGAAGTGCGCGATCTGTTCCACAACGTGCCGGCGCGGCGCAAATTCCTGCGCGCGGAGCGCACCGAGTTCGGTCATATCGACGAGCTCGTCAAGGCGATTGCGCTGGCTCACCCCGAAGTCGATCTGCGTTTGTCGCACAACGGCAAGCCCGCGCGCCTGCTGCGTCCGGCCGGCGACGAAGCCGCGCTGGCCGCACGCGTCGGCGAAATCCTCGGTGACGAATTTCCCGCACAGAGTCTGCGCATTGAATACGCCGCCGCCGGTCTGCAGCTGCGGGGCTGGGTCGGCCTGCCGACGGCGTCGCGCAGTCAAGCCGACCAGCAATATTTCTACGTCAACGGTCGCCTCGTGCGCGATCGCGTCGTTACGCATGCCGTGCGCCAGGCGTATGCCGATGTGCTGTTCCATGGCCGCCATCCTGCGTATGTGCTGTTCCTCGATCTCGCGCCGGAGCTGGTCGACGTCAACGTGCATCCGGCCAAGTCTGAAGTGCGCTTCCGCGAAAGCCGGCTCGTACACGACTTTCTTTATCGCACGTTGAACGAAGCGTTGGCGCAGACGCGGGCTGGACGAGCCGGGGATCTCGCGAGCCGCGTTGAAGAGCGGCTCGCGCCGGCGAGCGACTCGACAGGGATGTCGAGGCCGGTACTACGCACCATGGATGGTGCGTGGAATCAGCAAGGCCTCGGTCTCGGTGTGCGCGAACCGCTTGCGAGCTATGCGGCGTTGCTCGGTGCCGAGTCCTTGCCGCAGGCAGCGAACGCTGCGCTGGCGCCCATTGCGAATGCCGACGGCGATTCATCTGGCGTGCCACCGCTCGGCTATGCGCTGGCTCAGCTCGCCGGCATTTATGTGCTTGCCGAGAACGCGCACGGACTCGTGCTCGTCGACATGCACGCCGCGCACGAGCGCATCACCTACGAGAAATTGAAGGAAGCGCGCGCCTGCGACGGCATCCGCACGCAATTACTGCTGGTTCCACTGGCACTCTCAGTCAGCGAGCGCGAAGCAGCGATTGCGCAAGAGCACGCGGACGATCTCGACGCGCTCGGTTTCGAGATCGTGCGTAGTGGACCGCAGAGTGTGACGGTGAAGCGCTACCCCGGTCTGCTCGAAGGCGCCGATGTCGAGCGTTTGGTGCGCGATGTGCTGAGTGATCTGGTCGCGCACGGAAATACGCGTCGGCTGGAAGAGATGCAGAACGAGGTGCTGTCGACGATGGCGTGCCACGGTTCGGTGCGCGCGCACCGGCGCTTGACTCTGCCCGAAATGAATGCCCTGTTGCGCGAAATGGAAGCCACCGAGCGCTCGGGGCAATGCAATCACGGCCGTCCGACCTGGGTGCAGATGTCGGTGGCGGAACTCGATCGCATGTTCTTGCGTGGAAGATAGGAACGACACCATGGGCGACACCTTGTTCGACAGGATCATACGGCGCGAGATTCCAGCTGATATCGTTTACGAAGACGACGACGTGCTCGCGTTCCGCGACATCAACCCGCAGGCGCCCGTGCACGTACTGTTCATTCCAAAGCGCGCTGTCGCTACGTTGAACGATCTTGGCGCCGACGAAGCTGCGTTAGTCGGCAAGCTCTTCCTCGCCGCCACCGCCTGGGCGAAGAAAAATGGTTTCGCCGAGAACGGCTATCGCTGCGTCATGAACTGCAATAAGGATGGCGGCCAGACTGTCTACCACATCCATCTGCATCTGCTGGCTGGCCGCCAGATGCATTGGCCGCCTGGGTGAGGCCGAGCGCTCGCGCGATGCGTTGAAGCGCATCGCGCGCGAGGCCGAACGCCCGCAGCAGGATGCGGAGGGCCGGGTTGCTTGGCGCGGCCCGGAAGGCCGAGCCTAGCAACTGGGTCCGCCCGCGAAGCGGGCGCGGCAATCTGTTAGGACAGCATTCCCAGCCATGCTGAGACGCTACCAAGTAGCGTGCCCAACCCAACAGCGGCGAGTACGTCACTCGGATAGTGCAGGCCGAGCACGACGCGCGATGCCGCGACGAACATGGTGAACGGCACGAGTACCGGTGCGAGTGCGGGAAACCATGCCAGCGCGACGATCGTGAAACTCACCGCGTGCAGGGTGTGGCCGGATGGGAAGCTGAATTCGTCCAGCGGCGGCACGCGCGCGATCACGCCATCGCAGCTGCGGAATGGGCGTGGACGGCGCGTCCAGCGCTTGAGCAGGCGATATAGTGCCAGCGCGACCCCACCGGTCAGCAGCATCTGCAGCGCGGCGAGTGCGCCGTGCCAGCCGCCGAATACGGCGAGCACGGCCATCAGCGAGTACCAGAATACGCCGTCGCCGAGGCGGCTGATCGCGCCGAAGAACGCCGCGACTGCGCGCCGCGCGCCCCAGCGGTTGGCGACGACGCACAGGTGACGGTCAAATCCGGGCAGCGAGAGCACTTTGGACATGGTTGCCTCCTTTCGCGAGCCGCATCAGCAGGGATTCGAAATCGACGATTACCGTCTCCGGCGACAGCATGGCGACGGCCATGCGCGCGTTCTGGCGCATCGCAGCGCGCAGCGCCTCGTCAACGCCGAGTGCATAAGCCGCCCCGATGAAACCGTTGGCATCGCTGGCAGGAACGCGCATGCCACTGATGCCGTTGGCGATGTGCTCGTGGGCAGCGCCTTGATCGAACGTCACGACGCCCAAACCGCTGGCCATCGCTTCGAGCGTAACGTTGCCGAACGTTTCGGTGAGGCTAGGGAACCAGAACAGGTCGGCGCTGGCATAGTGCCGCGCCAGATCAGGACCCAGATGCGTGCCGGCGAAAATGAAATCCGGGTTCGCCCTGGCCAGTTCTGCACGCGTCGGACCGTCGCCGACCCAGACATAGCGCGCATTCGGCACACGCGTCTGCAACTTGCGGAAAGCCGCAACGGCCAGTTCGAGGTTCTTTTCCGGCGCGATGCGGCCGACATAGATAATCACGGGATCGCGTTCGCTGACGCCCCAGGATTTGCGCAGCGCCGGATCGCGGCGTAGTGGATGAAACAGGATCGTGTCGACGGCGCGGCGCAGCACGTGCACGTTATCGATGCCGATACGGGACAGTTCCGCGGCGAGTGCACGCGTGGGTACCAGCGTCGCCGCCGCCCGGCAGTGAAAGCGCCGCAGATGCGCGAGCACGAGCGAAGTGAGCCAGCGCAGGCCGTAATGCGCAACGTAGTTGTCGAAGCGTGTGTGGAAACCCGTGCAGGCAGGAATCCCCAGGCGCTTGGCCGTATTCAGCGCCGACCATCCAAGCGGGCCTTCGGTCGCGATATAGATTGCATCGGGCGGCGTTTTTCGCCAGTCGCGATGCAAGCGGCCGCCGGCCGGAAAACCGAAACGCAAGCCGGGGTAGCGTGGCAACGCTGCGCCGGGCACGGCCAGCGTGCTTACCGCTTGATCCTCTGCCGCGTCGTGCCGGCGCGGGCGCACCACCTGCACGGCATGTCCGCGCGCAGCGATGCCGTGCGCGAGACCCTGCACGGTAAGCGCCACGCCGTTGACTTCCGGCGGGTAGGTTTCGGTGACGATGCTGATGCGCATGATTCGCAGACTTCCGGTTCTCGCGAACGGGAGCTTGAGCATGGCGTATTGCGCGGCGATGGCCGCAGTGTGACGACCGGATGACAACCCCGCGGTTCATATTTGCTGCACATTCCCCGGGGATTCTCTGCTCATCGTGAAAGCCGGAGACCTCACATGTTGTCGATAGCCTTGATCGCCGCCGCGCTGGTGCTAGCATGGTTCGTATCGCTGCTGCGCCAGCATTCCGAGGAGGCCGTCGTGAGTGATACCAAGCATTTTTCCGGTGTTTCGCCAGTCGGGGCAGTACGTGCGGTGCCGGGTACGGCCACAGCACATGGACCCGAAATCGTGGCGCTGGTGTTACGCGTGCAGAACGTGGATTGCGCCTGCGACAACGCGCGCAAGTTTGCGGACAAGACGTTCCCCGTCGCCGACGCACCAAAGCTGCCATTCAAAGATTGCGGGCGTGTGGATTGCCGTTGCCGCTACGAGCGCATCGCCAATCGCCGCAAGCCCGGCGAGCGCCGGGTCAATGCAAGCCGGCGCGAAGAGATCCGTTTCGAGATGAAGGACGACCGGCGTTCGGGCAAGGACCGGCGCCAGACGAACAACGTCTGGAAGCAGCCGGTTTGAGCGCGGCGCTTTGAGTTAGCTCGCGCGGATCGGGCCGTCTAATGGTGATGATCGTGATGCACGATCACGATCGGCGGACTCCACCCCCAATATCCCCACGGCGGCCCCCAGAACGGATCGTAGTAGCCGGGCCACGGATCTGCATAAGCGTGCTCTCGATGCGGCCATAGATATACGTTGTCCGCGTCGACGCGGGCATACGTGTAGTTGTAGTCGCCGACCTGATGCTGCTCCGTGCCGGCGACTTGGCCGACGACGGTCAGTTCGCGGCCCTTCGTGTACACGGCCGGATCGTAGAACCCCTTGCTGCAGGCGATGAAGCGCCCGTCGCTGCCGTCGTGACGGCTGGGCCGCGCGTCGCTGTAGAGTTCGCGCGATAGGACCTCAAAACAGGTGCTCTCGGGTTTAGGCTCGACCTTGATGATTTCGCCCCCCCAGCGCACGCGTTCGCCGCGCGCGTTTTGGGCGACGATCTGCTTCGGCGTGACTGCTGCGAAATCCGTTCCGGCGAGCTGCTGCGGTACCGTGGCGCAGCCACCGAGCGTGAACGCGGTCAATACGGAAATTGTGAACAACTGGCGCATGGCTGACTCCTGGAGTCTCGCATCGAATAAGACGTTTGACGAAAGGTCTTCGTCGCGAAAGATAGCGCATCAGCGCTGAATGGCGGTCAAGCGCAAGGCGGCGGTCTTGCGCGCGAACCCAACTACTCTGGCAGCAGGCGGCGATTCAAAGGCATAGCGTAATTGACCGTATTCGGCGAGCAGTTCTGACAATTCGCGCCAGCGCGTGCCCACGCGCGCGGCCAGAGATGCAGGCCCTTCCGCGGGTTCACGCGGCGCACCAGCGCGAGCGAGCTTGCCGCACAGCTGCGCGTAGGCGGCGTCCAAAGCGTCTTGCGCAATGCGCGGAGCGCGCAACACCCACCAGGCAAACACGCCCAGAAGCAGCGCGCTCAACGCAATGAGAACGGCCATCAAGTCGGAATATTCGGCTTTTTCGACCCCAAATGGCGTGAGCAGGCCCTGTTGGCGCAGCACGTTGAACTGCACGACTGCGCTGTTCCAGAAACTGTTGATCAGGTCGAATCGGTTGCGCACCGCTTGCACCCAGTCGGCCTGGTACCACGGCGCCGTTGCGCCTGCCGCAGCGCGCGCCCCGAGTTGCACGCGCAACGGACTGACCGCCGCGGTCGGATCCACACGCACCCAGCCGCGTCCTTCGAGCCACACCTCGGCCCAGGCGTGGGCGTCCGATTGCCGCACCACCCAGTAGTCGCCGACGCCGTTGTAGTAGCCGCCCTGATAGCCGGTCACGACGCGCGCCGGAATTCGAGCGGCGCGCATCAGGAACGTGAATGCCGAGGCAAAGTGCTGGCAGAAGCCGCTCTTGCTGCCGAACAGGAAATCATCCACCGAATCGCGCGCCAGCAGCGGCGCATTCAATGTATAAAAAAATTCCTTGTGGAAAAGATCGAGCGCCGCGCGGACGATCGCGCTATCGTCGCGGAACTCCGTGCGCCAGCGCTGCGCCAGCTCGCGCGCCTGCGGGTCGTAGCCGGCGGGCAACTGCAGGGCGAGGCGGCGATGTTCCGCGCCGAGCTGCGGCTCCAGCACGTAGTTGGGCGAGGATGTAATGCGATATCGCAGCAGGCTGTCGACCGGCGTGTGGTTGACCAGGCTCATGTCGGCGCCGCGCACCGCACCGTCGGGTACGGATAACGGCACATCCAGCGCCAGCAACCAGCGCCGTTCGGACGGCTCCAGCGTGATTTCGTAGTCGATCGGCTTTCCTGTGGCTTCAACGTCGCCGCTGTTCTGCGGGCTGGCAAGCCGCTCCGGCCGCGTCCAGGCGTTGCCGTCGAATTGCCAGAGCACGGGGCCGCGCCAATACAAATCGCTGCGCCGGGGCGCCAGACCATCGAAACGGACACGAAACGCCGGTGAATCGTCGATCAGCAACTCCTGCATCGCGCCGGGTGCCATGCTGTCGCCCAGGCCAGTGCGCGCCACCGCGTCGCCGGGCGCGCCCCACAGCGGCGAGCCCAGGCGCGGGAAGAACACGAATACGCAGATCGCCAGCGGCACTGCCGCCGCGAGCGCGATCGCGCCACTGCGCAGATCCTCGCCCAGCCCAGCAAGCAAGGAGCGTGTAGCCGGACGCTCGGATTCCAGTTCGCGCAGTGCGGCGAGCAGCACCGTGAGCGCTGCGAGCAGCAGCAGCGTAAAGCCCAGGCTGCTGTCGAACAACAGTGCGCTCATCAGTACGAAACTGGAAAAACACACGGCTGCGCGGGCATCGCGGCGCGTTTCGGTTTCGACGAGTTTGAGGGCCAGCATCGTGCAAGCGAGCACACTGCCAGGACCGCGCCCGAACAGCGTGCCGAAATGGAAGATGATAAAGATCGGAAAAATCGCGATCAGCGGCAGCTTGATCCAGGCCGGAATGCGCCGACCGCCACGCGTACGCTGCAGCCAGCGTCCGGCCAGAACCAGCATGATCGGCAACACAAACAGCCACGGCATGCGCAGCAGATGCGGCGCCACCGCAGCGCCAACGCTGGCGGCGGTAAGCGCGAACTGCAACGGCGTCAGCGGTCGTGCAGGGTTCACGGTGCGGCTCCCGGAAGCAAGGCGAGTTCGCGCAGGCAAGCATGGCGATGCTCCATGCCGAGCGCGGGACCGAGTCGGCGTTCCGGCAGTTGCAGCGCGTACGGTTGTTGGGCGGTTTCAGCCTGGCACACCCAGCGTGCCAGGCGGCTGACGCGTGACTCGTGATCCAGCCCGTGCAGCGCGGCGTAGTCGAGCACGATCTCCTGACCGCGCCGCAGCTCAAATTCCTTGACTAGCAGACGATCGTGACGCGCGCTGGCCTTCCAAGCGATATTGCGCTGTGGATCGTCTGGGCGATATTCGCGCAGAGAAGCCAGTTCGTCGCCGCTCATGCGCACGGTGCGCGACGCCGTCGCCGCGCCAGCGCGTGGCAACGGTGGTGGCGTTGCTTCCAGACGCGGATAAACCAGCGCGGCAAATTCCGGATTGAGCCAGCTCCAGACATGGAACAGGCCGAACGGGTATTCGCTGGACAAACGCATGCGTCCGAGCCGGCGCCAGCCGCGCTGCGGAGCGGAAATATCGAGCACGATCGCGCCATCGTGCGGCAGATCGAAAACCGTTTCGTGGCCTTCCGTTTGCAGACGCAAGCTGCGTCGCGGTCTGCCATCAATGTGGAAATGCAGACTCGCGCGCAGCACATCGCCGGCATGGCAGGGTGCGGCCCGCAGCGCGGCCAGTTGTAACTGGTTGAGCATGCGAAATGCCTGGAACACGCTTTGGTAGCTCGCTGCTCCGAGCAGGCAGGTCAGCAGCAGCGCCGGATTGTTGTTGTAGTTGAGCGCGCCGACCAGCATTACGATCAGCACAGCCGAGTAGAGCAAGCCGAAGCGCGTCGGCAACACGTAGATGCGGTGCCGGTCGAGCTGGATCGGCAGGTTTTCCGCACGCTTGAGCCGGGTCAGCGCCGGCAGACGGCGTTCGGCATACTCGAGCAGACGCGACCAAAGGGAAGCCGGAGCGACGCTGGCATTCACAGTTTTGCTAAAGAACCTATCTCAAAATCGTAGCGAGCGAAGGCAGATTGCGTGCCGCCGGAGCGCAGGAACCGGAGTGTACACGCCAGTACATGAGGATTCCGAGCACCGCCGGCACGCGAGATGCCGAGCGCAGTAGATTTGGAGATAGGTTCTCAGCGCACGGGTACCTTTGCGAGCAGGGCCGCGGCCAGCTGATCGCGAGTCGCATTGCTCGTTCCGGCTGGAATCAGCCGGTGCGCGGCCACGCCGGGAAATACCGTCTGCACATCTTCGGGCATGCAGTAGCCGCGGCCGGCGAGCAGCGCGCAGGCGCGCGCGGCATTGAGCAGCGCCAATCCCGCGCGTGGCGAAAGACCCACGCGGATGTCGGCATGCGTGCGGCTGGCTGCGAGCAAGGCCTGTACATAATCGATCAGCGCCGGACTGGCCAGTACAGCGCCCACTGCGCCGCGCATCTGCTGGATTTGCGCGGCGCTGATGCAGGGCTGCAGGCGCGCAAGCAATTCGCGGCGATCGCTCGCCGCAAGCAAAGCGCGTTCGGCTTCGCGATCGGGGTAATCCAGGCCGATGCGCAGCATGAAGCGGTCGAGCTGCGAGTCCGGCAGCGGATACGTACCGGCCAGTTCGATCGGGTTCTGCGTGGCGACAACGAAGAACGGCGTCGGCAGCGCATGTGTCTGGCCATCCACGGTGATTTGTTGCTCGGCCATTGCTTCGAGCAGCGCACTTTGCGTCTTCGGCGTGGCGCGGTTGATTTCATCGGCCAGCACGAGTTGCGCGAACAGCGGCCCCGGGTGGAACTTGAACGCGCCGCGCTCGCGCTCGTAGACGCTGACACCGATAATGTCCGAAGGCAGTAGGTCGGAAGTGAACTGGACGCGCTGGAACGAAAGGTCGAGCGTGGCGGCGAGCGCGTGTGCGAGCGTGGTCTTGCCGACGCCGGGCAGGTCCTCGATCAGCAGATGACCGCCGGCGAGGAAGCAGGCGAACGCAAGCCGCACCTGAGCACCTTTGCCGAGCACGACGCCGTTGACCTGCTGCTGCGCGCGCACAAGCGCGGCGGCGAGCGTGGCCTCCAGCGGCGGCGGTGCGGGGGTGACGGGAGCCAGGCGAGTATTCATTGAAGTAAGGCGTTGTATGCGGGCGAGTATAGGCAATCTAAAGGCAGACGGAGTTCCCGCGCCAGCGGAATCGGCTCGGCGCTGGCGAACGGCGTTTTGGGTCGTCTGGACGGCGTTGCTGATCGCCAAGATCACCTTGGCCGCGACGCTTGCGCCGTTCGGTGACGAAGCCTGGTACTGGCAGGAAAGCCGCCATCTGGCGAGTGGCTATAGCGATCTGCCGCCGCTGACGGCCTGGCTGATCCGGTTGGGCGAAGCGACTCTCGGGCACAGCGTCTTGTCGATGCGTGCTCCGTTCCTGCTACTCGGTGCGCTGTTGCCGCTCGTCGTCGTGCGCACGGCCACGCGCATGTTCGACGAAGCTGCCGGCTGGTGCGCGGGCTTGCTGACCCTGGGCTTGCCGTTGCTCGGCACGTTGGGGCTATTCGCGCTGCCGGACGTGGCTCTGACTCTTGCCGGCGCGCTCGCCCTGGACGCGTTGGAGCGCGCGGTGCGCGACCGGCGCACGCGCGACTGGCTGGTACTGGGACTCGCGCTGGCCGCGGCTTGCCTGAGCCATTATCGGGCGGCGATGCTGTTGTTCGCCGGATTGATCTTCTGCATGGTCACGCCACGCGGACGGACGCTGTGGCGAATGTCCGGATTCTGGCTGGCGCTCGGAGTTGCGCTGCTCGGTCTGCTTCCGATCGTGCTGTACAACGCGCAGCACGCGTGGGTCGGATTTGGTTTCCAATTCGTCGACCGCCATCCGTGGAGTTTCCACGCTGATGCGCTGGTGCAGCCGCTCGAGCAAGCGCTCGTGTGTACACCTTTGTTCTATGGGCTGCTGTTGTGGGCCTGCTGGAAGGCTCTGCGGCGTCGGGGCGAGGGCGCGCCGTGGGATTTGTTCGCGATCTGTGCTCTCGTGCCGATTCTGGCGTACTTTGCGCTCGGCCTGTTCGCCGACGCTACGCGCTTTCGCGTGCACTGGCCGTTGCCAGGCTATCTGCCGCTGCTGATCGCGCTGCCGGCGCTGCTGCGCGGATCGCGATTGCGCGCATTTGCGCTTGCAGCGTTCGCGGTGCTCGCGCTCGGCAACGCCGTCGCCTATGCGTATCTGGCAGCTGCCGCAGTGCCGGGCGGCACTACGGTGCTGGCGCGCGTGAAGGCTTTCCCCGAACACTTCGTCGGTTGGCACGAAGC
>Ga0068860_100008624_pt1 | contig 10161 bp, 9 predicted proteins | sample KBSSwiS32_FD_66597 | JGI IMG/M metagenome (GOLD analysis project Ga0068860, IMG submission 66597) | Switchgrass rhizosphere microbial communities from Kellogg Biological Station, Michigan, USA - KBS Switchgrass S3-2 | ecosystem: Host-associated > Plants > Roots > Rhizosphere > Soil ...
GCCGGGACACATCATGTTGGTATTCCTCCGCGCCCTTCTATCGTCCTGTTTTCCAATATCCTGAAGAGGCAGCTATGTCCACTTTCAAAGCCGTATACGCGACTCAACAAGATGGGAAAACCCACGTCTCGCTGGAACAGCTCGACCGCGCCAGTTTGCCGGCGGGCGATGTGCTGGTGCGGGTGCACTATTCTGACCTGAATTATAAGGACGGCCTGGCTGTCACGGGGCGGCCGGGCGTGATCCGCAAGTTTCCGATGATTGCGGGGATCGACTTGGCGGGGGTGGTGGAGGAGTCGGCGTCGCCCGCTTGGAAGGCCGGCGACGAAGTGGTGATCACGGGCTTCGGGCTGTCGGAAACGGCCTGGGGCGGATACGCGGAGCTCGCGCGAGTGGACGCGAATTGGCTGGTTCGCTTGCCGCCGGGGCTGACGCTCAAGCAGGCGATGGCGATCGGCACGGCCGGGTTCACGGCCATGCAATGCGTGGTCGCACTGGAACGGCACGGTGTGTTGCCGGGGGCGGGAGAAGTTTTAGTCACGGGCGCAGCGGGAGGCGTCGGCAGCATCGCGGTGGCGGTGCTTGCCAAGCTGGGTTATCGCGTGGTCGCATCGACGGGGCGGGCGGAATTGGGCGACTACCTGCGATCGCTGGGCGCGAGCGAAATTCTGGAACGGAGTACCTTGACGGCGCCGTCCAAACGGCCGCTGGACTCCGAGCGCTGGGCGGGCGCGGTCGATAGCGTCGGGGGCGATACACTGGCGGCCATCGTGCGAGGGCTGGTCGCCAATGGCAGCGTGGCGGCATGTGGCGTCGCTGGCGGGGCGGCTCTCAACACCACCGTCTTCCCCTTCATTTTGCGCGGTGTGAACCTGCTTGGCATCAATTCAGTGCACTTTCCCAGCAGTGACCGCCCGCTGATGTGGGAGCGCCTCACGCGCGACCTGCCGCTCCCGCTGCTCGATGGCATGACCCAGGAAGCGCCGCTCGAAGCGGTGTTCGATCTAGGCGAGAAAATCATCGCCGGAGCCGTGCGCGGGCGAGTGGTGATTAAAATTCCCTAAGTAATTTTGGGCGCCGCCCAGCCGTCAAAAAAGGCAGGAGATTTATCGCATGAAATCTGTTGCCTACGCTGCACTATTTCTTGGATTATTTGCATTCACTGCCGCCGCGCAGCCGCCCCAAGCGCCGCAGGATCTGGAACGCCTGGTGGATCGCATTGCCCTCTACCCGGACCCGCTGTTGGGGAACATCCTGGCGGCCGCCACCTATTCCGATCAGATTTTCGACGCCGAAGCTTGGGCGCATCGCCACGAATACTTGCATGGTGAAGCGTTAGCTCGCGCCATTGCAGACGACCACTTGTGGTTCGACCCCAGCGTGCAATCGCTGCTGCCCTTCCCGGATGTGCTCGACATGATGGCTCGCGATATCAACTGGACGCGGGCCTTGGGCGACGCTTTCCTGGGCAACCGCTCCGGTGTGATGGACGCGGTGCAGAGTTTGCGCCATCGTGCCTGGGATTACGGCTATCTGCGCAGCACGCCGCAACTCATGGTCAATAACGGGCCGTATATCGACATCGTTCCGGTGGACCCGGGTTTCTATTATGTGCCGTATTACGACCCCGCCGTGGTGTTCTTCGCGCCGCGGCCTGGATTCCGCGTTGGGCTGGGGATTCGCTTCGGCCCTGGCGTTACCCTGGGAGCCGCCTTCGCCCCCTGGGGATGGTACGGCGGCGGCATCCGCTTTGGCTGGCGCGAGCACGCCTTTTTCCTCAATAACCGGCCGTGGGCAGGCGTTCGCCGCGGCTACGTTCATCCTTATAACATGCCGCGCTACGAGCGCGGCGGCTTCGATCGGCGCGAGATGCACGAGCGGCGTGAAGGGGGACGAGAACGGCGCTAGCCGGGGGGAATAAATCCGCCGCCTCGCGGCATTCGTATAACAGGCAGGGGCTGGGACGCGATTGGCTCCAGCCTCCTGCCTATTGGAGTAATATTTGGGTAGAGGCCCTATGCTCATCCGTAAACCCGCAGATCTTCGTTACTCCGACGTAACGCCAAAGAACGTGTATGTGAACCGCCGCCGGTTCCTGGCCGCGGGCTCCGCCATCGTGGGCGCCTGGGCGCTGCCGACTCCGGCGGGCGCCACCATGAAGCTGAACAACGTGGTGAAGAGCACTTATAAGGTTGACGAAAAGATCACGCCTAAAGAAGACATCACCAGCTACAACAACTATTACGAGTTCGGCACCGGCAAGGACGAACCGTCGCGCTACGCCAACACCTTGCGGCCGTCGCCGTGGCAGGTGCAGGTGGGCGGCATGGTCGACAAGCCGAAAACCTACGATCTGGATTCGGTCATGAAAATCGCGCCGCTGGAGGAGCGCATTTACCGCCATCGCTGCGTCGAAGCCTGGTCCATCGTGGTTCCGTGGATCGGCTTCCCGCTGGCCGCGCTGCTCAAGGACGTGGAGCCCAACTCGAAAGCCAAGTACGTCGCCTTCCAGACGCTTTACGATCCCAAGCAGATGCCGCTCGGCAACCGCGCCGGTATCGAACTGCCTTACGTGGAAGGCCTGCGCCTGGACGAAGCCATGCATCCGCTGGCGCTACTCTCGGTCGGACTTTACGGCGAGACATTGCCCAACCAGAATGGCGCGCCGATCCGCTTGGTGGTGCCGTGGAAGTACGGCTTCAAGAGCATCAAGTCCATCGTTAAGATCACGCTTACCGACAAGCAGCCGCCGACCACCTGGAACATCACCAACGCTCGCGAGTATGGATTCTACTCCAACGTAAATCCTACCGTCGATCACCCGCGCTGGAGCCAGGCCTCCGAGCGCCGCTTGGGTGAATTGTTCAAGAAGAAGACCATGATGTTCAACGGTTATCCAGAAGTGGCGGGCCTTTACAGCGGGATGGATCTTCGCAAGAACTATTGAGGGACGGGGGGCGATAACGGATGAAGAAAATCCTGTTCAGCCCCTGGACTAAGCGCGGCCTCTTCGCCGTCTGCCTGATTCCCGCGCTGCTCTTGGTATGGCGCGGATTCATGGGCAACCTCAGCGCCAACCCCATCGAATTCATCGAACACAAAACCGGGGACTGGGCGCTGCGCTTCCTGCTGATCACGCTGGCCGTCACTCCCCTACGCAAGATTTTCGAACAACCCTTGCTCACCAGGTTCCGCCGCATGCTGGGCTTGTTCGCGTTCTTCTACGTATGCGCGCACCTCTTGATGTATCTGATCTTCGACCAGATGTTCAGCCCCTCCGGCATCTATGCCGACGTGCTGAAGCGGCCTTACATCACGGTGGGCACTGCCGGGTTTTTGATGCTGGTGCCATTGGCCGTCACTTCGACTGCGGCGATGGTGCGCCGCCTGGGTCCCAAGCGCTGGCAGTTGCTGCACCGGCTGGTGTATTTCTGCGCGCTCGCCGGCGTGATCCATTATTACTGGCTGGTGAAATCCGATGTGCGCGAGCCGCTGATGTACGGCGGCATTCTGACGCTGCTCATGCTGTTCCGCGTTCGCATGTGGCTGCAAAAAGGCACGAAGAGCAAACCGCAGCCGGCGGGCGTGAGCGTTTAGACTTCGCGACCGTTTCCGCTCCTTCCAGCCGCGGTTCTGTGCGCGCCATCACGGGCGCGCCTCAAAGTTGTGCTGAGGAGACTGCGCGAGTTACCAGTCGTCCTCGCGTCAGACTGTGGTTGCAAGCGGCCGTTTCGTACTCTAATTGCTCCACACCGCTTGCCGCCTGTTCTAACATCAAGAACAGAGATCCCATCGTCATGCCATTTTGCACTTTTTGCGGAGCTCAGGCTCCCGACGCTGCTCGTTTTTGCATTAGCTGTGGAACTCCGTTTGGGTCAGTGGACGCGGCTCCGCCGGCGATCGCTCCGCTGGACTTCACTATCCACGGCGACAACCTGCAAGTGGCGCGCATCCGGCTGCAGCCCGGTCAGGAACTGTACGCGGAAGCCGGCAAGATGGTCTATAAGCAGCCGGCGGTGGAGTGGGAAACCCGTATGAGCGGCGACACGCTGGGCGACAAAATCCTGGGTGCGTTGAAGCGCACTCTTATGGGCGAGTCCTTGTTCCTCACCTACTTTCGCGCGGCCACGCCCGGCGAAGTCGGGTTCGCGGGCGATTATCCGGGACGCATACAGGCCTTGGCCCTGGCGGCGGGGCAGTCGATTTTAGTCCAGCGCGATAGTTTCCTGTGTGCGCAAGCGAGCGTCACCCTCAACATCGCTTTCACCAAGCGCCTGGGGGCCGGATTCGTCGGCGGCGAGGGATTTATTCTTGAAAAACTCACGGGCCCCGGCACCGCTTTCATCCATGCCGGCGGCGACCATCTGGAATTCACGCTGGCCGCGGGCGAGGGCCTGCAGATCGAAACCGGCTGCATCGTGGCGTTCGAGGAAACGGTGGACTACGACATTCAGTTCGTGGGCGGCATCAAGCGCGCCTTGTTCGGCGGCGAGGGTCTATTTCTGGCCACGCTGACCGGGCCAGGCAAAGTCATCGTGCAATCGATGACGCTCGAAAAGATGCGCCGCCAGTTGGCGCCCGCGAGAAGCGGCGGCGATGAGCACAAGGGCCTGGATGTCATCACCGGGATTCTAGGCAACGACGATTAGTCACTTGGCCGGTTGCAAGCGTGCAACTGGCTAGGGCATCGCTCATGCGATTCTTCAGCGTCAGATCCCAAGTCTTTCCGTGGCGCGTCAGCAATGAGTATCCGAACTGCCGCTGACTTTCGCTGGCCACTACCGCCGCGCCATGCACCGGCACACCTTTGACGGAACCGTCCAGCGCCATCGCCAGATTCGTGCCGCCGTCGCCCGCCACCAGTTGCGTCGGGCGGCCGTGGTCGTAGCTCAGCGGCTCGAACAAATGCACGTGACCTGAAAGAATCAAGTCGATGCCTTTTGGCGACGCACGGTCCCAGGCTTCTGCGAGCGTCGGCGACACCGGAGCGGACTGGCCCGCCAGCGCGTCCGTGCGCAGGCCCCAGAACGGATGATGATCCGCGAGCCATGCCTTCGCTGGATGCAACGAGGCGAGCTGCGCCGCGTACAGCGCTGCTTGTTCTTGGTTCAAGGTGTTCGCGGAAACCGACGCCGAGTCTAGCATGACGAGTTCGAACGTTCCTGGCTGAATCGTGTAAGGTGGCGAGAAACGATCGCACGTTCCGTTCCAGGGACGTGGGTCTAAATAGTAGAACCAACCGCGCCAGGATCGTCCGCAGTCCTCGTGATTCCCGCGCGAAAACGCCCAGGGAGCGGACGCCAGCAGATTGGCGGCTGGGGTGAAGAAATCGGCGTTCCAGGCGTCCCAGGTGTCTCCCGAAGGAGTGCCTCCGCACATCACCTGCTTATCCGCGGGACAGGGCATTTCGCGGTAAAGGTAATCGCCGACGTGGATCACCAGGTCCGGCTTTTCTTCTGCCGCCCGGGCCGCGACTTGCGCGAAGGGCCATAGTTCAGGGTCGTTACAGGCCTGCAGTTCGTCACCCTTGATGCGGCATCCCGTGTCGCCGATGGCAATCACTCGTGAAGGATTCGCGCGTGGCAGCGCCAGCGCTTGCCCATTCACGGATGCCGCTTTCGCGCCTCGCGGGATGACGAACTCGCACACCGGGCGCAATCCGTCGGGCGTCGGCAGCCGCAGCGACATCGGCCGCATCGCGCCGCCTATTTGAATGGCCGGGCAGTCCCGCGCGTCTCTGACGACGATGCGCGCGACCGCTTGGCCGCCTTCCCTCAGGGCAACCCATACGGGCGAGAGCGCTTGGCCGCTCGCCAGTGCAGCGGCCACCGCGGCCAAACCTAGAAGGCGCATCCTAGCGCTTCGGAGCGTAACCCACGGTCAGCGATACCATCACGCTGCGCCCCGGCAGCAAGGTCAGGAAATCGCCGCCGGATGGAGCGAAAGGTACTGCCGTTGTCGGGCCGACCCCGGGGGTAATGCCCGTAATGTTGTGGTTGTCGAATAGGTTATTGACGCTGAGCCCCAGTTTGCTGCCGCGCAAAAACGACGCCGTCTTAATCGTGTAATTGACAAAGATGTTGGAGACGCTGAACGGATCGATCGGCACCGCTTGGTTCACGGCGCCGTTATCGTTATACATCTTACCCACGCGCTTGTTGAAGAAACCCATGTTCCAATTCCTCTGCTGCCAGGAGAGGCCCACGGCTTCGGTATCGCGCGGCGCATTGGCCACCCAAAGTCCCGTATCCGAGTATTTCGCCGTACCCACGGTAGCATTCATGTACAGGCTCACTCCGTGGCCGAGAACGATATTACTCTCTCCCTCAATGCCCTTGGTATTCGATGGGCCGGTCGGAACATACATCGGCTCGTTGAAATTGTTGGGATCGTTTACGGAAGCATACGGGTTTTCAAAATGGATGTAGTACGCATTGACGTCTAGAGTCCAGCGGTTAAATTTCAATACCGAGCCGCCCTGATAGGTCCTGGCCAGAGTTGGCTTGGGAGGAACAGAAACCGCGCCATTCGGGACATCAAATACGCTGGTGGGCGGAATCACGTTGCCTTCGCCAAACTGCGCGTAGACCGACCAATTCCGCTGCACGCGATAGCGGGCCGCGGCAGAGGGCAACCAGGAGTTGTAATCCACGCTGTGGGTGGTGAAGGCGGCGCCGCCAACACAGGCGTTGCCAACCTTGACGCCGCCCAGGCAGCCCACCGTCTTGATGTCCTGGTATTGATTGAAGTGCTGCAAGTAGCGGGAGTCCTTGATTCCGCCGACGATGGTTAGCTTCGACGTGGCTCTCCATTCATACTCGGCAAACGGCTGGTAGGTTTGCGTGATGTAATGTTCATGGAAGTTGGGCGACGCGACGTCTGCCCAGGTGAATGGCGAAGAGACATATTGATAGCGGTCGGTATAGGACCAATCGAACCACATGCCGGTGCGGAAGACACCGTATTTCGATTCCTGGGTGGCGGAGATAACATCGCCGAAGTGATTCGCGCCGTTGAGCTTGTCGATGGCGCTGGTATTCGAAAGCGCGGTCAGGCTCTTCTCCAGGTTTTGCTTGTTCCAATAGCGGTACGAATTGACTTTGTTATCCAGCCTCCAGCCATGGCCCAAGTCGGTCTTAAGACCGATGTATACGAAATCCGTTTGTATGTGGTAAAAACTGTAGCCGTAGTAATTTGGGCTTTTGGGATCGTTGTTCAGCAGGTAGTTGTCGCCGAATTTTGCCACGTCGGAGCGTGTGGGCGCGTTGCTGTCCGGCGTGTTCGACCAGAAATCGAGCAGGTCGCCGAACACCGTCAAGACCGTCTTATCGGTGAACTTGTACTGATACTTCAGTGAGCCGGCAACGCGCTTCTGATAGTTGAACGTCTGGTAGCCGTCCGATAGCAATTGGTGAACGTCGGCGAGCAGGCTGGACTTTTTCGAACCCAGACCGAAGTCTCCAGAATCCAAACTCAAATCCAGCAGGCGCGTATTAAACGAACCGTAGGAGCCGGAAGCCCTGACATTCGGGCTGGATTGCACATCCGGCGATAAAAGATTAATCGATCCGCCGAAGTTCGTTGGTCCCACTGCTGACGCGCCCCCTGGGCTGCGATCGAAATCCGTTGCGCCAATCCACTGGCCGGGAAAGAAAACCCAGGAATGGTGGGTCGGGGTGTTCGTGTCCTGGAAAGGAATGCCGTCGAAAGTCATGGTGTATTGACCATCTTGAAAACCGCGAAAATAGTTCTTCCCCTGACCGAGCCCGACTCCGTTTGAATTGACGCTAAACGCCCCTGGCGCCATTTGGATCACTTCGTTGTAATCCGAGACGGGCGACGTAAAATTCTGGATGAAGTCTTTGCTGATTTCCGTGCGCGCCGAGGTCGTGTCCAGCGTATTGCCGGAAGGCGCGAGCTGCGCGGCCAGCGACACCACTTCCCCCACCGTCACGGACTGATTCACGCTCCCCACGCTGAGCGCGATCGAGAGGTCTTCCGCGGCGCCGCCCGCTGGATCGACACCCGTGCGGCGGGCCACGTTAAAGCCCGGCGCGGATATTTCGACGGTGTATTTGCCGGAGTTCAGTCCGCTCGCCGAAAAGCGGCCGTCGTCGCCGGTCGTCAGTTCGCGAACTGCGTCGCCCGACTCGCTCTTCAATGTGACTAGCGCATTGGGGATCGTTTTCCCTGCCTGATCAAGGACTGTGCCGCCGATGGTCGCGCCTCCGTTGCCGGATTGCGCGAGCAGCAATCCCGTGCACATCGAAAGAAAAGCTACAGCTCTAGCGATACTCTTCACGTTGACCTCTCCTGTTCGTGGGGAACTTTTGGGTAGCGTAACAGGCAGGAATTACAAATCCGTCAATTTAGCGTGAAGGTTCGGTGAGACTTGTAATGGCGGGATCATTACAGTCTCAAAACTATTCTTGACAGCCGAAGAAAATCGGAGACAATGGAATCCCATATGCGATGCTCCGTGTGTGACTCCCTGCAGCGTGAACACAGCCTGATGAATCAAATTGAAGCGACGACGGTGTTGCAAAAGCGCCATCGCCTGGTGCATCCACTTCTGCAGAGCGAAAATCCAGATCAAAATCCGGACCAGGTTTTGGACGAAATTGTTCTCTTCAGCCGCAAGCGCCAAGCGCAGATCGCTTTCCGCCTGCAGCGGCATCAGGATCGCGTACACGCCGCCTAGGCAGGCGCTTGCGAGCTAGAATGTAGGAAGATGCTGCACCGCTTCCTGCTGCATAACGACGACATCCGCGACGCCGCCGAGCGCAACCTCTCGCCCGGGCAAATAGGACTACTTTCCGGCTGGGGCGTGTTTTCGACGCTGCGCGTTTACGACGGCGTGATGTTCGCTTTCGAACGCCACTGGCAGCGGATGCGCAGCGATGCCGCGCGTATGCGAGTGCCCTTTCCCGCGCAAGCCGACTGGCTCGAGTCGCGCCTGTATCGCTTGATTGAAGCCAATCAGGTCTCGCCCAGCCAACCATTGAACGCGACGCTGCGAGTGGCTGTGGTGCGTAACCGCGGTGGAAATTTCGAAGGGCCCGCGATCACCCGCGACTTCGACGTGGTGGCTTTCACCATTGACGTGGTGAAGTGGCCGCAGAGCGTGAAGCTGGGCGTGGTTCCCGACGGCCGCCATGCCGCCAACGAGTTTTCCGGAACCAAGTACATTTCCTGGGCGGAAAATCTGACACGCTACGAACGCGCCCACGAGCAAGGCCTGGACGAAGTGATCCTGCTCAATGAGCGCGGCGAGATTTCCGAATGCACTTCGGCCAATGTGTTCGTAGTGGATAGCGACCGCCGAGTGTGGACTCCGCCGCTGTCGTCAGGTTGCCTGGCCGGCGTTACGCGCGCGGTGCTGCTGGAAGAAATGCAGGATTTGGACGTCGCTGTCGGTGAAAAGACGCTCTTCCCGGAGGAGCTGCGCTCCGCACGCGAAATATTCATCACGTCAACGACGCGCGAGTTACTCCCGGCGGCCGCCATCGAAGGACTGGAAATTCAGGGAGGCCGCGCCGTCTGCGACCGCCTGCGCGAGGCCTTCTCCGCACGCGTGAAGCATTCAGTCAGCCGCTACCCGAAACCGGTCTATAATTAACCCAACGGGAATTAACGCAATAGGTTCGGAGGGCCAATGCAACTTGCTTGTCCCAAATGCGGGGCGCGCGACGCTCGCGTGGCCCGTCGCAAAGGGTTGGAAGAGTGGCTAAGAGGACTAGCCGGCATTTATCCGTTGCGCTGCCGCCGTTGTGAGACCCGCTGGCGGACCAGCACCTGGGAAGACGACGCCTGGAAATATGCCCGCTGTCCGAAGTGCTATCGCCAGGAGCTTTCCACCTGGAGCGAAGGGCACTACAGTCCGCCGCGCTGGACGGTGATGCAACTCCGCCTGGGCGCCACACCTTACCGCTGCGTCGCCTGCCGCTGCAACTTCGCCAGCTTCAAAAAGTGCAAGGAAAAATTTTCCTGGCGCCATCAGGAGCGGGATGTCGAGCCGGACTCATCCCTCAAAGAATAGTGGGGTTTGGCGCGCACCGATTTTTTGCGCACACCCGGGGCAGCACGACCAGAATTGGAGGTCTATCGCCGGGCGCTGCGCGAAGGCGGGACCGCGCAAAAAAAATGGTTCCAAGTGACCCG
>Ga0068860_100008625_pt1 | contig 10161 bp, 11 predicted proteins | sample KBSSwiS32_FD_66597 | JGI IMG/M metagenome (GOLD analysis project Ga0068860, IMG submission 66597) | Switchgrass rhizosphere microbial communities from Kellogg Biological Station, Michigan, USA - KBS Switchgrass S3-2 | ecosystem: Host-associated > Plants > Roots > Rhizosphere > Soil ...
CGCTTCAGACTCCCCTCAACGGCAGCCCGGATGCGCGCAGGAGAGCTATCTAGACCAACAGCTTTCCCATCTTCGATACGCCACCCAAATTTCGTTGCTAGAGCGACCTTGTCGCGGTGCCCGGCAATAGCTCGGCCGAGCAGTTCCTCGTTGCGATAAGGGCCATAGACCTCTGCAGTGTCGAACAAGGTAACGCCCAGATCGATCGCACGACGCACCGTTGAGATTGATTCCTCCTCGGATGCCGGGCCGTACGCCGAGCCGATGCTCATGCAACCAAATCCAATCGCCGAAACCGCCAGGCCTGCTCCGCCCAGATGTCGCGTCGCTGTGATCGGTTGGAGTAATTCTGCCACTCCACATTCTCCCTTATGCTTCTGACTTCCAGCGGCACAGGCCGTGCACGGCCGATGTCTCGCTCATTTCAGTTCATTCGTCATCAAGCTGTCAGCTGAACCTCGGCCGCAAGCGTGCAGAAAGCAGTCGCCTAACGGCCCTTCCACATCGGGTCGCGCTTTTCGGCAAAAGCGCGAACTCCTTCCCGGTTGTCGTCGGCACCTATCCACGCACGATAAGCGGGATAATCTGCTTGGGCTTGCAACGCCGCCTCTACACTACCCTCGCCGAAGCCTCGCATTGCGGCCTCCTTAGTGGCGCGAACCGACATCGGAGCGCACTTGAGGATCTCTTCGCACCAGCGCTCGACCACGGCATCCAAAAGATTGGACGGCGCCACTTCGTTGACCAATCCGAGCGTGTACGCATCCTCAGCAGAGAACGTACTGCCCGTCAGAAGGAAACCCATAGCTCTTTTAAGCGGAAGTTGACGGGTAAGCCGATGGATTCCGCCCGCGAGTGCGATAGCTCCCACTCGAGGTTCGGGAAGGGCGAACGAAGCGCAATCTGCAGCGATAATCAAATCGCACGCCAGCGCCATCTCGAAACCACCGCCCATGCAGGCACCGTTCACTGCGGCGATGATGGGTTTGTTTAGATCGAACCGCTCGATCAGGCCCGCGTAGCCATTTTCGGGATAGCTAAAGCTTGACCAATCGGCCTTGAGATCGCTGCCGGCACAAAAGGCGCGCGCTCCTGCTCCTGTCAGGACGCAGAGGAACTGCGAGTCATCATCGGCGAATTCATCGAATGCCGACTGCAACTCATAGTGCATTGCCGGATTGATCGAGTTCATCTGATCTGGACGATTCATTGTGACCCTAGTCACCCGACCGGAGATCTGAACGTCGATGCACTCGTAGGTCATACGTTCGTTCGCGCTCTCACGTTCGTCCGCCACTTGAGGCGCGCACGTACTCCTCGCGGAGGCGCTCAACAAGTTCAGAGACCGAAGGAATGTCCTCGATCAAGCCAACTCCGTGGCCAGCGCCCCAAATATCTCGCCATGCTTTCAGATGGTCGGGTATTGTCGGCTTAAGAAACCCAGCGGTCGGCGGAAGCGAACTTGGATCGAGACCAACCCGTTCGATCGACCCACGCAGATAGTTGGCCATCATGCCCGAAATTCGGTCCGTGGTGACTACGTCCGCCATTGTTTGGCTGACTAACAGCGCCTTGTATTCTGGTGAGGCGTCAGACTCCTGCGTCGCGGCAAAACGGGTGCCCATGTAGGCGAAGTCGGCGCCCAGAGCCTGAGCCGCAGCGATGCCGCTGCCATCACTAATCGCGCCGGCCAAGAGTATAGCGCCATCCCACTGCCGCCGGATTTGCGGCACGATAGCGAAAGGGTTGGCCCAGCCGGTGTGGCCGCCCGATCCGGCTGTAAGCACGATTAAGCCATCGACCCCCTGTTCAGCTGCTTTTTCTGCATGCCGCAGAGTTGCGACGTCGTGGAACACGAGTCCGCCGTAGGCGTGCACGCGTCTGACCACCTCGCCTGGTGGCCCCACACTGGTGATGACAATGGGAGGCTCGTTGGACTCGATCACCTGCAGATCAGCGGCAAAACGAGGCGCACCGGCGTCCGCCACAATCAGATTCACGGCATAAGGAGCTGCATCCGCCACGTCCGCCAGATCACGCTTGATCTGGTGTAACCATGACTCGAAGATTTCAGGGGTACGAGCGTTGGCCGAAGGGAAGGAGCCCACTATTCCTGCCTTGCAGCACGCGATGGTCAACTTAGGGTCCGAGACTAGAAACATTGGCGCTGCGATAACAGGCAGGCGAAGGCGCAACTTCAGTCGGTCGAGGTCGAGATCCTTCATGCTTGCTAGCGCCCGATCCGGACATTATCGCATGCCCAAATTGCTGTTTTGGGCATTTCACCAAAACCCATTTGTATTGCCATCTCTCTGCTGTGGCGCCCCGCAATGCTTTGCGCCTTAACGGGTCCTCGACCTGACCGACGCGGTGATGCAGGCACCCGACACAACGGAGCCTATTGAACGGTTTGGCTCCACACAAGTAGGTGTTTGAGTAGCCCCTAGATTTCTGGACGCCTTCGATCCAAATTTTGAGGACAGGAGGCGATGATGCGGAAGCCCAATTTCAGCGGTGAGTTGAAGCATGATGCGGTGGCCCGGATCACCGAGCGGGGTTATCGGGTAGCGGAGGTCTCGCAGCGGCTCGGTGTCAGCCAGCATTCGCTGTATGCGTGGAAGCGGCAGATAGGCAGCCAATTGTCGGGCGATGCCGGCAAGGATGCGGAGATCCGCCAGCTCAAGGGCGAGCTGGCCCGGGTGATCGAGGAGCGCGACATCCTAAAAAAGCGACCGCGCCCTTCGCCAGGGAGGACTGCCTTCATCCGCCCTCACAATCTCGAGCATTCGCTGAGCCGGCGCGGCAACTGTCACGACAACGCCGCGGCCGAGAGCTTCTTCTCCTCGTAAGCCAACTCGGCTCCTTGCTCGCCTCGGCGGTAAAACGTCGAAGCGACCAGGCCGCACAAACATAGCGCCGCCAATATCGACATGCCGGACGTGTACTCACCGGTCTGCTCGTGCAGCCAGGCGATCAAGGGCGGGGAAAAGTTGGCGACGGCGGTGAACGTGCTGATAATGCCGTACGCGCGCGGGAAGCCCTGCTGCCCGAATTCCTCGACCATGCAGGCGGCAAGGAGGACCCAAATCCCTTGAGCCAAGCCGAGAGTAGCGCAACCAATCGCCAGCGCGACGAACCCCGATGCCATGCTCAGTCCCAGCACGCCCGCCATTGCGAGGAACGCCAGCATCATCAAGGGCTTTCGGGTGCCGAACCGATCGCATGCCACACCGCTGCCCAATTTACCAACAGCGGCCGCGACATTATAGATGCCCATCAGAATGGCTGCCATGCCCAGGGTGACCCGGCGCGATGTGGTGAAAGGCACGAGGTTCACCATTGTCGCAGCGTTCGACATCAGGATCGGTGCGAAGACGAGGACGACGATCCAGAAATTACGCCGGCGCAGCACCTCACGCGCACTGGGCGGCTCTCCATGCTCCGTCTCGGTATCTACGATAATATAAGCGCGCCCTTCCTCTTCCAGCGGACGTTCGCGCATAATGAACAGGATCAGCAGCATCGAGACTAGCACGATGCCGGCGCCGAAGACCCACCAAGTCGCCCGCCAGCCCACGCCTTTGAGCAGCCACACGACCAAAGGCGGGAAAAGAATGCCCGAGGCCACCAGGCCGACTGCACAGATGCTGAAGGCCAGTCCACGCCGCTTCACGAACCATCTAGAGATCAAGGTTTGCGAAGGGATCGCCGTGGAAAAGGTGATCGCAGCCGAAAACAGCAGCGGGTAGATCAGCAGCAGCTGCCACCCTGCGGTGAGCAGGCCCATCGCCAAGTGCGCCACGCCGATGCCAAGGACACCCACAGTGAACAACCGTTTGAGGGGAAGCCGCTGCACCATCCCTCCGACGATCGGCGCCCAGATCGAACAGCCGATGCTGAATAGCGTCATGGCGAGGATGATCTCGCTGACTGGCATGCGGAACTCACGCGACCAGTCTTGCAGAAAGAAGGAGAAGCAGGACACGGCCACTCCCATGCTGCCTGCCTGAATTAGGACGCAGATCGCCACCATATTCCAGCCCTGATACCAGGGCGTCCTGATTTGCATGAGGTGCCTTTTCCTTCTCTCCATCCCACCCCCAGCGTCATTTCGGCCGTCTGAGTCCTGAGCCAAGCAGAAAGGAACGCCTGCTCAGGTGGTGCGCATGCATTGCGTACCTGACTGGCAGCTATAGGGAAACGTCAGAGTGGGCGGGGACGGGTATAACTGCCTGTCAGCAAGACGATCGGTTCGTCGCTATGGTTCTAGGGTCCCCTCAGGGAATAACCCCTCCGAGTTCAGTCGGATACTGGCTTCAGCCTTCGACTCGCAATGGGCTACAGCAAAGGTTGTCACACGACTTTTCATCATCGCTAGCACATCGTCTGGCGCCGAAGTACCTGTACAAGGTGCTTGCGCGAGATCATCCGGCAGGTCTGCGCCGAGATGGGCGTGGCCATCATCAACGGCGCCTCGTCACGCGATCATGTCCACATGTTCGTCGAGATACCGCCGCAGGTCTCGGTCAGCGATTTCGTCCGCCGGGCAAAAGGACGCTCATCCCGCAAAATCCAGCAGGAGTTCGAGCACATCCGCAAGCGCTATCGGGGCAACGCTTCTGGGGGAGGGGACAACTTTTAGTCGCGGCGATGGCGCTCATATAGCCGCGCAATTGAGAATGGTCGGCGAAAATGTTGGGCCAACTTGCTGGCAGCAATCGACCAAGTTTCAGGAATTTTGAATATTGGCCGCGTTGGGCGGCAATATAAAAAGTAGCCTCCAGGTTTTAAACCCCGCTTTCCGCCTGCGAATAGGGTCATGAGGTCTATAGCTAGATGCTCAACAATTTCGCAAGCAATTACCAAATCAACCGAATCGTCTTCAAAAGGCCAAACGTCATGCTCGACCGGCAGAAGCATTCGCCGGTAAATTTTTCGAGGAGGGTTGGGTCTTCATGTTCGTTGCTTCGTCTCCGCGACGAAGACCCAACCCTTCTTAAATCACAGCCTCAAATCTGTGCTATTGGCGCTGACGGCGGACATGCCGCGACCGTCGGCGCAGGGTCATGCTCCGACTGTGACCCACCGTCGCTCAGCTGAGGAAACCTCCGCCGCTTCGACGACCTCGTGCACATGAAGCGCCTGCGCGAAGTCCGGCTCTGCATGCCCGACGCCATCAACTTCTCGCAGCATCGACGCATAGATCGACGCCATCGAAAATACACCCATGCGTGGCTCGTCGGCGTGGATAGAGATGCCCGGAAGCGATTTCAGTCGCTCGGGCACTTCAATCTCGTGCTCGTTCAAAACCATGAAGGCAACGTCATCGCTGCGGTATAGTTTGCAGCTGTAGCTTTGCGGAAAAATGGTCGAAACTGCGGCGAGCCGGCCCTTCGTTCCCCACACGTCGATGCGAAAACCAGGGCCGTCGACCATGGTCCAGACCGTCTCCAGCATGCCTGACAAGCCGCTTTGCAGGCGCAGGATGTTGAAGCTCGTATCCGGAACTTCCGGAGTTATCGACGTCCCGTCATCCTGGGGCCAGGTCTTGAGCCGAAGCGACTGATCGGACACGATTTCCGCGACCGGGCCGAGCAGATGGACCAGCAAGTGCAGCGCATGGCTGCCGGTGTTGCGCATGGCGCTCGCGCCGTTAGCTGGGTCGGCAAACCAAGTATAGCCGGGCGTGTACGTGCGCTTTTCGGTGAAGAGGCCGCTGTTGAAGGTTACGTGAAAGCCATGAATATCGCCGATCTGCCCTTCGTCGATCAGTTCCTTCATGTAAACCATCGCGGGCGCGGTCTGAATGAAAGCGTCGACCGCAGCCACTTTGCCTGATTGATCGCGCAACGCCTTCAGTTCACGTGCAGCGGCAAGGTTGGGGGCGAAGGGGATCCCTTGGTAAACATGCTTACCCGCATTAAGCGCACACTTCACCATGTCATATCGCAGTTGCGGTCGGGTGCCGCAATCGATCAGGTCGATGTCCGGGTCCTCGGCCATGGCGCGGTAGTCCCAAAAACTCCGGGCGAAGCCATGGTCGCGCGCCGCAGCCTCAGCGGTTTCACGCCGAGACGTACAGATGGCGACGACCTCGATGCCATCTACGGACCGCCAGGCCGGCAAGTGCGCCTGAACACCCCAGGCAGCACTGATGATACCTACTCTGAGTGGTTGCCGCGACATCTATTGTTCTCCCAATCTAAGCGTCAGCCGCTTTTATACGGTCTGACATAAAGGCGATAGCGGTGCACGGCCGCTACGTCACCAAACCTGGCAGCCCGGAGTTGACACTTCTGACAAGAATCCTCGCATCTGCATGACAGGTCGTCAAGTTCAGATGTCTTGTTTTTGTCGTTACGGCTTGGACCTGGCTGTAACGTAGTTGTCGCAGCCGATTGAGACGGATAATCGGTAGGGTGATTTCCGCAGGCGCGCGACTGCGTCGTTGATTGCCGAAGTAAGTGGGAGATCGATCGTGAACCAAGACGATGAGAAGATCATGGCGATCAAACGGCTGAAAGCCCGCTATTTTCGGCTGATGGATACAAAGGATTGGGACGGCTGGCGCGCGCTCTTCACCGACGATGCCGTGATGGAGATTGATCATGCCGTGTCGGCGAACGGCGCTGATCCGCAGACGGCCCCATTGATGACGGGAGGCGACGAACTGGTGAGATCCGTCCGCAGCCTCATCGAGCGCTGTAGTACCGTGCATCACGGTCACATGCCCGAAATCGACATTCTGTCCGAAACTACGGCACGGGGTATCTGGGCCATGGAGGACATCGTCAGTTGGCCCAATGGCGATTTGTTGCGCGGCTACGGACACTACCATGAGGAATATCGGCTTGAAGGCGATAGCTGGCGGATTGCGAGGCTGCACCTGACGCGCATCAGGCTGGATTTCTCAAGCAGTGGAGTGGAAAGTTCCTCGCAAGCCGGGGCGTGACGAGTAGAACGAGCGCGGCGGCTGCAGCGATCGGAAACGGTCCATTCTATTCCTGAAGCTCACCCCCGAAATGCGTAGCCGGCTAGCTAAGCCTGGTGTCCACCACCGCGACGGCGGCGAGCGATGGCGACAGGAATCGCGATTGCGCCTGGATGTACTCGACAAAAACCGTGCGTTCCGCAAATAGCCAACCGTCGCCGCAGCGGACCAAGCGGTCAACATAGCGGCCGGAGTGGTCAACCCCAAGCTCGGTCATGACGTGGAAGTAAGTTTCGCCAGAAGCAGTGTCGCCTTTTATATCCAGACGGCTGAGCGACAGCGAATGCCGCTGGAAAATCCGCCCGGCGGCTTCGCGTCGCTTTAATCCGGCTGCCGCGAGCGTATCGCGGATGTTCTCTCGGCCAACCAGAGAAGGCATGTTCGGCACATGCAGCACTCCATCCTCGACGAACGAAGAGCTGACGAGATCATAGCGCGCTTCGTCCACGCCGTGGGCATAGAGCGCCATATTGTCCGCGATCGAAGCACGGTCGACGGCCCGCTGAACCGAACGATCGCCATCGCCGGTCGAGGAGAGCATTAAGCTCACGCCTTTCGAAAGTTTGGCAAGACCCAGTCGTCGCTAATCGGCGTCCACTCCACTACGACTTTCATCCCAATGTGAACGTCCTGCGCATCGCAGCCAGTGACATTGGCGATCAATCGCGCTCCGGGTGCACCGTCAAGTTCAACGACGACGGGCACATAGATGAACTCTTCTCCCGTGGCGGGATTGCGGTTGCAGATCGCATAGCTGAACACCTCGCCGGTGCCCGGCAGCGTAGGCCACGTCATTTGGAAGCTCGAGCATTCTGGGCAAACGGGCGTCGGCGGCATCCGAAAGTGGCCGCAGTTGCCGCACTGGCAAGCGGTCAGGCGATGTTCCTTGGCGGCTTGCCAGAAAGGCTCAGTAGCAGTGTTCGTGGTTATGCTGATCTGCTCGCCGGGAAGCAGGCGGGCCGGACCTAGGTTAATCACATCGTTCATATCAGGCGCTCCTCAGGACGAGGCTGGAAACAGGCAGCGGAGCGGGGCCACCACTGACTAACGCAAAATTGCAGTCACGCACCTGATTCACGGTCGTCCCGCGTACTTGCTCCACGGCCTCGGTGATGTGGGTCATCCCGATGATATACGCCTCGTTGAGGTTTCCACCGTGCGTATTGACCGGGGTCCCGCCGTTGACGCCCTTGCCGGTGGCCGGATCGAAGCGGAGCTTGCCCGAGAGCGCATAATCGTTCGCTTCGCCCCTCTCGCAAAAGCCGTAGTCTTCCAGCTGCATCAGCACCATGGGCGTGAAATGGTCGTAGAGCAGGGCAACGTCCATGTCCTTCGCCGACAAGCCTGACTGATCCCAGATGCGGTTCGCGGTGAATGCGTGTCCCGAGCTGGCGAAGTATGGATCGGGCATCCCGTACCATGTGAACGCGCGGCCCCATTCCCGCTGCCCGCCATGCGCTACGGCATGAACATAGGCGGGTTTCTGGCGGCAATCGCGCGCGCGATCGGATGTGGTGGTAATGATCGCGACGGCGCCGTCACTTTCAAGGCAAAAGTCCAGCCGACGCAGCGGATCGGCCAGCATCGGCGAGGCCATATAGTCTTCCTGGGTGAGCGGCTTGCGCCGGATCGCCTTCGGGCGGTTTATGGAATGACCACGGGTGGCGATGGCGACCTCACCAAAGGCCTCCTGAGTGGTGCCGTAAAGATGCATGTGCCGCCGCGCCAGGACGCCGATCATGTGGCCAGGCCCGACCAGCCCGCTGGGCTGGAGGAAGCTGTTCTCCGGATCGGGAGCCATCCTGCCAAAGACAGTGCCCAACCGGGTCTGCGGCAATTGCTGCAGGCCCATTATGGTGACGCAATACTTGCAGTCCTCGTTCATCAGGGCGGCCGTCGCCAAGCCGATCGCCCCGACGGAGCCACCGCCGCCCGAGGTGAGCGAAGCAGTGAACGAGATGTGCGGCATGCCGAGCATTTCCATGAGGAACGCGGAGTCGAACTTGCCAGTGTAACCCATTCCAGCGCCGGAATAGTAGGCCAGCCCGTCAACATCTTTGACCGAGATGCCGGCGTCTTCGCAGGCCATCAGGATGGCCTCGGCCGCCATTTCGTAAACCGTGCGCGGGTAGCTTTGCCCGCGCACGTAGTAGTCGGTCGAGCCAATGCCGACGATCGCGGTCTTATCTTGATTCACCCATCCCATGCATCTGGCCCTTCGGTGTTGCTGCACCGGTCTTATGCCCGTCGATGCAAATGCATCGCTCATGCGTGACCGGAGCATCCTCTTCGTGCGATCGCGGACTAAGTCCGGTCGGTGCTTGCGGTTCGTCAACCGAGCTTTGTCGAACCTGTTCAAGCCAACTTCGACGGTTGTGTCAACTCCGTCGCGCTCGACCAGAGTCAGCGGATCTCCAGTGCGATCTTTCCGAAGAAGTTGCCGTGTTCCAGCTCGTTTAGCGCGTCGGCCAAGCCATCTAACGGATAGACCTTGTCGACAACAGGGTGGATCGCGTTGACCTCGATCCCGCGCAGCATCGCCTCGAAGGTATCACGGTTGCCGGTCATGATCGGTGCGATCGGGCGCGCCTTCTTACTCATACGCGAGGAGTCGCCGCTCAGCAGGCCAACGGCTGCGATCACGCCATCATCGTCGAGGGCGGCAACGGATTGGTCAAGCTCTTTGGCCCCGACCACGTCGACGAGGAGGTCGCCGCCCCGACCTGCTTCGCGGCGGATCGCCGCGGCCCAATCCGGCTCGCGCGTATAGTTCACGCAGATGTCGGCGCCAAGCGACCGTGCGCGCGAGAGTTTGGCATCTGAGGACGACGTTATCGCGACTTGCGCGCCGAATGCCTTGGCGAATTGCAGGGTGGCGATCGAGACGCCGCCGGTTCCCTGAAGAACGACCAGGTCTCCCGCATGGATCGGACGTACCAGGGTGAGTGCGCTCCAGGCAGTCGCGCCGGCGCAGGTCAGGGTGGCCGCCTCCAGATCGCCGAGCATGTCGGGAATAACGACTAGGCTCTCCGCCGGGAACACCGCCATCGAGGCTGCCGTGCCATCGACCGGTCCGCCGACGTGCGCGCTCGTCAGCGTCTCGAATCCGCCGCTGATCCAGCCAAGCGCGAAGATCGGCGAGACGCGCATGCCGGACGCGACACGCTCCA
>Ga0068860_100008627_pt1 | contig 10160 bp, 7 predicted proteins | sample KBSSwiS32_FD_66597 | JGI IMG/M metagenome (GOLD analysis project Ga0068860, IMG submission 66597) | Switchgrass rhizosphere microbial communities from Kellogg Biological Station, Michigan, USA - KBS Switchgrass S3-2 | ecosystem: Host-associated > Plants > Roots > Rhizosphere > Soil ...
GCGTCGTCCCGGAGCAGGCGCTGGCCGAGCAGACGCAGCGCCGGAATCCACAGGGGGTGGTCCGCGAGAGGTGCCCATTGGTCGGGATGATCGGCGATTTCCTTGAGCCGCTGGAGCCGAACGATGTCGGGAACGAGGTCGTCGCGAAATTCCAGCCGCCCTGTCCTCGGATTCGTGACCAGGGGGCAGGCCGGGGTCCGCGCGTCGAGGGCTTCGACGTCCGAAGCGTCCAGCTTGCTGATCTCGAAGCTGCGTTCGAAATTCGCCTCGCGCTCCGCCAGCCGGATCAGCAGCCGGTGCAGCTTCGCGCTCCCGCCGACCCAGAATGACCAGAGCCGATCGGCGATGACGTCCGACGACGCGAAGTCCGCGGCCTCAGCGAAAGCGGAGTCCGCCTGCATCACCCATGACAGGGTCCTCGGATTTGTCAGGAGCGGCAAGGTCTCGGGCGCGTTCGCCAGCCACTTGAGCCTCTCGGAGGATCGAACAGCGGCGCCGGCCTCATCCGGCGACAGCGGTCGGACCTCGATCCGTTTCAGGTCGTCGACACCGAGCTGGTCGATGCGTCCGCCCCCGGAATCGGACTGACCTGTGATGACTATCGTCCAGGGGGCCGTTGCCCTGCCGGCGCCGGGGCGCAGCTTGGTGATGAATGTTCGCACCGCGCCAAGGATTGCTGGCTGAAGTCGCTCGGCCGCGTCGATGATCAGCACGCCGCCAGTTCCGGCATGGCTGAGCGTCTCGGCGAGGTCGTGCTGCAGACCGAGGCTGGCCCGCTTTGCCTTGGAAAGCGCGGTCTCGAGGAATTCCGGCGACAGCCAGATCTGCCGAGGGCCTTCCTGCCGGGCATCGAGAACGGATTTGGCCAAAGCGGATTTGCCCGCCCCCGACTCGCCGAGGAGAACGCACCCGCCGCCTTCTCCGAGCGCGCCGGCGAACGCCGCCTCCACGTCTGGGCGTACCACGCGGTGGCCGGTGGGAAGCGCCGTCTCGATCGAGCCCTTGTGATCGTCGCTAATGTCGGCGAGTTGGCCAAGCGACGCGGCATAACTCGGATGATCGCGGAGGTCGTAATGGTCGCGCAGGGCCGCCCAGAGCTCATCGAGGTCGATCGTGCCATGTGAAAGGCGCGCGGCCGAGGCGCGCTTGACCAAATCCCGCCACAAGGCGTCCGCCGTGGCGTGTCGCGGCGTCGCGAGCAGCCCGTTCAGCCGGACGGTGGCGCTGTCTCGATCGGTCGATGGTTCGGATTGGAAATCGAAGGAGAGGACATCGATCCGCCGGAGGAGCGCAATAGCCTCTACCTCCGAGCCGTCGCTGCCGGCCGCCGTCCCGCAGGCGCACACCGCCGCGAGAAATCGACTTTGCCTGGGGGACGTCCTGATCCGGGCAAGCGCCAAATCCGTGGCACCGGCGGCGACCACGTCGCGAAATCCGCTCCAGAGGGTCTCGAAACCGCTATGCCGACCCCGTGTAGCCAGCGCGATCCGGTCCAGGTCGCGATTGAACGCGTCAGGGTTGCGCCATTGCCGCCACGCGGCCGTCAGAAAGTCCTTGGGGAGGCCGGCGCCGGACACCTGGACGTTGCTTTTGCACGACACGCTTAGGCGATGGGGCGCGCCCGCGGATGATCCCGTTACCAGGAGGTCATCAATCTCCAGACCGAGGGCATTGACCTGCGACTGGAGACGCTGGCCTTCGATCCCGAGACCGGGAATGGGCTCGCCGCACAGCATTCGGACGAGAAAGCCGGCCGCCACCTGATCCTCGAAATCGAAGCCGGCCCCGCTGGTGGCGCGAAGATTGGCGCGCCCGCGCGCCCGGGCTGCGCGCCCTGGGTTTCTTGTTGAGGGTGACTTTGCCATCGCTGCCAACTGGACGTCGTATTTCAGCTAAGCGAGGGCCTTACAAGAAAGGGATGCGCCGTACCCACACCTGTCAGACCAGACGCGCGATGAACGCATTGACCTCGGCGAATTCTGCCCTGCCACGGCCAAGCAGCCACCCGGCAAGCGCTTCGACCTTGTCCCAATGCGCTTCGAGCGTCGCACGGGCCTCGGTTTCAAGCCTGTCATATTTGCGCGAAAGGCCCGCCGCCGCGAGCTGTTGGACGAGCATCGCGTAATCAGGCTGCGCGCAGGTCGGATTCGGGGTCAGCGCCGGATCATGCTCCGCCGCGATTCTTTCGGCCATCAGACCGGCGACGAGAACGCGCCCCAGATCCTTTGCGACGTCCGGATTGCGCTGCGCTGCTTCGTCAGCCTCAATGCCCGCGCTGGTCAGCTTCGACGGGATCAGGCCGATATAGGCCTCACCTGCGCCATAGTCGGCCAGCTCGATCGGGCCCGCCAACAGATGATATTTCGAGAGATACGCCATTATGGCGTGGCCCGCCTCATGATAGGCGGCTTCGGGCTTGATGGTCACCGGTCTTCCTTGTTGCGCCCGGCTGCAATTGTCCGCCACGATTGTCTTGTCTAGCCCGACCGCTTCAACTCATGCCGTCGGGCTCGTGCTCCCCATAAAATTGTTAGGCGAGGCGACGGAATCCGCCGGGCCGCGCATCTTATTTGAGGCGGGAAGCCGGCGGACGCGTCCCCAAAAGCGCCACCGGTGTTGCGGAGGACCGCAACCGGCCCGTCCTCCACTCGGATCCCCGGAGGGCGGGCCGGTTTGCGGAAGAAGCCGGCAGCGCCGCTACGGAATCTCGGTCTTCACGCATCTAGATGAATGGCGGGAGCGGGTGTTCCTCAGCCTCGCACACCGCCAGGCCCGTTTCCCGTCCGTCTTGCTGCGCGGCCGGGGAGCGGGCCAGTTATGTCGCAATGAGCCGGGGACAGGGGGCGGCGATGCCGAAGCCGGCTGATCGGCCGCATTGCTATCGATACCGGACGCGCGCACTCGTCGGTCCGTGGCAGCCCACACTCGGCGCCGCCTGGGACGATGCAATCAGGGCCGGGCAGGCAAGGGCCGAGGCGGACGGAACTCTCCATTGGGTAATCCAGGGCGAGATCGAGGTCGGCGAGCAGCAAGTGGGCCGACCTCCCGCCGATCCTTAATTGGACTGAATGCGCCCGGCGGCGATGTCGCGGAGGTCGGCGACAATCGCCTCCGCGGTTGGAGGCCCGCCCGCGCCACGGCCGCTCGCCTTCAGTGCCTCACCGGAATCCAGCCGCAGGATCAGATAATTCCACTCACCGGGCAAAGGCGGGAATTCCGGCACGCCCGCCGCGCGGACGAATGCGACCGAGCCATAAGGCCGGCCGTTCGCCAGTGCCAGCCGGGATATCTGAAACCAGCGTTCGCCGCTGGCGACGATGGCGGCGCATAATTCACGGTCGAGAGGCTGCATCTCCACCGGAATATCGATCCCCGGCTCGCCCCAGATTTCGGCGGCGAGGATCCGGAGCTTCGCCGCCGCATCGGCGCCGCTCAGATCGGCCTCGGGCTCCGCTTCCGCGAAGCCGGCCTTTTGGGCCAGAGCGAGCGCGTCGTCGAAGGACAGGCCTCGGCCCATCTCGTCGAGCACGAAGTTGACCGTGCCGTTCAGCACGCCGACCGCCTCGTGGACGGGCCCGCGTGCCCGGGCCCGGCGCGCCAGCTCGAGCATTGGCGCGCTGCCGCCAACTGTCGCCGAATAGCAAAGCCGGCCGCCCCAGGACTGCAGGCTGCGGAGCGAGCGCAGATTGGCGGCAACGGCGGCTTTGTTCGCGCTGACCACATCTTTCGATGCCGACAGCTGGCGCAAGGTCAGCGCCTTGCCGATCTCGCTCCCGCCGGTTGCATCGACGAGCACGTCGAACCCGCTTTCGAAAAAGGCACCTGTCTCATCGAGGAGCGGAACGGCGGGCATCACCCGGCGCAGCTTCGCGGAGTCTCGCACGAGGATGGCCGCGATCTCGAAGCCCGTCTCCTCCTCCAGTCGAGCTTGCAGCGCCTGCCCGACCGTGCCGAACCCCGCGAGCCCGATGCGAAGCGGAGGCCGCTCGGCGACCGGTTCCGGCACAGCCGTGTCCGCATCAACGATCGTGGGATTGAAGGGGTCGATCGCCCTGGCCTCGATGCGCAGCCGCTTGCGGCTGGCATATTCGACGGCGCGCGGCAGGTCATGCACGGAGCGCAGCACCGAGCCGCCAAACTTCACGACCCTGAGCGGCACCGCAATGGCCTCGGCTTCCGACGGCAGTAGGTCAGCCGGGAGCTGTATGTTTTGGTTGAAACGCAAATATCCCCCCTCTGTGTCCGCAAGGAAAGGATGCTGCGAGACCCGCTTGGTTGCCGGTTCGGCCGCATCGTTTCCTTCTCGTGGAAACGTCCACCTTGCCCAGGTGAGCAGGTTGGCGTGGGCCTCGGTTCCCACTCTTGATGCTGGACCGATGTACCGTGTCTTCCCGATCACCGGCGCACCGGTCCTTTTCCCTAGATGCACGGGCAGGTCTCTTCCGTAAGCCGCCAGAAAAAGGACATCCCAACCTCTGTCGATCGAGCGCTCCCGCCCGGGGAATGTTCGCGTCGGGGAGGAGGTCTCTATCGGAAGCGGCGTCGTAGAGTTTTCAGGCTGCCCGATTGTCAGTTCGTTTAGCTGAGATGACCCCGCAATATTACGAGGTTTCTCCCGGTCGACTTGGCTCGCGGATCTTTAGTCGGAAAATAGTTTGATCCCCAATCGGAAATCCCACCCCCGTGCATCTTGGGTTATGAAGGACAACGAATGTCGAGGGAGCGGATCGAGGTTTGAGGCAAAGCCGCCGCGAGGTCGTCGCTTGGGTGGGGAGCAATATCGTTCCCCACGAAGCCGATCTGCGCGCCCGCCTCCGTCGCATGGCGGTTCCCGAACAGGAGATCAGCGACATCGTGCAGGACGCGTATCTCCAGCTTTCGAAGCTCGAGGGCATCGGCCATATCGGCAATGGCCGCGCCTATTTCTTCAAGACGGCACGAATGAGCCTCCTGCAGCGGATCCGGCGCGACAAGATCGTGCGGATCGACAGCATGACCGAGATGGAGGCCCTGACCCTTGAGGATCAGGATCCAGGGCCCGAGCGCCAGGTCAGCGCGCGGCTCGAGCTTGCGCGTGTGCGCGCGCTGATCGATGCCTTGCCCGACCGGTGCCGCGAGATTTTCGAGCTTCGCCGCATCGAGGGCGTGCCGCAGCGCGAGATCGCTGAACGGCTCGGCATCCCCGAGCATACAGTGGAGGCCCAGGCATGCCGCGGCCTCAAGCTCATCTTGAAAGCCCTGGCGGGGGAGGGACCGGGCAACAACCGAACGATCAGCAACAGGAAAGTCGATGCCAGTGACAGCCAGCATCATGGATGACGATGACGCCGTCCGCTGGGCGGTCCGCCTCGACGCGGGCCCGCTGGACGAGGCCGAGCAGGCGGCGCTCGACGCTTGGATCGCGGCGGACGAGCAACGCGCGGGCGCGCTGCTGCGCGCGGAGGCGACTTTAGCCTATCTCGACCGCGGCCGCGCGCTGGCGCCGCTACAGCATGAGGAGGCCGAACCCTATGAGGAAGAGGCGCCGCCGCGATTCGGCCGCCGACTATTCCTTGTCGGCGGAGCGCTAGGCGGCATTTGCGCCGCCGGCCTCGGGGGGTTCATGCTCTGGCCCGGACAGGACGAGGGCGGACTGCCCGCCCGAGGGCAGGAAATTGCGACCATCCGCGGCGAAGTCCGCCGCGTCCCGCTTGCCGATGGCTCTTTCGCGTCGCTCAACACCGCGAGCCGAATCGAGGTCGCGATGGGCCAAGGGAGGCGCAGGGTACGGCTCGATCAGGGCGAGGTCTGGTTCCAGGTTGCGCATGATCGTACGAGGCCGTTCGTCGTCGAGGCCGGCGATGTCCGCGTCCAGGCGGTCGGGACCGCTTTCTCCGTGCGTCTTAGGAATGGCGGTGCGGACGTGCTGGTGACCGAGGGCGCCGTCGAGACCTGGGTGGTCGGCCGCGAAAGCCAGCGCACCCGGCTTGCGGCCGGGTCGCGTGGGTTCGTGTCGGGCGCGGCGCTCCGGACCGAGGTCGCACAGGCGCCCGAGGCCGTTGACCGGGCGCTTGCCTGGCGGGTCGGCGATATTGCTCTCAACGGCGAACCGCTTTCCCACGCGGTCGCGGAGATCAACCGCTACAATGAGCGTCAGCTCGTAATCGGCGACCCGGCTTTGGCACGTGAGCCGCTCGTGGGGTATTTCCGGACCAACGACCCCGAGAATTTCGCGCGGGCAGTCGCCGCGATGATGGGTGGACACGTACGGTCGGAAGGGCGGACGATCCGGATCGAACGGTAGCTCCCATCAACCCGCGGGATAGAAATTCACGAGGCGCACGGCCTGGACGTGGCAGACGTTGCTCTGCTGCGTCCCAGGGTGCCGGATGATGAGTTCATGGCCTCCCGGCCCACCCACACAGAAAGGGGTAGACGAACCGGCTTCGGCCGTGAGGATTGGCGTTCCGCCTAAACCCTCGCAATCGCCTGACAGCTCGAGCTCGAACATCTGGCCTCCGGTACCGACCCGCAGCGTGGAGTCGGCCGTCAGCTCGAACGCCTGAGGGGAGGAGAGGCTGAAACACTGCTCCGCTGGAGGCGCCGCAGCGGCGATGTCGCGCGCGCTCTCTGCGCATGCAGTCAGTGCAACAAAAATCAACGTTGAGCTGTGTCGCCTGAAGATCATCTTTGTCATCCGATGCTGGAGGTCCCTCCAGCTAAGGATGCTTGAGCGAGCCGATTCCGTCGCCGGCCAGCGGATCGGGCTGGAATGGTCCGGCTCGTCCCAAGGCGCCTCACTATCTCCATAATGGTGCAATTATTTCGTCACGCCGCGTTGGAAAAGGCGTAGCAAAACATCCTTCTCCCATAAGGCGGCGTGCTTGGGCGACCGCCAGCTCCGGGGGGAGAAGACGATGCGCGAATTTCTGGGATTCACGCTGCAGCAGCATTTGATGGCGGGAGCCGCGATCGTCGCGGTCGCCACGGCCTCTCCGGCCATGGCGCAGACCCGCCAGTTCAACGTGCCGGCGCAGTCAGCCTCACGCGGTATTCCGACCTTCGCGCGCCAGGCGGGGGTGCAGATCATCGCGAGCGGGAATGCCGTCTCCGGCCGGCGGACCAATGCGGTGCGTGGGAATTATTCGGTTCAGGAGGGGCTGCGGCTTCTGCTGAACGGAACCGGGCTGGTTGCCGACGGCGGCGCGGGCGGGATCATCGCCATTCGCGCGGGGCAGTCGCCCGTGGGGGAAAGCCAGGCCGGCAGCGCCGCGGCCGCTGACGAGAGCGCCGACGTGGTAGTCGTTGGCACGCGCATCCCCGGCCGCCAGGAGGGTCCGGTGGCAAGGGTCGTACTTTCTCACGCCCAGATAGCCCAACTTGGCGCGACAAACGTGGCCGATGTGCTCGGATATTTGCCCCAACAACCTTTTTCGAACGAAGATCGCTTCCAGTCCGGGGGGTTTCGAACGGTTAGGCTTCGTGGGCTTGGGGTCGGCACGACGCTCGTTCTCATCAACGGACGTAGGACCGTGACTTCAGCGCTCAACGCCGTTGGCAGCGCGTTTGATCTCAATACCATTCCGCTGTCAGCCGTCGATCGCATCGAAATCCTGACCGACTCTGCGTCGGCTGTCTATGGTGCGGATGCGGTTGGAGGCGTAGTAAACATCGTGCTCAACCGCGACATTGGCGGGCCCAGATTAGAACTCTATCATGGTGGCTCCGAAGGTGGTGGCGAGGAAAACCGCGTCTCGGCTGCTGTGGGTATGTCTGAGGGGCGCCTCTCGGTGAACGCGTCCTTCGACTATTACAACCGAGCTTATCTGTTGGGAGAGGAGCGTGATCGCTCCGCTAACCAAGACTTTCGGAGATTTGGTGGCGCCGACTTTCGCGTGCAGACTGCAAACCCCGGCAATATCTGCGCGGTCTCCGGGAATCTACCCGGTCTGAGCGCGCCATGCGCCGCGGTACCGGTAGGAAGCACGGGCGTTGGCCTCACGCCAGCCAGCTTTGTTGCGACGGCGGGGCAGACAAATTTGGAAAGCACGGGGCGCTTCGGATCTCTTATTCCCAAGTCGGAGCGGTATGGCGCAACAGTAACCGCCGACTTCAGGGTCTCCGACCGACTTTCTTTTTTCGGTGAGTTCATGTGGTCGTACAACGAGGATGCGCGGCTCTTTGCGCCAGCTGCACTCCCAAATCTGACCGTTCCAGCTAGCAATGCATTCAACCCATTTGGGGTCCCGGTGCGGATAAACTACTTGCTGACTGGAATCGGACCCATTCAGGATACCGCGAAGTCCGAAACGACACGGTTCGTCGCCGGGGTACGCGGCCGAGTAGGGTCTTGGGACTGGGAGGCATATGGCCTCAAGGTAGATGGCGTCGCCCGCTTCCGCACCTTCAATCAAACCCTGAACGTTACAAATGTTTTTGCGGCGCTTGCGTCAAGTGTGCCATCGACCGCGTTAAACGTTTTCCAGGACGGGCCTGGGGGCAGTGAGACGCTCCTAGCGTCCCTCCTGACCCCGATAACCACCAATAGGTTTCGATCCAACGGACGTCAGTTCGGTGCTCAGTTGCGGGGCAGGCTATTCGCGCTCCCTGGCGGCGACGCTCTCGCGGTAGTTGGCGGCGAAGTGCGGCGCGAAAGCGTCGATATTTCAGCCGGAACGATCATTGTAGCCCCATCCCGCAACGGCCAGTCGGTGTTCGCTGAACTTCGCCTGCCATTTGTGTCTGCAAACTCAACTTTCGTTGCCTTGCGCGGCCTGACGGTCTCGCTTGCTGGTCGTTACGATCACTATGAAGACTTCGGAAATAGCTTCAATCCACAAGTCGGCGTTGAGCTGCGCCCTGTATCTGGCCTTCTACTGCGAGGGGCATATAGCACGAGTTTCCGCGCGCCTTCGCTGTTCCAGCTATATGCGCCTCGGACCTCCCGTCCCATTACCTTTCAGGATCCCAATCGTAATAACGCCATCACGACCTTTACATTCATTTCGGGTGGAAACTTGGATCTCGAGCCAGAGGAATCCGAATCTTGGAGCGTCGGAATTGTTTTGACTCCACTTGCTGAGCATTCAGTCCGTATCGCCGGCACGTACTGGTCAATTACTCAGGATCTTCGAATTCAAACGCTCAACGCGAACCTGCTTTTGGCTAATGAATCTCTCTTCCCCGATAGAGTTGTACGCGGACCGCGAAGCGCCTCCGATATCGCGGCAAATATTCCCGGCCCTCTGCTCAGCCTGGACGGATCAAGCATCAACTACGGGTCGCTTAAGACCAGTGGCATTGATATCTCTGCATCCGCCTCGTTCGATCTGCGGACATTTCGTCTAACTCCAAATGTCGCTGTTACATGGGTCGATCGATACGTAGTGGCCGACCTCCCAGGAACGCCGGCCGTGGATCGCGTCGGTGTCGCGAATTCACAGGGGACAGTTCCCGAATGGATTGCCGTCGCGAGCTTAGTCGCTAGCACCTCCACATTCGATCTCAGCGCTACGGTCCGATACGTCTCCTCCTATGACGACGTGAACACACTCGGCGCGACGACTGGCAGAAGGGTTGGTTCTACAGCGGTGGTGGACGTTCAGTCGTCCATGAATTTGCAGCGAATCTTTCCGAATGTCGGCTTGGGGCAGGCCAACCTTCGCTTCGGAATCCGAAACCTGTTCAACTTACAGCCGCCTTTTGCGACCGCCGGCGGAGCCGCTGGATACGACCCGACGCAAGGTAATTTGCGAGGTCGGTTTGCGTATGTTTCGTTGACTACGTCACTCTAGGCAGCGCGAAATGCGAACAGTTTTCCGCTTCATATGCCTGCTCCTTTCGCTGTGTGCGGCGGCCCCGTCCATCGCGCGGGATTTCACCGTTAATGATTCGATCCGACTGCGTCGGATTGTGAATTTCGGTGTTCTCGGAGCATCGGCAAATGCCCGAGGCGCGACCGCGTTGTACTCACCAGACGGGCGTCGCTTCATAATTCGATCGCGGCGCGGAGACATCTCGACCGACACCAACGTCGATAGCTTTTTGCTCTTCAACGTTGACCGAGTGGCGGAGTTGCTCGCGAATTCCAATGCAGAAGTGCACCCGCCCGTGCCCACCGCCTTGGGGGAGATTTCGTTTGCGCGAGGTTCAGACGGACCCACAGATATTTCTTGGCTGAA
>Ga0068860_100008628_pt1 | contig 10159 bp, 8 predicted proteins | sample KBSSwiS32_FD_66597 | JGI IMG/M metagenome (GOLD analysis project Ga0068860, IMG submission 66597) | Switchgrass rhizosphere microbial communities from Kellogg Biological Station, Michigan, USA - KBS Switchgrass S3-2 | ecosystem: Host-associated > Plants > Roots > Rhizosphere > Soil ...
CAATCCGGTCGGCCGCATGAACGCGATCCTCGCCGACGTGATCGCCGCCGAACCGGTGGAGCGCAAGCTGCAGAAGGTTCTGAAGGCCGACGCGTCGAAGCCGCACGACTTCGGCGAACAGCTCGCCGCCGCCGAAGCGCAGGGCGCAATCAGCGCCGAGGAGCGCAAGCTGCTCGAGCGCGTGCGCGCCGCGACGTTCGAGTTCATCAGCGTCGACGATTTCGATCCGCGCGAACTCGAGGCGGCCGTAATCAAGAACAAACCGCCGTTGCGCTCGGTTGCCTAGGGCTGCTCCGAAAATAACTTACGCGCGCGCATCGCTCTCGAGCCCCTCCCTGATGGGTGAGGGATTGGAGAGAGTCGCGCAGCGGCGGAATCCGTGGCAAGCCTAGCGGATTCCGGGCGCTCGATCCGGGCTGCAAGACTGAGGTTACTCACCCCTCGCCCATGCCCTCTCCCGGCAGGCGGGGAGAGGGGAGGAGCATGCAGCGAACAATGGGGATGCGGTGAGCCGAGGGCGAACCGCATCGATCGCGAACGATGCGGTTCGCTGGGCACGAGCCCAAGTGCCTCGCAGGCCATGGATGGCCGAGAGAGGCCGCTGCGCTCACCACATCCTACGTGGTCCTGCTACGCGCTTGTGCAATTCGTCGATGCCGTCGGAGGTGATTTCGATCGCGCCGCTTCTGAGGCACGCCATATTTTTGTTGATCAGCAAGATCCGAATAACACCAGGCACGTGCGGAGGCGCCTCACCTCTTTTCAGGGGCGGTATCTCGAGCCATTCCAGCCAATGCAGCATTTCGTCTGAAAGGAAGTCGCCCACGAGGCTCCAAGGATTTTGCGCCGATTGCTGGATGGCGGAAAGCCGCATGCAACCGCTGGTAGAAAGGGTCAGTCACAAGCGCAAGAACCGATCTCTCCGCTGTTGAAACCTCACGAGCGCTTCACTGAGCGCCTCGGCGCGCGAGTGAATGTCACGGAACAGGCTGCGCGCGTTAAAGGCTGCGCGCACGATCTTGGCGCGTTCGATGAGTTGTGCGGTTGTTCTGGCGGCGGACAGTGCCGGCAGCATCGAACAGTCAGTCTTGACTCGATTCATGATCAGTATGGATGCGTCGAAGGTACGCTGAGCTAGTGCAGTGTTCATCGGAACTCCAAAAATTGGCTGGATGGCTCAGCGCCAAGTAATGTACGGAGCTGACCATTTTGCATTCGTTCGACAAGCGGCATTCTCACTCTTCTGCGGCGACACACACAGTTCGGTAGCGCACCTACGTGCCCCGAGAAGACTTCGACAGCGGACCTTGCTACGCCGGGAGGCAGGCAGCCAGCCATCGAGACGATCTCTCGACGAATCCTTCCGAGAGGGGCTGCGTTCATTTCTCCAGTTCGAAAAATGAACATGAGCTCACCTGACCCGTTCTCAGACCCTCCGAGCGCGAGCAATCCGGTCGGCCGCATGAACGCGATCCTCGCCGACGTGATCGCCGCCGAACCGGTGGAGCGCAAGCTGCAGAAGGTTCTGAAGGCCGACGCGTCGAAGCCGCACGACTTCGGTGAACAGCTCGCCGCCGCCGAAGCGCAGGGCGCGATCAGCGCCGAGGAGCGCAAGCTGCTCGAGCGCGTACGCTCCGCGATGTTCGAGTTCATCAGCGTCGACGATTTCGATCCGCGCGAACTCGAGGCGGCCGTAATCAAGAACAAACCGCCGCTGCGCTCGGTTGCTTAGCGTTCGCATCGGAAAAAGTGACGCACTAAAAAATTCCTTACCCGCGCGCGAAGCACTCTTGAGCCTCTCCTCATCCATGGGGAGGGTTGGGGAGAGGCTGAACCGGCAGCCCGAGCGCCTGGAATCGGATGTCTCTCAAGCGCAGCCGTGAATTGATTTGGATGATGGCAGCGAACAATTCTCCGTAGACGGCACACGCGCCGACGGCACTTGCACTGTTCGAACAATCAGTGCCGCTCCAGCACGCGCACGCCCGCATCGGTTATGACGAGGACGCCGTGGTCCCAGCGGATGTAACCTTTCTCGACGAGCAGATCATGCACGTCGTCGGGCACGACGTAGTGGCGCGAGCCGGCCTTCTCGGGTTTGTCCTCGAGGATTTTCCCCAACCATCGCATGTGTTCTGCCGTCAGGCCGCTCACGTCCACCGGTCCTCTGCGGGCCTGCTCGCCTGGATTCGCGCGCCGCAAAAAAAAATAGTCAACCGCTGTCTCCGGCGTCAGAAGCGTGATGGTTCGGACGTTTGCGTCGCGCCGCAAGCATGAGCCGGATCGGGCTGCGGCGCAGCGTGTCTCACCGCCGCTGTTCCCGCCAGCGCCGGTATTGCGCCGCCTTCGCCGGATCCGGATCTTCGGCATCCGCGAGCCAGAATCCGAACCAGTCGAGATTGCGCGCAGCCGATTCGCGTTGCAGGCGCGGCGTCGCGAGATTGTGCTGGGTCTGCGGGTAGACGATGAACTCGGTCGGCGCGCCGGCCCGCCGCAGCGCCTTCGGATAGCCGAGCATGTGCAGCGCCGCGGTGTACGCGCCACCTTCGAAAAGACTCGCCGTCGCGACGCCGGCGAGATGCAGGTCCGGCGAATCGTCGATGTAGCGCTGCGGCGAGTCGTACAGGCTCGCGCCGAGAATCGGATCGTGAATCTCGCGGTTCGCCTGCTCGCTCATCAATTCGTACATGACGACGCTGTTCGCGCTGCCTTCGGCAAACGATGCTGCCCGGAACATCTTCGCCTGGCCCATGGCCTGTGGGCCGACGATGGCGCCATGGCTGTGGCCGGTCAAGGCGAGCCGTTGCGGATCCGCAATGCCCTCGGCCACGAGCATCCGGACCCCGGCAACGACGTCGTCGACGGCCTGAGTGCCCTCGGCGGATGCGATCTTTCGTCCATAACTTTGCGTGCCGCGATAGTTCGGAAAGAACACGGCGATGCCGCGCTCCGCGAGCGCCTCGAACGGATACGGCCAATAGTCGAGGTAGGCGGCGAACGCGTCGGGAAATGCGAACGCCGGGCCGCCGTGAACGTGCGTGACGAGCGGCCAGGGGCGCCGCCCTGACGGCACGGGCGGCTCCAGCAGCCAGCCCTTGATCGACGTGCCGTCGACGCTGCGCCATTGCACCTCGCTGGCGCGATAGTGCACGCGGCGCTCCAGCTCCCGGTTGAATTCGCTCAGGCGCTGCGCGCCGGCGTTGCGACGCCACAGGTAGATTTCCGGCGGCCGCACCAGGCTTTCGTTGACGAAGGCGGCGGCGTCGAAATCGACGCTGAAGCTGACCCGCGAGCTGCTGCCGTCGAGTCCGGCGACGATCTCGGAGCGTCGCAAGTCGTCCGCCGCGAGCTTGAACAACGAATGCACGCCCCGTTCGGTGTTTTCGACGAGCGTGATGCCGCTTGCGGAGGGGGTGAACTTCAACCCCCTCGGGTATACCTCGAGCGGGCGCCAGCGGCGTGCGTCCGATAGGCGCCCGAACGCATCGACCGCCGCGACTTCGACCTGCGACTCGCTGACCCACGGATCGGTTTCTTCGACGCGCCGGACCAGCAGCTTGCGACCGCCGGGCAGCCACTCGCCGCCGGCGTAACGGCGCCCGGCTTGCGCGCCCTGCGGCGGTGCCGCGCTGGCCAGCACCTGGAATGCGTTCGTGCCCAGGGTGTAGACGCCGAGGCTGGTCCGCTCGTCGCGCAACTGCGCAGCGGGCATGCCGGAAGAAACATGGACGACGGATAGCCAGCGGCTGTTCTCGGACCAGTGATAGCTTTCGTTGCCCTCGCTGGGATCACCGGGAACCGGCACACGTCGCTCGAGGCCGTTCGCCGTGATCACATGCAGCTCAGGCGGATTTCGATGCACCTGGCCGTGCCAGTTCGGATTGAGAAAATCGTGCGAACTCGTCGTCGCCGGGTCGATGAGGATTCCGGATTCGTCGTGGCGGAAGCGCTCGTATAGCGATTGGTCCGGCGCCGACGCTGCGCGCACCAGGAACGCGAGGGTCCGGCCGTCGGGCGCGTGGCGAAAGCTTTCGACCGGCAACTCGCTGTGCGTCAGCTGGCGGATCTTTCCGCTCTCCACGTCGAATGCGTGGACCTGCGTGCTGGCGCCGCGCTCCGAAAGAAACGCCAGCTCGTGCGTCCGCGGCACCCAGGCAAGGTCGCTGGCCCCGAAGATCGCCTCCGGCGTCGTCGGCGCATCGAGCGGGCGCAGCCGGCGCACGTGAACGGAACGCTCGCGCGTGTTCGTCTCGAGTGCGGCGGACGTCGTGACGTAGGCGAGCCAGTTGCCGTCGCCGGATAGAGCGAGCTCGGCGATGCGCTGCAGCCGGAAATAGTCCGCGACGGCAAAGGCGTCGCCGGGCGCTGCAACTGCGGCGAGCGCGGCGGGCGATGCCGTCTGGGCCAGCAACATCAACCATGCCGAAAATCGAATGCCTGCGTGGCGGCCGCCTACCATTTCTTCGTCACCGTCAGCGCGACGAATCGGCCGAGCGGATCGGCATTGTTCGGATCGTAGCCGGTGTTGCCGTTGATGAAGGCCGGCGCGGCGACGAACGGCGGCGCGCGGTTGAAGAAGTTCTGAATGTTGAGGGCGACGCTCAGTCCACGCAGGAAAGCAGGATCGGCGCGCACGAATTCGTAGGCGAGATGCAGGTCGAACGTTGTCCACGAGGCGATGCGCGCCGAGTCCGGCGCGGAATTCACGTGATAACTGTCGACGTAATTGGCGAATGCCGCCGCGGACCACGCGTCGCGCGTCCAGCTCATGCCTGCGCGCAAGCGCAGGTCGACCGGGCCGTACAGCAGATTCAACGCATCCTGGGTCGGCGCTTCCGCGGTGACCTTGCGGTCGTAGCGTGTGATGTACGTGCCCTGCAGCGATGCGTCGAATTGGCCACGGTCGGACTTGATCGGGTAATCGAAGCGGAAATCGAATCCGCTCTGGCGGTCAGCCGCGATGTTGGCGAGCGACAGATCGGCGAACAGACCGACGCTGGTCGGCGACAGCTGCCCGCCGGTCAGGTCGAGTACGGACGTCGCCCTGGCCAGCAGGCTGGCGACGAACGCGGCACTCGGGTCGTGGACGACGAGATTGCCGAGCGCCGCGGGATTGTTGAAGAACTCGTCGCTCGGATCGGCGATGCGTCCGGTGTAGTCGATGTCGTACCAGGTCAGGCTGAAGTTGAACGGCGTGAAATCGGGCTTGAAGTCGAGGCCAAGCGTGCGGTTCCTCGAGCGTTCGGCCTGCAGGTCCGGCATCGCCTTCTGCGTGCGCAGCAGCGTCAGCGGATCGCCGGGAATGTCGAGGCCGAAATCGCTCGGGATGAACGCGAGCAGCGTTTCGTCGCCGTTTGCGAGCTGGGCCAGCGTCGGCGCCTTGAACGACTTGCCCCAGGTGCTGCGCAACGTCAGGCCGGTCAGCGGCACCCAGCGGACACCGTACTTCGGCGTCACCTTGCCGTTGAAGTCGCTGAAGTCCTCGTAGCGCGCGGCGACGTCGAGATCGAGCGCTTCGATGCCGGGTACGCGGTTGGCCGGGCCGACGATGGGGATGAAAAGTTCGCCGAAGGCGACGCGCACCGAGCGCCCGGGCAGCGAATCGTCGAAGATCGTCGTGACGTTCTCGCGGCGGTAGCCTGCGCCGAGCGCGGCGCTCAGGTCGCCGCCCGGAAGTGTGAGGACGGTGCCGTCGACGCGTCCATCGAGTGATACGGTGCGCGTATCGACCGTGGACACGGTCAGCTCGCCGTCGCGATCGAGCAGCGCATCGAGTGCGTAGCGCGAGTAGCTGGCGACGAGTTCGCCGTTCCACGTTCCGTCCGTGGTGAAGCGCGCGCCGAACGCACTCGACATCGCTTCATTGCGCGACGACTGGCTTTCGTGGATGGGCTCGTCGCTGCCGAGCACGTCGTGATGCTCGGAATCGCGCCGCGTGTAGAGCAGGTTGCCGAACAGCGTCACGTACGAGCCGAGGTCCTGGTTCGCGCTCGAGTACAGGCTGGTGCGCTTCTGCTCGGGCAGCAGCGTCGTGGTCGGATCGTTCGCGCCGGCAAAATCCCGGTCGCCCGCGAGCACCGGGCTGCGGCGATAGTATTCGGCGACAGCCATGGCGTTGCCGCCATCCCAGGCCGTCGCGTACGACTGCGAAACCTGCCGCTCGGCGGCGCCGCCTTCGGTCGCGGCGCCGAGGCGCAGCGTCGTCTCGGCGCCTTCGTAGTCCTCGCGCGTAATGACGTTGATCACTCCGCCGACGGCGTCCGCACCGTAGATCGCCGATGCGCCGTCGGTCAGCACCTCGACGCGCTTGATCGCCGAAAGCGGGATCATCGAAATGTCGACGAACTCTCCGGAATTGCCGCCCGGCGCGAGGCGCTGACCGTTCAGCAGCACCAGCGTTGAACCGGGCCCGAAGCCGCGCAGATTCGCCGCGTCCCCGAACCCGTTGTTGCCGACGCTGCCGTTCGTGCCGAGCGTGTCCTGGCTTGCGCCGCCGCCGAAATTCTGCGGCAGGCTTTCGACGAGCTGGCCGAACGATGCGTAGCCGGTGGCCTGAATGTATGCGCTGTCGAGCACCAGCAGCGGCGCGGCGCTTTCCTGCAGACCGCGGATGTTCGTGCCGGTGACCGTCACCGTTTCGAGCTGCCGCGCGGGCGCGGCCGGTTCACCCGCCGCTTGCGGAGGCGGGCGCGCCGGTGCCGGATGCGCATCGGGCGGCGGGCCGCGCTCGATCAGCACGGCGCCGGTCGGATCGCGCCGGATCGCCGCGCCGCTGCCCTCGACGAGCCGCCGCAGTCCTTCCGGCGCCGTCATCGTGCCGGCAACGCCTTTCGTCGTGAGTCCCTTCAGCTGCTCGGCGCTGTAGATGAATTCGGCGCCGGTCTGCTTGGCGAGCGCATCGAGTGCGGCGACGAGATCGCCGGCCGGAATATTGATCGCCTTCGTCTCGCCCGTCTGTGCCGCCGTCACGGCGGACAGCGACAAGGCGATCAGCAGCAGTACGCAGCGCAGATAGCTTGACGTGATCATGTTGCGGGCCTCTCCCCAGGTCGGCTTCGTGATGAGCCGTGTGTCATAGGGGACGAACGGCGCGCGCAAATCCCGCTGCGCGGGCGGGGAAATTTTTCGACGAGAGGCGGGCACGTTGCAATCGATGCGTACTTCACGGGCCGGTCGAATACCCGACACCGCTGTCGAAAGGCGCGGGCACTACGCCATTGTCCAGACGTTCGCCGAGTCGTTCACCCTTCGAATTCCTGACGGCGGATGGGCAGACGTGGAGAACCGAATCGGCGAGTTATCACTGCGGTCGCGCAGCGCGAAGCACGGTGTCGTCGCCGCGATGATCCGCGCGCAGCGCGAAACCGCGTTCGACCAGGCGAACGAACGCTTCGGTGTTGGACCAGCGAAAGTTGCCGCTGATCGGAATCGCACCGACCGTCGGATCGTCGATCACGAGCTTGTGCGCGTTGTAGCGGTTGAACTCGCTCGCTGCCTCGGCCAGCGGCGTGGCGCGGAAGCTGAGCAGCCCCGTTCGCCAGCTGAGCATTTCCTCGGCCCGGTCGAGCGGATACGCGCGCGTGGTGACGCCGCCGGCGTCGGCGACGGTGACCATGCCGGCCGACAGAAGCACCGGCGCCGTTGTTTCCAGCGGTGTCGTGGTCAGGCGCACTCGGCCCTCGGTCACGATGACGCGCAACGCTTCGCCATCCGCACGCACCGCGAAGTGCGTTCCGACAGCGACGACGCTGCGCTTGCCGGACTGCACGACGAACGGACGATCCGCATCCTTGGCGACGTCAAAGAACGCTTCGCCGCGACGCAGCGCTATGCGCCGCTCGCTTCGCGCCAGCGTCACGCCAAGTTCGCTGTCGCTGCTGAGCGTCGCGCGCGAGCCGTCCGCCAACTGCACGGTGCGCAGTTCGCCCATGGCCGTGGCGTAGGACATTTCCTCAACCGCCCGCCCGCGCCAGAGCTGGAAACCGAGACCGCCGGCGACGAGCAGCAGCACGGCCGCGACCGCCAGCCAGCGCCTCAGGTGCCCGCGCGGCCCGTCGATCGCGCGCCGGGTACCGTTTCGACGCCCATCGGCATGCGCGCCGTCCGAAGCAACGTCACCCCCGGTGCGCCGGAAGAAACGCGAATGGTTCCACGAACCGCGTGCAGGAACGCGGCCCGGCGACACGCCCGCGGCAAGCGCCCGGAGCCGATCGCTTTGCTCCCAGGCGGCCTGCAGGCGCAGCCAGGCGACGCGGTGCGCAGTCGACGCCAACCACGCCGCAAGCTCGGCCTCGTCGTGCTCCGACCAGCCGGCTGCGTCGCGCCGGGCGAGCCAGGCGGCCGCAGCGCGTTCAATCTCGGTGCTGCTTTCCACGTTCATGCTCCCGTTGCGCGCGCGAGTCACGCTGCGTTTCGCCATCGCCGAACAGAAGGTCGGCAATGATGCGGACGCCTTTTGCGAGTTGCTTCTCCACGGTCTTTTCGCCGATGCCGAGCCTTTCCGCCACGTCGCGCTGCGGCAGTTCCTCGACGCGCCGCAGCCAGAGCACTTCGCGGCAGCGGTCGGGGAGGATGTCGAATGCGTCGGCCAGGCGCTTCAGATCCTGCCTGCCGCCGAGCGACCGCTCCGGCGATATTTCATCCAAGGGGACGTTCAGGGCTTCCCAATCCCCCACGCTCTCGATGGAGACGACGCGTTGCCGGCGTATGCGATCGGCCACCAGATTGCGCGCAGTCGCGAACAGGAAAGATTTCGCCGAATGCGGCCGTGCCCGTTCGGCCGCCTCATAGACGCGCACATAGACTTCCTGACGCAGGTCGTGGATTTCATCCGCGTGCGACCATGCGCGCCGCAGGTAGCGCATGAGCGCGGCCTCGTGCGGCACGATTTCCTGAATGAACCATCGGTCGAGCGGCTCGGTCATGCGCCGACCATACTGCATTCCGGGTGCTCGTCGAGCACCGACGAAAAAAAGTCCTGGAGCGTGCCGGCGCGAGAGGGGGAAACGGCGTTCTCGTTCGTCTCCGCAAGATCCGCCGCGGCTCGGAAAATCGCGGGCCAGGCCCGGATCAGCCGTTCGCGTGCGCCGCGTGCCACGCCTTCAACGCGTCGCCTTCACGCTCCGGCGTCAGGCCGGATTTCAGTTTCGCCTGATGCTCGGCCGGTTCGGTGCGGAACCAGGCCAACGTGTCGGCGACAGTCTCTGCGAGCGGCCGGTAATGCAGGCCTGCCGCTTTCGCCTTTGCCGCGCTGAGCTGACCGAAGCCCGCCTCGTCGCCTTCGGCCGGAAGCCACGCCGGCATGTCGGCCCATGGGCCGATCTTCTGTCCTTCGAGGAACTTCGGATCGGCCCAGGTGAAGCGCGCGTCGCTCTTCGACACGGCCTTGCACGTGTCGAGCAATCGGCCCATCGTGATCGATCCGGCCTGCGCGTCGGCGTTGAACGTGCCAAGCGTTTTTTTCTCGACGCACAGCACGATGAATCCGGCGAGGTCGCGCGCATCGATGAACTGGGTGAAATCGGACGGTTTGCCGGGTGCGAGCACTTCGCCGCCGCGTGACACGCGCACCGGCCAGTACGTGAAGCGGTCGGTCGCGTCGCCGGGGCCGACGATCAGTCCGGGGCGGATCACGGTGACCTTGCCGGGCGCCGCAGCCTCGGCGGCCTTCTCGCACAGGACCTTCAGCGCGCCGTAGTTTTCGTTCGTGACCTTGTCGGCGTCGGGCCTGTCGGTCGTCGCGAGCGGCGCAGATTCGTCCATGCCGGGCTTGTCGAGCTTGGCGTAGACCGAGATCGTCGAGACCAGCAGGTAGTGTGCGACATTCGGGCCGAGCAGCGTCGCCGAGCGCGTCACGTCGGCCGGGATATAGGGCGCCGTGTCGATGACCGCATCCCACTTGCGGCCTTCGAGCGCCTTCAGGTCGGTCTTGCGATCGCCGTGCAGCTGCTCGATGTCCGGGAACATTCCGGGATGGGTCTTGCCGCGATTGAACAGCGTCAGCGTGTGGCCGTGCTTCTTCGCTACTTCGACGATGTGCGGCCCGATGAATCCGGTACCGCCCATGATCAGGATTTTCAGCTTCTGCATCGGCGCGGCGAATGCAGACGTCGTACTGAATGGCGCGATCGCGGCGAAGGCAGCGGCATCACGCAGGAAG
>Ga0068860_100008629_pt1 | contig 10158 bp, 9 predicted proteins | sample KBSSwiS32_FD_66597 | JGI IMG/M metagenome (GOLD analysis project Ga0068860, IMG submission 66597) | Switchgrass rhizosphere microbial communities from Kellogg Biological Station, Michigan, USA - KBS Switchgrass S3-2 | ecosystem: Host-associated > Plants > Roots > Rhizosphere > Soil ...
GGCAATGTCATCCTGACACACCCAAACATCGAAGATGTCCGGAAGGCTGGTCGCATTTTGCTAAACGCCATCACGCAAAACGGCCGAGGAGTGCCGAGCCGATAGCCCTCGATTTATGGGTTCACGGCCTAGTCTGATCCCCAGCATTTGCGCCCGGTTACTCAGCGCATCGTCAGGCCCGTTATTTCCCGGGCGAAGAACGGGATAGGCTGGCGAGCCACCACTCTTGCGCGCTGCTCGACATCTTCGTCGTCAGTCCAACTGCTTGCGGGCGTGCAGAGCTGTCGGGCGTTTGCGCCTTAGGCATGGATATGCCCGTTCTGCGCGCAAGGATCGCCCGGCGCTTCGATCTGGACGGTCGCGTGCTCGATCCCGAACCGGGCAGCTATGACCGCCGCGACGGTTTCCCGCACCGCATCCCGATCGGCACCGTGCGCGAGCGTGACATGGACGGTGCAGCTGGCGTCGTCGTTCGACATGGACCAGACGTGCAGGTCGTGCAGTCCGGCAACGCCAGGAACCGGGGCGATGGCACTGCGCACCTGCTTGAGATCGAGCCCGCCCGGTACGCCCTCGAGCAGCACGTTCGTCGTGTCGCGGAGCAGTATCCATGTGCGCGGCAGCACCCACAGCCCGATGGCGAGCGCGCCGATGATGACGCCGACTGACTCGATCATGTCCGCCCAGATCTCGAGATAGGCCCCCGTCAGGTTGAAGCTGGCGTCCTTGCCAGCCGTCAGCAGCCGCATGGAAATGAGGTTCACGACAAGACCGATCGCCGCGACGATCAGCATGCCCCAGGATTGCACTGGCTCGGGATCGGTGAACCGTTGCACGGCCTCGACGAAGACGTAGATGGCGATGGCGAACAGCAGTGTGGCGTTGAACGCCGCCGCCAGGACGTCGAACCGCCGGTAGCCGAACGTCCGCCGATCGTCCGGTGGGCGCCGACCCACCTTGATCGCCAACAGCGCGATGACGAGCGCCGCGACATCGGTGAGCATGTGTGCGGCGTCGGACAGTAGCGCCAGGCTGTTGAACCAGAGGCCGCCGATGACCTCGGCGACCAGATAGGTCGAGGTGAGCGCGAGCGCTCTTCGCGTTTGCGCCGGCGGTGTGGTCGTGGCTGTGGCCGCCGCTGTCGTGATCATGCGCCATGGGTCTGCGCTCCTTCGATGATCGCGGTCTCGCCGAGCGCCTCAGGCAGCCGCTGTCCAAACCGTGCATAGAGCGTCGGCAGCACGAACAGTGTCAGCAGCGTCGCCGAAATGAGCCCGCCGATGACGACCGTCGCCAATGGTTTTTGAACCTCGACGCCCGCGCCGTGGCCGAGCGCCATTGGCACGAAGCCGAGCGACGCGACGAGCGCGGTCATCGCGACCGGCCGTAGGCGGACGAGCGCGCCCTCGCGTGCCGCTGCCGCCCGGTCGAGGCCAAGCCGCAGCAGATCCTGTATCGAGGTGAGCATGACCAGTCCGTTGAGCACCGCGATGCCCGAGAGCGCAATGAATCCGACGGCGGCCGAGACCGAGAACGGCATGCCGCGCAGCCATAGCGCCAGCACGCCGCCAACGAGCGCCAGCGGGACACCGGTGAACACGATGAGCGCGTCCCGCACTGATCCGAGCGCTCCGTACAGCAGCAGCATGATCACCGCGAAACAGATCGGTACGACGATGATCAGGCGATCGCGTGCCGAAGCGAGGTTTTCGAACTGGCCGCCCCATTCGAGATAGGTGCCGGGCGGCATCTTCACGTCCGAAGCGATCGCCCGCTGTGCGTCCGTGACGACCCCCGCGACATCGCGTCCACGCACGTTCGCCTGCACGACAACGCGCCGCTTCCCGTTCTCGCGGCTGATCTGGTTTGGTCCGTCGACGATGCCAATGTCCGCGACAGTCGAGAGCGGTACGAACCCGTCTTCGGGCGTTGGCACCGGCACCTGTGCGATCGTGGTAAGGTCGGAGCGAGCGGCTTCTGGCAGGCGGATCATGACGGGGAAGCGCCGGTCGCCCTCGAAGATCACTCCCGCCTCGCGCCCGCCGATGGCGGCGGCGACCGTGTCCTGCACGTCGCCGACCGTGACCCCCACCCGCGACATCGCGGTGCGGTTCGGCCGGATGTCGAGCATCGGCAGCCCTTCGGTCTGCTCGACGCGAACATCGGTGGCACCCTGCGTCCGGCGTAGGATATCGGCGATCTGCTTAGCGGTGGCGTTCACCTGGGTGAAGTCGTCGCCGAACACTTTGACCGCGACGTCGCCACGCACGCCCGCGATGAGTTCGTTAAACCGCATCTGGATCGGCTGGGTGATCTCATACGCATTACCGGGAACACCAGACAGGCGCTTCTCCAATCGCTCGACGAATTCGGCCTTATCCAGGGTCGGGTCCGGCCACTGGTCCCGAGGCTTCATGATCACGAACGTGTCGCTGATGCTGGGCGGCATTGGGTCGGACGCAATCTCAGACGTGCCGGTTCGCGAGAAGGCGAACTGCACCTCGGGCTCCTTGGTGATCGCCCGCTCCACATGCGACTGCATCGCCTGGCTTTGATCCACCGAGGTGCCGGGGATGCGGATCGCCTGCACCAGCACATTGCCTTCGTCGAGCTGTGGCAGGAATTCCTGGCCGAGCGTCGTGAAGGCGACCGTAGCGAGCGCGAGCGACCCAACCGCGACGCCCATCGTGGCACTGGGCCGACGCATCGCCTTGTCGAGCCCGGGTTCGTAACGGCGCCGCAACCATGCGATGATGCGGCTCTCCTTCTCCTCCACCCGCTTGGAAAGCCAGATGGCGATCGCCGCGGGCACCGCTGTCAACGACAGTACGAAGGCGAACACCAGCGCGATGATCACTGTAAGCGCCATCGGTTCGAACATCTTGCCCTCCACACCTGAGAAGGTGAGCAACGGGGCGTAGACGAGGATGATGATCGCTTGGCCATAGGCCGAGGGTCGGATCATCTCGCGAGCAGACGCGGCGACGATGTCGAGCCGTTCGCGAAGCGGCAGCGTCTCGCTCCGCCTGTGCTGCGCTTCTCCCAGGCGCCGCAGCGAGTTCTCGACGATGATGACGGCGCCATCGACGATCAGGCCGAAGTCCAGGGCACCAAGACTCATGAGATTTGCCGACACGCCGGCCTGCAGCATGCCGATGCTGGTCAGCAGCATCGTGATCGGGATCGCAAGCGCGGCGATGAGCGCAGCCCTGAAGTTGCCGAGCAGCGTGAACAGCACGACGATGACGAGCAGTGCGCCCTCCGCGAGGTTGCGTGACACCGTGGCGATGGTCGAGTTCACAAGGTCGGTCCGGTTGAGCACCGGCTTGACGATGACGTCGACCGGCAGCGATGGCCCGATCTGATCGACCCGCTGGGACACGCCGGTCGACACCGTGCGGCTGTTCTCGCCGATCCGCATGACCGCCGTGCCAACGACCACTTCGCGTCCGTTTTCGGAGGCTGAACCCATGCGCAGGCTCTGCCCGGTGCGGACCGCCGCGATCTGGCTGAGCACGATCGGCACGCCTTCGCGTGTCGCAACGACCGTGCGGGCGAGTTCGTCCGCGTTGCGGACGCGCCCATCGGCCCGGACCGATAGACCCTCGCCATTGCGGTTGACGATCCCGGCGCCGACGCTGGTGTTGTTGCGCTCGAGCGCGGTGGCGAGATCCTGCAGCGTTATCTTCATCGCCGCCATGCGCTGCACGTCGGGCACCACCAGATATTCCTTGGTGTAGCCGCCAAGCGAGTCGATCCCGGCCAAGCCGGGCGTGCCCTTCAGCTGCGGCGAGACGATCCAGTCCTGCACCGTACGCAGATAAGTGGCCTTGTCCGCCTCGCTGACGAGGTGGTCGCCCTCGGGGCTGATATAGCTGCCATCGGGCTGCAGGCCGGGTTCCCCGCTCTTGTGGTTGACCTTGTCGAGTTCGCGATATTCGACGGTCCACATGAAGATATCGCCGAGGCCGGTGGCGATCGGGCCCATCTCTGGATTCACGCCCTCGGGTAGATCCTCTTCGGCGGTGCGCAGGCGTTCGGAGACCTGGGCCCTCGCGAAGTAGATGTCGGTGCCCTCATCGAAGACGGCCGTCACTTGCGAGAAGCCGTTGCGACTGAGCGAGCGCGTATATTCGAGGCCGGGGATGCCGGCGAGCGCGGTCTCGATCGTGAAGGCGACCTGCTTCTCGACCTGATCGGGCGAGAGTGCCGGCGCGACGACGTTGATCTGGACCTGGTTGTTGGTGATGTCGGGGACGGCGTCGATCGGCAGGCGCTGGAGCGCGAACATGCCGGCGATGGCGGCGACGGCGGTGAGCAGCAGGACGAGCCAGCGCTGCTCGACCGAGACGGTCACGATACGGGCGATCACGGCTCAGTGCCCCCCATGCTCGGCTTCGCCCTTGCCGAGCTCGGCCTTGAGGGTGAAGGAGTTGGTCGATGCAATGCGCTCGGTCCCAGCGAGGCCGCCGGTGAGGATGACCTGGCCGCCGTTCGTGCGGCCGACTGTCACGGGAGCCGCCTTGAAGCCGGTCGCCGTCCGCACGAACACGTGCGGCTTGTCCTCGATCATCTGGACCGCTGCTGACGGCACCGCAACAGTGCGGTCGCCGGTGGCGGGCACGATGACCGACGCGTTGACGGTCTCGCCCACGCGCCAGGTGTTTCCGGCGTTGTCGAGCGCCGCGATGACCGGCACCAGCCGTGTCGTCTCGTCCAGCACTGGCGATACGAAGGTGACCTGCGCCTCCTGACGACGGCCCGGGCTCGTCACCTCGACCCGTGAGCCCGGCTTCACGCGGCCCGCGTCTGCAGGCAGCAGCGACATTGCGATCGTGACCTTCGACAGGTTGGCGACGCGGAAGAGTTCGGCGTCCGCAGCAACGGTCTGGCCGAGCGTGGCCGATCGCGAGATGACCTGGCCCGAGATCGGCGCGCGTACGGTAACGCGGTTGAGCGCCCCACCGCCGCCGCCGGTCGCCGCCAGCTGCTGCTGCGCCTGGCGAAGCGCGATGCTCGCCTCGGTGGCTGCAGTCCGGGCCGCGATCAGGTCCTGTGCGGGCGAAACGCGCTCGGCGAACAGGCGCTGCTCGCGCCGAAGGTTGGACTGGGCGAGTGTCAGCCGCGCGCGTGCGGCCTCGATGTCGCCGGCAAGCGAGGCCGCTTCACGGCTCTCGATGACCGCGAGCACGTCGCCTCGGCTGACGGGCTGGCCCAGGTTCCTGGTCAAGGAGACGAGGCGGCCGCCGATCGCCGCGGACGCGACTTGCACGCGCTGGGGATCGCCTTCGATGGTGGCGCTGATCTCGATGGCGCCGGCAACGCCGCCAACCGTGGGACGCACGATCTCGATCCCCGCCTCGGCAATCTGCGCTTGGGTGAGCGTGACCACGCCTTCCTCGGCGTGACCTTCGGCCTCGGCGTGTTCGCTCGTGGCTTCATTGGATGCCGGCTCGCTGCCGCCACAGGCCGCGAGCGTCAGGGCAAGGGTAAAGGGGACAAATGCCCGCAGGATAGTTTTCTTCATGGCTGAACTTCCGTCTCGGTCGGCGCGCGGGCGGTGAGCCGCTCCAGGCGTGCCTGTGCATCGTGATAGGCGGCAAACGCGTCGATCGCGGCCATGCGGGTCTGCGCCAGGGTGCGTTCGGTCTCCAGCAGTTCGAGCTGCCCGAACTTGCCCTCGCGGTAGCCGATACGCGCGATGCGGGCGGCTTCCTGAGCGGCGGCGAGCGCCGGACCGTTCGCAGCTCGGGCATTCGCCCCGGCGTTCGCGACATCGGTTTCGGCGGACGCGATCGACTGCTGCGCCTCCAACAATGCGCCGCGCCGGAGCGCCCGGAACTGGTCGCGCTGCGCCTGCGCCGCTTCCAGGTTCGCGCGACCGTTGTTGAAGACGGGCAGCGGGATGCTCACGCTGAACACTGCCGCGACGTCGTTGGTCGCCTCGAGCCGACGCGCACCGGCGCTGAGGGTCAGGTCGGGGACCCGCTGGCTGCGCGCAAGGCGCACCTGCGCGTCGGCCGTGGCGAGATCGGCTTCGGCAAGGGCCAATGCCAACGTGCCCTCGGCGCTTCCCGGCGACCGTGGCCGGGACCCATCCGTCCGCTCGACCCAGGTGACGTCCAACATGCCTGGCTCCGTACCGATCAGACGCGCGAGGTTCCCACGCGTGAGGGTGATGGCTCGCTCCGCCTGCCCAAGCGCGGTCTCCGCGTTGATCCGCAGGGCATCCGCCCGTTGCTCCTCGATCGGCGATGCGCGACCGGCGCGGAATCGCACGCGTGCGGCACGCAGGCCCTCGTTAGCGAAGTCGAGCTGGCTTCGTGCGACGACAAGCCGCCGCTCGGCCGCCGCCGCGTCGACGAACGCCTGCGTCACCTTCAGCCGCAGATCGGCTCGGGCGACGATGGTCGACAGCCGGGCGCGCGTGATCTGCGCGTCGGCGACGCCGATGCGCGCGGAGCGCTTGCCGCCCAGTTCAAGCGGCAGCGACATGCCGACGGTGGTCTCGGCATGGGACAGGCCGTTGTATGGGCCGGTGCCGATGACGTTCTCGGCCTCGACACTGACCGACGGGTTAGGCCGTAGCCCCACCGCCCGGCGCTGCATCTCGGCGGCACGAACACCGGCGGACGTGGATTGGATGGTCGGCCCGTTCGCGCCGGCGAGTTCGAGTGCGCGCTCGAGCGTGAGCGCCTCGCCCGCCAGCATGGTCGGACTGGTCTGCGCCTGCGCCGATGGCGCGCAGGCCGCTGCGGCCAGGGCGGCCGCGATGATGCGATGCATGTGATTGCTCCTGACGTGACGAACGACGTCTCGCGCGGCTGCGCGGAACGCAGGGTCGCGTCAGGCGATCGGCGGCCTCAGCATCGCACCTGGAGGGGCGCTGGCGATCGGCACGGCTCCCGCCGGGACAAGGTTGGCTGACAGCGTCGGCGGGACGGTCGTGCTGCCTATGTCGATCGGCGCCGCGACGTGATGGCCATGGCACCCGCCGTGATGATGGGGGGAGCCGCCGTCGGTATCGCGCGTCTGGTCCGAATCGCCGTCCACATGGCCGGCCGTAGCCGTGGCTTCGATCCCTGGCAGGCAGGTCTGCTCAGCCGCATGCGCGGCCGCGCCCATCCCCAGCGAGATAAGCAGCGCAACGCCGATAAGGATGCCGAACAGGCGAGACATTGTTTGCCCGTTAGCACGTCGCGCGCTGGATGTCGTCAACGTCCGCCGGACATGTACAATTGTGCGAAGATTACGGGAACAGGCATCATGCCACCTCAACTTTGCCGCGCAACTCGTCCATGTCCGACTTGCGCAATTCAGCTCGTGCTTGGCGGATGATTTGCACACCGCCGCTGATGCCGAGGCTCGCCATGATGCCCGCCACCATCAAGTCAGGCCTGGCCGTGCCGGTCCCGAAGACGCCGACGGCTGCAAGCACGACCGCAACGTTACCGATTGCGTCGTTGCGCGAGCAGATCCAGACCCAACGCATATTCGCGTCTCCGGTGCGGAACCGATACAGCATCACCGCGACCGCGCCGTTGGCAATCAGCGCGACCAAGCCGACGACGCCCATCAATTCGGCCTCGAGCGTACGACCATGCCAGACCGTCCACAGCGTCGCGGCAAGCACGTACAGGCAGAGCAGCGTGAGCGTCGCGCCCTTGAGCAGGGCCGCGCGTGCGCCAAGCCAGCGCCATGCCGGCGAATGTAGACGCTTATATGCACCCTGTAGCAACTACAGACTCAAGGGGTTTCTTGTGTGGCGAACCTGACGATAGGCAGACTGGCGCAAGCGACGGGCGTCAAGGTCGAAACTATCCGCTATTACGAGCGGGCCGGACTGATCGCCCCGCCAGCGCGGCCCACCGGGAACTATCGGGCATATGCGGCCAATGATCTGGAGCGCCTGCGCTTCATCCGTCGAACGAGGGATCTGGGCTTCACGCTGGAGGCAATGCTCGAGTTGGCAGCGCAGCGGGACGGCTCGTGCGGCACCATCGACGCGATCGCCGCCCAGCATCTCAATGAAGTCGACCGGAAGATCGCCGACTTGCAGGGCTGCGGCGCGAACTTTCCGCCATCATAGCCAGTTGCGCGGGCGGCACGGTAGGTGATTGTCGGATACTGGAGGCTTTTGCAGATGAGAGGCCTTTAAGTTCTGAGACTTAGATGGTCCTCGATGGGCTCGGTTTGCTACCGTACGAAATCCTTGTCGAGCGGCTGATCGCATCGCAGTAACGCGCCGATGGACGCCGGTCGACATGTCGTGGCTCGAGCGCCGTAACCCGGTCTCATCGATCACATCAAAGAGGCGAGCATCCGTGCACGGCTTGTCGACAGCCGTACATCGCAAAACAGTCGATTTCGTACGTTTTTGCGTGATTACCCGGTGATTACTTTACGTCTGCCGGGATAGTCGCTTTGCCAGAATTTCAATATGATTTCAGCAGATTATGGAAAATTTTCCATATAGTCTGGTACATGACCTATCGGCGCCGTTAGTACGCTATAGCCCAAGATAGTCGCCATTTTGGCCCTAACATGCTGAGCGCAAGTCTATTTTTACGGCGTCCCGTCCTTACCCGGTGATTACTTTTCGCGGCATGGGTCACGAGGTCTTTTGCTTCATGTCTTCACGGGGCCAAGCTCTCGAAGCCGCGTTGTCGAATGACGGAATTTGACAAGAGCCGCCGATCGAACGTCATAAAGCAGCCCGTCGGCAGCCGCCCCGACATCGCCGTCAATCGATCAACATGGCTTCCCAAAACCAGCCGTTTCGGGAATGCGCGACCGTCCCATTTCTCCATCTCCGATATGCCATTTCGGGAAAACGCAATCGGGAACAGGTTTCGGGAAAGCCAAGCCTGCCATCCGGTGTTTGGATCCACCGTCATCGGCCGTCCCGCAACACGTTCCTGATTGGGAAAGCTGTATCGGCGCATGTTTATTTGCGTCCAGCGGATGAGAGTCAGGCCTCAGCGCTGTCGGGCATCGACAGATATCCAAGCACGGCGCGGCGAACCCGCACTATGAGTTGTGCCTGTTGCTCCTCGCCGCGTTCGCCTGCGGCATCGATCATTCCCCGGATAATCGCTAGAACATCGCCCGTAGCGGATGCCGTGTCAGATTGGCGGGGAAGGTCCGGCCGGGCAAGAATGTCTGCCAGAAGGGTGACGATCCTGGCCCTTACAAACTGAGTGTCGGCATCGAGAGGCAGGCGGGCTTCCTCGAAATCGAGCAGTCGTGCCAGGCGAGGGCGACGCATTTGGTGTCGAACCGCGGCTTCAATCACGCCATTTAGAGCGTCCCGCCCGGCAATCACGATACTCGCGGCCTCAACCTCCTCGACAAGACGGGATGTTTCACGGGCAATCAACGCACCGAGCAGCGCATCCTTGTCAGGGAAGTACTGGTACAGCGTGCCAATGCTGGTGCCGGCTAATTCAGCCACCGCATTTGTGGTGAAGCCACCGTGCCCCTGCTCCTCCAAAATGCGAGCAGAGGCTTCGATGATCGCAGTCACGGTGTGCTGCGCACGCGCCTGCCTTGGCTGTTTCCGTGGGCGCGTGCGTTGGTCTTGAGGCTGTGCAGTCATGGTGGCCAATGCGAGTAGCTAAAGTGAGCGCATGCTCGCATCCTAATGGCGTCAATCAACGACGCAAGGATGCATCATGGACGCCCAACCCACCCAGTTCGAGACCGCACTCACGACCTTCTTTATGGTTAAGACCTCGCCGGAATGGCTAGGCTTCACGTTCGGGACGCGACTGGCTCATGCTCGAGGCACCTTCCAGCCCATCCTTGATGAGTTCAAGGGGCGGGTCCGCCTTAAGTGGTACGATGTTGAGTTCTACACGGCGAAGATCAGCGATATCTGGATGATCGAATCAAAGGACCATCAAAGCTATCAACTCTTCTGCGAGAAGCTGCGCGAGACGCCGTTCTGGGACCGCTTCTTTCTCGTTCACGACATTTTTCCAGGTGAGCTGAACGCGTGGGCCAAGAACTACGAGGTCGAAGCTCTCCAGTCTTGAAATATCAACGGGCGGCGTATGCCCGCTCGGGGCACTGCTCCGCTCCACACCCTTTGCGGGTGGAGCGGAAGGCCAGCGTTCTTCATGCCCCTCTAGCGGCCGTTCCCAAAACAGCATCCAA
>Ga0068860_100008630_pt1 | contig 10157 bp, 8 predicted proteins | sample KBSSwiS32_FD_66597 | JGI IMG/M metagenome (GOLD analysis project Ga0068860, IMG submission 66597) | Switchgrass rhizosphere microbial communities from Kellogg Biological Station, Michigan, USA - KBS Switchgrass S3-2 | ecosystem: Host-associated > Plants > Roots > Rhizosphere > Soil ...
TGGGCCATCGCTCCGGCGCCTCGGCAATCAGCGCCAGACAGCGATAGACCACTGACGCAAATGTCCCTTCCCCGACGCCGGCCCCTGGCCCGTCGTGCCACGCTGCTGAACTGCGGAGCTCTTGTCTGGCGTCGGGGTGTAGATCAATGACCGCCACGGCGACGCTTCGCCTCATCGCGGAGCTCTTGCATGACGACCTCCAGCGGGATGGTCTTGACCTTGCCGGACCTGATCTCCTCCATCCGCCGGACGAGCTCGTCCTCGAACTCTTCCTCGGTCGCCCGGACGAATCCCGGTGGAGCGCCCTTCTTCTTCCTCGCCATCACCCTCATCTTAACCCTCCCCCTGACGCCCTTCACCGCGTCCGCCGCCGCTTCGCCTTCGCCCTCGGCGCGGGATGAGGACGGTCGCCCGCCGCACGCGCCATCACCGAAATCTCCGTCACCTTCGCCCCGAACCGCTCCCACTTCGCCGGCCCGGTCCCCTTCACCGCCAGGAACGCCGCCTCGTTCACCGGCAGCGCCGTCGCCAACCCCAGCAGCGTGGCGTCGTTGAAGATGATGTACGGCGGAATCCCCAGGTCCTCCGCCAGCTCCCGCCGGAACCGCCTCAGCTCCTGCTCCGCCAGCTCGCTCCTCGGCTGCGCGCCCAGCGGCGATGCCGGCTCCTCCACCGGCGCCGCCAGCGCGGTCAGCTTCGGCCCCGAGCAGGTGTCGCAGCTCCCGCACTCCCGCGAGGACGCCTCCTCGCCGAAGTAGCGCAGCAGGAACGCCCGCCGGCACCGCCTGGTGTACACCAGCTCCGTCATCCGCTTGAGCAGCAGCAGGTTCTGCGTCTCCTGCTGCCGCACCGGCTCCAGGTCCAGCTCCAGGTCCTCGAACGAGACCGGGTTCAGCAGGTGCAGCCGCCGCAGGCCGCCCTTCCGAGCGCCTTCCCTGGCGATCACCCCGTGGCGCTCGAAGTACCGGATGACCGACGAGACCTCCGGCTCCGACGCGCCGATCCTCCGCGCCAGCTCCGTCACCCCGCCCTCGAACCCCTCCCCCACCTGGAGGAGGAACTTCCACACGTCCTTGAACACCAGGTCCGGCGGAGAGCTGATCTTGATCAGCCGCTCCTGCGTGAACACGTCCGCGTGGTTGAACAGCAGCACCGCCCGCGCCGGCTTCCCGTCCCGCCCCGCCCGGCCGATCTCCTGGTAGTACGCCTCCACCGCCCGCGGTACCTGCGCGTGGATGACGAACCGGATGTCCGCCTTGTCGATCCCCATCCCGAACGCGTTGGTCGCCACCGCCACCGCCTTGGGCGAGGCCATGAACCGCTCCTGCGCCTCCCGCCGCTCCTCGTCCTCCATCCCCGCGTGGTAGAGGATCGCCTCCACCTTCCGCTTCTCGAGGTCTCCCTGCAGCCCCTCCGCGCCCTTGCGCGTGGAGCAGTAGATGATGCCGCTGCCGCCTTCGGAGACCACCTGCGCGCAGGCCAGCTTCCGCTCCTGGTCCCCGCTCACCTTCGCCACTTCCAGGAACAGGTTCGGCCGGTCGAACCCCGCCACGAAGACCTGCGGGTCCTTCATCAGCAGCGACCGGATGATGTCCTCCCGCACCTCCGGGGTGGCGGTGGCGGTGAGCGCCACCGTCCGCGGCGGCCGCAGCCGCCTCCGCACCTTCCCCAGCAGCCGGTAGTCGGGCCGGAAGTCGTGGCCCCACTGCGAGATGCAGTGCGCTTCGTCCACCGCCATCAGCTCCACGCCCACCTCGGCGAGCAGCTCCAGGAAGCTCTCGCTCCGGAACCGCTCCGGCGCCACGTACAGCAAGCGGTACCGGCGGGCGCGCACCTGCTTCATCCGCTCCACCCGCTCTGAATCCGTCAGGCTGGAGTTGATGAAGGTGGCCGGGATGCCCCGCGCCTGGAGCTGGTCCACCTGGTCCTGCATCAGGGAGATCAGCGGCGAGATGACCAGCGACAGCCCCTCCAGGAGCGCCGCCGGGAGCTGGTAGCACAGGCTCTTCCCCGCGCCGGTGGGCATCACCACCACCGCGTTCCGCCCCGCGAGCACCGCCTGGATGACCTCGGCCTGGCCCGGGCGGAACTTGTTCAGCCCGAAATGGCGCAGCCCCTGCTGGGGGTCGACCGGAAAAGGCAGGAGCAGCGACTGCATTGGCCCCATCATCCGGATTCCGGATCCGGCGTCAACCGTGGCCGCGGCCGCCAGGACGCCAGCTCCTCTCCAGTCACCAGTTGCGCCTGCGGAAGGCACCCCATGGCCGCCATGGACGTGAACCCTTCGGACGCCACCACCAGGTGGTCCAGCACCCGCATCCCCAGCACCGCCGCCGCGTCCACCAGCCGCTGGGTGACCGCGAAGTCCATCCCCGACGGCTCCGGGTTGCCCGACGGGTGGTTGTGGACCAGCACCACGAAGGTGGCCCGCACCGCCACCGCCGGCGCCAGCGCGTCCCGCGGGTCCACCAGGCACCGGTCCACGCTGCCGGAGGAGGCCAGGATGTCCCGCAGCAGCCGCCGCCGGGCGTTGAGCGCCAGCACCCGGAACACCTCGCGGGTGAAGGACGCCATGGGCGCCACCCAGCGGCAGACGTCCCCGGCGTCGTTGAGGACGGGCCGCGGGTCCGGCCCCCGCTGCACGCGCCGCCCCAGCTCCGCCGCCGCCGACAGCAGGGCCGCGCGCGGGAGGCCGAGGCCGCGCTCGTCCGCCAGCTCGGTCGGGTCACGCAACAGCAGCGCCCGCAAGCCCCCGCTGGTGTCCAGGAGCCACCGCGCCTTGTCCAGCGCCGCCGCCGGCTCCCCCCGCGCGGCCAGCAGCACGGACAGCAGCTCCTGGTCCGACAGCGCGGAGGCCCCCAGCGCCAGGAGCCGGTCCCTCGGCCCCTGCGCCTCCGAGGGCCCCCGCCCCTCGCCACCCACGCCCTCGCTCGCCAACGCCATCCCCTCCCTCCCCGGCGGCCGTCCAAGAGCAACCGACGTGCCCGGCACCGCCCAGGCAGCCGTGGAGACGGACCCAGTCCACCGGCGCGCGAGGCGACCGGAGCGCGAGACGGGCGGGGGTGCTCCAGGCCCCTCTCAGTCCCCGAGAACCCAGGGGACGCGGATGCGGCGGCCTGCGGCCGCGGTCGATCGGGCTCAGGCGGCGGGAAACGGACCAGCCCCGGGGGCATCGAAGCCCGGTGCTGCCGGGGGAACGCCCGCTACCACTTGGAGACGGCGAAGAACGAGCGGAGCTTCTCGTTCGTCTCGCGCAGGCGCTCGGAGAGCGTGCGGACGAACGTCCAGAGCAGCACGTAGGCGAGGTCCTTGTCGGTGAACATCAGCTGGTCCAGCTGCTCGCGGCCGATCACCCAGAGGGCGCAAGGGATGTGGGCGATGGCGTCCGCGGACCGGGGGCTGTCCTCGATCACCGCCATCTCCCCGAAGTACTGCCCCCTCTCCAGGATGGCGAGCGCCTCCTCGCCCGCGCCGGGGATCTGCTTGGAGATGCGGACCTTGCCGTCCAGGATGACGTACATCTGCTGCCCCACGTCGCCCTCCTTGAAGATGAAGGCGGAGCCCTCGAACTTCCGCTCGGTGGCGATGCCGGCGATCTTCTGGAGCTGGGTGTGGGTCAGGCCTTCGAACAGCGGGACCTTCTTCAGGATGGAAGCGTCCATGTCTGGTACTTTCCAAACCCCCTTCGGATAGGAGCATCACCGTGACGAAGAGCGTGCACAAGGTCTGCATCGTGGGATCTGGCCCCGCCGGCTACACGGCGGCGATCTACGCCGCGCGCGCGAACCTGGAGCCGGTGATGTTCGCCGGCGGCCCCACCGAGCACGACCAGGCCCGCGTCCCCGGCGGGCAGCTGATGATCACCACGGACGTGGAGAACTACCCCGGCTTCCCGGAGGCGGTGACCGGCCCGGAGCTGATGGAGCGCTTCCAGAAGCAGGCCCAGCGCTTCGGCACCATGATGTTCATGGAGAACGTGGTGAAGGTCGACTTCACCAAGCGCCCCTTCCACGTCCAGGGCGAGTCGCAGTCGCTGGAGGCGAAGACGGTGATCCTCGCCACCGGCGCCACCGCCAAGTACCTCTCCGTCAAGGGCGAGGACTTCTACAAGAACCGCGGCGTCTCCGCGTGCGCCACCTGCGACGGCGCCTTCTACAAGAACATGGACGTGCTGGTGGTGGGCGGCGGCGACACCGCGATGGAGGAGGCGTCCTACCTGACCAAGATGTGCAAGACGGTCACCCTCATCCACCGGCGGGACACGCTGCGCGCCTCCAAGATCATGCAGAAGCGCGTGCTGGAGAACCCGAAGGTGACGCCCATCTGGAACACGGTGGTGGAGGAGGTGGTGGGCGACGGGAAGCAGATGACCGGCGCCGTGGTCCGCAACCTGAAGACCAACGAGACGATGCAGGTCCAGGCGCACGGGCTGTTCGTCGCCATCGGGCACGTGCCCAACACGGAGCTGGCGAAGGGCGCCGTCGAGCTGCAGGAGAATGGGTACATCAAGACCGTCCCCGGCTCGACGCGCACCAACATCCCGGGCGTGTTCGCCTGCGGCGACGTGCAGGACCACTACTACCGGCAGGCGGTGACCGCGGCGGGGACCGGCTGCATGGCCGCCATCGACGCCGAGCGCTGGATGACCGAGCACGAGGCGTAGGTGTCCCCGCCCGCGCCGACGAAGGTGAAGACCGCCGCGGTGCACGCTGGCGAGCGGGTGGAGGCGTCGCGCGCGATCCCGCTCTCCGCGCCCATCTTCATGGCCTCCGTCTCGTACTTCGACGACTCGGACGCGCTGGACGGAGCGCTCGACGGGCGCGACTACACGTACACCCGCATCAAGGGGCAGAACTCCGAGCTGCTGGAGCAGGCGGTGGCGGCGCTGGAGGGGACGGAGGACTGCGCGGCGTTCCCCAGCGGGATGGCGGCGCTGAAGGCGCTTTTGGAGTCGTTGGAGCTGAAGGCGGGCGACCGGGTGGTGGTCCCCAACGACGGCTACGGCGCGTCGCTGGCGCTGGTGAAGGCGTTCGCGCGAGAGAAGGGCGCCGAGTTGCACCTGCGGTCCATGACCGCGCCCCAGACGCCGGGCGAGCTGCGGGCGCTGAAGCCGCGGTTGGTGATGGCGGAGAGCGTCTCCAACCCGCTGCTCTCCGTCCCCGACCTGCCGGCGCTGGCGGAGGCGGCGCGCGACGCGGGGGCGGTGTTCGCGGTGGACGCGACGTTCCCCTCGCCCGCGCTGCAGCGCGCGGCCTCCTTCGGCGCGGACCTGGTCCTGCAGAGCACCACCAAGTGGCTCAACGGGCACTCGGACGCGATGGGCGGGACGGTCTCCGGCGCGAAGGCGCGGATCGCCCCGATGAAGGCGGCGCGGGTGCTGCACGGCGCGGTGCTGGGGCCCTTCGAGGCGTGGCTCACCCTGCGCGGGGTGCGGACCTTGCCGGTGCGGATGGCGGCGCACTCGGCGCACGCGGCCCGGGTGGCGGAGCGGCTGAAGGCGTCGCCGCACGTGGAGCGGGTGCTCTACCCCGGCCTGGAGGAGCACCCGCAGCACGCGGTCGCCCGCCGGATGCTGCCCCACGGCTTCGGCGGGATGCTGGCGTTCGAGCTCCAGGGCGCCGGGCGCGCGCAGGCGTTCCGCTTCCTGGAGAAGGTGGCGCTGTGCAAGCCGGCGCCGTCTTTGGGAGACGTGACGACGCTGGTGATGCACGCGGCCACCGCGAGCGCGCGCCGGATGACGCCGGAGGAGCGGGCGGCGGCGGGCATCCGGGAGAGCCTCATCCGCGTCTCGGTGGGGCTGGAGGATCCGGACGACGTGGCGGAGGATCTCCTCCAGGCGGCCGCGGCGGCCCTCTAAGGTGACGGCATGAAGATGGTGGACGTCGGGGGGAAGGAGAAGACGGAGCGGGTGGCGATCGCCACCGCGCGCATGAAGATGCAGCCGGCCACCATCCGCCGCATCCGCCGCAAGGACGTGGAGAAGGGGGACGTGCTGGCGGCGGCGAAGCTGGCGGCGGTGATGGCGGCGAAGAAGACGCCGGACCTCATCCCGCTGTGCCACCCCATCGCGCTCTCCAGCGTGACGGTGGAGATCGGCCTGGTGGGCCACGGGCGGGTGGACATCGCCGCCACGGTGAAGACGGTGGACCGCACCGGGGTGGAGATGGAGGCGCTGGCGGCGGTGACGGCCGCGGCGCTGACCATCTACGACATGCTCAAGAGCGTGGACCGGGGGATGGTCATCGAACGCGTGCAGCTGGACCACAAGAGCGGCGGCCGCTCCGGCGCCTGGACGCGCGCCGCGAAGTGACCTGATCTGTCTTCGGACAACGGCGCATCGGCGCCTCATTCCGCTCTCGGCGGACAGGCTGTGACATCCGCGTCCGAATGTGCAGGTGAGTTGTGACCCCCGTTGCGCACGCGCGCGCCGCAACACTCGTCCGTCCCAGCACTTGGCGGCGCGCGCCACCGGGCACGTTCGTTGCCTTAGCGCGCCGCTGACTCACGCATACCGGGCCCGCCGGGGGCTCCGAGCATCAACCCTTCCCGAACCGAGAGTCTCATGACACGCATTGCAGTCGTCGCCGCGCTTGCCAGCGCCACGCTCGTGGCCTGCTCATCCGAACCCTCCACCTCCACCCTGGACAAGGCCCTCGCCAAGGCGCCGTCCGCGCTGACGGTGACGTCCAACCCCAGCGTCAAGCTCTACCCGGCCAAGGAGCCCATCAAGGACCAGTACATCGTCGTGCTCAAGGACGGCAGCACCTCGGTGAGCTCCATCGCCTCGGAGCAGGTGACCGCCTCCGGCGCGCAGATGATGCGCACGTACGAGCACGCCCTCCGCGGCTACGCGGTCCGCGCGAACGCCGACGCCCTCGGGAAGCTGATGGTGGACCCGCGGGTGAAGTACATCCAGCAGGACGGCGTGGTCCACGTGGATACGGTCCAGCCCAGCCCGCCCTGGGGCCTGGACCGGATCGACCACCGGGCCGGCGTCCAGGACCAGCTGTACACGTACAACGCGACCGGCGCCGGGGTGAACGTCTACGTCATCGACACCGGCATCCGCGTCACCCACCAGGACTTCGGCGGGCGCGCGCAGGTCGGGCACGACTCCGTCGGTGACGGCCAGGACGGCATCGACTGCCACGGCCACGGCACCCACGTCTCCGGCACGGTGGGCGGCACCACCTACGGCGTGGCCAAGGACGTGCACCTGTTCGCGGTCCGCGTGCTGAGCTGCGAGGGCTCCGGCACCCTCTCCGGCGTCATCGAGGGCGTGGACTGGGTGACCGCCAACCGCGTCCTCCCGGCGGTGGCGAACATGAGCCTCGGCGGCTCCGCCGCGCAGGCGCTGGACGACGCGGTCGCGGCGTCGGTCGCCTCGGGCGTGGTGTACGCGGTGGCCGCCGGCAACAGCGCCACCGACGCGTGCTACTTCTCCCCCGCGCGCACCCCGGCGGCGATCACCGTGGGCGCCATCGACAGCACCGACTCCCGCGCGTACTTCTCCAACTACGGCACCTGCGTGGACATCTTCGCCCCCGGCGTGGGCGTCCTCAGCGCCTGGAACACCAGCGACACCGCCACCAACACCATCAGCGGCACCTCGATGGCCAGCCCGCACGTCGCCGGCTCCGCGGCGCTGTACCTGGAGCTGCACCCGGCCGCGACCGCGGCGGAGGTGGCCACCGCGCTGACCGACCACGCGGGCGTGGACCTGGTGTCCAACCCGGGCCAGGGCTCTCCCAACCTGCTCCTCTACGAGAAGTGGATCGGCGCCCCCGCGGGCGGCGACAACACCCCGCCGGCCATCTCGCTGCTGGCCCCCGCCGAGGGCGACGTGGTGAGCGGCGAGTCCGTGGCGCTGAGCGCCAGCGCCTCCGACGACGTGGGCGTGCAGGGCGTGGCCTTCTACGTGGACGGCACGTTCGCCGCCTCCGGCGTGGGCGACGGCACCGGCGTGTACACCGCCACCTGGAGCTCCGTCCTGGCGGGGAACGGCCCGCACACCGTGAAGGCCCGCGCCTTCGACGCCGAGGGCAACTCGGGCCAGAGCGCGGTCGCCAACATCACCGTGAACAACCCCGGCGGCGCGACCTGGAACCCCGCGTACCAGGTGCCCATGTGCGAGCAGGGCGCGGCCTGCGACACCACCGGCCTGGTGAACGGCCGCAGCCTGCTGGGCCCCGAGCCGAACACGCCCAACACCGTCAACGGCTCGTGCTACGACGGCTACGCGGGCTCGTACCACACGGACGAGTCGATCGACCGGGTGCGCGTCCACACCCTCGACGGTTCTCCCATGGCGCCGGGCAAGACGGTGCAGGTGGACGTCACCGTGTGGGCCTACGCGGACGGGTCGGCGGACGCGCTGGACATCTACTACGCCTCCAACGGGCCGTCGCAGGACTGGACGTACCTGACCACCCTCACCCCGGCGGGCGGCGGCCAGCAGACGCTCAGCGCGCAGTTCACGCTGCCGGAGTCCGCCTCCAACATCGAGGGCGTGCGCGCCGGCTTCCGCTTCGGCGGCAGCCCCAGCACCTGCGACGACGGTCCCTTCAACGACCGCGACGACCTGCTGTTCCTGGTGGGCGATCCGAAGTTCCCGCCCGCGGCGTCGTACAGCTACTCGTGCAACGGGATGTCCTGCGCGTTCACCGACACCAGCAACGACCCGGACAGCACCATCGTGAGCTGGGGCTGGTCGTTCGGTGACGGCACCTTCTCGTACGAGCAGAACCCCTCGCACCACTTCGCGTACCCGGGCGCGTACGTCGTGTCGCTGGTGGTGCAGGACAGCCAGGGCCTGGTGGGGACCACGGCGCAGCTGCTGTACGTGTACGGGCTGCCGCCGACGGCCTCGTTCACCGCGTCGTGCGGCATCCTCTCCTGCTCGTTCACCGACACCAGCACGGACCCGGACGGCAGCATCGTCTACTGGACCTGGTCGTTCGGCGACAACTACTACGCGGCGGTGAAGGACCCGATCCACGCCTACGCCGCGGCGGGGACCTACAGCGTCATCATGTGGGTGCTCGACGACCAGGGCTACAGCAGCATGACCTTCCAGGACGTCACCGTGGCCCCCATCCCGGTGATCACCCTCAGCGCCACCACCTCCAAGGTCAAGGGCTCGCGGACGGTGGACCTCACCTGGTCCGGCGCCACGTCGAGCACGGTGGACCTGTACCGGAACGGCCTGCAGATCGGCAGCACGCCCAATGACGGCTCGGAGCGGACCACCGTGGGGACGAAGGGGACGTACACGTACCGGGTGTGCCAGGCGAGCACCCAGTACTGCTCGAACGACGTGACGGTCTCGTTCCAGTAGTCGCAAGGGGTGGACGTGGCGGGTCCACTGCGCCGATGTTGACGCAGCGATGCACGAGCGCTGTGAGCAGCGCTGCGCAGTGGCCCGCCGCGGCCGTGGTCATCCGGATATTTACAGGGGAGGCACATTCGTTGCTCTGGACGCGGCCACCCGGCGGTCCATGGTGGGCCGCCGGCAAGCCCCTGCCGTCCCCCGAGAACCCATGCGCCCCTTGCCGATGCTGTCCGCAGTCACGGCGCTGGCCCTCGCTGCGTGCACCACCGACCTCGCCCCCGAGGACGTCGCGCGCACCGCCGGCCACGCCCCGCTCGCCGCACCGTCGCATCAGAAGGCCAAGCTGCTCCGCACCTCGGAGCGGATCCCCAACCAATACGTCGTCGTCCTCAGGGAGGACACCCCCGACGTCGCCGCCGCCGCCAGGGCCCAGGCGAAGGCCGCCGGCGCGCAGGTGGGGCGCCTCTACACGCACGCGCTCCGCGGGTACGTCTTGCGCGGCTCCGAGGCCGCGGCGCAACGGCTCCTGGACGACCCGCGGGTGAAGTACGTGGAGGAGGACGGGGTGGTGCACCTCGACGCCATCCAGCCCGGCGCCACCTGGGGCATCGACCGCATCGACCAGCGCTTCATGCCGCTCGACGGCAACTACGTCTACAACGCCACCGGCGCCGGCGTGAACGCGTACATCATCGACACCGGCATCCGGATCACCCACGCGGAGATCGCCGGCCGCGCGGCCGTCGGCTTCGACGCCGTCGGCGACGGCCAGAACGGCAACGACTGCCACGGCCACGGCACCCACGTCTCCGGCACGGTGGGCGGC
>Ga0068860_100008631_pt1 | contig 10155 bp, 6 predicted proteins | sample KBSSwiS32_FD_66597 | JGI IMG/M metagenome (GOLD analysis project Ga0068860, IMG submission 66597) | Switchgrass rhizosphere microbial communities from Kellogg Biological Station, Michigan, USA - KBS Switchgrass S3-2 | ecosystem: Host-associated > Plants > Roots > Rhizosphere > Soil ...
GATGGGTTGATCAACGAGGTGAACCAGCTGCGCGACCGGGCGGTCCAGCGTGCGGACGCGCAGAGCGCAGTCGTGCGGCAGCGCTTCGAGCAACAGCTCGCCGACATCCTGGGCAAGGTGCCGGCATTGTCCGAAGAACGTCTGGCCCAGGAGATCGCAGTGCTGATCGCCAAGGCCGACGTGCGCGAAGAGCTCGATCGGCTGGCAGCGCATCTGCAGCAGGCACGCGAGCTGCTGGCCGACGGCGCACCCGGCAATCCCGTCGGCCGGAAGTTCGATTTTCTCTGCCAGGAGTTCAATCGGGAGGCCAACACGCTCTGCTCGAAATCAGCCGATATCGAGCTCACGCGCATTGGCCTCGATCTGAAGAGCGCCATCGAACGGATGCGCGAGCAGGTGCAGAATGTCGAGTGAGCAGACTTTGCGCGATGCACCGATCCATCGCCGGGGACTGATGCTGGTACTGTCATCGCCCTCCGGCGCCGGCAAGACCACCCTTTCGCGCATGCTGCTGGAGCATGATCGGGACATCGAGCTCTCGGTGTCGGTGACGACCAGGCCCAAGCGGCCTGCCGAGCAGGAGGGCGTCCACTACCACTTTGTCGATCTTCAGCATTTTCGCGAGCAGATGGAGCGCGGCGCGTTGCTGGAACACGCCAAGGTGTTCGATCACTACTACGGCACACCGCGCGGCCCGGTCGACGCCACCCTCGCCGCCGGGCGCGACATGCTGTTCGACATCGATTGGCAGGGCACGCAGCAGCTCACCGAGCGGGCACGCGACGATCTTGTCAGTGTGTTCATTTTGCCGCCCTCCACGGCCGAGCTGGAACGCCGGCTGATCCGTCGCGCCCAGGACCCGCCTGACATTGTTGCGACCCGCATGGCCAAGGCAGCCGACGAGATGAGTCACTGGGCCGAGTACGACTATGTGATCCTGAACGTCGACATCACGCGCAGCCTCGAGCAGATAAAGTCGATCCTCACCGCAGAACGCTTGAAACGGGACCGCCAGCTCGGCTTGTCGGATTTCGTCAAGGCACTGCGCGCAGGGCGATAACGCCCGCCCATCTATGCCAGCGCGTCGGCGAGCACGCGGGCAACGTGCTGCGCCCTGCGCTGTGTTCCGTCATGAATCTGATGCCGACAGGAAGTGCCGTCGGCGACGATGACGGCGTCGGGCCGGGCAGCGCGGACTGCCGGCAGCAGCGACAGCTCACCCATCGCCATCGAGGTGTCGTAGTGCTCGGCGGCATAGCCGAACGCACCGGCCATGCCACAGCAGCTCGACTCGATGGCTCGTACAGTGGCGCCGGGAATCCAGCCCAATACCTCTTGAACCGGAGAGAAGGCATCGAAAGCTTTCTGGTGGCAGTGGCCGTGCACCAGTATTTCGGACGCCGCGTGTTCCTGTAGCGGCAGCGCCAGCCGGCCAGCCCGCTTCTCCTGCACGAGAAATTCTTCGAAGGTAAAGGCAAGCCCGGCGACGCGCGTTGCCGCCGGTCCCAGTCCCATCACCGTGTATTCGTCACGTAGGCCGAGCAGGCAGGAGGGCTCGAGGCCGATGATCGGCACGTCGCGTTCGGCAAACGGCAGGATTGCGCGCAGCAGGCGTTGCGCCTCCACGCGTGCGCGCTCGACATTGCCAGCGGCGAGCCAGGTGCGACCGCAGCAGAGCGGGCGGGCTCCGTCGGCGCCGAGGGGGCTTGCGACCTCGACCCGATAGCCGGCTGCCTCCAGGACGCGCTCGGCGGCATGCAGGTTTTCCGGCTCGAAGTAGTTGTTGAAGGTGTCGGCCAGCAGCATGACCGTGCGCTGGCCATCGGTCGTGGTGCGCGCCGGAACCCGACCAGCAAGGTAGGGTGACGAAGCCCACTGCGGCATCGACCTTCTCGCCGCCAGTCCCAGTGTGTGCTCGCGCAGGGCAGCCAAGGCTGGCGATCCGGCGACGGCGTTCACCAGACCGGCGATGCGCGACAGATATGGCGCCAGCAGTGGCAGATTGGCGACCAGCCGCTCGCGCCGCGACAGGCCAACCGTCTTCATCCGTTGGTGCTGGACCTCGATCTTCATGCGCGCCATGTCGACCCCGGTCGGGCAGTCGCGCTTGCAGCCCTTGCAGGAGACGCAGAGCTCGAGAGCGGCCGCGACTTCCGGTGATGCGAGCGCCTGCGGCCCGAGCTGGCCGGAAATCGCCAGCCGCAGGGTATTGGCCCGGCCACGGGTGAGGTGCTGCTCCTCGCGTGTCACGCGGTAGGAAGGGCACATCGTGCCGGCATCGAACTTCCGGCAATGGCCGTTGTTGTTGCACATCTCGACGGCCTTGGCGAAGCCGCCGGCGGGATCGCCGCCGGTACCCGGGGCGGTGAGCGCATCGGTTAGCGGATCGTTCTGCACATTCCAGGCCGACCAGTCGAGAGCCGGCGTGAACGGCAATGCCGTATAGCCGGGCGCGAAACGGAAGAGGCTGCGATCGTCCATGCGGCTCGCACGTACGATCTTGCCCGGATTCATGATCCCCTGCGGATCGAACAGATCCTTCACTTCCTCGAAGGCCTTGGTGAGGCGTGGTCCGAACTGCCAGGCCACCCATTCGCTGCGCACCAGGCCATCGCCGTGCTCGCCGGAGAACGCACCTTTGTACGTGCGCACCAGCTCGCCGGCCTCCTCTGCAATGGCCCGCATCTTGGCTGCACCGTCGCGTCGCATGTCGAGGATCGGCCGCACGTGCAGGGTGCCGACCGAGGCATGCGCATACCAGGTGCCACGTGTGCCATGTCTGGTGAAAACCTCGGTGAGCTTTGCAGTGTAGTCGGCGAGATGCTCCAGCGGCACGGCGCAGTCCTCGATGAAGGACACCGGTTTGCCGTCGCCACGCATCGACATCATGATGTTGAGGCCGGCCTTGCGTACGTCCCACAGCTCGCGCTGTTGGCCGGCATCGACCATCTCGACCACCGAGCCGGCGAGGCCGAGATCGCCCATCAGCGCGACCAGCCGCTTCAGGTCGGCGATCTGCGGCTGCAGGTCCTCGCCGGCAAACTCCACCAGCAGGATCGCCTCCGGCTGCCCGATCAGCGCTTTCTCGATGGTCGGACGGAAGGCGGGATTGGCGCGCGCCAGATCGATCATCGTGCGGTCGACCAGCTCGACCGCGGTCGGCTTCAGCTTGACGATGTGTTGCGCGCTGGCCATCGCGCGATGGAAGCTCGCAAAATTGACCACACCGAGGGTGCGATGCACCGGCACGGGCGACAGATGCAAGGTCAGACGCCGCGTCAGAGCCAGCGTGCCTTCGCTTCCCACCAGCATATGCGCGAGATTGACGCTGTTGTCGGTCGTGTAGGGCAGTGGGCTCTGCGGATGAAAGATATCGAGATTGTAGCCGCCGACCCGGCGAAGCACATGCGGATAGCGCCGCTCGATCTCGTCCCGCTCGCGCGCGGCGATCCACTCCAGACGGTTGGCGATATCGGTGGGGCGGCCCGCAGCGGTGCCGTCGGCAAGGCGGCCGAAGCGCGCCTGCGTGCCGTCGGCGAGAATGGCATCGATGGCGGCAACGTTGTGCACCATGTTGCCGTAACGGATGCTGCGCGAGCCGCAGGAATTGTTGCCTGCCATGCCGCCCAAGGTCGCCTGGGCGGAGGTCGAGACGTCGACCGGAAACCACAGGCCGTGCGGCCGCAGCCACGCGTTCAGGTGATCGAGCACGATGCCGGGCTGCACCTCGACCGTGCGCGCCTGCTTGTCGAACTTGGTGATCTCGCGCAAATGGCGGGCCATATCGACGACAAGTGCGGCGCCGACGGTCTGGCCGCACTGGGACGTGCCGGCGCCACGCGGCAACAGCGGCACACCTTCGGCATGCGCCAGCTCGACGATCGCCTGCAGATCCTCTTCGTCGCGCGGTACGGCGACGCCCAGCGGATCAATCTGGTAGATCGAGGCGTCGGTGGCGTAGCGGCCCCGTGAAGCCGCATCGAACATCACCTCGCCCTTGATGGCGCGCCGCAAATTCCCGGCGAGAGCGGAGTCGCCGGGTTGCCGGCGGCTGGCCGTGGCGGAGGATACGGTGGCGGGCATGCGATCGGGATGGGCTCAGGCTGCAACACCCTACAGGATTGCGCCTGCCCTTGTCCGCATCATGCTTGCCGCACACGCTCGCAGCGCCCATCGCCAGTCTTGCGCCTGCTCCCTTTGCGGGTGGCCGCCCCTTGCGCCAGGCCCCATCGGGCAGGGGTGCCGCAGGAGTCTCAATAGTGCAGCGGGCGAATTACCTTGCAGGTCGCGCCGTCGACATAAGTCGCGGTCACCGCCGGCCCGGTCATCTGCACCTCGACGATCTCGCCGGCCGACATCGAGCTTGCGGTGTAGGGCGCGCTCGCGACCACCTGGCCCGCGTTGGTGAAGTCGCAGACGATCTCCGGGTCGATGGCGCGGATCGCCGCGGCACTGATGGTGGCATCCAGGATCCACCGCTGGTCGACGGGTCGCAGCTTGCCGACCTGGACCTGAGCGAGCGCGTGCGGCTCGTCGAGCGGCGGCACGGGACCCTGGGTGCGGCGAACCTCGCGGACTCCGCCGATCGAGGCCGTGGCGCCCGCGACCGGCCGGTGGTCACGAGTTTTGTAAGCACAGTTGATCGCGTTGTCGGCGCAGGTGTAGCCGAGCTTCGCCGGCTGCACCGGTGGTGCCGATGCCGTTTGCTCTGGCGTCGCGCAAGCGGCGAGCCCTAGGGCCACGAGCACGAGCGACAACGATCGACTGCCGAGTCCCGAAATCGATTCGCGCATGATGAGCTCCCCCGTAAGTCCACGAGGGGAACACTACGTCAGAACCGCGCGGTATTTGACGACAATCGATTGCAGCGATACCGCAAAACGTTATCAAGTAATATGATACCGCAGCTGCTAATTGCCGTTGCCAAAGCGGCGCTGCCAAAACTCGCGCGACATGCGCTCGCCGATATCGCAACCCGGCTGATATGATTGTCGCACGTAACCGCGAAAATCCGGCCGTCCATCGGTCGGCTCGAGTCGCGGGCGCGAACCGGTCTGGGCGATCTCGATCGGCAGGAAATCCGGCGCCGCGTCGACGATCTCCTGCAGAAGCTTCTTGCGCACGGCATCGGCGAAATCGTCGAAGCTGCGGGCCACCACGATGAAAGATCGCGGGCCTCCGATCACGCAGCCTTCGTAGTAGGCATCGAGGTCGGGCTGGTTCGGGAAGCCCCAGGGATTCGGCCGGTCGTTGATGATCGGCAGGCCGTTGATGGCAATGCCCTGCGACAGCACGAGATCGCGCGCCTCGGTGATGAGGCCGCCATCGTTGTTGGCGCCGTCGCCGGAGATGTCGAGCACGCGGCGCTCGCTCTTGAACGGGCTCTGGTCGAACTGGCGGATTGCGTAGCGCATAGCGCCGGCGATCGAGGTGCGCGTCCATACCGTGAGCGGTCTCGCCTCCAGCTCGCTCGCGAAGGCAGCGACCGCCGTCTCGCTGTCCAGCAGGGTCCAGCCGATCAGGGTTTGCTGCCGCCAGGCGTCGGACCATTCGAAGAAGGTCACGGCGATGCGGCCATTGTAGCCGGAGAGAATGGCGCGCACGACGGTGGGATCGCGAAAGGCCCGTACGTAGCCCTGACGCTGCAGGCGTGCCTCCTCCGGGTCGATGCTGCCGGAAATATCGATGCCCAGCGCCAGCTCGAGGTCGACTTCCACGCTTGCGGTTTGCGAGATGGCTGGCCCGAACGGGACCAAAGCGAGCACGCACAGGATCATGAATACGGCGCTGCCGTACATGCGGCAAAGTGCGGCACGAAGACGAGGCATCGACATCCTCCTCCAGGCAACACGTAATCTCACTCACGGCCGCACTGTCGCGGCCTCTTGTCCCCGCCGACGGCTGGCTCGAACCGCCGCCCGAAAGACTAGCACGGATTTCGCCGTGCAGGCACGATCCGGCGGTGGAGCAGCATTCCGCTCGACAGGCCGGTGCCTTCGGGCCAAGCATGGCAGGCCAGAGCGTTCGGAGCGGTGGATGGACCTTTCTCTCAGTGCGGAAGACTTGGCGTTTCAGGCGGAAGTCCGTGATTTCATCGCCAGCAACCTGCCCGCCGACATTCGTGAGGCCGGGCGGCGTACCGGCGGCGTGTTCGCCGATTTCGAGGCTGGCTGGCGCTGGTACCGCATCCTCCAACAGCGCGGCTGGTCGGCGCCGACCTGGCCGAAAGAGCATGGCGGCACCGGTTGGAACGCGATCCAGCGCTACATCTTCGCCCGTGAGCTGACGGCGGCCGATGCGCCGCGCGTGTTCAACATGGGCGTGCGCATGGTCGGGCCGGTGATCATGAAGTTTGGCACCGATCAGCAGAAGGCGACATACCTGCCGCGCATCGTTTCCGGCGACGACATCTGGTGCCAGGGTTATTCGGAACCGGGATCGGGATCGGATCTGGCGTCCCTCAAGACGCGCGCGGTTCGCGACGGCGATCACTACCTCGTCAACGGCACCAAGATCTGGACCACCTTCGCGCACGTTGCGAGCCGCATGTTCTGCCTGGTGCGGACAGCCGCTTCGGCCAAGCAGCAGGACGGCATCAGCTTCCTCCTGATCGACGACATCAAGACGCCGGGCATCACCATAAAGCCGATCATAACCCTGGCCGGCGACCATGAGGTCAATCAGGTTTTCTTCGACAATGTGCGCGTGCCTGTCGCCAACCTCGTCGGCAAGGAAAATGAAGGCTGGACGGTGGCGAAATATCTGCTCGAGTTCGAGCGCGGTGGCGATGCCTACACGCCCAACCTGCATGCCCGTCTCGATGATGTCCGGCGCATCGCACGGGAGGAGACGAGCGATGGCGAGCGGCTGATCGAGGACCGCTCCTTCCGCCAGCGGCTGGCCGAGCTGGAGATGGAGATCCAGGCACTGGAGATGATCGAGCTGCAGGTGCTGTCCGAGCTTAGCCGCGGGCGAAATCCAGGTGCAGTCTCGTCGGCGATGAAGATCCGCGGGTCGGAGACTCTGCAGAAGATCGACGGGCTGGGTGTCGATGCGATTGGCAACTATGCAGCACCCTGCGAGCCGCAGGCGCGTGCCGCCGGCAGCAACGAGCCCAGCATTGCGCCGGACTGGGCGGTGACGGCGATGCCGCTCTATCTCAACAATCGTGCGGCATCGATCTATGCCGGCTCGAATGAAGTGCAGCGCAATATCATCGCCAAGCAGGTGCTGGGATTGTAAGCGAGCGCCGCGGGGGAATCTGATGTATCGACTCTACGGCATCAATCCGTCGCCCTACTCGGTGAAGGTGCGCGCGATCCTGCGCTACCGGCGGCTTCCGTTCGTCTGGGACACCAACCGCGATGCGCGTGAGATCGCCAGGAGCGCGAGCCTGCCACCGGTGATACCGGTGCTGCAGTTTCCCGATGGCATGGTGCTGAACGACTCGACACCGCTGGCGCTGGAGCTCGAGCGGCGCCATCCCGAAGAGCGCTCGATCGTGCCCGACGATCCGGCGCTCGCCTTCGTCTCGGCGCTGCTCGAGGATATGGCCGACGAGTGGCTGACCAAGGCCATGTTCCATTATCGCTGGTACTACGCCCCGGACCGGCGCTTCGCGCAGATCTGGATCAGCGGCGATCGTGCGCCGGGCACGCCTGAGTCTGCGCGCGCCGCTGCCATGCAGACCTTCAACGACCGGCAGGTCGGGCGCATGGCAATGGTCGGCTGCACCGAGGAGAACCGCCCGGTGATCGAAGGCAGCTATCGCGCGGTCTTGTCGGCGCTCGAGGCGGTGCTGGCGGATCGGCCGTTCCTGCTCGGCTCCCGGCCATCACTCGCCGATTTCGGCCTCTTCGGCCAGCTCCAAATCCTTGCCACCGATCCGACGCCGGCGCTCTTGATGCGCGAGCTGGCACCGAACGTCTTCACCTGGTTGCTGCGGCTCGACGATGCGTCCGGTGTGGAAGGCGAATGGTACAGCCTGGAGCGCATCCTGTCGGGTGGCGTGCGCGACCTGCTGCATCACGCCGCCGCGACCTATCTGCCATTCATGGCGGCGAATGCCGGGGCCTTTGCCGAAGGCGGCGCGGAGGTCGCGGTCGAGCTGCAGGGGCGTCCATTCAGGCAAGCGCCGTTCCGCTACCAGGCCAAATGCTGGGACACGCTGAAGCACCAGTTCCGGCGTCTGGCGCCGCAGGACCGCATGCGACTCGATCCAGTGCTGCGTGAGACGAGGTGTCTCGTGTTGCTCGACTGAGCGATGCGTCACTTCAGCGCCGCATCGCGTATCGCCATCCAAACGCGTTGCGGCGTCAGCGGCAGGTCGATGTCCTCGACGCCGAGCGGCCGCAGGGCATCGATCACCGCATTGACCACCGCAGCCAGGGCGCCGTTGTTGGGCAGCTCGCCGACACCCTTGATGCCGAGACTGTTGTTGGGTGAGGGAATTTCCAGGCTGAGATGCCGCAGCGGCGGCACGTCCTCGGCACGTGGCAGCCAGTAGTCCATCATCGAGCCGGCGAGGAGCTGGCCGCTCTCCCGGTCGTAGACCGCGTCCTCGCCCAGCGCGTTGCCGATTCCCTGCACGATACCGCCATGCATCTGGGCCTCGCACAGCATCGGATTGATGATGGTGCCGAGATCGGCGACCGAAGCGAAGCGATCGACGCGCACCGCACCTGTCTGCGGATCCACCTCGACCTCGCAAACCATGACTCCTGCCGGCCAGCTGTCGATGCGATCGGCAAAACGTGCATCGCCCTCGAGCTTGCGCCCGTCGCCGAGCCGTGCGGCCAGCTCGAACAGGCCGATCCGCCGATCTGTTCCGACGACTTCGAACCGGCCATCGCGAAAGGTGATGTCGTCGGGCGCCGTCTCGAGCGCTTCGGCGGCCAGATCGCGGCCGCGCCCGATCAACACCTCACAGGCGCGAACCAGGGTCGTTGCGCTGATGATGGTCGAGGACGAGCCGCCGGTGCCGCCGCCGCTGTGCACGATGGCCGTATCACCCTGGATCAGGTGGATCCGGTCGACGGCCACGCCAAGCCTGTCCGCCACGACCTGGGCGAAGATCGTCTCGTGCCCCTGGCCCTGCGACTGTGTTCCGGCCTGCGCGGCAATGTGGCCATCGGCGTTGACCGTGAGCACGGAGCGCTCATCGGCCACGCCGCCAGTGCCATGCAGATGGCAGGAATAGCCCATCCCGCGACGTTGCCCCTTCGACTCGCTTTGCTTCCGGCGGGCGGCAAATCCCTCGCCTTCGGCAAGCCCGATCGCCTCGGCCAGCAGGCGCGGATAGTCGCCGCTGTCGTAGCGATAGCCGACCGCCGTTTCATACGGCAGCTCATCGGGGCGCAGCAGGTTGAGGCTGCGCAACTCGGCGGCATCGCGTTCGAGGGTTGCCGCCGCCTTGTCGACCAGCCGCTCGAGCAACAACAGCCCTTCGGGCTTGCCGGCGCCGCGGAAAGCATCGACCTGAACCGTGTTGCTGAAGACGCACCGCATGGTGATGCACATCGCCGGGATGCGATAGAGGCCGGAGATGACCTTGGCCAATCCCGTGGTCGGGATGGTTGGCGCGTACATCGACACATAGGCGCCGAAATTGGCATCGGCATCGACCCGCAGGGCGAGGAAGCGGCCATCGCCATCCATCGCGAGCTCGGCACGGGCCACGAGATCGCGCGCATGGCAGTCGCTGAGATAGGCTTCCGAGCGCTCGCAGACCCAGCGCAGATCGCGCCGCAGGCGGCGGGCGGCCCACGCCATCAGGGCCTGCTCTGCATACAGCGTGAACTTCGGCCCGAAGCCGCCACCCACATCGCCGGTGACCAGACGCAGCCGCTGCGATGGCCAGCGCAGCACGCGCTCGCACAGCAGCTTGTGCAGGGTCTGCACGCCTTGCGACGGGGTCGTCAGAGTGACGGCATCGTTCGCCGGATCGAATTGTGCCAGGGCTGAGCGCGTCTCGAGATAATTGGCGACGATGCGGTTGAAGCGGTGCTCGACCCTCACGACGTGCGCCGCGCGGGCAAACGCTGCTTCCGTGGCGGCGCGATCACCGCGCTGCCAGTCGCACATGAGATTGCCCGGGACGTCCTCGTGCACCAGTGGCGCGCCGGCCCGCAAGGCCTGGTCGGCGGTCACCACCAC
>Ga0068860_100008636_pt1 | contig 10153 bp, 6 predicted proteins | sample KBSSwiS32_FD_66597 | JGI IMG/M metagenome (GOLD analysis project Ga0068860, IMG submission 66597) | Switchgrass rhizosphere microbial communities from Kellogg Biological Station, Michigan, USA - KBS Switchgrass S3-2 | ecosystem: Host-associated > Plants > Roots > Rhizosphere > Soil ...
CGGCGAGCGCGGCTTGCGCGCGTGCGCGCAGGCGCAGCGGCCGATGTTTCTTGTCCAGATTCAATGCCGCGCCGCCGACCAACTCGGACAATTCGCCGGCAGCCATGCGCCGCATCAGGTCCATCTCGAAATAGCGTTCCTGCGCGTGTACGAAGCCCAGCGCAAACAGCGCATCGTTGCGGCTGGCGGCGTGGATCGTTGCCGTGCCGAGCGCGTCGCGCTCGATGGATGCCGGTTTGCCCAGGCCCGCGGTGCTGATCTGGCCGTCGAGCCGGGGCAGGCTCGCGCGCACCAGCATCCAGACGGCGATTAGTCCCGCCAGCAGGATGATTAGGATCAAAAGCAGGGCGCGACGGGCCAGGGAACGACGTTTGGGCATGATCAGAACAATGGTGGCAAACGACAATACTAATTCATTCAGGTGACTGCGCTATCCTGTCGCAGTCTGGCGTTGGGGTTTTCGGGGATGGCGCAGGAAATTCAAACCGGCGAAGCAGCGACGGTGGAATCGACCGTCGCTTTGATCCGCCGCATTCGTGCGGGTGATGCGGGCGCGCGCGAGCGCCTGCTGCGGCGTTTCCTGCCGCTGCTGCAACGCTGGGCGCACGGGCGCCTGCCGCGCCATGTGCGTGACATGCAGGAGACCGACGATTTGGTCCAGGTCACGCTGGTCAAGGCGCTGGCTCAGCTCGATCATTTCGAAAGCGCCGGGCCGGGCGCGTTTCTGGCCTATCTGCGCCAGGCGCTGCTCAATCAGGTGCGCGACGAAATCCGCCGTCACGCGCGGCGGCCGGAACACGCCGAGATGGATTTCGACATCAGCGACCCCGACGCGCCGGCACTGATCGAGCAGATCGTCGGCGCCGAGCGTGTGCGCGCGTATGAACAGGCACTGGCGACTCTGCCCAAGCGTCAGCAGGGCCTGATTGTCATGCGCGTGGAATTCGGCATGAGTTACCCGGAAATCGCAGCCGAAGTGGGCAGCACGCCGGACGCGGTGCGCGTGATGGTGGCGCGAGCCATCGTGCAGCTGTCGCAGCTGCTCGGTGGCGAAGCCGGGTAAAAAGCGCTGCCGTCGGCGAGGTTTTGCCGGATTCCCGGCTTGCGTGTTCGGTTTCTCGTCGCCCGCACGTTGGAAGTGAACAGGCCACAGGATTTGTCGCATGCCGCCACCCGAGCAGAACGATCTGGAGCAACTCGCCGCGCGCATCGCCGATGAGCAGCCGGTGGATTGGCGCGAGCTTGACGCCGATACCGCTTCGGTCAGCGGCCTGCGCGAAATCGAGCAGCTCGCGCAAGGTTTTCGCCATTTGCAAGTGAGCGCGGTCGCGCCGAAGACGCCGACTTCCAATCGTTTCATGTTCGGCAATCTGCAGGTGCTCGAACCGATCGGCAGCGGCGCGCAGGGCGAAGTCTGGCGCGCGTACGATCCGCTGCTGGACCTGCAGGTCGCATTGAAACTGCGCAAAGTCGAATCCGGCGTGCTTTCGAACCAGTTCCTCGAAGAGGGCCGGCGTCTGGCGCGTGTGCGCCAGGCCAACATCGTCAGCGTCTATGGCGCGGCGATCCACGGCGCACGCGCCGGTATCTGGAGCGAACTCGTGCGCGGTTCGCCGGTATCCGAGCTGCTCGCCGAACACGGCGTCTTCCCGGGCGAGGAAGTGCGCGGCATCGGCCTGGATCTGTGCCACGCACTGGCGGCGGTGCACCGGCACGGTCTCGTGCATGGCGACGTGAAATGCGAAAACGTCATGCGCGAGGTGTCGGGCCGCATCGTGCTGATGGATTTCGGCGCCGCGCGAGAATTCGAGCTGGCCGATCCGGGCGTCGTCACCGGCACGTTGCGTTATCTCGCACCGGAAGTGCTGCGCGGCGCGCCGCCGTCGCCGGCCAGCGACATCTACGCGCTCGGCGTACTGTTGTTCCATCTGCTCAGCGGGGAATTTCCGTACGCGGCAAGTGAACTCGAAGCCCTGGTGCAAGCGCAGGCGCGCGGCGAACGCCTGCGGCTCGCCAAGCTCAAGCCGGGCACGCCGCGCGATCTCGCGCGCGCGGTCGAGATCGCGCTCGAGCCCGATCCGTCTCGCCGACACGCCACCGCGCTGGCGTTCGCCGCGGCATTGGCGCCGCAACCGTCATCGTCGGCGCCGCGCTGGCCGTGGGCATTGTTCGCCACGCTCGTCGGCGCTGCGGTGATCGCCGCGGCAGCCGTGGCATGGCGTGCGGCTCCGGGCTGGCAGGCGCAAGCAAGTTTTCTGCGCGCGAATGCGCAAGGCAGCAGCGCACTCGCCGATGGCACCACCGTCGCGGTCGGCGATCGCCTCGTCCTGCAATTCCAGAGCAGCCAGGCGGCGTATGTCTACATTTTCGACGATGATGGCAGCGGCCATACCGGCGTGCTGTTTCCGCTCAGCGGCATCGCGCCGGCCAATCCGATCGAGGCTGGCACGACGTATCGATTGCCGGGGACTTTCTCGGGTCGTGCGTTGACCTGGCAGGTCAGCAGCGCCGCTGAACGCGAGGAATTCGTCGTGATTGCCGCGACACGCCCCCAGGTCAAACTGGAGCAGGCGATCGCGGGTTGGCAGCGCGCAAGCGCGGCGACGATCAATACGCGCGGCGCGCTCGAACTCGCGGCGGCGCCGGACAACGCTGAAGTCGCCAGCGCACCGTTGCGACAGGTGCTGGAACAGCTCGAACACGACAGCCGGGCCGGTGAGATCAAGCATTGGCATTACACGTTTCCGCACTCGAAACAGTGAACTCGTCCGCTCGTCGCCCGGAATTTCCGATCATCCACCCGCCGCGCAGAAGCCTCTAGCTCGCGCTAACATATCGCTGTTGGTTTCCAGTGAGTGACTTCGTGAAGCAACTTCTCTGCTCGCTTGGTTTTGCGCTGGGCTGTGTTGTGCCTGCGCTGGCGTCGCCGGCCACGCAAGACGTCGACGCCGTCTACCTGGCGCTCGGCCAAGGCGACATGGTCAAGGCGGCGGAACTGAGCGCAACGCTGCTTGCGCGCCAAGCCGATGATGCCAACGTCTTGCAGGCGCGGCTGGATGCGCTGTACGAACGTTCTGAGATGGACAAACCCGAAGGCGACGCTTTGCGCGCCGCACTGGAAGGCCATGGCGATCTGCCGCAGCGGTTTGCGCTGCTTGATGACATGCTCAACAAGAAAGCGGCCGATGCGCTGAAGAACGCGCAGGCTTTGCTCGCCCAGGCACATCGGGCGCCTGCCGAGACATCCGAACTGCAGTTCATTGCGGCACGCGCCGCAGCGCTCGCCAACCGCATGGACGACGTGCGCGAGGCCGCGCTCGCGGCGCAGCCGTACTGGCAAGCGCAGCACGGAGGACGCGCCGCCTGGCACCAGATGCAGCTCGTTTATCTGATCGGCAACGTTTACTACAACACCGGCAGCAAGAGCCTGGCGTTGGCCCAGTTCGAGGCTGCCGCGCAAATCGCCGTCGCCGCGTTCGGCACGGACAGTTCCTCGCGCATGAAGATGGATACCGAGCGCGCCTCCGCGCTGGTTCAACTCGGCCGGAACTCCGAAGCGTTGACGATTCGCGAAGCCCTGATCGACGCCGCACGCCGTCGTTATGGCGAGAACAGCGTGGAGGTTGCGCGCGCGCATGCCAATGTCGGCGCGGGGCTGCAGGAGATCGGCGATTACCCGGCCGCTCGCACGCACTATGCCCAGGCCGAGGCCACGCTGGCCGCGCTGCCGGACGACGGCAATCGCGCGCACACGCAGCAGCGCGCGATCATCGCCGCCAACTATGCCAATCTGCTGCAGGAAATGGGCGAGGAGGACGCCGCGCTCGCGTACTACCGGCAGGCGCTCGACATGGTCGGCACCGATGCGTCGACCGCCCGCATGCGCGCGATCGTCACCACGAACATCGGCAACACCGAGTACCGTCTGCATCATTACGAAGACGCGATCGCTGATTTCCAGAGTGCGCTGACGCTGCGCGAAGCGGCCGACGGCAAGGACAGCCCGGGCCTGGGCTTCGCGCTCGAAGGCTTGGGCTCGGTGTCGCTGGCGCTGCATCGCTATGCCGACGCGCAAAATCATTTCACGCGCGCATTGCAGGTGAAAGGTCGCGGCGTGCCGCCGAATCATCCGACGCTGGCCGTGTTCAATTTCGGCCTCGCGCTCGCGCACTGGGGGCAGCATCACAGTGACGAGGCGTTTCGTTACGCAAGGCTGACGGCGGAAAACCAGCACGCGCTGCTCGGCACCTTTGCCAGCGAATTCTCCGAGCGCCAGAGCGTGGCTTATCGCGACATTCTCGTGCCGGCGACGGCGCTCGTCGTCACGCTCGCGGCTGAACGCGGCGATGCGGAGAGCGTTGCCACGGCGTGGCGACTGGCGATGATCGAACGCGGACTGGTCGCGCGCGCGCAGGCACACAAACTCGCCGCTGCGCGTTCGGCCAAGGATCCGGAAATCGGCAAGGTCTGGGACGCGTGGCGACATGCGAACAGCGCGCTCGGTGAAGCCTGGTTGGCGACGAACACCACGCCGGAGCGCATGGCGCAACTGCGCGGCGAGTCCGAGAGCGCCGAACGCGCGTTGTGGCTGCGCATCGGCCGCGATCCGAACGAGAGCCTGGCTCACGGCGTGGACATCTCCGAACTGGCGAAGAACCTGCCCGACGGCGGCCGACTGCTCGCGTTCAGCGAAGGGATCGCGAGCGATGCTGCCGGTGCGCTGGCGGCCGGCGACAAGCCCGCGCCGGACCTGTGGTACGCGTTCGTGCTCGGCGCCGACGCCAAACCGAAATTGCAGCGCGTCGGCAGCATCGACGCGCTGTCGGCACAGGTGCGCGCCTGGTACGCGCGCCTGCGCGATCCCGACGCGGATGCCGACGCGCTGCGCCGCGACGGCCTTGCGTTGCGCCACGCGCTGTTCGATCCGTTCGTCGGCAAGAGCGACAAGTCGCTGTTCATCGTCCCGGAAGGCGAACTGTTCCGCGTCAGTTTCGCCGCGTTGCCAGGCGAAAAACACGGCTATCTCGTGGAAAGCGGTGTGCGCGTGCACACGCTCGACCACGAAGGCGACCTCGTGCTGCCGGCGTCCACGACTGCACATGCGACGACGTTGCTCGCTGGCGCGCCGAATTTTCCACAAATGGAAAAAGAAGCAAACCTGGCGTCGCGCGCGTTGTGCGTGCGCGCCGCGCGCTCAGGCTTCGCGGCGATCCCGAACGCGGCGCGCGAACTCGATGAATTGCACGCGTTGCTCGCGCCGCAGGACGCAAACGTGCGTGTCGTTGCCGGCGCCGATGCGACCAAGGACAACGTGCTCGCGGCACTGCCGCAAGCCAGCATCATCCATTTGGCGACGCACGGTTTCAGTCTGGACGGCAGCTGCGCCGATGCCGGTCCTGCACGCGGCGTCACGCTCGACGCGGAGCGCAACGGCACTACGGCTTCGAGCGCGGCGACATTATCGGGCCTCGCATTCAGCGGCGCCGAGATCGCCGCCGGACGCGAGCCGGTCGGCGTGCTGAGCGCTGGCGAAATTGGTGCGTTGGACTTGAGTCATGCCGATTGGGTCGCGCTCTCGGCGTGCGATTCGGGTTTGGGGCCGATCGGTCGTAACGAAGGCGTTTTCGGCATGCGCCGAGCGCTGCGTCTGGCCGGTGCACGCACGGTCGTCATGAGCTTGTGGCAGGTCGACGACGCGGCGACCGCGGACCTCATGCAAGAACTGTATCGTGCGCGTTTCGTCGATCATCGAGACGTGCCGGAGGCGATGACGACGGCAATGCTGGCGACCCTGAAAGCGCGTCGTGCGGCGGGTCTCAGCGACCGTCCGTATTATTGGGCCGCATTCATCAGCGAAGGCGGCTGGCGTTGAGCATGCGGACTTTGCTGCTGGCGTTATTCGCCGGCGCATCTTTCGCGGCGGACGCGGCCGATCACGGCGTGCGCTTCGACAGCCCGGGTGTTCTTGATCTCGCGCAACACACGAGCGACTTGCACAGCAGTCGTTATGCGCCGCTGGCTGACCTGGCCGCTACCGAGGCGGCGGAAATCCTCGCAGCGCCGTCGATCGGCGTTGATCAGCCGGTGCTGAAATTTTCCGAAGACGAATACGGCTGCAAACCCGAGGCGCGAACCTGCGCGCGCGAGCACGAGCGCGCGTTGCTGGCGCTCACACGTGGTGCGGTTGTGCGCGAAGGCACGCGCCTTACGCTGAAATCCGCGGGCGCTGCGGTTACGTTCAGTGACTGGACGCTGCCAGAAACCAGGACAGCCGACGGCGATTCCGGAAAGCATTGGTATCTCGGCGCGTTGGCCGGCAGCGGCTATTGGCGCGTGGAAGTGCAGTTCGGCCATGACGCGCCGGGGAATTTCCTGATCAATCCACAAAGTGGAAAAGTGGCATTCGTACACAACGGCAGCGATGTCGTAGCGTCAAGTCCGGATGGCTTGTACCTGTTGACCTTCAATCCCGACAATCCGCCGGTGACTCTGCGCGTGGCCGCACTCGATGCCGCCGGGCCGCGCGTGGAGCTGCAATGCAATGCCGGGGACGGGCACGAATCCATCGAGTTCAAGGGCTGGCATGGCGTGGAGTCGTTCGACCTCACCCTGGTCCCGCGTGCGCGCAGCCGGCTCGTGCACGCGCTGCCGATGCGCCTTACGCGCGCCGGCGGAGTGTGGACACTGGCTGGTGCGAACGCCGGGGAGTGGCTCGCCTGCTGGTTGCCGTGAAGTACGCTGCGTGCGGTTTTGAATTTATGCGCTCGTCTCGATCCGCTCCACGCGCGTAAATCCGCGCGGCAGGTTGCCGCCGCGCTGGGCACGGTTGCCGTTGTATTCGACGAGGTCGGCCCACTTCAGGATCAACTTGCGTTGTCCGGCCCACAACGTCACTTCGCCCCTGCCTTCGGCGACCACGGCGATGCCGGCGACGCGTTCGCCGGTGGCGAGTTTCGCCTTCGGAATCTCGATGAGCTTGTTGCCTTTGCCGCCGTTGTCGAGTTCCGGCAATTCGGCGACCGAAAACATCAGCAGGTGGCCCGCGTTGGTGGCGACGACGATGCGGTCGCGTGCGGATTCGCCCACGTAGGCGGGTGCGAGCACGTGCGCGTCTTCGTCCATGTTGATCAGCTGCTTGCCGGCTTTCTTGTTGGCGAGCAAGGCTTCGAACCTGGTGACGAAGCCATAGCCGAAATCGGTGGCCAGTACGAGTTTTGCCGTGGTGTCGGCTATCGCAAGCGTATCGAAACGCGCGCCGGGCGCCGGCGTGAAGCGGCCGGTCAGCGGTTCACCGTTGCCGCGTGCCGACGGCAACGTATGCGCGGGCGTCGAATAACTGCGCCCGCTCGAATCGATGAATGCGACATTTTGCGTCGTTTTACCTTTTGCAGCATTGTGGAAACTGTCGCCTTCGCGATAGCTCAGTGCCGCGGCGTCGACATCGTGACCTTTCGCGGCGCGCACCCAGCCTTTTTCCGACAGCACGACCGTGACCGGTTCGCTGACCACGAGCGCGGCTTCGTCGAGGGCCTGCGCGACGTCGCGCACGACCAGCGGAGACATGCGTGCGTCGCCGTATTTCTCGGCGTCGGCGGAGAGCTCGTCCTTGATCAGCATCTTCAACTTTGCGGGTGACTTGAGCGTCACGGCGATACGCGCGCGTTCCTCTTCGAGAGCGTCGCGTTCGGCGTTGAGCTTCATTTCCTCGAGCCGTGCGAGCTGGCGCAGGCGTGTTTCGAGGATGTAATCGACCTGATCCTCGCTCAACTTGAAACGCGCGATCAGCACCGGTTTCGGCTCATCCTCGGTGCGCACGATGCGGATCACTTCATCGAGGTTGAGGAACACCACACGCAGGCCTTCGAGCAGATGCAGGCGCCGCTCGACCTTGTCGAGGCGATGCTGCAGGCGGCGCCGAACCGTGGTGGTGCGGAACGTCAGCCATTCGTTGAGGATCTGCTTGAGGTTCTTGACCTGCGGCTTGCCGTCGAGGCCGATCAGGTTCAGATTGACGCGGAAGCTCTTTTCCAGGTCCGTCGTCGCGAACAGGTGCTGCATCATCTCGTCCATGTCCACGCGCGCGCTGCGCGGCGTGAGCACGAGGCGCACCGGGTTTTCGTGGTCGGACTCGTCGTTGTAGTCCTCGACCATCGGCAGTTTTTTTGCCTTCGCCAGCGCGTCGATCTGCAGCAGCACCTTGGCCGGCGAGACCTGGTGCGGCAGCGCCGTGATGACGACCTTGCCGTCTTCGATCCGGTAGATGGCGCGCGCGCGCACCGAGCCGTTGCCGGTCGCGTACATCGCGTGCAGGTCGCGCTTCGGCGTGATGATTTCGGCCTTGGTCGGGTAGTCCGGGCCTTTTACGTGACGGCACAGTTCGGCGACGCTCACCTCGGGCTCATCGAGCAGATGAATCGCCGCACTCGCGACCTCGCGCAAATTGTGCGGCGGAATGTCGGTAGCCATGCCGACCGCGATGCCGGTGGAACCATTGAGCAGCACGTGCGGCACGCGCGCCGGCAGCCACGACGGCTCCTTCAGCGTGCCGTCGAAATTCGGCGTCCAGTCGACCGTGCCGAATGCGAGCTCCTGCAGCAGCAATTCGGCGACCGGCGTGAGTTTGGATTCGGTGTAGCGCATCGCGGCGAACGATTTCGGATCGTCCGGGGAGCCGAAGTTGCCTTGTCCGTTGATCAGCGGGTAACGATACGAGAACGGCTGCGCCATCAGCACCATCGCTTCGTAGCACGCGCTGTCGCCGTGCGGGTGAAACTTGCCGATGACGTCGCCGACAGTGCGCGCGGATTTCTTCGGCTTGGCGCCGGCGTCCAGACCGAGCTCGCTCATCGCATAGATGATGCGGCGCTGCACGGGCTTGAGGCCGTCGCCGACGAAGGGCAGGGCGCGGTCGAGCACCACGTACATCGAATAATCGAGGTACGCGCGCTCGGCGTAGTCCTTGAGCGGGATTTGTTCGAAGTTGGCTTGCAGGTTCATGCGGGCACGCGATCAAAAACGACCGCGCATTGTGCCGCAAAGGAGCCGTCGCGCGCACGCGAAAGCGCGCGCGCCTAGGCGAATGCTGGCGCGAGTTGCGTGGCCAACGTGCGCAGCGCGCGTGCGACGACCATGCGCGCGCCGTCGATACTGCCGCCGGTCGCGGTGGCGATCTCGTCGAAGCTCATGCCGTGTTCCACGCGCAGTGCGACGTGCCGGCGCTGGCGCGGGTTGAGCGCGCGCAATGCGCTCGCGTAGGCGCGCTCGCGTTCGTGCGCGAGCGTGGCGGCCACCGGATCGCCGTCTGCGGGCAGATTTTCATCGATCGCGACCGTTTCGCCGCGGCAGCGCCGACGGCGCAGTTCGCTGCGCAGCTCATTGAGCAGGATCTGCCGCAGCCAGGCGAGCAGGCTGGCCTCGCCGCGCATTTCGAAAGACTCGCCGCCACGCAGCGCGCGCAGCAATGTGGCCTGCACGAGGTCGTCCGCGTCGTGCGCGCCAATGCCCGCCTGCGCGAGACGGCAGCGGGCCCAACGCCCCAGCAGCGGCTGGAAGCGTGCGCAAAGGTCGGCATGTGTCGTCGATTGGTGGGTATACATGTCCACAATTCCGCAACGGTGACGCGTGAATTGTGGAAAAGGCCGCGTACGGCGTCCAATGAAAGCTTGCTATGCGCGCATAGGCGCGGCTTATGCCGATAACGCCGCGGAATCGGCCGATTGCCGCAGGTTATGGCTGCGCGCGCACGCGGCGCCGGTTCGCGGCGACCAGTGCATCGTCGGCAATCGCGCTGTCGCCGTCGCCATGCAGGCGGTTGCGCTTGAGCAAAGCCGGACATTCGCGCGTCAGCGTATCGATCACGGCGCGCTGCAGGCGCGTGTAGTACGGCTGCTGGTGGAATTGCAGCATCACCGGTACTTCGAAGGCGCGAAAGCCGGGCACCGCGCGCACGTGATGTTCCGGTTTGATCAGGTGCACCGGTACCACGGCGCGGCCGATGCCTTCGGAAACGGCGTCGATCAGACCGTAGATGTCGTCGAAATACGCGCGCAGCATCTTCGGTACGGTGGCGCCGGTCTGGGTCAGGAAGAAGCGCTCGGTGAAATTGTCGCGCGGATCGTGGTCGATGTAGCAGTCCTCGCGGCCGGTATGGCGC
>Ga0068860_100008641_pt1 | contig 10152 bp, 9 predicted proteins | sample KBSSwiS32_FD_66597 | JGI IMG/M metagenome (GOLD analysis project Ga0068860, IMG submission 66597) | Switchgrass rhizosphere microbial communities from Kellogg Biological Station, Michigan, USA - KBS Switchgrass S3-2 | ecosystem: Host-associated > Plants > Roots > Rhizosphere > Soil ...
ACCTCGGTGCGGTCGGGGAGCTCGGTGAGGCGCTTGCGGACGGTGCCGAGCGCGTCGAGCGCGGACAGTCGTGCGTGGATCTCGTCGAGGGAGTCGAAGACCTGCTGCTGCTCGGAGTCGCGGATCTCGGCAGCGCGCATGAGCATGCCGCGCATCCGGTCGAACGACATCGAAGACTGATCGCTCATAGGGTGCTGTGGGCTTCCTGTGATCCGGATGGGGGAGCGGGGAACGCTGCACTGAGGGTAGCGAGTCCGGTTTCACGGCTGACAGGGAGTCACCGTTAGGCCGTCCGGGTGGCTCGCTCACCCGATCCGGCCTGGCCGGTAGCGTTCGTGGATGGCAGTCGAACCGACGCTGGAGACCATCCGCCGCGCCCCCAAGGTGCTGCTGCACGACCACCTCGACGGCGGGCTGCGGGCGGGCACCGTCGTCGACCTCGCGGACGCCGCGGGCTACCCCGACCTGCCCACCCGCGACCCCGAGGAGCTGGCGGGCTGGTTCCTCGGCGCCGCCCACTCCGGCTCGCTCGTGCGGTACCTGGAGACGTTCGGGCACACCGTCGCGGTGATGCAGAGCCGCGAGGCGCTGGTCCGGGTCGCGCAGGAGGCGGCGGAGGACCTCGCGGCCGACGGCGTGGTCTACGCGGAGATCCGCTTCGCCCCCGAGCTGCACACCGAGCAGGGGATGGACCTCGACACCGTCGTGCAGGCGGTGCTGGAGGGCTTCCGGCGCGGGCCGTCGTCGATCACGGTGCGGTGCCTGCTCACCGCGATGCGGCACGCCGCGCGCTCGCAGGAGATCGCCGAGCTCGCGGTCCGCTACCGGGACGACGGCGTGGTCGGCTTCGACATCGCGGGCGCCGAGAAGGGCTTCCCGCCCACCCGGCACCTGGACGCGTTCGACTACGTCCGCCAGCAGAACGCGCACGTCACGATTCACGCGGGCGAGGCGTTCGGGCTGCCGTCGATCTGGGAGGCGCTGCAGTTCTGTGGGGCGGACCGGCTCGGGCACGGGGTGCGGATCGTGGACGACATCTCCTTCGCCGACGGCGTGCCGCAGCTGGGCAGGCTGGCCGCCTGGGTGCGGGACCAGCGCGTGCCGCTGGAGATGTGCCCGACGTCGAACGTCCACACCGGAGCCGCGCCGAGCCTCGCCGAGCACCCGATCGGCCTGCTGCGGGACCTGCGGTTCCGGGTCACCGTGAACACCGACAACCGCCTGATGTCCGGTTGCTCGATGAGCTCGGAGATGGCCGCGCTGGTGGACACCTTCGGCTGGGGCTGGGAGGACCTGCGCTGGCTGACGATCAACGCGATGAAGAGTGCGTTCGTCCACTTCGACCGACGGCTGTCGATCATCGACGAGATCATCAAGCCGGGCTACGCGGCCCTCACCCAGGCGTCGTGAAGCGGGCCTCGGCGGCCTGGACGAGCTCGCGCCAGGCGGCGGCCTCGCGGTCGAAGGGCGGGCTGGGGGCCAGCCGGGTCGGGTTGGGCCGGATGACGAACGAGACCAGCCACCCGAGGCTCTCGGACTCGGCCAGCGCGCGGGCCGGGGCGGGGTCGCCCGCCCACTCGCCGACGTCGAGCAGCAGCTCGGTGGCGAGCTCCAGCTGGCTCGGGTCCACCTCGAGGGTGCCCGCGGCGATGTCCTCGTCCAGCCCGACGAGCACGTAGTCGTTCATCGGGTCGACGGTCACCGTCAGCTCGCCGACCGCCGCCTTGTCCAGCACGTCCTGCCAGGTGGAGGCGGCGACGAGGTCGTTGTCGTCCTTGCCGCCGTCGGCCAGCCAGCGGGCCGCCGCGCGCTCGGAGTCGAAGGCGTCGATCCGGCCGTCGGAGCCCAGGAAGACCGGCTTGTCGTCCAGGTAGCAGCGCAGGGTCACCATCGAGCCGGTGCTCGTGGTGATCCGGATCGGGTCGATGCCGACCTCCTCCCAGAAGCCGACGGGGCCGGTGTCCGACTCGTCCTCGGCGACCTGGTCGACGACGGCCTCCTCGTCGGCCTCGTCCAGCTCGGCGTCGGTGGCCTCGCCGCCGGTCTCCTCCTCGACGCGCTCCTCGGCCTCGGCGATCCGGGCGGCCAGCTCAGCGGCCTCGGTGCGGGCGCGGGCGAGCGCGGGCGCGTCGACCTCGGGGGTGGCGACCACGCCGTCGAGCGCGTCGACGACGGTGTCCCACTCCTCGACGACGGTCTGGCCGAGCTGCGTCCAGAGCTTCCCGCCCTCGCGTCCGGCGAAGGGCAGGGTGCCCTCGTCGAGCAGGGCGAACGCGGGCTGGGAGTCCAGCACCGTGGTGACGGTCTCGAGGTCGCACACCTCCGCCAGTGACCGGACGATCGCGAGGATCTCGGCGAGCTCGCCGATCGTCCAGGTGTCCGGCTCCTCCGCGACGAGCTCGGGCACGCCGATGACGTCGAAGCGGCGGGTCTCCTCGGGGGTCAGCTCCGCCACGGTGAGCGTGGGCACGATCGACCAGGCGGGGTGGTCGGTCAGGTCGTGCTCGGTGCGCGTGCGGACGAACGCGGCGAGCTGCGCGACCTCCGGGAACCCGAAGAGCGCGTCCTCGTCGCCGAGGAACGCCTCCCAGTCCTCACCGTCCTCGCGCCACCGGGGCGCCCAGAGGGTGACGAGGTCGCCCTCGGTGAGGGAGAGCTGGATGGGGACGATGTCGCTTGCCACGGCCGCGATGCTAGCGGCGGCACCTGAGCGGCATCCGCTCGCCGGTCCAAGTCCCCACCGCGGGACGTGGACCGGCGTGCACGAGCGGACACCGTGCGCGGGGAAGTGTGATCCCGTCGGTCTCTCGGGGGAGCGATCGGGAAGCGCGCGGGGGTCCGGTTCACCGGTGTCGGACTCGGGGGACCGACTCCCGGTGGGTGGGTCAGGTGGAGCTGTGCAGACGGACGACGCCGACCGTGACGTCCTCCAGGCCCCCGCGATCGAAGTCGCGGCGCAGCTGGTCGGCCTTCACGGTCGCGGTCAGCCCGTCGAACGGGCCGTGCGCGTCCACCTCCCCGGTCTGCGGGTCGACGGCGAGCACCACGTATCCGTCGCACTGGGTGAGCTTCTCGGCGGCAGCCACCAGGGTCTGCTCCTCCGAGGTCGTGTTCTCCGGCACCGGATCACCTCCTTGTCATGTAGTACAGCGTCGGTGACGGCTCCGGCGTGACAGTCTTCGTGGCATACCACCCGTTCGGGTGCGGTGAAAGCGGTCTGTGGTCACCGACGGTCCGGGACTCGGGACGCTGCGCGCACAACGGCGATGATCACTGGTGTCACCGTCGCTTCATGTGTACTCCGCGTGACCGATGATGATGATCTTGGTGTCACGTGTGCATGGGGTTCCCGCTCCGACCTGCCCGACCGGGTGTCGGGGGACCCGCGTCGGACGTACTGCACCACCGTTCGGAGACACAGAGTGACCGTTCGACCACGATGGTTGACCGTTCACATCGCACGGCATGGTGATCGGTACGGTTTCGCGTCATGGACGTCCGTGTCGTCGATCATCCGTTGGCCCTCGCTCGGCTCACCACGATGCGGGACGCCCGAACGGACAACGCCGCCTTCCGCGCGGCGCTGCGGGACCTGACCCTGCTGCTGGTCGTCGAGGCGACGCGGGGCTTCGCCGTCGCGGACTTCCCGATCCACACCCCCGTGGCCCGGACCGTCGGGCACCGGCTGGCCGCGCCGCCCATCCTGGTGCCGGTGCTGCGCGCGGGGCTGGGCATGGTCGACGCCGCGCAGAGCCTGATCCCGGAGGCGCAGGTCGGGTTCGTCGGGATGGCGCGGGACGAGGCGACCCACCAGCCCACGCCGTACATGGAGTCGCTGCCGGAGTCGCTGGTCGGGCGGCCGGTGTTCGTGCTGGACCCCATGCTCGCGACGGGCGGGTCGATGGTCCACACGGTCCGCCTGCTGACCGCCCGCGGCGCGGACGACGTGACCGCGGTCTGCGTGCTCGCCGCGCCGGAGGGGGTGCAGGCCCTGGGGGACAGCGGACTCCCGGTCCGGTTGGTCACGGGCGCGATCGACGACCGCCTCAACGACTCCGCCTACATCGTCCCGGGCCTGGGCGACGCGGGCGACCGCCAGTTCGGCGCCGTCTGACCCTCCCTCGGCCCCCGCGAGTCGCACACCAGTCCCCGCGAGTCGCACACCACGAGCCGCGAGTCGCACAGCACGAGCCGCGAGTCGCACAGCACGAGCCGCGAGTCGCACAGCACGAGCCGCGAGTCGCACAGCACGAGCCGCGAGTCGCGCGCGGTCGGGGCAGGGTCAGGGGCGCCAGCCGTCGACGACGGCCCGGAGGACGGCGTCGGAGCCCGTGCGGGGATCCTCCACCTCCGGCGGCCGGTGGGCGTGGAGCTGGATCGAGACCAGGCCGTGCAGGGCCGACCAGATCCCCAGGGCGACCGTGGCCGGGTCCGCGTCGTCGCGGAGGACCTTGGCCGCCACCGCGTCCTCGACGGCGGAGACCAACGGGGCGAACGCCTCCTCCTGGAGGTCCCGCGACTCGTCGTCGAGCCGGTCGCGGTCGAACATCGCGTCGTACAGGTGCGGGTCGTGCAGGGCGTCCGTGCGGTAGGCCTCCGCCATCGCGACCAGCCGCTCCGCGGGGTCCGGCCCCTGCGGCACGTCGGCGAGGGTGTGGCGCAGCCTGCGGAAGGCGTCGTCGACCAACGTCTTCACGAGCCCCGGCTTGCCGCCGAAGAGCGCGTACACCGCGGTGGTCGAGGTGCCGACGTCCGCCGCGAGCGTCCGGAGCGACAGCCCGGTCACCCCGTTCTCGCTCAACAGCTCCGCGGCACGCCCGCGGAGCTTGGCGCGCAACACGTCGTCGTGGACCTTGGGCCGTGGCACGCGGCGGAGATTACCTCCGATCCGGTGACACCCGCCCGTCCGGACCGGCGCCCGCGTGTCACACGCAGGACACGGCGATGTGACGAATCTGTGACGGGTCGGACGTAACGCCGGGACCCCGCCGAGAGATTCCTCGGGCGGGACGGGCTCCGGCGGCGGGAGGCGCGATGCGCGGGTCGAGGTGGGTGCGGCACGTCCGCGCGCCGCTGGCCGGGCTGCTGCTCGCGGGTCTCGTGCTGGTCGCCGTCCCCGCGGACCACTCGTCGCCGGCCACTGTGCGCACCACCGGACAGAGCGTGCTCGGCACCGCGAGCCTGCCCCTGCGGGTGATGCCCCTGGGTGCGTCGAGTACCGCGGGCGTCGGCAGTCCGGGGACCGCGGGATACCGCGGGCCGCTGTACGCGGACCTCGCAGGCGACGGGATCCGGGTCGACTTCGTCGGCTCGCAGCGCACCGGCCCCGCGGGCATGGCCGACCCGGACAACGAGGGCCACTCCGGCTGGACCCTGCAACGGATGATCCCGCAGACCAGGGCGTGGGTGGCCGAGGCGGACCCGGACGTCGTGCTGCTCCACATGGGCACGAACGACGTCAACACCGGCTCGTCCGGCGCCACCACCGCCGCCCGGCTCGACCAGCTGATCGGCGAGGTCTACGCGGGTTCGCCGCGCACCCACGTGATCGTCGCCGGGATCTGGGCGGCGCTGCCCACCCACCTCGGGGACCGCGCCGAGCTCGCCAGGCTGACCCCGGGCGTCGTCGCGCGGCACCGCGCGCTGGGCCGGTCGATCGAGTTCGTGGACACCTCGACGCTGCTCTCGGCCACCGACTTCACCGACGCCCTGCACGCCAACGCGAGCGGTTACTCCAAGATCGCGACCATGTGGACCACCGAGATCACCGGCTGGCTGGCCGCCCGCCGCGCGGCCCCGATCGCGCCTACGAGCTGATCCCCGCCGCGACCGTGGCGCCGAGCTCCCAGCAGGCCTCGCGGGCCGCCTTGTCCGGTGCGCCCGTGACGGCGACCGTCTCCGCCGCCTGGGCCCAGCCCATCGCCCCAGTGATCGTCCCGACGGCCTGCACCGCGCCCTCGAGACCCTGGTTGCCGTGCACGTACAGGCCGAACGGCAGACCGCGCGTGTCCTCGCCGCAGACGTAGAAGACCTGGTCGAAGAAGTGCTTGAGCGCGCCGGACATGTACCCGATGTTCGCAGGCGTGCCGAGCACGACCGCGTCGGCCGCCAGCAGGTCCGACGCCGTGGCCGCCAGCGCAGCCCGCACCCGCACCTCCACCCCGATGATCTCCGGGTCGGTGGCCCCGCGCCGCACCTCGTCGAGCAGTTCCTGACAGGCGGGCGACGGCGTGTGGTGGACGATCAGGAGGACAGCCACGAGTCGACCTCCTCCCGGAGCCCGGCGATCCGGGCGTCCGCCCGCACCCGCGCGGCCTCCAGATCGTCCGTGGGTTCCTCGACGACCTCCAGGTACGCCTTGAGCTTGGGCTCGGTCCCCGACGGCCGTACGACGGCCCGGGCGCCCGGCCTGCGCAGCCGCAGGACGTCCGGTGCGGGGCGGTCGGACTCCCAGCCCTCCGGCGGCGCCGCGACCAGCCGGGCGACGACGGCGTCCCGCGCCGCGGGCTCCATCCGCCGCGAGATCCCGACCGTGCGATGGACGCCGTGGGTGCGGGAGAGCACGTCCAGCCGGTCGAGGAGCGTGCGGCCTTGGGTGCGCAGCCCGGCGGCGAGGTCGGCGGCGACGACCGCCGCGGAGATCCCGTCCTTGTCCCGCACCGCATCCGGGTCGACGCAGTACCCGATCGCCTCCTCGTAGCCGTACACGAGGCCCGCGCCGCCGCGGACGATCCACTTGAAGCCGGTGAGGGTCTCCGCGAACCCGACGCCGTGCGCGGCGGCGATCTTCGCGAGCATGGTCGAGGACACCACCGTCGTCGCGACGAGCCCCCGCCGTCGCCGCAGCACGTGATCGCCCAGCAGCGCGCCGGTCTCGTCCCCGGTCAGCTGCCGCCAGCCCTCCGGAGTGGGGACGGCGAGGGCGCAGCGGTCGGCGTCCGGATCCAGGGCGATCGCGAGATCGGCCCCGACGCGCGCGGCGAGCGCGAGGAGTAGGTCGGCGGCGCCCGGCTCCTCCGGGTTCGGGAACGCGACCGTGGGGAACTCCGGGTCCGGTGCGGCCTGTTCGGCGACGACGTGGACGTCGGTGAACCCACTGCGCGACAGGGCGTGCACCGCCATGGCGCCCCCGACGCCGTGCATCGGGGTGAGCGCGATCCGCAGGGGTGCGGAGCCGGTGCGCAGGGTGGAGACGCGCGCCAGGTAGTCCTCCGTGGGGTCGTACACGGTGGTGGGTCCGCCGACCGGGATCGCGACGGCCGCGGGCTGTGCGGCGATCGCGGCCTCGATCTCCGTGTCGGCGGGCGGGACGAGCTGGGCGCCGTCCCCGAGGTAGACCTTGTACCCGTTGTCCGCCTTGGGGTTGTGCGAGGCGGTGATCTGCACCCCCGCCACCGCGCCGAGCCTGCGCACGGCGAAGGCGAGCAGGGGTGTGGGGAGGGGCTCGGGGAGTACGTAGGTCGTGAACCCGGCGGCCGCGAACACCCCCGCCGCCTCCGCGGCGAAGGTCTCGGACCCGTGCCGAGCGTCCCGCCCGACCACCACCACAGCCCCCCGCGAGTCCCACACCCCGTCCCGCGAGTCCGACGCCTGGTCCTGCGAGTCCCACACCCCGTCTTGCGAGTCCACCGCCTGGTCCTGCGGGTCCGACGCCCACTCCCGCGAACCTGCGTCGGCGACGCCCCCGCCGGACACCGCCCCACCCGCCCGCAGCCACGCCGCCAACCCCGCCGTCGCCCGACGCACCACCGCGACGTTCATCCCCGCAGGCCCCGCGCGCACGGGCCCCCGCAGCCCCGCGGTCCCGAAGGTCAGCGGGCCTGCCATCGCCTCGGCGAGCTCGGTGGAGTCCCCGCCGGTCATCGCCGCGACCAGCAGCTGCTGCAGGGAGTCCCGGGTCGTGGAGTCGGGATCGTCGGCGATCCACCGCATCGTCCGGTCCCGCAGAGACGGATCCATCAGCGCAGATCCATCAGGCCCGGGCCACCAGGTCGCGCAGCAGCTCGCCCATCCGGGTCGCGGCGGCCCGCCCCGCCGCGAGGACCTCCTCGTGGTTGAGCGGCTCCCCGGTCATGCCCGCGGCCAGGTTCGTGACCAGCGACAACCCGAAAACCTCGGCGCCTGCGGCCCGCGCCGCGATCGCCTCGAGCACGGTCGACATCCCGACCAGGTCGGCACCGAGCCCGCGCAGCATCCGGATCTCCGCGGGCGTCTCGAAATGGGGGCCGGGCAGCCCGGCGTACACCCCCTCCGTCAGCGTGGGGTCGATCTCCCTCGCCAGCCCGCGCAGCCGCGCCGAGTACAGGTCGGTCAGATCGGTGAACTGCGGCCCCACCAGCGGGGACCGCGCCAACAGGTTGAGGTGGTCGGAGATCAGCACGGGCTGGCCCACGGACATGCCCTCGCGGATCCCGCCCGCCGCGTTCGTGAGGACGACGGTCCGACAGCCCGCGGCGACCGCCGTCCGGACGCCGTGCACCACGGCCTCGACCGAGTGCCCCTCGTAGGCGTGGGTGCGGCCGAGCAGCACCAGCACCCGGCGCCCGCCGACCTCCACGGAGCGGAGGGTGCCACCGTGCCCCTGCACCGCGGGCGGGAGGAACCCGGGCAGCGCGTCCATCGCCACCTCGGCCCGGGCCTCGCCGATCACGTCCGCGGCGGGCCGCCAGCCGGACCCGAGGACCACGGCGACGTCGTGGGCGGCCACCCCGGTGGACCGGGCGAGTGCCCCGGCCGCCTCCTGTGCCAGATCGGTGCTCATGACGACCACCCTAGGGCGGTCCGGCGCCGACGGGCTCGGTCGTCCACAGGTCGTCAGACGGGTGGGGTGAGGCTGTTCGCCACGCTCGCGAACAGCTCCTCCGAGCGGGTGCCCTCGTGGTCGGTCGGGACGGTCAGCGCGACGGCCCACACGCCGTCGGGCACCGGGACCGTGCGGACGACGCTCGTCCGGGAGACGCCCCCGAGCACGCTCGTGTAGCGCGAGTCCACGGCGTCCACCTGGGCGCCCGCGACCGGCCCCGACGCACCCGGGACGACCGAGTCCACGCCGAGCCGTTCGGCGGTGAACCCCGCCGCGACGTCCTGGACGGTCCCGGTCCGCCACAGGGCGATCTCCTCGGAGGAGTCCGGGCTGAGCCAGCGCACGAGCCCGTCCCGGTCGCCCCGTTCCCAGTCCGCGGGCACCGCGATCGACCAGCCCTCGGACACGACGGTCGTGGGGTCGCTCGCCCGGGTCAGCGTGACCGTGGACAGCGCCGACTGGCCCGCGATCGTGCGGGTGGCCATGTACCCGCCCGCCGCGCCGAACAGCACCAGCAGCGCGCCTGCGATCGCCAGCGGCACGGCCCAGCGGGTGGGCAGGCCGGTGGGCTGCGGCGGCCGCGGCCGGACCGGTGTCTCGACGTGCACCGGCGGGCGCGCCGGCATCGGGGGCGCCGCCTGGGCGGCGTACGAGCCGCTCGGGAGCGGGCCCGGCGCGGCCGCGAGCGGGGTGCCGCGGGACGGGATCCGCGCGCTCGACCCCCACTGGTCCGACGCCGCCACCCGCGGCTCCGGCACCGCTTCGGGACGCGGGGTGACCTGGGAGTACGTGGTCGGCGCGTCCGGCGATCCGGGGTAGAGGGGATCGTCCGGGTCGTCCATCAACGGACGCAGCCGCCGTCGGACCTCCTCCAGCGGCATCCGCTGGTCGGGGTCCTTGACCATCAGCGCCGCGATGACGTCCGCGACGGGGCCCATGTCGCGCGGGCGGGGGACGTCGCCGTCGACGACCTCGGTGATGGTGGACACCGGGTCGCCCTTGACGTCGTACGGCGGGCGGCCCTCGATCGCCGCGAAGAGCGTGGCGCCCAGCCCCCAGAGGTCCGCGGCGGGCGTGACCGCGCCGCCCATCGCGACCTCGGGGGCGATGTAGGCGGGGGACCCGAGGACGAGCCCGGCCGTGGTCATCGGGGCGTCGGACGAGTTCCGCGCGATGCCGAAGTCCGTGAGCTTGATCCGCCCGTCGTGCGCGACGAGCACGTTTCCCGGCTTGACGTCCCGGTGCGTGATCCCCGCCCGGTGTGCGGCCCGCAGCGCCGCCGCGGTGGCGTACCCGACGACCGCGGCCTGGTTCGCCGACAGCCGCCCGTTGTCCTGGATGATCGTGGC